>Ga0070684_100000461_pt1 | contig 27785 bp, 31 predicted proteins | sample KBSC723LmetaG_FD_65653 | JGI IMG/M metagenome (GOLD analysis project Ga0070684, IMG submission 65653) | Corn rhizosphere microbial communities from Kellogg Biological Station, Michigan, USA - KBS C7.2-3L metaG | ecosystem: Host-associated > Plants > Roots > Rhizosphere ...
CTGCCGCTTAGAGGCCAAAATGGAATACACCGCATACGTTAAGGGACTGGAAAAAATCAAGAAGTACACGCCTCAGGGCAAAGAGTTCTGGATGGGTCGTGAACTTCAACCGCTGCTGGGTTATGACAAGTGGGAGAACTTCGAGAAAGCGATTCAGAGAGCGATGGAGGCGGCCAAGAGTGGCGGCATGGCGGTGCCCAACCATTTTCTTGAAGCCGGGAAAATGGTCCCTATCGGTAGTGGTGCCATGCGCGAGAAGGCCGACTGGTTCCTAAGCCGGGGTGCATGTTACATCATCGCGATGAACAGCGATCCAAACAAGGAAGAGGTCGGACACGCCATGATCTACTTCGCGGCCCAGGCGCGTCGGCAGGAGATTAGCGACAAGAAGACCATCAGCGCAGAAGAAAGGCTGCGGCTTCGGCTTCGCGTGATGGCAGGCAACAAACGCCTAGCTGGCGTTGCGAAACACGCGGGCGTCGTGCATCATGCTTTTTTTCAGGATGCTGGAATCCAGGGGCTTTATGGAAGACCACTAACCCAAGTGAAAGCGTACAAGGGCCTTGCGCAAGATGACGACCTGCTGGACCACGCGGGCACGCTGGAACTATCAGCCAACGACTTCCGAATCCAACTGGCTGCAGATCGGCTGAACCGCAATAACGTGCACAGCGAGGCCGATGCGATCCAGACTCATCGGAGTGTAGGACAGTATGTTCGCGAAACGATGGAGCGCGATAACGGCGTCCAGCCCGAGAACCTTCCAATCGAGCAGTCAATAAAGCCGCTCGTGCGAAAGCACCAACGGCTGCTCAAGAAAACCGCGACCAAAACCCAGCCAGAGTTGTTAAGTTGACTTCTGGCCCCAGCGTTTCTCGGCGGCCTCGCGTGCGATTTGCTTGCGGCGCTCCGCTGTTAGCTTTGCGGCCCTAGCCTTGCCGCCCTTAAGTCCACCCAACCGGCCCAGGCTCACCGCAGCGGGATTCTTTGCCGGGTCTGGCGGCTCCACCTTCGGCTTTGCGCCGGTGGCCTTCTGAACCACATCGAAAGCGATCTGGTTTATGTCCTTCGGTCCTTGGCCGCGATTGCTTGACCTGTTAGGCATCCTGATTCCAGCGTGGGGCAAGCGGACCGCCCAAGTCAAGACCGAGGAAATTCAAATGGACCCACTACCTGGTAGTGGGTAGTGGCTCGATTTGAATCTAGAAAAAATTTAACACGACTCCGGGTATGATGGATGGCGGAGATGCCTCAATGAACAACAAACTGGTTATCGCTTTGGCGCTCTTAGCCGGATTTGCAGGTGGTCTACTCAGCCGCTACGCCGCGCCACCGACCGCCTTCGCACAAAATCAAGCTCCGGTCACGAAAGAGGTTCGAGCAGAGAGCTTCACGCTAGTTGATTCAACGGACCGCACTGTTGGCACGTTTACGGCCGAGCCAGATGCGTCTGGGGGCATCCAGCCGTTTTTCCAGCCCGGGCCGAGTTCAAGACTGAATACACCCCAACTAAGGCCGACTGTGTTTCCGACGCGCATAGTGCTGCGTGATTCCAACGGACGCGAGATCTGGAGTGCTGGCGGCAGTTCGATCCGGCAGTTGAGCCAAAGATAGCTGGCGGATGGCTAACCCAATCGCGAAGTAGGTTAAAGCGCGGTCATTTGCGCGGTCACTCGTACCGCCTGAATAAGCCTGGTTTTGTATATATGGCTGGTTAATTTCTCTGATGTGAAGAAGTAGCGGCACTTTGCAAGGTTAGCGGTCGCTATGAGTGCGTCTAGCGCCTGGATTCCATATCGCGTTGCCAAAGCAAGATGGCCCAAATTCAAATTGAGCCACTACCTGCGTGGCTCAATTTGAATGTTAAGACAGTTAACTAGCTGGGTGGTCCGCGCCGCTCCATCTCACTCATCACCCTGGCATTGTTGGCCAACATGAGGGCACGGAGATAGGCGATGTGCTCGCCGGTCAACCTGGGGATGAACCGGGCAAGGGCGGCATCGAGCGAGGTAAGGCAGTCAGTGAAGCTGAGGTCATGTCCGATGAAATGGCTGATTACGTCGCGAGTCTCGCTCTCGTATACTTCCATGGCCCATCTGGAGTATACGCTTTCTCAAACAAAAAGAGGAGGGCTTTGCACTACGCCCACCGTAGGCGGATGGCTAACCCAATCACGAAAGGATCTGGTTCCAGTGACAAAGCGGAACCTTATGAAAACATGTGGGATTTGGTTGAAGCCGCTTTCACTGTTCGGCCTGCTCCCGTTCTGCTACAAGCCGGACGATGTCCGCAATCTCCCAAACCTTATCGGGCACGCCCGCAGCCATAGCCGGAGTCACGCGCAACGTTTGGTGAATGCGAACGAAATTATAGATTGCGGGATGAGTGCTTAAACGCAAACTGGTTTCGCAACCTGATGGACGCTCGAGCGAAGATCACAGCCTGGCGGGATGAGTACAATGGCGAACGGCCCCACAGTAGTTTGGGCTACCGGACGCCGCATGAGTTCGCCGAGACCTTAAAATCCTCAGTTATGACTGGCTGAAACAATCGAGGCAAATCCCAGGTAGCGGAGGCTGTTTGCCTCTTTGCTGGAGCTGGCCTGCGAAAGGGCGAGGCTGTTCTTCTTGTGATGACGGCAGCCCATCATAAGCCCGTCCGAGAACGCTTAGAACGGGATGGGTTCGACCTCCAGCCTTTGGAAGCAAACGGACAGCTCGTCTCTGTCGATGCGAAGAGTCTCCTGGAGAGCTTCATGATCGATCGCATAGTTGACGATCTTCGGTTCACCACTACGATCGGGGCCATGATTCAGAAAGCAAAGGCTAGTGATGGAAAGCACCGCAGAGTGCGTGCTTTTGGCGAACTCACCACCTTGAGCAACTATGGAATCGGGCAATCGAAGCGCACTCCGTACCATTACTGTGCGCTTATTCTCTAGGCTGATAGCATGTCATTCCCATGCCGTAGCTGACGTAGCGCTGTAACCTGCCCCGTGGCGGATCGCTCAGCCAACCCCGACGTTCCCTGCTTAAGCTGTAGCGGAGTCGTCCCGGATCTCGGTCCCCCGCACGTCAAGATCGATCAGAAACATCTCGATTATCTCCCCATCCCAGCGTACGTTGACCATGCCATTACCGTTATCCGGGCCTGAGGCCACCTGGATGACCGATCCCGCGGGTATGGTGACGGCGCGGCGCTTGCCGTCGTCTCTGGTGCCTACAGCTAGCGTGGCGCGCTCTAATCTGAATCGTTTTCCGGTTAGCATAGAAAACTCGTTTCTGCTCGAAGGAAAGAGTGTCCGTTTAATGCCTGTGGCTGATACAGCGGGGTAAACTTTGCTCGGACGACCTCAAGTATAGCAGTTGCGAATGGCTGCCCTCATCCCGAGGTTGGCCAGACCCAGCAGGTTAGCACAATGGCGAACCGGGTCCTTTCGCCTTCAGCATTTCTTCAGATTTCCCGTGTACAATTTGTGAAGGCATCGGAGGCCGTTTCCATCTATGGGACCGACCAACGATCACGAACTAGCCATCGCCCGCCTCGTCGACCAGCTCAACATCGTCGGCGAACTGCACGCAACCGCAATCGAAGACGTGATTTCGGTCCTGGATTTCGCCCTGACCAAATCCGACAGCGAATTCCTGGTGAAGTATATCCGCTGGCGGATGGACAACCCGATTTGGAAGACGAATAGCTGACCGGGCTGCCGCACCAGGTAAGTTCGGGTAGTACCACCCGTGGAGTTGCATCCACTCGACTTTCTTAGGACCCCAGGCCGACACGAGAAACGGCCTTTCGTCGAAATGTTTCAGGGCTTCAGATATAGCGGTAAGCCACTGAAAACACATGTGATAAACTATTAAAACTTTCTCTTGCCCGCCAACCGATTTGTGCTATGCTGAGATCCGTCGGTGAGCACGGGCCATCGTCGTTTAAGCAACCCGTATCACGCAACGAGCGCCAAGAAATCCCCCGGAACAGAGAAGGCTTTTTGTTTGATTTTCCACAGCCTGTGGTAATCGTGTGGGAAATTTGCGGCCAGCGGGGATATTTAGGTCAGGAGGAGCAGACGTGGGTGGAAACTGGGAATCGGCTGGAGCGGTTGCGGAAGCACGGGACTTGAATACGTGGGACCTGATTAAGGCAAAGCTGGCTGAGAGAATCGCTCCCCAAGAATTCCAGAACTGGGTAAAGGGAACCGCCCTTGAGAGCCTCGAACAGGGCTCGCTACGGGTTCAGGTACCGGATCAAGTCACCAAAGAGTTTTTCGAACAGGAGTACACCGAACAGATCCGGTCCACCATCCGCGAATTGAATCTTCCCGTGCAGCAGGTGGTGTATCTGCCGCATACGGAATCCCGGATGGCCGGGATCGACACAGCCCCGGTTAACTCTTTAGAGCCGGCGTTTGCGTCGGCGGCCGGACAATTGAACACGCGCTTCCGCTTCGACAACTTCGTCGTCGGGAGTTGCAATCAATTCGCTCACGCCGCGGCGCGCGCTGTCGCGGACAGCCCTTCGCGCAGCTACAATCCGCTATTCATTTACGGCGGCACGGGGATGGGGAAAACTCACCTGATGCACGCGATCGGGCGCGAGTTGCTGGATAAATATCCTTCTATCCGCGTGGTGTACACCTCCAGCGAACGCTTCATGAATGAGATGATCCTGTGCCTGCGGACCAATCGTATGCCGTCCTTTCAAAGGCACTACCGTTCCGCCGACGTCCTGCTGGTGGACGACGTGCAAATCCTGGGTGGCAAAGAGCGCATGCAGGAAGAGTTCTTCCACACTTTCAACGAACTCTACGATCATCAGAAACAGATTGTGATCTCGAGCGATTCGGCGCCGAAAAGCACGCCGGGCCTGGTGGAACGTCTGCGCTCGCGTTTCGAGTGGGGATTGATGGTGGACGTCCAGCCGCCGGACCTCGAAACCAAGATGGCCATCCTCGACAAGAAAGCGGAGCTGGAGGGCGTGGCGCTGCCTGAGGAAGTCCGGATCTACATCGCCACCAAGACTAAATCCAACGTGCGGGAACTGGAAGGCGCGTTGATCAAGCTGATCGCCTATTCCTCGATTACCAGTTCGCCTGTAACGCTCCAGATGGCGCAGCAGGTACTGAAGTACCTGATCTCCGGTGGCGAGCGGCGCATCACCATGGATTCCATCCTGCGCGCAGTGGCGGAGAAGTTCAATATGCAGCCGCACCAACTGAAGCAGAAGTCCAACACGCGTCAGATTGCCTACCCGCGCCAAATTGCGATGTACCTAATGAAGGACCTGACGCAGGCATCGCTCCCCGAGATCGGCAGAGTTTTCGGCGGCAAGCACCACACAACCGTTCTTCACTCGGTTCAGAAGATCGAACGGCTGCGTCATGCCGACACAGATCTCAACAGGTTGATCCACAGCCTAATCGATTCAGTCCATTAGTGTTGTCGATGTCATCCACAACTCTCTGTCGATATTTCCTGTGACATCCTGTGAATACCTCATGTCAGCACGGGTTTACCCTTCCGGACGCACTCCTTTCCGCACAGCTTCTGATGGCTTTAACTCCTCAGTCTTGCTATAATTTAGGAAGAAATCAAGGTTTCCACAGGGACTACGACTACGATTACTCTTACCTCTCAGAGGTCTAGTCAGAAAAACAACTTGGGCTATGGAATTCACCGTCAGTAGAGCTGATCTAGTTCGAGAACTGAACCTCTCTCAGGGCGTGGTGGAGAAAAAGACCACCATTCCTATTTTGTCCAACATTTTACTCGAAGCGGATGGGGATCGGTTATTGTTGACGGCGACGGATCTGGAGTTGGGGGTTCGATCGTCCTGCGCCGCGAAAGTGAAAAAAAAGGGCGCTGGCACGATCCCTGCGCGGCGCTTACTGGACTATGTTCGATTGCTTCCGGAAGGCGAAGTCCAGGTCAAGATTCTTGAAAACCAGTGGGCGAGCCTGGTGTGCGGCCGGTCGAAGACGCGCATCGCCGGCATGTCCCGGGAGAGTTTTCCGGAATTGCCCGCTATGCCGGCAGTTCTGGCGGAAATCCCGATCGGTGTGCTGGCCGGGATGATCGCCAAGACGATTTTTGCGATTTCGAGTGAAGAATCCCGGTTCACTCTGAACGGCGCGCTGCTGGTGCTGAAAAAAGGCAGTATGGCGATGGTCGCCACGGATGGGCATCGTCTGGCCATGGTGGAGAGTTCTGGTGAACTCCCGGGGGTTACGGGAGCATACCGGGCGTTGCTCCCCCGCAAAGCGATGGCCGAGCTTCAGAAGCTTGCCGCGGACGCAGCTGCCGATTCCGTGCTGCGGTTCGCGGGCGATGAGAATCATCTGTTTTTCGAACTGGGTGGCAGGATGCTGCTCAGCCGCAAGCTGACTGGAAATTTCCCGGACTTCGAGCGGGTGCTTCCCAAAGAGCATGCACATTCGGTTTCAGTGAATCGCGACGAGTTTCGCGGCGCGATCGAGCGCGTCGCACAATTCTCCGACGAGCGGTCGCGGGGGATCCGCGTGGCGGCCGGCGGGGGAGAGTTGAAGGTCCACTCCTCGGTGTCAGAAACCGGTGAGAGCGAGGACAGCATCGCCGCTGCCTACGACGGGCCGGCGGTCGAGATCGGGTTCAATGCGGAGTATCTCCTGGACTTTCTGCGCGCCGTTGCGACGGAGGAGGTCACGTTCTTGTTCAAGGACGCACATAGCGCCGGCGAGCTCCGCCCAGGGGGTGAAAAAGCGGACAACTATCGCTACGTGATTATGCCGATGCGGATCTGAAGTTTTTTCAGCGGATGGTTTTAAGAAAGAAGCATGGCGACAAAAGATATCAGCGCAGTCTACGATTCCAGTAGCATCAAAGTCCTCGAAGGCCTGGAGGCCGTGCGTCTCCGTCCGGCAATGTACATCGGATCCACCGGTGAAGCCGGCCTGCACCACTTGGTTTATGAAGTTGTCGACAACTCCGTGGACGAAGCGCTAGCCGGGCATTGCACTGAAATCAACGTCACCATCCACGAAGACGATTCCGTCACGGTAGTCGATAACGGCCGCGGTATCCCCACCGGAATGCACGAAGAGGGCGTCACGGCGGCGGAAGTCGTGATGACGAAGCTGCACGCGGGTGGTAAGTTCGATTCGAATTCGTACAAAGTTTCAGGCGGGTTGCACGGCGTGGGCGTAAGCTGCGTGAACGCGCTGTCGGAAGCACTACATTTGGAGATCTGGCAGAAGGGCGGCACCTTCGAACAGGACTACGCGCGCGGTATACCGCAAGCGCCCCTGGTTCAAACCGGCAAAGCAGGCAAGAGAACCGGAACTAAGATCACCTTCAAGCCCGATACATCCATCATGGACGCCTCGAAATTCAACTTCGATACGCTCGCACAACGGCTTCGCGAGCTGGCGTTTCTGAACAAAACTCTCAAAATTACGCTCACCGACGAACGCGAAGATCCGGCGCGTTTCAGCGTGTTCCAATTCAACGGCGGTATCGCCGAGTTCATCAAACATTTGAACAAGGGCAAGGCCGTTTTGCACGACAAGCCCATCTACTTCGAGGGCGAACGCGATCTGCCCAATGGCGGCACGCTAACGATGGAAGTGGCGCTGCAGTACAACGACACCTACGGCGAATCGGTCTTTAGCTTCGCCAACAACATCAACACGGTGGATGGTGGCTCACACCTGAGCGGCTTCCGCAGCGCACTCACCCGCACCATCAACGCCGCGGGCCAGAGCGGCGGCTTGTTCAAAGACGTCAAGGAAAACCTGACCGGCGACGATGTGCGCGAGGGTCTCACCGCAGTGGTCAGCGTGAAACTGCCGCAGCCGCAATTCGAGGGTCAGACCAAGGGCAAGCTCAACTCCGATATCCAAGGCTACGTGGTCCAGCTCATCAATGAAAAGCTGGGCGAGTTTTTCGATAAGAACCCCGCGGTGATGAAGAAGATCGTCGGCAAGGCGATCGACGCGGCGCGCGCCCGCGAGGCAGCTCGCAAAGCCCGCGACCTGACCCGCCGCAAAGGCGCGATGGATTCCGGAGGCCTGCCGGGCAAGCTGGCGGACTGCCAGGAACGCGATCCGGAGCGCTGCGAATTGTTCCTGGTCGAGGGCGAATCGGCAGGCGGCACCGCCAAGGGCGGCCGGGACCGGCGCTATCAGGCCATCCTGCCGCTGCGAGGCAAGATCCTGAACGTGGAAAAAGCCCGGTATGACAAGATGCTGGGGCATGAAGAAATCCGGGCCATGATCACGGCGCTCGGTACCGGGATCGGCAAGGACGATTTCGACGTCGCCCGCCTGCGCTACGGCAAGATCATCATCATGACCGACGCGGACGTGGACGGGTCACATATTCGTACCCTTCTTTTAACCTTCTTCTACCGCCACATGCAGGAGCTGATCAAACGCGGCCACGTCTTTGTGGCGCAGCCGCCGCTCTATCGCATCAAGAAGGGCAAAAGCGAGAAGTACATCAAGGACGACAAGGAATTCACGCGCGAGATTTTGCGCCGGGCCACGGAAAATGTGAAAGTCGAGAACGCTGATAAAGCCACTCTCGAAGGCACCGAGCTGCGGAATTTCCTGATGACGCTGGACGAATTCCAGCTTACCTGGCGGCGCATGGAGAGGCGCCTGCGCGAGCCGCGCGTGGTTGAAATCCTGGCGCGTCCGGAGCTGGCGATCGACACCAAAGCCGATTTCCATCAGGAAGCCAATCTCAAGGCGGTCCACGAGGCGCTGAAGGCCCTGAAGATCGAATCCACGCTGAAACACGAAGAGGAACACTCCGCGTGGATGGTGACGTTCAAGGATCCCACGAATGCCGAGCGCGCCATTGATATCGAGCTGGCCACCCAGCCTGAATATCGCCGGCTGCGGACGCTGGCGAAACAGGCGGCTAAGCTGAATCGCCCGCCGTTCGTGGCGATTAAGGACACTCACCGCGAAAATCTGCCCAATTGGCGGGATCTGCTGTCCCACGTCAAGTCCGAGGGCACGCGCGAAGTCAGCGTACAGCGCTACAAGGGCTTGGGCGAGATGAACGCCGAGCAGCTGTGGGAAACCACCATGAATATCGAGACCCGCACGCTGCTGAAGGTCCAGCTGGAAGACCTGGTGTTGACGGATGAAATCTTTACCACGCTGATGGGCGAGGACGTAGAGAGCCGGCGCAAGTTCATCGAAGAGAACGCCCTGGACGTCCGCAATCTCGACATATAACGCCACCGCCGCTTCCTGAGATATGCTGTTCTAGACAAGGAGAAACCAAGCATGCTCAAGAAGACATTTTATGCGGCAGCGGTACTCGCGTTTACGGTGACCCTGGCGCTTCCGCAAGGCAAGGGCGGCGGCAAAGGCGCGCCGAAAGGTCCCGGAATGGCCCTGTCGTCTCCCGACTTCCAGGACGGAGGAATCATCCCCGACAAGTACACCCAGGCGGTTCCGATGCCGGTGTCGCCGCAGCTCGAATGGGCCAACGTGCCGGCGAATACCGAAAGTTTCGTTCTGATCATGCACGATCCGGATAACGCACTGAACAAGGGCACCGACGACGTGCTGCACTGGATGATGTTCAACATCCCCGGAACCGCCCGCGGCCTTCCGGGTAGCCTGCCTCTCGACGCGAAGCTGCCCGATGGCACGATCCAGGCCAAGGGAATCCGCAACGTGGGGTACATGGGCCCCGGTAATGCCGCCATCAACCCTTATCATCACTACACCCTGGAGCTGTTCGCCCTGGATTCCAAGCTGTCGCTGGGCCCGGATGCCACGCGCGTGGATGTGATGAAGGCTATGGAAGGCCACACCGTCGGCAAAGCGGTGCTGGTGGGCCGTTTCAAGAGACCGCAGTAGCGTTAGTCTTGGTGCGCGGGTCTGGCCAAATATAGATCAGTCGACGTATATACGCTTGACTCGCGCGCTGATCCCACATAGCACGCTGTAGGAGATAGTCCCCGCCACGCGCGCCATCTGCTGGGCATCAATGCTTACCAGCGAGCCCGAGACATCCCTCTCCGACCCCAGCAGCGTCACGGCATCCCCCACGCGCAACTCCGGGCTGGAGGTGATGTCAATGGTGGTCAGATCCATCGATACCGCACCGATCATCGGCGCGAGCTTTCCCTTGGCGATCACGTGGCCCCGGTTCCCCAGGCGGTGCGGGATGCCATCGGCGTAACCCGCCGCCAGCACTGCAATCCGCATGGGCCGCGCGGCGCGATGGATGCCTCCGTAGCCGACCAGCGCTCCGGCTTCCAGGTCTTTCACGGCCAGCACGGTGGCCTTCCAGGTAAGCGCGGGCTTGACCACCAACTGCCGTTTCGGCGCGGAGCCTCGCGCCGGCGAAACGTATCCATAGATCGCATGTCCGGGCCGGACCAGGTTCCACCATGCAGTCTTGCGGCCGTACGCTACCGGGATGGTTCCGGACGCATGCACGTAGCGGGGCGTCAGGCCGGCGGCACGCAACCCCGACAGGACGCCGTCGAAATGCAGAAGTTGGTCGTCGGTCTGCGGGCTTTCATAATTACCGGAGGAAGCGAAGTGGGTCATCACACCTTCCAGGTTGGCCGGCACGGCTTGCACCGCGCGGGCGATCTCCTGGGGGCTGGCGCGTGTGCCCAGCCGGCCCATGCCGCTATCGATCTTCAAGTGGTAGGGAACGCGCGCGGCGGACAGATCCTCGAGCGAATGAATCACCGGCGTCAGACCGAACTCTTCCAGTCCCGCGCGTTCATCGGGAAGAAAATCGGCCATCACCAGGATGCGGGCGCGAATCCCCTGGCGGCGCAGGTAGACGCCTTCCTCGACGTTAGATACGGCCAGCCATTCGGCGCCTTCGGCTTCCAGCGCGCGCGATACCTCCACGGCGCCGTGGCGGTAGGCGTCGGCTTTGACCACCGCCATCACGTCGACCGTGGTGCCCACTACTTTCCGCACCGCGCGATAATTCGCGCGAATCTGCCCCAGCGAAACTTCGACCCAACTTCTCATGACGGATGTGTGGCGAGCCTTGTCAGCAGTTTCTCATACGCGTCGGTAACGGCGTCCCAACTGTAGCGCGTGCGCACCCGCTCCTTCGCGTTGGTGCGATACGTCTCGCGTTCTGCCTCGGGCATAGCCAATACACGCTCCAGGACCTGGATCAAAGTGTCTCGCTGGAACGGAAGCCCGGCGCCGCCGGCCACCTCGGCGTTTTCCGCAGTGTCGAGATATAGTGTCAGTGCGCCGCGACCCATGGCCTCGATCAACGCCGGATGTGTGCCGCCGACCTCTGTGGCATGGATGTAGGCGAAGCAATGCGATCCGAGCTCCCGGTAGCCTTGGCCGTAAATCGCCCCGGGGATCACCACGCGCGGATCGCGGGTGGCTCGTACGCGGCCGATGTATTCCGCGGCGTATGGCGCGTCGCCGATCAGCGCCAGCTTGAAGCTGGTCCGCAACTGTTCGAATGCTTCGCGCACCAGCAGAGCGTTATTCTCCGGTTCCATGCGGCTTACGTAGAGAAAATAGCGGTGGCGCTCCAGGTCCAGCCGATCGAGTACGGCCGAGGTTTCCACCGTGCCGACCTCTGCGCCATAAGGAATCATTTCCGAGGAGCGCCCGTACTCTTCGCGATAGTATGTCGCAATGCTTTGCGCGTCCGTCACCACCGCGTTGGGCATCCAGGTGGCCAGACGCTCGGAAATCCGGTACCAGAGCTTAGCCAGCCAATTCCATTTTTTTCGATTCCGCTCCAGGCCGTCGACGTTCAATGCCACCGGCATACCCAGGGCGCGCGGGATCCAAGTGAATATTGCGTTGGCGGCGTTGCAGTAAAGCACTGCGTCATGACCGCGCGCTGAGGCCAAATGCAACGTCGAAAAACAGGTGTGTGCGAGCGTATCGAGATATTTGTGCCGGATGGTGGGCAGATACTTCAGGCGAACGCCGCGATAAGAGGGTTCGGAATACTTTTCGCGGCAGTAGACCGTGAGGCTGTGGCCGCGCGCGGCCAGGCGCGTCGAAAGCTCTTCGGCGAAGGTTTCGAAGCCGCCATAGCGCGCCGGGATGCCGCGGGTGCCGAGGATCGCGAATCGCACCTCTAAGTTTCCTGCCGTCGGCTGCTGTTTCAGCCGCGCGCGGCGCGACCCCGGGCGACGGCCCGAGCGGACGGACGGGGTGCGGGACGGCTTACGGGCTGGTAGGAAAACCAACTGGAAATATAGTCGTCCTTGGCCTTGCGGCGCTTCATAATCTCGCGGCGTTTTTCCATCACTCGCCGCCAGTTACGCGCGAGATACCAGAAAGCCTTCAGCGAACCGTGCTCGTGCAGAATACACGCCCCCACGACGACGAAATCGCGAGCCGTGATGGAGGCCCAATTGCGCCGGTAGAGATCCGGAGTCATGTTCTTGAGCCGCATCAGGAACCGGTTCTTCACCGAGTGCATGTTAATGGCCGAGGGCAGCGCGCGCCGGTTCCCCGGCAGTACGTTGCGCACATGGTATCCGCGCGCCAGAGGCGTATAGATGCATCGCCAGCCCATTAATTGGGCGCGCCAGGCAACATCGGCGTCTTCCCGGTATACGAAGAAGTCCGGATCGAAAAACTCGTCCAGGATAGAGATGTCGTCGATCATCGCGCGGCGATAGAGCGCCGCAGCCGCGGTGGCCCCGAAGACATACTCGAAGTTCAGGTAATGGCCGTTATCGACTTCCTGGCTGCCGCGGTCCAGATGCCGCAGCATGGGCGTGAAGTAAATGCCGGTGGAATCCACCAGCTGCTTATCTGGCAGATCGAATGTAGCCCGGATGGTGAGGAGCTTCCCGCACACGGAGCCGACCTTGGGATCCACCTGGCCCGCATCCACCAGGGCCTGGATGAAGTTGGGAAGCAGCAGAACGTCGGGATTGAGGGTCAGCACCCACTCTCCCTGGGCCCGCTTAATGGCCTGATTCTGCGCTTCCGCGAACCCCAGGTTCTCGTCGTTGTAATAGATGCGGCAGCGGTCCGCGAACTGCTCCAGAATATCCACAGTGCCGTCGGTTGAGGCATTGTCGATCACCACGATTTCCATATTCCCGTACTTCTGTTCCAGGACCGATTCAAGGCAACGCTTAATGAATCTGCCGCTGTTATAGGTGACTAGTGTTACGGAAACCAAATCGTGGGAGGCCATTGCGTCTATTTTTTAATGTTTTTCCGGTGCGTCGTCTGGACCACTGTCGGCTGCGTGCGGGACACCAGCCGTTTTACTGCTAAGCGTATTATTTTGTAACCACTAACGACAGGGTTCAGGTTCCACTCGCGAAAAATCCCCGCAACCGTCCGCGGAACCGTACTGAGCACCGCTGCGAGACAGACACCCCGATACGGCCAGGGGCGAAAGTGCTTCGCCGCATATGATAGAAGGCTAGCATACCAGTACTGTTCCATGCGAGCCGGGAGAAGTTTTCTGACCGAATGGCCGCCCAGATGCTCGGCGCGAACCAGAGGCATATACTCGATTCGATACCCCGCGTCGGCCGCTCGCCGGCAAAAATCCACGTCTTCGAACCATACCGGATGAAAACCCTCGTCAAAGCCTCCCAGTTGATCCCAGACATCGCGGCGGATCATCAGGAATGCACCTGCTGGCTGCTCTACGGAGCCTCCCCGCGCCAAGTCCCGATCCAGGTATCGATAGCGGCGATTGACGGGATTGCTTGGCCACAGCCGGTTGATTCCCAAAAGCTCGAACGCGAGAGAGGCCGCCGTGGGGAAACGCCGAATGGTGAACCCAGCCTGCGCCCGGCCGTCCGTGGCGGTCAGTTGGCCGGCGGCGAGCCCGTGCTCGCGGCAAGCGTCGATCAAAGGGATTAGAGGAGTTCGGAGCTGCACATCGGGATTCAGCAGCAGAATCGGATCGGCGCCGGATAAATCGAAGCCTTGGTTCACAGCTCCGGCGAAGCCGTGATTTTCGCGGTTGGCGATCAGCTTGACGCCAGGCTTCCGGCGGACCTGCTCTATAGTCCCGTCGACGGATGCATTATCCACCACGGTCACGGCTACATCCGGAGCCATGTCAGCCAGCGCGTCGAGGCAGCTCAAGATCACCTCCTCCGAGTTGTGGGTGATAATTACAGCCCCAGCAGCCAGAAATAGGCCCTCCAATAACGGTCGAACCCGGTCTGCCGCTGAATCTCAAGAATCGTTTGCTCGCTTTCCCGAACGAAAGCATCAAAGTTGTTTCTGGACGCCGGCCCATGCTGGGCCAGTGTTCGGGCCATTCGCATGCCCGCCATCTTACCCTGGAGAAACGCACCTGCACACCCGTGCCAAAGAGCCAGGAGACCCCAGAGCAATTGTGCGGCCAGGGTCGGCCAGCTGGGTAAACCCGAGAAGTACTTTGCTGTCAATAAAAGCTGATTCCGGGCGATCAGACGGACTGAGTATTTATTCCACTGTCCCCACGTCGAACTGCCCTGGTGGTATGCAATAGCGGCGGGCTCGTATACGCCCCTCCGATCGCCGAGGGCGCACCGCACTCCGAAATCGACATCTTCCAGATAGGATTCGAACTGTTCGTCGAGAAAACCGATTTCCTCGAACAGCCGCCGCTGGAACAGGGCTGCGGTCATGGGAGCCATCCTGATCCGGCGCGGTTGATTCCAGAACGGCCCGTCCGGCTTCCCCGAACCGCAGCGGCAGGCGCAGGCGCCTCGCGAAATGGCATCGAATGCGCCATCGATACGGGAAGGGTCGCTGGCGCTGAGGGTTTTTCCGGTCGCAAACCAGGCCTGATCCTTCTCCGCGGCGGTGACGAGGGTCTCCAGCCAGTCGGGCTCGAGCATCACGTCGTTATTGAGAACGGCGATCCAATCCGCTTCAGTGGCGGTTTCGATTCCCCGATTTACGGCCGCCGCGAACCCCAGATTGCGCTCGAGGCGAACGACTCTTGCGCCTGCGCGCTCCGCTACGGAGACGGAGTCGTCGGTAGAGCCGTTATCCACCACGATAATTTCGTCGAACGGATGTGCCTGTCTGGCAAGATTCGGCAGGAGTGTCTGAAGAAGATCCCTCCGGTTCCAATGAGGAATCACGGCGGCCACTGTCATGAGAACCGCTTTTTGAAAAGGAACCAGAGGTTATATAAGCCGTCGCGCCACGGATTGAGTTTGATCTCGCCCAGCCGGGAGCTATACAGAATCGAGAGTTCCGCAAAGCGATGGCGGTTCAGCTTCAGCGCCTCAATCTTGATTTCTTCGGAGAACGCCATTCCGTCCGATTCCAGCTTCATCCGGCTGAGAATCGACCGGTGAAATACCCACATCCCCGACTGCGAATCGCGAACCCAGGTCAAATACAGAACGGACATGGCCAGCGACAGGATCAGATTCCCGACCCAGTGCTTGAAGCTCATGGCGGAACCGTCCCTTACCGGGAAGCGCGACGCGTTCAGAAAATCCACGCGCAGATGGATAAAGGCTTCCAGCAGGTAGGAGATCGCGTCAGGAGGATAGCTGTGGTCGCCATCCAGCGTGATGACAATATCGCCGCATGCCGCCGTGAAACCCGTCTTATAACTGCGACCATACCCGCGGGCATCTTCTCGGATCACCTGCGCGCCGAACCGTGCGGCTACTTCCGACGTACGGTCCGTGGAGCCGTTGTCGACTACCAGCACCTGGTCCACAAACTCCGGCATGCGGGTCAGAACCTGCTCCACTCCCTGTTCTTCGTTCAGGCACGGCATGATTACCGTGATGGTTTGTCCCTTATACATTCGACCGTTTCACCAGCATAGCCTGACCGGCTTGTAAGCATGACTCGTTGGGTATCATGGGGGACATGAAGTGGCTTACCATTCTGACGCTAGGCGCACTGTTTTCGATTTTGGCCCCGGCTCAAGGCCTGGGCGTGAAGACCGTATACTTGCTTCCCATGGCCGGCGGACTCGATCAGTATCTGGCGCTGCAGCTCACGTCGCGAGGAGTGCTCCAGGTGGTAACCGATCCAAAGAAGGCGGATGCAATCTTGACCGATGCGATCGGCGCGCGTCTGGAGGAGAGTTTCAACCAACTGTACGGCGCCCCGGTCGATAAAGACAAGTCCGACAAGGACAAATCCGACGCCTCCGATTCTGCCCGTCCTAACATGCGGCCGCTTTCCAGCAGCCGCGGACTGGTCTTTTTGGTGAATCGGAACACCCGCGATGTCCTGTGGAGCACGTTCGAGCGGCCGAAAAATGCCGAGCCCGGTGAGTTGAAGCATGTGGCCGCTAAGATTGTGGAGCGCTTGGCGAAAGATCGCAAAGCCCAGTAGGACGGGACTCCCGGCTGGTCAGGAGACTTGGCTCCAGACTTTTTCCGCAGGCTTGCCCAGCTGGTCCGCTCGCATTCTGGCGACCTCCGCCCGATAGCACTTCGCCATGCGTTCGGTCATCACCCGTATATCGCGTTTGACGACAACTTCGGCCCGGGCGCGCCGGGCCAGAGCTTCCGCTTCGTCTGGATGCCGCAACAGGCGTACCACTCGCTCGGCGAATGCCAACGGGTCATCGGCCAGTGCGCAGATCTCGCCATCTTTGTCCACCAGCCCCTCCGCGCCCATACGCGTTGAGACTACCGGGATTCCGGCTGCGAAGGCCTCCAGTAATTTTACGCGTACGCCGGAACCCGCCAGGATCGGACAGACGAACAAGGAATAGCGCATCAGAGGCTCGCGCACATCCTCCACGAAACCGATCATCTCGATGGCATCCGAGTCCCGCATGGAATGCCGCGGGGGAGGATCGGATCCCACGATCACCAACCGCGCCCGGGGTTCGTTCTCGCGGATACGCGGAAACACCTCCTGCAGAAACCACTGCAATGCTTCCACGTTGGGCAGGTGCCGGAAGCTGCCCAAAAACAGCAGCGTGTAGGGCTCGCGCCCGGAGGGACGAAAGTCGTATCCGGAAGTGTCGATACCGGCGCGATATCCGTCGTCCAGGCGGCCCTTCAGTTGAGGGAGGAAGGAAAGCAGATATTCGGCGTTATCCCGGCTGCATACCTGAATGCGATCGAGCCGCGGCAGCAGCTTCAATTCATAACGGATGGCCCGAAGATATTCCCAGCGCGAGACTGTTCTTTCCACCACGCCGCTCATGTACGGGAGCCGCCGCGCGATGGACTGGAAGTAGACATCGTGCTCGAAGAGGATGCTAGGGATGTGGCGGAACTGGCCGGCGTATTGCCCCATGACCAGGTACTCCAACTGCAGAACGTCGATCGCGTGAGTATAGATCTGGCGATGGATCAGCCAAGCCAGGTCACGGTTGCGAAATTCACGAGGAGCGTGGGGCTCGGTCGATCCCAGGGCTTTCTGGAGTCCGGTCATTCGGACAATATATTGCGTGGAGGCGCAAATTCTGTCCAATTCGGCGTGCGCCTCGCGCTCGCCTTCATGATCCAGCAGCGCGATTAAATGCACATCGCACAGCCGGGCCAGTTCGCGAACCGTCTGATACATGAACACCCCGCCGCCATGTACCGGAGGGCAGATCGCGTAGGGAGCTACGAACAAAACCGACAGTCTCGCGGGATCTCGCTGCAGCGGGTGGAATGTGTCGCGATAGTGGCCGCCCAGGGGCCTTTTGAATGCTTCCACGTCGGGGATCAAAGCCAGCGCGTGAGCGCGTGAGCGCGATACCAGGGCCCGCGGCAGGGCGAGGAAGGCTCGCAGGATTCCCGAAAAGCTGGGACGCTCCGGGGAATGGCCGGCCAGCCAGCTAAGCGTCGCGCCGCTCCAACTGGAGAGAAAGTGTGAGCCGAGCCAGCGCCAATCGTGTATGTTTTTCCAGGTGAACAGCAAAAAATTTTTCTTGAGAACCGACTGGATATAGGCTTCCGAAAAGCGCTTACCGATGGTGCCCCGATGTTCGTGATAGACCACGCTGGCGGGCTGATACAGAACCTTCCAGCCGCGTTTCCACGCCAGATAGCCGAGGTCGGTGTCTTCCAGATAAAACGGCTTGAGCAGCTCATCGAAGCCGCCCAGCTCTAGAAATTTCCTGCGGTCGAAGGCGCACGAGCCGCCGCCCCCGTAGAAACAAGGATAAAGCTGGCAGATCGCAGGCTCAATGCGATGTCTGACGCGGAGTCCGCCTTGTGACCACCAGCCCTCGGTTAGTCCGCTTTCTTCGCGCGGCTTGTGGGGATCGGAAAAGAAAATCTGGCAGGAGACGGCGAAAGTTTTATCATCGTCGAAACCGTCCAATAGGGGCTGCAGGAAATCACGCTCCACGCACATGTCGCTGTTGAGCAGCACCACGATGTCATTCCGCGCCGCCTGGAAGCCGGCGTTCGAACCGCCGCCAAATCCCAGATTGCTCTCCAGGGCGAGCACGCGAACTTGAGGAAAGTGTTCGCGCACAAACTGCGCGCTGCCATCGTCGGAGCCGTTGTCGACCAGGACAATTTCATGCTGCGAGGAGTCCGACAGCGCGGTGATCACGGACGGCAAGTATTTTTCGAGCAGATCGCGGCCATTCCAGTTGGGAATGACCACGCTCGCCGCGCGAGTGTCAGGATGCTTATCCTGCGGCAGGCGCGTGCGGGGCTTGAGCCAATACACGATGTCGCAAAGCAGTATTGCCAACGCAGCGAGCGCCAGTAGAATCGGAGCGAGCAGGGCGAGAGGCAGGCCCCGAAGAAGCCTCCAGGCGCCTGTCAGGAAACGCTTCATTCCGCGGCTTCCTTGATCTGCGGGCCAAGTCTCAACTGGCGACCCAATTTCAGCCACCGGGATTGGCGAACCATTTCGAGTTGGGCGGCAGTCGCCTGTAACTGGGTGTCGAGGCGCCGCGCCCAGTCCGTGCGTTCGATGACCGTAGCCTCGGCGAGGTCCAGTAAGCGGGCAGCCTCCACACGCTGTTCCACTTCATCAGCCAGCCGTCGTTCCATCTCAAGCGCCCAATCGCCCTGGCGGCGGATCTCTTCATTCAGCTCGGTGATGATTTGAAGGGCTCGGCTGCGATCCGTCATGGTTTCATCGAGCCAGGTGCGGACTTGCGTGAGTTCGCGCTCAAGAAGGCGGATATGTTGTTCGCGTTCCCGCAGGAGGTTGGCGGCGCGAGGGGCGTAGAGAAAACTGGGAAGCGGGGGAAGGGGAGCGCGGGAACAAATGCCGATGAAGAAGTTCGCAGTTTCCGGATCGCCCGACGCGCGGGCCAGGTCAGCCTCGGTACGGACTGTTTTTGTCCCTTCATAAAACACAAAAGCTTCGACGCGGTCCTGAAATAGAATCTTCACATGCGGGAAGAACTCCCCAAGCGCTGCCTGGAACTCCGTGAATTCGAATTCGTGCTCATGGAAGGGATTCGGACCAGACTCTGCCCTGGATTCCGCGTAATAGCGCTTGTTGGGCGTCGATACGATCAGCAGGCCGTTCAGTTCGAGAACCCGGCGGGATTCCGCTAACAGAGCGCGCCAGTCGCGAAGATGTTCAATGACTTCGAACGCCGCTACCAGATCGAAGGATTCCGGAGGAAAAGGTACGGCAGTGGCCGAGCACTGTAAAAACCGGGCAGACGGGAACCGATGAATGGCGTAATCAATTGCTTCTGGCGCAAAATCCACTCCCACGGCGATGGAAGCCGCACGTGCAAGATCCGCAGTCCCGTACCCGGTACCGCAGCCTAGGTCGAGGACGCGGCGCCCCTGCGCAAAGCGCATTGCCAACGCGTAGCGAGCCACATGTTCCGCCCAAAGATCATCATTCACTTGGCCGGGAATGACGCGTTCGCCCGTGAATTCGCTCACGGCGTTGTCACCTTGCCGACAACCCCGCCGCCGACTTTAGTGTTCACTTTGACGCGGCAATCCAAGTGAAACTGCCCGTAGATCGGCTGACTCGAACTCTCCATTTGCAGGACCACCGCGTTATCAATCCAATCGCATATTGAGTAATGATCGAGCGAGCCGTTGGCGATCGCCGGCGAGAAAGAGAACGACGATGCGTATAGCGCTGGCAGTTCCAGGTAGAAGTCAACGGTGCAAATGTCGCCCGCGAGCATGGGCGAAAGATCCTCACGTTCCCGCGTGGTATTTGTCCCCGCGAAATCGACGCCCAGATGATTGCGGAGCATAAAGCCCACGATAGGCCGGTCAAGATCGGCCTTCGCCCGCACGCTGATTCTTACTACAATTGTAGAATGTTGCTTTAGGGAAGTGAGCTTTAAGCCCTCTAAATCCACCACCTTGATACCCATGATTTCCGCCTTGGCATCGCCAAAACGGTGATCCACATTCGGAATTTCCTCGACAATTTCATCTGGTGAGTGCAGGGTCGGCGCCGCGCTGGCCGGAAGCTCGTGGATCTGCTCATGAACCCGGTAGACACGGTCTTTCTCAGACATCGCGGCCAGGTATTGGGATACAACCAGATCAGTCCTTCCGAGTGACTTGACCACACCCTTCTCCAGCCACATCGCTCGATCGCCCAGTGCTTTCACGTCGCCTGTAGCGTGCGAAACAAACAGGATCGTGACGCCGCGCTGGCGAAGCTCGTGGACTTTGCGCATACAGCGCTGTCGAAAATAGACGTCACCCACGGCGAGTGCCTCATCCACCAAGAGAATCTCCGGGTCGACGTGGATTGCGACTGCGAATGCCAGCCGGACCGCCATACCGCTCGAATACGTCTTCACCGGCTGATGGATGAAATCACCGATCTCGGCGAAAGCTTCTATCTCCGGGAACCGGCGATCCATGTCCTTGTTCGAGAGGCCCAGGATCGCACCATTCAAGTACACGTTGTCTTTGCCGGAGAACTCGGGATTGAAGCCCGAGCCGAGCTCAAGCAGTGCTGCAACCCGACCATGTGCGACTGCCGTTCCGCTGGTGGGCGCAAGAATGCCGGCGCAGATCTGGAGAAGTGTGCTTTTGCCCGAGCCGTTTTCGCCAACCACACAAAAGGTTTCTCCGCGCTGAATTTCGAAGTTCACGTCCCGCAGAGCCCAGAATTCCGTGTGGAACCTGCGCGTTTGGAAGGTTGCGAGTTCCTTCAATCGATCGCGCGGAGCCGCGTAGATCGAGTAACTCTTCGAAACATTGGAGAATTGGACAGCCGGAGAAGACACTAGAGAAATTGTAGTCCAAACTTGACAGCTTCCAGCAGCGATCCTTACGCTGGTAGCAGCGCCGGCGTAGCTCAGTTGGTTAGAGCGACGGTCTCATAATCCGTAGGTAGCTGGTTCGAATCCAGCCGCCGGCACCACTACTTCCCGCCCACGATCTGCTGATACAGCCGGTCCAGATCGGCTTGCGAATAATATTCGATTTCGATGCGGCCGCGTTGCTCACTGAGCTCCACGATGCGGACTCGCGTTCCCAGGGCACGTTCAAGTTCGTCCGCGGCGGCACGGACGTTCGGATCCTGCGTCGCATCTTTGCGCGAGCCCGACGCCGGCTTTCCCCGATCGGCGGTCATCTCCTGGACCTGGGTTTCCACTTGACGCACGGAAAGGCCTAAGGCCACGGTCTTTTCCGCCAGTTGAATCTGCTCCTCTGCCGTGGGCAATCCAAGAATCGCGCGCGCGTGCCCCATGGACAGACGCCGTTCGGCTACCAGGAGCTGAACTTCTTTCGGTAGCTTGAGTAAGCGGACGATATTGGCGATCGAGGTCCTGTCTTTGCCCGTGCGGCGGCCAATTTCTTCCTGCGAGAGTCCTAGGTCGCGGGCCAGCCGCTCGAATGCATGGGCCGTTTCTATCGGGTTCAGGTCCTCGCGCTGGATGTTCTCGATGAGCGCGATCTCAAGCATGGCGCGATCCGCAACATCTTGGATCACCACCGGGACTTCTTCCAGTTCCGCGATTCGGGCCGCGCGCCAGCGTCGTTCTCCGGCGACGATCTGGTAACTGTCGCCCATGCGCCGAACAATGATCGGCTGAATGATGCCGTTGGCTCGGATCGACGCCGCCAGCTCCTCCAGCCCGTCCGAATTGAAGGACGTGCGGGGTTGCATCGGATTTGGCTGGATCAGGCCAAGGGGAAGCACTCCCGGCTTTGCAGAAACAGGTACCGATGCCTGGGCCGTAGCTGCCGAGGTGGGGCCAGTGTGGCCGCGTCCCGGGAGGAGAGCGGAAAGGCCCTTACCCAGCGCTTTGCGTGGCTTGTCGTCGGCGCTGTTCATTCGCCAGAATCTCCTTCGCGAGTTTAATATAGCTTTCGGCCCCCCGGGAACGAGGATCGTACATCAGAATCGGCTTGCCGTAGCTAGGCGCTTCCGCTAACCGAATGCTACGCGGGATGACGGTTGTAAGTACTTGATCAGTAAAGAAGTCTTTCAAATCATCCGCCACTTGCCGAGCGAGATTTGTGCGCTCGTCATACATAGTGAGGAGAATCCCCTCAACTTGAAGCGGTCGGGAAAAAGACTCTCTGACGCGATCCACGGTGTCCATAAGCTGGGAGATCCCTTCCAGCGCAAAGAACTCGCACTGAATCGGAATTAGGACGGAGTCGGCTGCCACTAACCCATTCAGTGTAAGCAAATCCAAGGCTGGGGGACAATCCAACAGAATGTAATCGTAGCGATCGCGGATGGTTTGGATGGTTTGATGAAGCCGATGTTCACGATTTGGCAGATCGACCAAGTCGAGATTTGCGGCCACCAGGTTCTTGTCAGCAGGAATGAGATCCAGGCCGTCACAGCCTGTGGGCTGAATGGTTCGAGAAATTTCCATTCCACCCAATAGTGCATCATAGAGTGTCTTGATCTCGGACGTTTTTTCGATTCCCAGGCCGCTGGTAGAGTTGCCTTGCGGATCGCAATCAATCAGCAGAACGCGCAGATCGTTGGCAGCTAGAGATGCCGCCAAGTTCACGGCGGTGGTCGTTTTGCCGACACCACCCTTTTGGTTCGAGATGGCAATTACCTTGGCCATGTCTTCAGAATCTTATCATGACCGTTCCACGTGGAACGCTAGATGGCGGCCGCTTCCCCACGGAACCGCCTGTTCGCTATCGAACTGTGAAATGTCAGCCCCACCCACTAACGCACCGAAATTCTTTGCCAACTTAAACTTAAGGACATCATTCGGAGATACGGCCCTCGAAACCACCCAATCAAAATTGGGCTGAAGATTCTCTGCCCGATCTGTGACCACTACCACGTTCTTTAGGTTTCGGCTCGCTTCCCGCAGGAAAACGCCCTTTCGCTTATGGGACTCCACTAGCGTAACCACACATTCAGATCGCAGGATGGCGATCGGCACTCCGGGGAATCCGGCTCCAGATCCAACATCTACGATGCGGAGCGGCCCAGTCGGCAGTTTGGTTCCTACAAACAACGATTCGCAGTAATGTAGCTTAACAGCGTCCTCGACCGATTCAATTCGTGTAAGATTGAGTCGTGCATTCCAATGGATGAGCAGATTATAGTGGGATTCGAGGGCATCGATTTGTTCGACGGTCAGCGAACCATAGGGTGCAAACTCGCGAACCAGAAGCTCACGAAACATGTTACTGCCGGAGGCTTAGGTAAACATCGAGGACTGCAATCGCCGCTGGCGTGATTCCTGGAATGCGGCTGGCTTGTCCCAAGGTTTCTGGACGAACGCGGCCGAGCTTTTCGGACGCTTCATTCGAAAGGCCGGGTACACCCCAATAGGTGAACTCAGCTGGAATCCGGCGCGATTCAGTGTCGCGAAGCCGCGCGACCAGCTTCTGCTGCTGCGCAATGTAGCCCGCGTACTTGAACTCCGTCTCGACTGTTTGCAGAACGCCGTGGACCCAATCGTTTTCCGGAAGCCCGGAAACATTAGCGATTCGACTATCGGGCCGTCTCAGCCAATCTGCTAGCGCCGGACGAGTTTCGAAAAGATCGCGCAGCTGTTGCTTCTGCACTTGCTTCTTGCAATAAACGTCCCAGCGTTCATCGGTTACCAGTCCGGCGCGTCGACCGATCGGCGTCAGCCGTTCATCCGCGTTATCGATTCGCAGATGCAATCGAAACTCAGCACGCGATGTGAACATGCGATACGGCTCGTCAGCCCCTTTGGTGATCAGATCACTGACGAGGATGCCCATGTAGCCTTCGGTCCGCTCGATTACCACCGGATCCGACGCACCCACTCGACAGGCTGCATTCAGACCCGCGATCAAGCCCTGACATGCGGCCTCCTCATATCCGGAAGTTCCATTGATCTGTCCAGCCAGGAACAGGCCTTCGATGTTCTTGAGCTCGAGAGTGTGGTTTAGCTCCCGAGGGTCGATCGCATCATATTCGATGGCATATCCGGGCCGGATCATTTCCGCGTGCTCTAGCCCGGGCACCGACGCAAGCATCCTGGTCTGAACATCGATGGGCATGCTGGTGGACATGCCGTTCACGTAGATCTCGTACGTATCCAGGCCCTCGGGTTCCAGAAACAACTGGTGACGCGTTTTGTCCGGGAACTTCACAACCTTGTCTTCGATGGAGGGGCAATAACGAGGACCGATCCCTTCAATCTGCCCGCTATAGAGAGGCGACCTCTCAATGCTATCTCTAAGAATAGAATGGGTTTCCTCGGTCGTGAACGCGATGTGACAAGGAACCTGCTCACATACTATCTTTGTAGTAAGAAAAGAAAATGGAGTAGGCTCCCGATCGCCATGCTGGGGTTCGAACCGGGACCATTCGATGGTCCGGCCGTCCAGGCGCGGAGGAGTACCTGTCTTCAGGCGTTTCCACTCGAGCCTAAGCGACCGAAGCTGGTCGCCCAGCAGGTTCGAAGATGCTTCTCCGCTGCGACCGCAGCTATACGTCTGCTCGCCGACATGCGCCAGACCATTCAGAAATGTTCCCGTGGTGACCACAACAGCTTCGGCCTCAATCAGTCTGCCGTCGCGCAACTTCACCCCTGTGACGCGACCTCGCGGACCATTCGCGATGACCAAGCCGGCGACTTCGGCCTGAAGGATCCGCAGATTCGGCTCTGTTTCCAGCACCTCGCGCATTTTCAGCCTATATTGTTTCTTGTCGCACTGGGCCCGCGGCGACCATACCGCCGGTCCGCGACTGGTGTTGAGCAAGCGAAATTGAATGCCAACGGCATCCGTAACTTGGCCCATTATTCCCCCGAGGGCGTCGATTTCGCGCACCAGATGTCCTTTAGCGATACCGCCCACCGCCGGATTGCATGACATCTGTGCGATCAGATCGAGGTTCATGGTGATCATCGCGGTACGTAAGCCGAGCCGGGCGCAGGCGCGCGCCGCTTCGCAGCCGGCATGCCCGGCTCCCACTACGATTACCTGATAAGGTTTGGCCATGTTAGGAAGAGACGTTAGCTACATTCTAACTTGCCGCGCTAAACTGACATTTCCGGCATTTACCTCCTCGTGAAGATTCTCATCATCGGCAGCGGCGGCCGCGAGCATGCGATCGCCTGGCGCTTAGCGCAAGAAGGTCATCAGATTTACGGCGCGCCCGGTAATCCTGGGATTGCGGAACTCGGCCAGCTTCTGCCGACCACGGATTATCTCGCGGCGGCGGAGTTCATCGATCCCGACCTCACGGTCGTGGGTCCGGAGGTTCCCTTGGTCGCTGGAGTCGTCGATCAATTCCGGGCAGCCAAGCGAAAAATCGTCGGACCGGCGCAAGATGCGGCTCAACTCGAAGGAAGCAAGATCCACTCCAAAGAGTTCATGCGACACCTTGGTATTCCCACCGCTCGCTACACTCGCGTGGAGTCGGTGGAAGCGGGCATTGCCGCGCTCGCCGACTTCGACACCCCCGTTGTGATTAAAGCGGACGGGCTCGCGGCAGGCAAGGGCGTGATCATCGCGCAAGACCGCGCCGAGGCGGAAGCCGCAGTTCACTCGCTGGGTCCTCGCCTAGTGATCGAAGAGTTCCTCCAAGGCGAAGAGGTCAGTTTTATCGCCCTCAGTGACGGGAAAAATATTGTTCCGCTCGAAGCGACGCAGGACCACAAGGCCGTGGGCGACGGCGATACCGGTCCTAACACCGGCGGCATGGGAGCTTATTGCGACGGCCGCATTCTTTCGCCAGAGGACGCGCACCACGTGCTCGACACGGTGATCGGTTCGGTGGTTGAAGCCACGCGCTTCACTGGATTCCTCTACGCCGGCTTGATGATGACTGTGGACGGTCCGAAAGTGCTCGAATTCAACGTCCGCTTGGGTGATCCGGAAACGCAGCCTCTGATGCACCGTCTGGATTCCCCGTTTGGCGAGGTTCTGATGGCCTCGGCTACCGGAAACCTGGCAGGCGTCTCGCTGCGCTGGAAACCACAGCCTTCGGTGTGCGTGGTTCTCGCCGCGGCAGGCTATCCGGGGCAGGTCCGAACCGGCGACCTGATTACCGGAATCAAAGATTGCGGAACACATGCAGAAAGCCAAGTCTTCCAGGCCGGTACCAGGCAAGGCCCCCAAGGGCTCGAAACCGCAGGTGGCCGAGTCTTGGGCGTAACCGCATCGGGCCCCGACCTGGCCGCGGCAGCCGCCAATGCGTATGCCGCTGTAGCAAAGATTCACTTCGATGGAATCCACTACCGGCGCGACATCGCCCAAAAGGGTTTAAGGCGCTGGGGTCCTGCTACAATCAAGACAATTGCTCCCTGAAGTATTGTGGGGACGTAGCTCAGTTGGATAGAGCGGTCGCCTCCTAAGCGACAGGTCGGCAGTTCGAATCTGCCCGTCCCCACTAGAAAATTGGGGCGCAGGAGCCGAGATGCGACCGCGAGCTGAATCTAAGGATGGTTCGGTCGACTCCGTAAAAGCGACAGGTCGGCAGTTCGAATCTGCCCGTCCCTACCAAAATGGGGTGCCCGTAGGACCCATTCGATGGGTCGAATTGCCTGTCCCTGCCGGAAAATTGCACTGGCGAGGCGGCTATGGTATCAAGGTAGTTCTCTTTCACCAGGAAGTTTTGAGGTGATTTGACTCCGTATGGCTTACGTAATCGCAGAACCCTGCATCGGCACCAAAGACACGGCTTGTGTGGACGCCTGTCCGGTGGATTGCATCCACCCGAAGAAGGAAGATCCTAAGTTCGGCACGGAAGAGCTGATTTACATCGATCCGGTCGAATGTATCGACTGCGGGGCGTGTGTTCCAGTATGTCCTGTGTCGGCAATCTTCGCTCTGGACGATCTCCCGGAAAAGTGGTCCGACTTCGCCCAGAAGAACGCCGCATATTTTGGCAGGTAGAAGCCAGCCGTTAATGAACTTTCGTTAAGGCTCGCTAGATCCAGCTTGCGTTGGGCAAGATACTGAGTATAATAGCCCCATGCGCATATTCTTCTCCACTTTGGCTGCACTCGCTCTTCTCAGTTTGGTTATGTTCGCCCAGGATAAGGGCGGAAAAGGCGGTGGCAAGAACGCGCCCCACACCAATCTTAAGGTTCTGCCCGACGACGCCAACCTGATTCCCACCATGCGAAGTTTCGTTGCCGGACTGGGTCTCGCGGACAAGGGTGGTTGCAATTTCTGCCACGAAATGGACCGGGCCTCCGATGCGAAGAAGGAAAAAGTGATGGCTCGTATGATGATCTCGATGGTGAAGGACATCAATTCCAAGTTCCCGGACGGCAAGGCACACGTCAGCTGCTTCACCTGCCATCGTGGCAGCACCGAACCGTTGATGGCGCCGCCGGCTAATTAGGCTGGTCTTATCCAACAGAGCCCGAGATGCAGTTTGACGGGCTACGTGTCTTATCCCTCGAAAGCCGGCGTTCTGCCGAGATCGAGAAGCTGATTCTTGCACGGGGCGGCGATCCCTTCGTTGCCCCGTCCATGCGCGAAATCCCGCTTCAAGATAATCCCCA
>Ga0070684_100000462_pt1 | contig 27772 bp, 21 predicted proteins | sample KBSC723LmetaG_FD_65653 | JGI IMG/M metagenome (GOLD analysis project Ga0070684, IMG submission 65653) | Corn rhizosphere microbial communities from Kellogg Biological Station, Michigan, USA - KBS C7.2-3L metaG | ecosystem: Host-associated > Plants > Roots > Rhizosphere ...
CCGAGGACCACAAGGGCAAGAAGCCGAACGACGGCTGCCCGTCGACCACCGAGGACAGCGACGGCGACGGCGTGCCCGACGCGACCGACAAGTGCCCCGACGAGCCTGAGGACAAGGACGGCTTCGAGGACGACGATGGTTGCCCCGATCCGGACAACGACGCCGATGGCATTCCGGACCAGTTCGACAACTGCCCGAACGACGCCGAGGATCCTGACGGCTTCGAGGACGAGGACGGTTGCCCCGATCCGGACAACGACAAGGACGGCTTCCTCGACGCGGTCGACCGCTGCCCGCTGCAGGCCGAGACGATGAACGGCAACAAGGACGACGACGGCTGCCCGGATCCCGGCGCCGAGGTCGCCCGTCTGGCTCACGACCACATCGAGCTGGACGAAAAGGTCGGGTTCATGAGCCGCGGCGGCAAGCTGCAGGTCAAGGACGCCTCGGCCAAGTTCGTGAACCTGGTCGCGCTGATCATGAAGGGCCACCCGGAGATCGCGAAAGTCCGGATCGAGGTGCACGCCGAGGGCGTCCCGCAGACCGAGACGCAGAAGCGGGCCGATGCGGTGCGCGACTTCCTGGTCAGCAAGGGCGTCGACGCCAAGCGCCTGGTTCCGGTCGGGGCGGGCGCCGGCCCGTCGCGCGTCGACTTCATGATCGACGCGTCCGCCGCCAAGCCCGCCGCCCCTGCCGGCGGGGCCACGCCGCCCGCGACGCCGGGCGCCGCGCCGGCAACCCCTTCCCCCCCACCTCCCTCCCCCCCACCTCCGGCCTCCACGCCGCCTTCGTCGGGCGTAAAATAATCAGTACGCAGATGCGCGTCATCGGCTGGGGCGCGACCGACGTCGGTCGCAAACGCAACCACAACGAGGACAGCTTTCTTTGCAACAACGACATCGCTCTGTACGCGGTGGCCGACGGGATGGGCGGACACCTCGGCGGTGAACGCGCCAGCCGGATGGCGGTCGAGATCCTCGAGCGGGAGATCCTCCAGAACGCCGCCCAGTTCGACGTGCGTCCCGCCGACGCGCCGCCGGGCGCGCCCCACCCCGTCGCGTCGATCCTGCGCCGGGCGGTCGTCGAGGCCGATCGGCATATCTACGAGGAGGCGCTGTCCAACCCCGAGCTCGCGGGCATGGGCACCACGTTGACGACGCTGCTGTTCCACGGCGGTTACGTCCACATCGGCCACGTGGGCGACTCGCGCGCGTACCTGTACCGCGACGGGCGGGCGCGCCAGCTCAGCGAGGACCACTCGTGGATCCAGGAGCAGGTGCGCGCCGGCCTGATCTCGCCCGAGGAGGCGAAGGAGTCGCGCTTCCGGAACATCATCACGCGCTCCGTCGGCTTCGAGCCGAGCGTCGAGCCCGATCTCCAGGGCCTGGCGGTGCAGGCGGGCGATTGCTTCGTGCTGTGCTCGGACGGCCTGTCCAACTACCTGACCGTCGAGGAGCTCGCCCAGGTGATGACGGGCCACTGCTACCGGGACGTCCCGACGGTGTTCATCGACCTCGCCAACGAGCGCGGCGGCGACGACAACGTCACCTGCCTGGCGATCTACGCGGGCAACGAAGACGTCTGAGCTAAGCTCCGTTCACCCCATGCCGACGTCGCTGATCATCGTTCACGTCCACGTGCGCGTGAAGCCCGACGCGATCGAGGCCTTCCGCGCCGCGTCCCTGGACAACGCGCGCGAGAGCGTGCGCGAGCCGGGCATCGCGCGCTTCGACGTCGTGCAATCGACCGAAGACCCGACGCGCTTCGTGCTGGTCGAGGTCTATCGATCGGCCGATGCGCCGGCCGCCCACAAGGGGACCGCGCACTACGCGCGCTGGCGCGACGCGGTCGCCGACCTGATGGCCGAACCGCGCACCGCCGCGCGGTTCGTGAACGTCGCGCCCGAAGACGCCGGCTGGTAGCGCCACCGTGGCGACCGGCGGGACGTTCGAGCTGGCGGCGCCCGCGCGCATCGTCTTCGGCGCCGGGACCGTCGCGCAGATCGGCGGCATCGCCCGCGGGCTCGGCACCCACGCCCTGCTCGTCACCGGCAAGTCGCGCCGCCATGAAGCGGCGGTCGCCGAGCCGCTCGCGGCGGCGGGGGTTCGCTGGACGCCCTTCGCCGTCGACGGCGAGCCGACGGTAGAGACCGCGCGCGCCGGGACCGCGGCTGCGGTCGACTGCGATCTCGTGATCGGCTTCGGCGGCGGCAGCGCGCTGGACGCGGCGAAGGCGATCGCGGCGCTGGCGGCGAATGGCGGCGATCCGCTCGACTACCTGGAGGTGGTGGGCCGCGGGCAGCCGCTCGCGCGGCCGTCGCTGCCGCTGGTCGCCGTTCCCACGACGGCGGGGACCGGCTCGGAGGTGACGAGGAACGCCGTGCTCGCGTCGCCCGCGCATGGCGTGAAGGCGAGCCTGCGCAGCCCGCTGATGTTGCCGCGCGTGGCGATCGTCGATCCGGATCTCCTCGCCGGACTTCCGGCGCCGGTGCTGGCCGCGAGCGGGCTCGACGCGCTGTCGCAGCTGATCGAGCCGTTCCTGTCGATTCGCGCGAACCCCGTCACCGATGGGCTCGCGCGCGAGGCCATTCCCCGGTCTGCGGCCGCACTGCCGCGCGCGCACGCCGCTGCCCGCGCCGGCGCGTCGATCGCGGCGGACGATCGCGAGGCGCTCGCGCTGGCGAGCCTGTTCGGCGGCCTGTGCCTCGCGAACGCGGGCCTCGGCGCCGTGCACGGCTTCGCGGCGCCGGTCGGGGGCATGTTCGAGGCGCCGCACGGGGCGGTCTGCGCGGCGCTGCTGCCCGCCGTGCTGCGCGTGAACGCGCGCGCCCTCGCGGCCCGGGCCCCCGACACCGGCGCCCTGCCCCGCCTGCGCGAGCTGGCGGCGATGCTGACCGGCCGCGCCGACGCGACCGCCGAGGACGGGATCGCGTGGGTCGAGGCGCTGACACGGACGCTGGAGATCCCGGGTCTGGCCCGTTACGGGATGACATCGCAGCGGATTCCCGACCTGGTCGCCAAGGCGCGGGCGGCGAGCAGCATGAAGGGAAACCCGCTCGCGCTGACCGACGAGGAGCTGGCGGAGATCGCCCGCGCGTCGCTCTAGCCGCGGTGTCGCGCGCGGCTCAGGCGCAGGATTCCAGCGCGGCGAACAGGTCTGGCACCTCGATCGGTTTCGCGAGGCAGGCCTTGACGTCCGGCGTCCGATCGAACGCGCTCGCGTTCGTCGACGCCGTGATGATGACGACCGGATAGCGCGCAAAGGAGGGCTCGGTCTGCTTCTTCTTCAGAAACGTGCCGCCGTCCATGACCGGCATCATCAGGTCGAGGAGGACGATGCACGTGCTCGGACGTCGCCCTTCGAGCCACCGGATCGCCTCCAGCCCGTCCTGGGCGGTCGTCACTTCGAACCCCTCGTCGCGGAGCAGCTCGCCGAGCGCCTCGCGGATTCCCTCGTCGTCGTCGACGAGCAGGATATGTGGGGCAGACTGCGTCACGCCTTCACTCCAGGGACAAGCTCCCGATCAGGGAGCGGGCAATCGCATTTCTTCACGCGCGACCTCGGGCACATCCGCCGCGGCGAGCCGGAACCAGAACTGGCTCCCATGCCCGGGTGTGCTCTCGACGCCGACCGTACCGCCGTGCGCCTCGACGATCTCACGAACGATCAGCAGCCCGAGCCCCGTCCCGCCGACATCCCGCTGACCGCTGGGCGCGCGCGCGTAGCGCTGGAACAGCGTCGGGAGGATCTCCGGCGGGATGCCTGTTCCGGTGTCCTCGACGCGAACCTCGCACGAGGGGCCCGGACAGTCCGCGCGCACGAAGATCGTGCCGCCGGCCGGCGTGAACTTGATCGCGTTCGCGATCAGGTTCGTCAGCACTTGCTGAAGGCGCCGCCGGTCGCCGAGCACGCAGGGATGCGCGCCGGTGATCTCGACGCGCAGCTCCTGGTGAGTGTTGTCGACGAGCGGCCGGAAGTCGTCGGCGACCTCCCTGATGAGGGCGGCGAGATCGATGCGCTCCCGCTCCATCTTGTGCGCCGCCTCTTCCATGCGGGCGAACTCGAGGAAGTCGTTGATCAGCGCGACGAGGTTGCGCATGTGCGCTTCCATCTTGCGGAGATCGGTGACCGCCTCCGACGAAAGAACGCCGCGCCGGCCGCGCAACAGCATGTCGGTGCGCATCAACATCGCGCCCAGGGGAGATCGCAGGTCGTGCGCGATGATCGAATAGAAGTCGAGCCTGCGGGTCTCTCGTTGACGGCGCGCCGTCACGTTGCGCATCGCGACGGTCACCCCCGCCTGCTCGCGGCTGGGCAATGAGCGGACACTGGGCGAGAAGATCTGATCGCCCAGCTCGACGTCCGGCAGCGGCCGGGCCAGGCGCGCAGCGTCCAGGAGCTGATCGACCGACACCCCCGGCATCACGTCGTCGAAGATCCGCCCCTTGAGGGCATCCGCCTCCTCGCCCAGCATGCGCTGGGCCTCGCCGTTCGCGAACGTGATGCGGTTCTCCAGATCGACCGTGATCAGCGGATCGGGCGCGTACTGCAGCAGCTCCCGCACGCGCGCCTCCGCCTTCTGCGCCCGATCGAGCAAGCCGTTCCACCGGACCAGCGCGTCCACCCGCGCCCGCAGCTCGGGATCCGCGTACGGCTTCACCAGGTAGTCGTTGGCGCCGGCCTCGAGCCCCTCCACGATCTGCGCGGTCTGGGTCTGCATCGTCAAGAGGAGGATCGCCAGCTGGGGCCGGGCCCCGCCCCCCTCGCGCAGGAATCGGCACACCTCGATGCCCGACACGCCCGGCATCACCCAGTCCAGGACCAGCACGTCCGGTCCGGTATGCCCCGACAGGTGCTCAAGCATCGCCGAGCCGTCGCCGAACACCTCGACGTCATAGGCGTGCGCAAGGACCCGGCGTGCTCGCTCCGCGTCGAGCGGGCTGTCGTCCACGATCCAGACGAGCGGGCGCTGGGGAGACGCCACGGACATCACCGCAGACTAGGAATCGGTTGCAAGGGTGTCAAAGACTGCATTTTGGTTGGCCGATACTTTTCAGGCGTGGCTTGACATCTAAGGCGCCATTCCTACGGTTCAACCCCTAAACGACCTCCGGAGCGTTTTTCGTGTCTCAAGCGCTGATCGTCGACGACAGCAAAGTCATGCGTGAAATGGTGATCGCCTGCCTGCGGGCGCTGGACGGGCTTGCGTTCACGCACGCGGCCAGCGGCCTCGAGGCGCTGGAAAAGCTGTCATTGCAGTCGTTTGACGTCGTGGTGCTGGACCTGAACATGCCGGACATCGGCGGCTACGAGGTGATCGAGTTCATCCGCGGTCAGGACAAGCTGGTCGACCTGCCGATCCTGGTCGTCACCACGAGAGGTGACGACAGCTCCCGCGCGCGGGCGCTGGACGCCGGCGCCACACGCTTCATGACGAAGCCGTTCGCACCGGAGGCGCTTCTGGGCGAAGTCAGAGCCTTGATCGGCGCGCGTCCGGGGGCGACCGCATGAGCGGCGGCTTCGACGCGGATCATTTCATCGCCGGGTTCGTCGCCGAAGCGGATGAGCACCTGGCGGCGGCCAACGCCCACCTGCTGTCGGTCGAGGACGCCGCCGCGCGCGGCCAGCCGACCCCGCGGCAGGTGCGCGAGCTGTTCCGCGCCTTCCACACCGTTAAGGGGTTGGCCGCGATGGTCGGCGTCGATCCGATCGTCGAGGTGGCCCACGCCATGGAGGCCGTGCTGCGCGAGGCGGATCGCGCCGCCGGCAAGCTGCCCGGCGGCGCCGTCGAGCTGTTGCTGCGCGGGGTGCGCGCGATCGAGCAGCGGGTGCGCGCCCTCGCGAAGGGCAAGCCCGTCCCGCCGGCGCCGGCCGAACTGGTCGCCGCCTTGAACGATCTGCAGCTTTCGGGCACCGGCGAGCGGCCTGGGTCTAGCCAACGGACGACGCTGGCACCGGAGCTGTGGGCGAAGCTGAGCGCGGCCGAACGCGAGCAGGTGCTGCAGGGCCTGCGGGCGGGCCGGCGCGGACTGACCGTCGAGTTCGTCCCGACGCCCGAGCGCGCCGCGGCCGGCACGAACGTGACCTCGGTGCGCGAGCGCGTCGCGGCCGTCGCCGAGCTGGTCAAGGTCGTCCCGCGGTCCGTCCCCGCCAGCGCCCACGCCCCGGGCGGCCTGTCGTTCGCGCTGGTCGTCCTCGCGGCGGGGCCGGACGAGGAGATCGCGGCCGCCGTCGAGGTCGGGCTGGACGCGCTCCGCCCCTTCGCGCTGGACGGCGCCGTCGTGCCGGCCCCGTCCGATCTCGAGGAGGCGTTGACCGACGATGAGCTGCACAAGCGCGGCTACGTGCGCGTCGAGGTGTCCCGTCTCGACGACGCGCTCGAGCGATTGTCGGCGCTGGTGGTGACGCAGTTCCGCCTGACGCGCGCGACGGTCGATCTGCGCAACAGCGGCGCGGACACGCGCGCCCTCGGCCAGGTGATCAGCGAGAACGCGCGCCAGCTCCGCGACCTGCGCGCGGCGATCATGCGCGCCCGGATGGTGTCCGTCGCCGAGCTGCTGGAGCGCGTGCCCTTGATCGTCCGCGGCCTCAGCCGGTCCACGGGCAAGACAGCGCGGCTGGAGATCGTCGCGGGCCACGCCGAGCTGGACAAGGCGGTGGCCGAGCGCGTGTTCCCGGCCATCGTGCACCTGGTGCGCAACGCGGTCGACCACGCGCTGGAGACGCCCGAGCAGCGCGTCGCCGCGGGAAAGCCAGAGACGGGGGTCGTCACCGTCGCCTGCGTCGAGCGCGCCGACAACCAGCTCGAGCTGACGGTGTCGGACGACGGGCGCGGCATCGACGCCGCCGCCGTCGCGCGCCGCGCGGGCGTCCCCGTCCCCGCGACGGCGGAGGGCCTCCTGGAGCTGCTGGCGCGGCCCGGCCTCTCCACCAAGACCGAGGTGACGACCACCAGCGGCCGCGGGGTCGGGATGGACGTGGTCCGGCGAATCGCCGTCGACGAGCTGCACGGCGAGCTGACGCTCGTGACGACGCCCGGGCACGGGACGACGTTCTCCCTGCGCATTCCCCTCAGCATCACCATCGTCGACGCGTTCTCGTTCGTTTGCGGCGGCGAGACCTTCGTCGTGCCGGTGTCGACCGTGGAGGAGATCCAGGAGGTCGACCTCGCGCGGACCGTGCGCGGGCCCGATCGGCGGAAGAGCTCGCGCGGGCAACCCGATCGGCGCCGGGCGCCGCGCGCCGCGGACATGATGCAGCGGCGTGGCGAGGCGGTCCCGGTGCTGCGCCTCGACGAGCTGTTCGGCCTTCCGGCGCCGACGGAGGGGCGCCGCAAGGCGATCATCGTCCGGCGCAACGGCGAACCCTACGCGTTCGCGGTCGACCGAATGCTCGGCCAGCAGGAGGTGGTGGTCAGGCCGATCGAGGACGCGCTCGTACGCGTGCACGGCGTGTCGGGAACCACCGACCTCGGCGACGGGCGGCCGACGCTGGTGCTGGATTTGGCGGCGCTGGGCGGCCGGCTGCTCGCGGCGCCCGCGACGGCGGAGACGACCGCGTGAACGAGCTGCACGTCCTTTGCCGGGTCGCCGACGCGGAGTACGTGCTGCCCGCGGCGGACGTTCTGCAGATGGAGTCATACGCGGGCGCGACGAAGGTGCCGGGCGCGGCCGCCGAGGTGGCGGGCCTCGTCCAGATCCGTGGGCGCGTGGTCCCGGTCCTCGACCTGCGCGTCCTGTTCGGGTTTCCCGCGATCGAACCGACCATCGACTCGCGCGTCGTCGTCATGACCCACCAGGAACGGACGATCGGCCTGCTGGTCGACAGCGCGCGCGAGGTGCTGAAGATTCCCGCCGCGGACTTCCAGCCGCCGCCCCCCGTCGTCGCCCAGCAGACCGACGGGATGGTGAAGGCGGTCGCGCAGGCCGGATCGCGGCTGCTGATGTTGATCGATTTCACCAAGGTGATCGGCGAGGAGCAGGCCCATGGCGAATGACGTGAAGGGACCACGGAACGGCAATCGGCGCGCCAGCATCGACGAAGCGGCGGCAGGCGCCAGCGGCGCGACCCGCGGCCTGCGCCAGGCCGCGGCGGAGGCGAAGTCGATCGAGGAGGCGGCCACCCGCCTGGCGGCGAGCAGCAACGAACAGGCCGCGGCCGGCGACCAGATCCGGGGATCGATGGAGGCGGTCGCGGCCGGCATCGAGCAAGCCGCGACGGCGTCGCAGTCGCTCGCGCGCGCCCAGGCGCACGTCGCCGAGATCGCGAAGGAGATCCAGCTGGGTCAGGAGACGACCGGCACGGGCCTGCGCGAGGTGGCGACGTCGGTCGCGGCGGTCAAGAAGGACGGCGAGGTCCTGGCGACATCGGCCGAGGCGACGGCGGGGACACTGGAGGAGACCGCCCGCTCGATCAAGGGCGTGGCCATCAACGCGGAGGATCTGGCGGCCGCCAGCGAGCAGCTGCTGGCCGCGGCGACCCAGACGAGCGCGAGCGTCCGTGACATCGGCGAGCGTGGCCAGGCGACCGCCGCGGCGACCGAGGAGGTCGGGGCGACCATCGCGACGATGTCGAAGGGCGTCGGCAAGATCGCCACGGACGCCGCGACCGTCGGCGAGCGCATCGCCGCGATGAGCGCGTCGATCACCGGCGCGGCGACGGCGACCGACAAGGTGTCGAAGGACGGCCTCGAGATGGCGTCCGCGATCGAGGAGACCTCCGCGACCGCCGAGCAGATGTCGCGCACGGCGCGCGCGGTCGCCGAGCAGGTCAAGGATCTGGAGGGCAGCGCCGCCAGCACCTCGAGCATCCTGACCGAGATGGCGGCGTCGGTCGAGGAGGTGGCCGCGACCGCCGAGAAGAACGCGGCCAACGTCGAGGCGAACGCCGCGGGCACCGAACAGCTCGCCCGCGCGTCCACGACAGTCTCGCGCGCCGCCGAGCAGATCGCGCAGGCCGCGGCGGGCAGCGCCGCCACCTCGACGCAGGCCGAGACGACCGCGCGTCGGATCCTCGAGCTCGTCTCGGGCGTGCGGCGCACCGCAGACGAGATGACCTCGACAGCGCGCGAAGGCGGGACCGTCCTCGGCCGCTCGATCGCGGGGATGACCGGCATCCGTCAGGCGATGCAGGACTCGTCGTCGGTGATCAAGGAGATGGGCAAGCGCTCCGAGGAGATCGGCGACATCGTGCAGACGATCAACATGATCGCCGACCGCACCAACCTGCTGTCCCTGAACGCCAGCATCGAGGCGGCCCGCGCCGGCGAGCACGGCCGCGGCTTCGCGGTCGTCGCCGAGGAGATCCGGGCGCTCTCGGATCGGGCCGCCGCCGCGAGCGCGGACATCGCCAAGATCGTCCGCGGCCTGCAGGGAACGGCGCGCGACGCGGTCGCGACGTCCAGCGAAGGCGCGAAGGTGGCTGACGAGGGGGCGCGGCTGGCGGGCGACGCCGACAAGGCGCTGTCCGCGATCCTGCGCGGGATCGAGGCCGTCGGCCGCGGCGTCGTCGACATCGAGCGCGCGAGCGGCGAGCAGGCGCAGTCCGTTCAGGCGCTCGCGCAGGGCACGGCGCGGGTCGCCGAGGAAGGCCGCACGATCGCGCGCGCGGCCGCGGAGCAGGTCACGGCTAGCCAGTCGATGAGCCAGGCCGGCGCGGAGATGCGCGCGATGGCGAAGCAGACGCGCGACGCGACGGGTGAACAGGCCCGCTCGCTGCGCGCCGCGGTCAAGGACATGAGCCTGCTCTCCAGCGCCGTGCAGAAGGTGACGCGCGCGACCGAGGAACAGGCCACCGGCGCCAGCCAGCTCGCGAAGGCGGCGCTGCGCATGCGGACGGTGGCCCAGCAGACCGCGGCCGCGATGAGCGAACAGACGCGGGCGCTGTCCGCGCTCGCGGCCTCGGCGACCGACGTCACCTCGACGACCGAACGAACCGTCGTCGGCCTGGCCGAGCAGGCCCGGGGCGCGGCCGAGATCGCCGCGGCGATCGAGGCGACGAAGCGGGACGCGGTCCAGACCGCCAGGGCGATGACCGAGCAGGTGCGCGGGATCGGACAGATCGAGATGGCGTCGCGACAGGTGGCGAAGCTGGCCGCCGAGGTCACGAAGGCGACGAACGAGCAGGTCAAGGCCCTCGCCCGCCTGGTCACCGACGGCGACGGCGTGCGGCGCATCGCGAAGCAGACAGCGCAGGCGGTCGCCGAGCAGGCCGAGGTGCTCGCGACGCTGGCGGCGGCGACGGGCAAGCAGGGCGCGGGGGTGTCGACGATCGCGCGGATCGCGACGGAACACGCGGTCACCGGCGAGCAGCTCGCGAAGTCGATCGCGAGCATGCGCACGAGCGCCCGGGAGATCGTGGCGGCGATCTCCCAGCAGGCGAAGACAGTCGTCACGATGGCCAACGACGTCAGCGCCGTCGCGGCAGGCATCGGCAAGGTTCGGACCGCGAACGTGCAACAGGCCGACGCGGTCGAGACGGTCGGCGCGGCGATCGCGGCCCTGCGCGCCGACGGGTCCGCTTCACCCAACGGCAACGGCGGATCGACGGAACCACCGTGACCGCAGCGCACGGACAGTTCGCGTTCACGCCGGACGAGATGCGCCGGATGGAGCGCGTGGACCAGCTGCTGGCCGGCGGCGACGCGAGCGTCGAGCCGCTGCTGGAGATGCTCGACGATTCGAGCTGGACGGTGCGTCGCGCCGTCGTCGCCGCGCTCGCGGCGGCGGGCTCGGGCGCGGTCGCCCCGCTGTGCGCCTTATTGCGCACCCGGCGTGACAACGAGGCGCGAATCGCGGCGGCCGTGGACGCGCTGTCGGCGTCGAGCGGCGACGCGGATGCCGCGCTCATCGAGCTGGCCGCCGACGGCGACCCGGCGGTGGTCGCGGACGCGGCGCAGATCCTGGGCCGACGGCGCGCCGCGGCCGGGCTGCCGACGCTCGTCGGACTCACGCGGCACGTGGACGACAACGTCGCGGTCGCCGCCATCGAAGCGCTGGGCCGGGTCGGCGGCCGGGCCGCGGTCGACTCGCTGGTCGAGTCGGTGGGCAGCGGCAACTTCTTCCGCATCTTCCCGGCGATCGACGTCCTGGGCCGCAGCGGCGATCCGCGGGCGATCGAGCCGCTGACCGCGTTGCTGGACGTGCCCCAGTACGCCGCCGAGGCGGCGCGCGCGCTGGGCCGGACCGGCGATCAGGCGGCGGTGGCGCCGCTGGTTCGCCTGCTGGCGCACAGCATCGGGGCGACGGTCCGGATCGCCGCGCTCGCCCTTCAGGATCTGCAACGGCGAAACGCCGAGCGCTTCGGCGACGCGGGCCCGATCGGGGATGGGATTCGCAAGGCGGGCCGCGATCCGACCATCGCGCGCCACCTGGTCCGCGCCCTCGTCGAGGGCGACGACAGCGAGCGCGTCGCCATGTGCTTCGTGCTGGGCGCGCTTCGCGATCCCTCCACCGCCCCTGCCCTGTCGGAGCTGCTCGACGCCGCCCCGCCGGTCGCGGCGGCCGCCGCCGAGGCGCTGCGGCACCTGGGACCGGAGGCGACCGCGCGGGTGCTGGAGGGGCTTCGCGCCGGCGACAGCGCCAAGCGGCGCGCCCTGCTGCCGCTGGTGGTGCGCGCCGCCGCGACGCCGGACGTGATCGCCTGCTTGCAGGACGCCGATCCGGACGTGCGCGCGCTGGCGTGCGATGCACTGGGACGCATCGGGGCGATGCTGGCGGTGCCGTCGCTGTTCCCGCTGCTGGCCGACGCCAACCCGCGCGTCGCGTTCGCCGCGCTCGGCGCGATCCAGTCGCTGGGCGGTCGCGAGACGGAGACGCTCGCGCTGAAGGCGGCGCGCGAGGGCGACCCGCGGGTGCGCCGCGCGGCGATGCGCATCCTCGCCTACTTCGGATTTTCGTCGGCCCTCGACACGCTGCTCGGCGCCCTCGCCGACACCGACGAGCGGGTGCGCGAGGCGGCGATCCAGGGCTTGCCGCTCGTCGAGGAGCCGCGCGCCCGGGCGGCGCTGCTGGCGGCCGCGAAGGCTCCGGACGCCCACACCCGAAGCATCGCGATGCGGGCTCTCGGCCAGACGAGCGGCGACCTGCGCGTCAACGCCTACCTCCTCAAGGGCATCGGAGATCCCGACGCCTGGGTCCGCTATTACGCCTGCCAGGCGCTGGGACGCCTGGCGTTCGAGCCGGCCGTCGACGCCATCGTCCGGCTCCTCTCCGATCCCGCGGGCCAGGTGCGCGTCGCGGCGGTCGAGGCGCTTTCCGGCCTCGGAAGTCCGCTGGCGTTGGAGGCCCTCAGAACCGCGGTCGCCGATTCGGAGGGCGACATCCAGCGCGCGGCGCTGGTGGGCCTGGGCGTCGCGAGACAGATTGAATCGTTGCCTGTCATCCTCGCGGCGACGCGGGCACCCGATCCGGCGACGCGCCTGGTGGCGCTATCGGCGCTGGGGGGCTTCGACACGCCCACGGTTCTTCCGGTGCTGGTCCAGGCTGCCACGGACACCGACGAAAACGTGCGCACCGCGGCCATGGGATTTCTCTCCGTCATGCCCGGCGCCGAGGCGACGCGCGCGCTGGTCGACCTTCTTTCACGCGCGCCTTCGGCCGAACCGGTGGTGGCCGCGCTGTCGACGAACGCCGACGGTCGCGTGCAGGGAATCACCGCGGCGCTCGAGTCGGCGGACGACGAGACGGCCGGCGCGCTCACGTCGGCGCTCGCGCGGTTGCGCCGCGCCGACGCGACGGCGGTCCTCGTGGGGGCCATGGCCTCGCCGAACAGCCGCGCGCGCAAGGCGGCCGCGTCGACGCTGGGCGGGATCGGCAGCAAGGAAGCGCTCGCCGTCCTCAGAACAGCGGCGACCACCGACCCCGAGCCGGAAGTCCGGCGGATCTGCACGTTGCTGCTGGCGCGCTGAAGGCCCTCCGTGCCCTTGTTGCCGCTCTCTCCCCAGGTCTTCGCCATCCTGAGCAGCCTGGTCACCGAGCATTGTGGGCTCAGCTTCGACGCGACCCACATGTCCGTGTTCGCCGAAAAGATCGCCGCGCGCGCCGCCGAGCAGGGCTACGAATCGTTGCTCGACTACTACTACTACCTCCGCTACGACCCGGGCGGTCCCGACGAGCTGACCGCGCTGATCGAGACCCTGGTCGTCGGCGAGACGTACTTCTTCCGCGAGCTCGCGCCGCTTCAGACGATCGTCTCCGAGGAGCTCCTGCCGCTGGTGAACCAGGGGCGACGGCCGCGCGTCTGGTGCGCGGCGTGCGCGACCGGCGAGGAGCCGCTGACGCTGGCGATGCTGCTGGCGTCGCGCGGACTGCTGGACGACGTCGAGATCGTGGCCAGCGACATCAACGGCGCGGCGCTCGAGCGTGCCCGTTCCGGCGTCCACTCGAAGCGCGCCCTCCGGCAAGAGGTCCCTGCCTTCGCCGACCGGTGGATCCGATCGACGGCGGGCGGCATTGAGGTGCAGCCGCGATTGCGGCAGTCGATCTCGTGGCGGCGCATCAACCTGATCGACGATGCGGCCGTCGCCGCGCTAGGAACTTTCGACGTCGTGCTCTGCCGGAACGTCCTCATCTATTTCAACGACGAGACCGCGCGCGCCGTGATCGACCGGTTGACGGCCCGGCTGGTGCCGGGCGGCGTCTTGCTGGTCGGCATCTCGGAGTCGCTGCTGCGCTTCGGCGGTCCGCTGATTTGCGAAGAGAAGGCCGGGGTGTTCCTCTACCGGAGGCCGGCATGATCGAAGGGCGCCAGATCCGCGTGCTGGTGGTCGACGACTCCGCGTTTGCCCGGAAGGTGCTGCGCGAATCGCTGTCCCGCGATCCGCGACTGGAGGTCATCGCGACCGCGCGCGACGGGCTGGAGGCGCTGGAGAAGATCGCGGAGCTCAAGCCCGACGTGGTCACCCTGGATCTCGTCATGCCGAACCTCGACGGGATCGGCGTGCTGCGGTCGCTGCCGGCCGAGAACGCGCCCCGGGTCGTGGTCGTCAGCATCTCCGACGCAGACAGCGACCTGGGGATCGAGGCCTTGCAGAGCGGTGCCGTCGATCTGGTGCACAAGCCGACGCCCCTCGCGACCGATCGCCTCTACGACCTGGGGGACGAGCTGATCGCCAAGGTCATCGGCGCGGCGGACGCGCGTCGCCCCGCCCCGCCGTCGGTGGTCGACCGTCCGCTGCGGGCGCCGCCGCCCGCCGGCGTCATCCGGCTGATTGTCGTCGGCACCTCGACGGGGGGGCCCCAGGCGCTGACGCGTCTCCTCTCGGCGTTGCCCCGCGATCTGCCCTGTGCGGTCGCCGTCGCGCTGCACATCCCGGCCGGTTACACGGACGCGCTCGCGCGCCGCCTCGACGCCACCTGCCTGGTCGACGTCTTCGAAGCGACCGACGGCGCGGTGCTGCCGCCCGGCGCGGTCGCGATCGCGCGCGGCGGGATGCACATGAGCATCCGGGCCGAAAACGGCGGGCTCGTGACGCGCCTCGATTCGAGGCCGCTCGTGGCGCCGTTCTGCCCGTCCGTCGACGTGCTGTTCGCGAGCGCCGCGGAGGCGCTTGGCCCGGCCGTGATGGGGGTCGTGTTGACCGGCATGGGAGATGATGGCGTCGAGGGCGCGCGCGCCATCAACCGCGCCGGTGGACGGATCCTGACCGAGGCGGAGAGCTCATGTGTCGTCTACGGGATGCCGCGCGCGATCGTCGAGGCGGGCCTGAGCAACGGGCACGCCGATATCGACCGGCTGGCGCAGGTCATCCTTCAGAACCTCTGAGGCGGGAGGGCGCCCAGAGGCGCTCTAGATGCCCTTGTTCTTCACGTGCTCGCGGATGATGGCCTCCGCGAGCTCGGGGACGATCTCCCACACGACCTGCTCGATGATCTCGCGCGAGAGCTTCGCGATCGCTTCGTACTCGGGGCCCTTGGCCGACATCGCCGCGAGCTTCTGCTCGACGGAGGCAGCGACGCTGGCGTGCGAGACCGGAGTTCCAAGCGCGGGCTTCGGCGCAGCGGGCGCGGGCGCGGGGGGCGGCGGCGTCATCAGGCGCTGGCGGGGCGGCGGCGTGGGGACGCGGCCGCGCAGATCCAGCGGCATGGCCGGTCCCGTCGGCGTAGGCGCCCGCGGCGCAGGCGCTGGGGGCGGCGCCATCGGCGGGCCGGACGGCATCGACGGCATCGAGGGCATGCTCGGGCGCATCACGCCCGGAATCGGGATGTTGGCGGCCGGAACGCCCATCAGCGTCCGCCCGACGGGCTGAGCGGCCGGACGCGGCGGCGCCGTCGTGGGCAGCGGCCCCGTCGGACGCGCGGGCACGGTCCCCGGGCGCGCGGGCGGCATCGCACCGGGCCGCATCCCCGGAATCAGCGAGGGGCGCATGCCGGGCGACGACCCTCCCGCCGCAGGCAGGGGCGCGGCGGCGGCCGGGGCCATGGGCACCGCCGGCATGGATGGGCTGCTGATGCGCCCGCCGGAGGACGGGGCGGCCGGCACCGACGTGACCGCCGGAACACGGGGAATCGTCGGAACGCTTTCGCGGCCCGTGTCGATGCTGATCTCGCCGTATTCGTCGTCGTCGATGGCGGCGGTGGGCAGCGACGCGGCCGACCGGGGCGGCGGCGCGGCAGGCGGGCCAGCGGCTGGCGCGGGCGGGCCTACACGCAGCAGCTCGCGCACCTTGTCCATCAGCGCGTTCGTCTCCCACGGCTTCGTCAGCTGGCCATCAGCGCCAGCTTTCTGACCGCGGGCGGCGTCGTAGGGCTGCTGGTTCGACGCGAGGATGAGCACCGGGACCGCGCGCAGCGCCGGGTCCGCCTTGATCGACGCGCACAGGTCGTACCCCGAGCGCCCCGGCATCACGCCGTCCGCGATCACCAGATCCGGATGAGTCCGCTGCGCCAGCGCCAGCCCCTCGTCGGCGGAACGCGCCCCGGAGACCGTCACGTCATCGGAGCCGGCGAACGTCATGGCGAAGGCTCTCTGGATCGTCACGCTGTCGTCGGCGATCAGGATACGCTTGGCCATCGAACGTCAGAATTATCATCATCGTCGTGGGGGGTCAATTCAGCGGACCCTCCGGCGCCACGTCGCTGACGTGGCATGATGCGCACCCCGACCGTGGATTCTGCCGCCCAGATACGCCTCGTCGTCAACGCCGATGACTTCGGGATGTCCCCCGGCATCTCGCGCGGCATCCTGCGCGCGCACCGGGAAGGCATCGTCACCAGCGCGTCGGTGCTGGGCAACTGCGGCGACTTCGACGACGTGCGCGCGATGCTCGCCGAGGCGCCCGAGATGGGCGTCGGCGTCCACCTCGCGCTCGCCGGGCGCGGTCCGATCGCCGACCCCGCCCAGGTGCCGTCGCTGCTGACGACCGGCGGCCGCTTCCACGAGCGCGGCACCGACTTCGTCGCCGCGTGGACGAAACGCAAGATCGACGCGACCGATGTCGAGCGCGAGTTCGACGCGCAGATCGCGCGCGTGCGCGACGCCGGCATCAAGATCGATCACCTGGACACCCACCACCACCTGGGCTTTCTGCCCGTGGTCGGCCGCACCGTCGAGGCCGTCGCGCGCAAGCACGGCATCGCCGCGATCCGCAGCGCCATCGAATCGCCGACGCTGTCCTGGGTGACCGACCCGCGACGCGGCTTCAAGGCGGGCGTGCTGACAGGCCTCGGCTGGCTCACGCGCCGGCAGCTGGGCGCGCGCCGCTACAGCGCGCAGAGCTGGGGCTACGTCGAGTCCGGCCGGCTCGACGAGGTGCGCGTCCTGGAGATCATCGGCCGCCTCGGTCCCGGTCCGCACGAGCTCATCTGCCACCCGGGCGAGGACAGCACGACGTCCTACGACTACACGGGCGAGCTGCGCGCGCTCACGTCGCCCAAGGTGCGCCGCGCGCTGGGCCAGCGCGGCGTTTCCCTGTGCCGCTGGGGAGACCTGTTTTGAGCGGCGCCCCCGAGCGGCCCGCCGCCGAGGCCGCCCCCCCGCCCGAGCCCTACGTCTCGCCCCAGGAGAGCCCCGCCGAGCTCACCCTCAAGGCGATCGTGCTGGGGATGGTCTTCGGCGTCATCTTCGGCGCCGCGACCGTCTACCTCGCGCTGAAGGCGGGCCTGACCGTGTCGGCCTCCATCCCGATCGCGGTGCTGGCGATCTCCGTGTTCAAGAAGCTCGGGTCGTCGACGATCCTCGAGAACAACATCGTCCAGACGATCGGTTCGGCGGGCGAATCGATCGCGGCCGGCGTCGTCTTCACCCTCCCCGGCTTCCTGTTTCTGGGTAGCGGCGGCGCCGGCGTGCCCGGCATCGGCGCGCCGTACTTCTCGTACTGGACGATCATGACGCTGGCGATGGTGGGCGGCGTGCTGGGCGTGCTGATGATGATCCCGCTTCGGCGATCGCTGATCGTCCAGGAGCACGCGAACCTGCCCTACCCCGAAGGCACCGCGTGCGCGTCGGTGCTGATCGCCGGCGAAAAGGGCGGCAATCTGGCCCGCACCGCCTACCTGGGTCTGGGCGTCGCCTTCGTGTACGCGTTCCTGCAGCGGGTCGTCCGCATCATCGCGGAGACGCCGGCGCTGACGCTGAAGCAGACCAACCGGTACCTGCCAGCCGCGGTCGTCAGCGGCGACATCACGCCCGAGTACCTGGGTGTCGGGTACATCATCGGCCCGCGCATCGCGGGCGTCCTCGTCGCCGGCGGCGTGCTCGCGTGGCTGGGGCTGATCCCGCTCATCACGGTGCTGACGCCGCCCGACCGGATCGCCGCCCAGCTGGTGAAGCTCGGGTATCTGGCGAGCCTGGGGACCGCCGGCGGCCCCGGCGACTGGAATCCGGTGGCGCACACGTTCGCGAACGCGGCGAGCGCGGTCTACCGCGCGTACGTCCGGCAGATCGGGGCCGGCGCCGTCGCGGCGGGCGGCTTCATCACGCTGCTGAAGACGCTGCCGACGATCGTGTCGTCGTTCCGGGAGAGCATCGCGTCGCTGCGTCGGCGCGACGCGGGCGCAGGCGAGGTGCGGCGCACCGAGCGCGACCTGCCCATCACCGTGGTGCTGGTCGGCTCCGCCGTGCTGGTGCTGGTGATCGCCGTGCTGCCGTTCGTGCCGGGGGCCGGCATCGGCAGCAAGCTGCTGCTCGGCCTGCTGGTCGTCATCTTCGGCTTCTTCTTCGTCACCGTCGCGAGCCGCGTCGTCGGCCTGATCGGGTCGTCGTCCAACCCGATCTCGGGGATGACCATCGCGACGCTGATGGCGACCTGCCTGGTGTTCGTCGGCCTCGGCTGGACGGGCGACGTCTACCAGCCGATGGCGCTGTGCGTGGGCGCGATCGTGTGCATCGCCGCCGCCAACGCGGGCGCGACGTCGCAGGATTTGAAGACCGGGTTCCTCGTCGGGGCGACGCCGCGCGCGCAGCAGATCGGACTGGTGATCGGCGTGATCACGTCGACGGTGGTGGTCGGTCTGACGATCCGTCTGCTCGATCATTCCGGCGGCGCCGACGTGCACATGATCGGCACCGACAAGTACCCGGCGCCCCAGGCGACGCTGATGGCGACGCTGATCAAGGGCCTGCTCGCCCACAACCTCGACTGGCAATTCGTCATGGTCGGCGTCGCGCTGGCCGCGACCGTCGAGCTGTGCGGCGTCGGCGCCCTGTCCTTCGCGGTCGGCGCCTACCTGCCGCTGTCGACCACCGCGCCGATCTTCGTGGGCGGCGTCGTACGCGCGTTCGCCGACCGCGCGCGCGCCAAGATGGGCACGTCGGGCGAGGCGCGCGCGCACACCGACGCCGAGCTCGGCCCCGGCAACCTGTTCGCGACGGGCCTGGTGGCGGGCGGCGCGGTGGCGGGCGTCGTGGTGGCGCTGCTGACCGTCATCCCCAGCGTCGGCGCGCGCTTGAACAGCGCGTCCCTCGAATCTGTTCTCGTGAAGGGCCTCGGCGCGGGCGGCTACGAGATCCTCGGCCTCGTCTTCTTCGCCGCGATGGCGGGCATCCTGTGGCGGGTGGCGCTTCGGCCGTCAGACGTGGACGGTGACGACAACCTTACCCGCGAACGTCGTGTCTGACGCAGGCATGTGGCCCGACGCGCTGGCCGTGATCGTCGCGCCCGCCTTGATGTAAGGCAAGAGGTCGACGCCGCCCTCGGGCGGCACGCTGATCGACGCCGCGCCCGGCACCGGCTGGAGGCGCGCGATCTCGATCTCGGGGAGGCTGCCGTCAGCGGCGGAGATCCTGATCGCGATCGAATCCACGAAGTCGAACGTCGCCCCGGACGGCGACATGACCGTCAGCGAGATCGAGCTGAGGGTGACCGAGCTGGCCGGCCCCGTCCCGTGCGCCGCGGTCTCGGCGCTGATGTCGACGTTCATCGGGATCGCGAAGAGGGACACGGGCAGCAGCGCGCCCAGAGGGCTGCCGGGGACCGTCTGGGCCGGAATGTCCTGGTCGACGTCGAAGGACAGCAGCCCGCACCCCGAGGCGCTCGCCAGAAGCGCCGCTGCCACGAACACCCGCACGCCCGAGACCGATGCCATGGGCCGATCATCGGCGGCCCCGCGCGCGGACCTGACCCCAGTCTTCGGTCGCGACACGGATGTCGCGACGATGGGTTGCGCGGGCGGACCGTGTTCGCTCCGTCAGCGGAATCTCAGCTGATTTCCGGGGCACGTCGCTTGCTGTTGCCGAACTGCGCCATGACGACCCCTTCCCGACTCGACGCTCAAGCGCGCGTGCGTGCGCTCCGCACACCGGCTGGCGCCGCGCCTCTTTTGCTGATGCTGGCGTTCGCCGGCTGTGGCAAGGCCACCGGCGCGGGTGGAACGGGCGGATCCGTTGGTGGGACCTCTGTCGGCAGCGCGGGTGGGGGTGGAACGGGCGCCGGCTCCGGCGCGACGGGTCCTTGCACCTTCGACGTGCAACACGAGCGGAGCGCGGCGATCGGCACGGTCGAGATCGTCACCTTCGCGTTCGACCTCGCGAACCCGACCGAGGCGCACATCGATTTCGGCCCCGCCGGCGCGCCGCCGACGATGACGGCGCCGGTCGATCTGAGCGAGCCGATGCACCGCACGGTCCTGGTCGGCATGAAGGGGCAGAAGCCGTACACGTTCCGCATCGTCGCGACCGACGGGACCATGACTTGCGCGAGCGCCGACGTCTCGTTCACCACCGGCGCGGTGCCCGCCAACGCTCCGAAGATCCAGGTCAGTGGACTCGCAACCACGGCCACCACCTCACGCCCGATGGCCGCTTTCTGTTCTTCAACAACAATGTCGTCGGCGGTGAGGAACCGGCCGCGGTCTGGGAGGTGTCGCTCGACGAGGTGGCCGGCACCGCCACGAAGACCTGGGAATACCACTTCGCCGACCCCATCATCGCGTTCGGCGACGCCGAACGCCTGCCGAACGGAAACGCGCTGCTCACGTACCCCCCGGGGCCGATCGTGGAGGTGGATCGCTCCGGCGCGATCGTCCAGTCGCTCACCAACACGACGCACGGCTTCGGGTTCGCGGACTTCCGCACCTCGCTGTACGGCCCGCCGCCCCGCTGACATCGCGCGCTCGCGGCAGGGCCCGGCGTTTCAGTACCGACTGATCGCGACGGAACTGGTCAGCGGAGGCTCTCCTTGAGGAGCGCCTTGCCGAAGGTCCATTGTCCATGCGGCGTGGCCGGGTCCGCGGTCCCGGCCCGCATCGCTTGATAGAACTCGGCCAGCGAGAGCGTCGACGCGAGCGTCTCGTCGGAGGCCGCGCCGGGGTATCCAGCACGGCGGGCCAGGTCGAGCATCATTGCCCCGACAAGGGCCGCTATCAGGCGGCGCATGTAGATGAAGCGATCGGGCAATGCGTCGCGCGGGTCCGCGTCCTCGTAGGCCGCCAGCAGTCGCAGGCAGGTGGGATCATCCATGCGCAGGAAGACCGCGAGCGTCGCCAGATCGACGAACCGATCGCACCGGCCCGCGGTCGACCAGTCGAGGACGAGGAGCGACTGCCCGTCATAGATGAGGTTCGACGGATTGAGGTCGTTGTGGCCGAGCACGAGCGGCGCCTCGGCGGGAACGGCGGCGGCGAGAGCGCCCTCGATCGCTTGGCGGCCGAAGGTGGGGATGGGATAGCCGGACTGCAGCTCGCTCGAGAGCTGCGCGAGGAGGCGGCGCTGGTCGCGTGGGGCGACATCACTCGAAATCGGCAGCGCGTGGATGCGCCGGACCATGTGCCCCAGCTCGGCCAGCGCTTGCTGGTGCGTTCGCGGATCCAGATAGCGCGCGGGGAACACGCGATCGACGACGAAGTCGGTCACCACCGCGCGGCGCGCTTCGTCGACGTGGACGACGCGCGGCGTGAGGCCGACGTCCGCGGCGGCCCGTTGGATCTGCAGCGCGTGGCGCCATTCGACGTCGACCTCGTTGTCGCGCGCGAGCTTGAGCGCGAACGAACCGCCGGCAGCGTCGACCCGGTACACGCTCGCGCCCGAGAAGCCCATCGCGATCGGCGCGATCACCGTTTCTGGTCCGCGCAGCTCCGGCGGAAGACAGTCCTCCAGGCCCATCGGCCGAACGGTAGCGACCACCGGCCTGCAGCGCAATCACAACGCGCTACAGGAGGACGACACTGCGCGGCTGGCAAGATTCGAACTTGCTACCCCCGGCTTCGTAGGCCGGTGCTCTATCCAGATGAGCTACAGCCGCTCGTAAAACGGAGACAACGTATGCCGTGGCCCCGTCCGCGCGTCAAGGAGTAAGACCGGGGCCGAATCAGCCACCGCCGCATCCGGCCCACCCCGGCGCCGACCCACCTTGTTCGGCACCAACAGGGAGGTCCTCGATGGCGTTCAAGGAGTACGAACCCGGCACGGCGTTTCCAGGCGTGATGGGACGGACAATCGGCGAATCGTCGCCGGCGTGGCCACGGCCGGTGCGCGCCAGATCGGGGTCCCCGAACGTCTTGTTCATCGTCCTGGACGACACCGGCTTCGGACACCTGGGCTGCTTCGGGTCGCCGATCCGGACGCCCAACCTGGACAAGCTGGCGGCGAACGGCCTGCGTTTCAACAACATGCACACGACCGCCCTCTGCTCGCCCAGCCGGTCGTGCATGCTGACCGGCCGCAACCACCACTCGAACGCGATGGCCTGCATCACCGAGGGCGCGACCGGCTATCCGGGGTCGAACGGCCTCATCCCGTTCGAGAACGGGTTCCTGTCCGAGATGCTGCAGGCGCACGGCTACAACACGTTCGCGCTCGGCAAGTGGCACCTCACGCCCACCGAGCAGTGCAGCGCCGCCGGACCGTACGACCGCTGGCCGCTCGGCCGTGGCTTCGAGCGCTTCTACGGCTTCATGGGCGGGGACACGCACCAGTACTACCCGGATCTGGTCTACGACAACCACCAGGTCGAACCGCCGCGCACGCCCGAGCAGGGCTATCACCTGACCGAGGACCTCGTCGACCACGCGATCCAGTTCGTCGCCGACTCGAAGCAGGTGGCGCCCGACAAGCCGTTCTTCATGTACTTCTGCCCGGGCGCGATGCACGCGCCCCACCAGGCACCGCGCGAGTGGATCGACCGCTACCGGGGCCAGTTCGACGACGGCTGGGACGCGTACCGCGCGCGGGTTTACGACCAGCAGTTGAAGCTGGGCATCCTGCCTGCCGGCACCCAGCTGTCGGCGCACGATCCCGACGTCGCGTCCTGGGACGGCCTCGGCGCCGACGAGAAGCGCCTCTACGCGCGCATGATGGAGGTGTTCGCCGGATTCCTCGAGCACACCGACCATCACGTCGGACGCCTCCTCGCGTTTCTAGAGAAGATGGGGCTGCTGGACGACACGCTCATCATGGTCGTCAGCGACAACGGCGCCAGCGCCGAGGGCGGCCCCCACGGCTCGGTCAACGAGAACCTGTTCTTCAACAACGTCCCCGAGACGCTGCAGGAAGGTCTGAAGGCCATCGACGGCCTGGGCGGGCCGCAATACTTCAACCACTACCCCTGGGGCTGGGCGTGGGCGGGCAATGCCCCGTTCCGGCGCTGGAAGCGCGAGACCTATCGGGGCGGCGTCGCCGACCCGTTCGTCGTTCACTGGCCGGCGCGCATCAAGGCGCGCGGCGAGATCCGCAACCAGTACGCGCACGTCGTCGACATGGTCCCGACGGTGCTGGAGGCGCTGGGGATCGACGCGCCGAACGCGATCCGCGGCGTCACGCAGTCACCGATCGAGGGCGTGTCCTTCGCGCACGCGTTCGGTGATCCCAAGGCCGAGACCCGCCACCACACGCAGTACTTCGAGATGTTCGGACATCGGTCCCTGTATCACGACGGGTGGCGGGCGGTCTGCCCGGTGCCGGGGCCGTCGTTCGCGCAGGCGGGCATCGGCTTCGGCGAGATGGCGATCACCGAGGACAAGCTTCGCGAGCTGGACGCGAAGGGATGGGAGCTGTACCACATCGACGAGGACTTCTCCGAGACGAGGAACCTCGCCGACGCGCACCGCGACAAGCTGATCGAGATGATCGCGCTCTGGTACGTCGAGGCGGGCAAGTACAAGGTGCTGCCGATCGACAGCCGGGGCACCGCCCGCCTCGTCGAGGAGCGACCGCAGCTCGCGCTGCCGCGCGATCTCTACGTCTACTACCCGGGCACGTCGGTGGTCGCGAACAAGATCGCGCCGCGCATCCTGAACCGCCCGCACAGCATCACCGCGACGGTCGAGATCAGGAACGGCGCAGAGGGTGTTCTGGTGGCGCAGGGGAGCGCGTCGGGCGGCTACGCCCTTTACGTCAAGGACCACAAGCTCCACTACGCGTACAACTACCTCGGCATCCAGCAGTTCCAGATCGCGACGGACTCGACGATCGGCGACGGGCGGCACGAGCTGCGCTTCGAGTTCGAGCCGACCGGCAAGCCCGATCTGGCGCACGGGAAGGGAACGCCGGCGCGCGGGCAGCTTTACGTCGACGGCAAGCTGGTCGGTCAGGGCGACCTGCCGGTGACCATCCCGCTGGACATCGGCATCACGGACGGCCTGACCTGCGGCCGCGATGACGGCTCGACCGTCACGTCCGACTACCAGGGCCCGTTCGCGTTCACCGGCACGCTGGAGAAGATCGTCGTCGACGTGTCAGGCGAGCTCATCGAGGACAAGAACGCCGAGATGCGCTCCGTGATGGCCCACCAGTGAGAGGCTGGTGGAACTTGCGGAGAGGGAGGGATTCGAACCCTCGATACAGCTTTTGGGCCGTATAACGGTTTAGCAAACCGCCGCCTTCGGCCTCTCGGCCACCTCTCCAGAATGCGCGGCCGACCATAGTCGACCCCGCCACCCGCTGCAAGGGAGGAGGAGGAGGGATTCGAACCCCCGGCGCTTTCGCGCTACGGTTTTCAAGACCGTCGCCTTCGACCGCTCGGCCACTCCTCCGGGACAACGAACTCCGGTACTTAGCCGCGCGCCTCCGCCGCGTCAACACCGAGTGTGTCCGAGAGCTCGCTGGTGCGAGCCCGCTGGACCACCGTGGGCCCCAAGCGTCAGGTCATCGCCCGATGCCCTCGATTTTCCGGATGCGGTAGCGTTCGCGGCATTCCACTCGAGAAAGGAAACGCCATGACGACCAAGCTCGCCCGAATCGTCCCGACGGCCTTCGCGCTCGGCATCTGCGTCTCGTCGGCCTCCGCCTTCGCGGCGACGACGCACCGGCCGATCAGCGAGTTCCTCGAAGCCCAGGGAACCTTCTGCGTCGATCCGCCGACCTGCACGATCTTCGTCCCGCCCGTTCCGAACTTCGTCGCGTTCACCGACACGGTGCACGACCTGGGCATCTCGTTCGACTACGCCGGGTTGTCTGACGACCCGCTGGGCGGCAGCCTGGGCACCACCTTCAGCGGCACCATCTCCGAGCGGACGCTCAACGACGGCAGCGTGATCATCACGATCCACCTGCACACCTCGAACGCGCTCGTCTACGTCATCCCGTTCGATCCCACCAGCAGCGATAACCAGTTCGGAGAGAACCCGCTGATCTTCGGGACGCGCGCGACGGACGTCCTGGCGGGCGCGACGCCCGCGCTGGGGGACAGCAACTTCACGCTCGAGTTCACGAACTCTGCGCCCGGCCTGCCGATCCCCGACTTCGAGCAACTCCTGTTCGGCCCCCTGCCCGGACAGACGCTGCTCTCGGCCACCTTCAACGGAACCGCCAACGGCTTCTTCGCGGACGGCACGCCCGGCAAGGTGCACGTGGCCGAGAAGGGCATCTTCGACAACGGCTTCCATGGCGCTGTCGGCGACGGCTTCCCCGTAGAGAACATCAACCTGATCCGGCAGTAGGGACCCGCGTCGGGTCCGACGCGCTCACGTGCACGCGCCGGGCTCGTTGCTGACGATCGCCGCGTCGGGCATCTCGCCGAAGACGACGCGGAGCGCCGGCTGGCGGAAGCCGACCGCTGACGCGGTCGGGTCGGGCTCCTGGACGGCCTTGCCCAGCACCGCCACCCTGTCGCCCTCGCGCAGCACGACCTCGCGGTAGCGGGCGCCGCGCTTCTTCGGCGCCTCGCTGAGCATGCGTTCCAGGATGCTGCGCTGGTGGTAGCGCAGCTCGAAGCCGTGCGCGGCCAGGAACCGACGGACATTCTCGGTGGCGGCGCCGCGCTCGTCCCATGGTGCCGGCGGCTCGTAGCACCAGGCCGAGCGCATCTCCTCCAGGCTGACCTCGGCCCCCTGCATCCGCACCAGCGCCGAGCCGCTGTCGTCGTCGATGAAGAAGTCCTGCCACTTGTGCTCGATGATCCGCCGCGGCGAGTAGAGGAAGCCGTCCCACGTCTGCGCGATCGTCCGGTACCAGACGCAGGTGGCGCCGGTCAGCGGCGCGGTGAACTGCGTCGCGGTCGCGCGCAGCCGGCCGACGACCTTCACCACCTCGCCCATGCGCGCCTGCGCGATGGGCGTTCGCTCGTATTGAAACAGCGTGCCCTCGCGGCACGGGTAGCCGTGAAAGACGGTCTTCGCCGCGTCGACGATCAGACCGACGATGCGGCTCCCCTCGGGCAAGCTCACCGCCGCCGATCCTAGCGTCTCGACGGCCGTGGTGCCTTCGGCGCGGAGCGACTAGTGCTCACCGAGGCGAGGCACCGGGTACGGCGGCAGCGCGTTCGTGTCGGGGCTGGACCCCGGCGACTCGGACGAGCCGGGCGACTCCGACTCGGGTGATTCCTGCTGCTCCTCGCGCGCCGACGGCGGCGGCACCGCGCTGGCGACGGGCATCCGCGACCCGTCGTCACGGCGATCGCGCTGCTCGCGCCGTTCGACCGGCTGGCGCCAATCGACCGGCACCGACGGCTCGGTGAGGAACTCCTCCGGCTTCGGCAGCATCAGCGCCGCGCGCAGGACTTCATCCATGTGCTCGACGGGAATGACCTTCAGCGTCTTCAGGACCCGCTTCGGGATGTCGCGCAGGTCCTTCGCGTTCTCCTTCGGCATGATCACGGTCGTGATGCCCGAGCGGTGGGCGGCGAGGATCTTCTCCTTGAGGCCGCCGATCGGCAGCACGCGCCCGCGCAGCGTGATCTCGCCGGTCATCGCGACGTCGCGCCGCACCGGAATGCGCAGCAGCGCCGACACGAGGCCGGTGCACATCGTGATGCCCGCCGACGGGCCGTCCTTCGGGATGGCGCCCTCGGGCAGGTGGACGTGGATGTCGGCGCGGCTGTAGAAGTCGCGCTCGAGGCCGAGCGACGGCGCCCGCGCCCGGACATAGCTGATCGCCGCCTGCGCCGACTCCTGCATGACGTCGCCGAGCTTGCCGGTCAGCACCAGCTTGCCCTTGCCGGCCACGATCGACACCTCGGTCGCGAGCAGGTCGCCACCGTGCATCGTCACGGCCAAACCCATCACGAGCCCGATCTCGTCGGCGCCCTCCGAACGGCCGTACCGGAAACGGTGCGGGCCGAGATAACGCGGGAGCCGCTTCGGCGTGATCCGCCAGCCCGGTACCGCGACGTCGTTGATCGTCCGCACCGGCGCCTTCTTGGCGACGACGTCGCGCGCGATCTTCCGGCACACGGTCGCGATCTCGCGCTCCAGGTTCCGGACGCCCGCTTCCTTCGTGTAGTAGTGAATGACGTCGCGGACGGCGTCCTCGGGGAAGTCGACCGGCACCGCTTCGATGCCGTTGTCGCGCTTCTGCTTGGGGATCAGGTAGCGCTCGGCGATCGAGACCTTCTCGAACTCCGTGTAGCCCGGGAGCTGGATGATCTCCATGCGATCCTGCAGCGGAATCGGGATCCCCTGCAGGTAGTTCGCCGTCGTGATGAACATGACGTCGGACAGGTCGTAGTCGAGATCCAGGTAGTGATCGTTGAAGGTGCTGTTCTGCTCGGGATCGAGAACCTCCAGCAGCGCCGCCGACGGATCGCCGCGGAAGTCGGTCGACATCTTGTCGATCTCGTCGAGCAGGAAGACCGGGTTCTGCGTCCCGGCCTTCTTCAGCGACTGGATGATCTTGCCCGGCAGCGCGCCGATGTACGTTCGACGGTGGCCGCGGATCTCGGCCTCGTCGCGCACGCCGCCCAGCGACAGGCGCACGAAGTTGCGGCCGGTCGCCTTGGCGATCGAGCGCGCCAGCGACGTCTTGCCGACGCCGGGCGGGCCGACCAGGCACAGGATCGGTCCCTTCAGTTTTTTCACCAGGGCCTGCACGGCCAAGTACTCGAGGATGCGCTCCTTGACCTTCTTCAGGCCGTAGTGGTCCTCGTCGAGAATCCGTTCCGCGTCGGCGATGTCCAGCTTCTCCT
>Ga0070684_100000463_pt1 | contig 27751 bp, 14 predicted proteins | sample KBSC723LmetaG_FD_65653 | JGI IMG/M metagenome (GOLD analysis project Ga0070684, IMG submission 65653) | Corn rhizosphere microbial communities from Kellogg Biological Station, Michigan, USA - KBS C7.2-3L metaG | ecosystem: Host-associated > Plants > Roots > Rhizosphere ...
GGAGATATGGATATACTGATGACAATCACAAGAAATACCACAGCCGGACAGTTGGAAGGTTTCAAAAGGCAATTGAAGGAAAAAGGTTATGAATTGAACTTTGATGCACCAACGTATAATACCGCCGGCATATTAACTCATATCAGTGGTGCGATCAAATCGCAGGATGGACAAGTTGGCAATTTTTCTGCGACAGATTTCGACCGGGTGATCCTGGCGCTGGTCAAAGAAAATTACCGTACCTATTTTAGAATAGAAATTGTTGATAAGAAAAAGGTGGCTATCTGACAGGAGGTATCTTTCTATTTTAGAAATTTCTGTTGTCGCCATTTTGGTTTTTTACATCTGAAACTACAATCAGAAGTAGGGAAATGATTCCACTCGGGATCATTTTTTCTTTTCAATTTCCCGATAATGCTTGATTATCGTGTGGCTATTTTCATGTCTACCCAATGAAAATTATATGGCAAATTCTTTGCTTACTGACCTTATACAATATCCTGTGCACTACATAAAGTGAGTTTGAGGTTGCCTCAAACTTATTCCCCATTTATCACGACTGAAGATTTATGCAACCTTGCCTGTACTAACGCAAGTCATCAGCGTGTGCAACAATAATTCTCAACTAAAAATTATTTCAAAAATGGACAATATCATTTCATTGGAATTTATATACCGGTCAAGAATGTACTACGCACTCATTCGTACAAAGGACAATGGAGAAATGAAATTGTACAGTGTTACAATTATGAATGGCGACCTGGAACGGCTATTATATGGTAATCACATTATTATGGAGAAAGAAGGCTGTTTTCAATCAGCCCTGCCTATAGCGAATGGACAGATAGGCGAGCTTAAGCAATCAATTATCAATGCACTTTGCCATTACATGGAGGCAAGGTCCCGTCATTTGCGCGAAGGATCCTGACAGTGTTACCTCTTTGAAATCAAATGAGTTTCTGAACTATAAATAATACCAGGGGTTTCGCTTCGCGGCCTTCATATACTTCTTCATGTTCATCCAAAAAGCCAGCACCATATAAATAATGATGGGAGAACCCATCGTGAGAAAAGAAATATAAATAAACCACATGCGAATGCGGCTGGTCGCAATGCCAAGCTTTCCACCGATCGCCGAACAGACTCCGAAAGCTTGCCACTCTACGAAATTTTTAAGTCTCTTCATGTAGCTAATATAAAAATTTTTGATTTTTATTGCAACAAAAGATCAACACATGTTTAAGATGAGAGGGAAAATTTTTGCCGTTTATCTCAACTGATTTTTTTAAAGGTTGTTATTTAACTAAATTCGCACCCGATTAGAATTTACGATTTCTGATTTTGGATTTAAGATTTTTGAGGGCCGCCAATGCCTTGACCCATTTTAGATAGCAGGTCCCTGTTCGTAAATGTCTTTTTACAAAGAAGTTTTTTAAATCCGCAATCCAAAATCCCGAATCCAAAATCAAAAAATTTGTTGTCATGTTATTTGATCTTGATCTTATTAAGAAAGTCTATGCTCAACTGCCCGGCAAAATTGAAGCGGCCCGGAAATTAACAGGTAAACCCCTGACTCTCGCGGAGAAAATTCTATACTCTCATACATTTCAGCCACCGCAGACACCTTACCAACGAGGCAAAGATTATGTCGATTTTGCACCGGACCGCGTGGCCATGCAAGATGCAACAGCGCAAATGGCTCTTTTGCAATTCATGACTTGCGGACGCGACAAAGTAGCTGTGCCCTCTACAGTGCACTGTGATCATCTTATACAGGCAAAGGTGGGAGCTGCAAAGGACCTTGCTACCGCGATCGATGTCAATAAAGAAGTTTATGACTTTTTAGCAAGTATTTCCAATAAGTATGGAATTGGCTTTTGGAAACCAGGTGCCGGCATAATTCACCAGGTAGTGCTCGAGAATTACGCTTTTCCGGGCGGCATGATGATCGGAACAGACTCTCACACTCCGAATGCCGGTGGTTTGGGAATGATCGCTATCGGGGTGGGAGGCGCGGATGCTGTTGATGTGATGGCGGGTCTTGCATGGGAATTGAAAATGCCAAAATTGATCGGTGTAAAAATTACGGGGAAGTTAAGTGGGTGGACCAGCGCCAAGGATGTAATACTATGGGTAGCCGGCCAGTTGACTGTAAAAGGTGGTACAGGTGCAATTGTTGAATATTTTGGAGATGGTGCTGACAGTCTAAGTGCAACAGGAAAGGGAACAATTTGTAACATGGGAGCTGAGATCGGCGCTACATGTTCTTTGTTCGCTTACGATTCAAAAATGAGCGCTTATCTGCGCGCCACAGATCGGGAGGAAGTTGCTGCATTGGCTGATGGCATTCGTGAGCATCTTCGACCCGACCAGGAAGTTTATAATGATCCTGAAAAATATTATGACCAGGTTTTGTATTTGGACCTCGATAAACTCGAGCCTTACTTAAACGGCCCTTTCACTCCCGATTTGGCGACACCGATCTCTCAAATGAAAGCCATTGTTGAGGAGAAAGGCTGGCCGTCAAAATTGGAAGTGGCATTGATTGGTAGTTGCACCAATTCCTCGTATGAAGATATGAGCCGCGCGGCTTCTATCGTCAAAGATGCAATCAATAAAGGTTTGAAAGCTGTTAGCGAGTTTACCATTACGCCGGGAAGTGAACAGGTTCGTTATACCATTGAGCGGGATGGTTTCATTAAGGAGTTTGAAGAAGTTGGAGGTGTTGTGCTCGCCAACGCATGTGGGCCGTGTATCGGGCAATGGGCGAGGCATATTGATGATCCCAACCGCAAAAACACAATTCTAACTTCATACAACAGGAATTTTGCGAAACGAAATGATGGTCTCGCCAGTACACATGCTTTTGTTGCCTCACCGGAGATTGTGACCGCCCTCGCAATGGCGGGCACCATCGCGTTCAACCCAATCACAGACACTTTAAAAAATGATAAGGGCGAAGAGGTAAAATTAACGGAGCCCAAAGGTTTTGAATTGCCGCCACAAGGTTTTTCTGTGGACGATCCGGGATACCAGGAACCTGCAAAAGATGGAAGCGCTATACAAGTAGTTGTAAAGGCTGATAGCCAACGCCTGCAGTTGCTTGCTCCCTTTACTGAATGGGAAGGCACAGATCTTACGGGGTTAAAATTATTGATCAAGGCGAAAGGCAAGTGCACAACTGATCATATTTCGATGGCAGGGCCGTGGCTGAAATTCAGGGGTCATCTTGACAATATCAGCAACAACATGTTGATCGGGGCAATCAATTTCTTTAACGATCAAACTGATTCTGTAAAGAGCCAGGTCTCCGGCGAATACGCCCCGGTGCCCGCAACCCAACGTCAATATAAACAATTGGGTATCGGCACAGTTGTGGTGGGAGATGAGAATTATGGTGAAGGTTCATCAAGGGAGCATGCCGCAATGGAACCAAGGCATCTTGGTGTTCGCGCCATCATTGTAAAGAGCTTTGCAAGGATACACGAAACCAATCTGAAAAAACAAGGCATGCTTGCGCTCACATTTGCCGATAAGGCAGATTATGATAAGGTACAGGAAGACGATACGATAGATATTGTTGGGCTCACTTCATTTGCCCCGGGCAGTTCTTTAACAATGATCCTTCATCACCGCGACGGGTCCACTGATGAAGTATTATTGAATCACACCTATAATGAACAACAGATCGAATGGTTCAGGGCCGGCAGTGCATTGAACCTGATACGAAGACAATTCCAGAACTAATAAAAAAACCCCGCCTTTGGCGGGGCTTACTAAAAAACACCTGTATACTAATTACGGATCAAGTTAGAGTTTGCTGATACTTGTTTCTTCGTAGTACCGTGTATTCCTGTTGATTGTAAATATCGACGGCTTCTTGTTACCATCTCTTACTTCAACTTTCAGAATAGCATCGTCAAGATGTTCTGTGTCAAGACGGAAATTTCTCGTGAAATTTTTTGCCTTAATTTTTTCAGAGTAGATGACCTGGCCGTACTGATCTTTGATAGAAACGTAGAAGTCTGTTTCTTCTGCGCTGTTAAGATCCAATTGGAACATTGGTTGATTTTGCACAAGGCCAATGTATGTCAATGAAACGACGGGTGTATCGTTTCCTCCATCATGTGCCCATGAAACAGTTGCAATGAAACTGAATGCAAGAGCTAAGGCAATGGTCCCGTACTTTTTAATTGTTGTTTTCATAATACTTCATTTTTGTTAAAAATGGGTTTAATAAATCAATAATATGGCGCAATCACCACTGTAGTGATCAAGGAAGCAAACCATCTGTGAACTGTGCTTAGGGCAATCGAAGAAAAAAGAGAGGCAAACAAGTGAAGCAGTGGTTAGGATCCGATTTCGGATTTGATCTGCTTTGATGGTGTAAAACTAATCCCGCACTTCCGCTGGCGCAAACCAAAATAGATGCTGTTTCAGTATCATCAATTCATTTTTGCAAGACGGGAGCCCTTGTTTTTCAGTGGGTTTATGAGAAAAAATTCAATGATGGCTAACGCCTGTTTTCCACGGTGTTAGACCGAAAAATTATTTCATTAAAAACTTAACATTGTGTAATATTAATTTACAATTAAATTTAGGCTACTAAAATAATATTGTATGACTGAGACTACAGAAAAGACATCTCCTAAAGTATCTAAGAAAGAAGCCAGGAAGATAGTATACGAAAAATTTTCGAACGCGCTGGCTGAGTACAGAAGGAGCGTAAAAGGAAAAAAATTCGACAGCAATCTCAAAAAAGCAAGTAAACTATTTGCGGCCGATATTGCAAAGGCAGTAGCTAAACAAAAACAGGAATTGAAAAAGCCGGCAAAGATTAAAGCGGTTAAAAATAATTTGCCTGAGCAAGGGGCTGCAGAAGCGGTAGTATAACTCTGACCACTGAAAATTTTTCGAGCCGTCCCGACCTGTCGGGACGGTTTTTTTATGCACTGATTTCACGGGTGAAGTTGTATCAAGGTAATCTTTGATAAAAAAATTGTGGCGAGAAAAATTGAACCTTCATCGGTTCATCTTTTTGTATCTTAAAGAAAATTTCTAAACCACCGAAGGAGTTAATCTTGGGACAAAACCGGCTAACATGAGCAACCAAACCTGCCTGCTTATTCTGCGCATTTTTAATATTAGCTTCGGTATATTTTGGGCGGGCGCTACCATTGAAATGGATAAAACAAAAATGAAATAGCCGGTTTATATCATGAAAGCAAAATCCATAAAAGGGAATTCCCCGGGTGACATCCAATTGGCATTGCAGCAAAGTTTGGTTGATGGTTTCAAGCCGACGCTTGCTATTATTTTTATCTCGATCAAGCAGGACAGGAGGGCTGTTTGTGAAATATTAGGTAAAGAGCAGATCGATATACTAGGGGCAACTTCGTCGGGAGAATTTATTGATGGATACCAGGGTGAAGGTTCAATTGTCATTTTGTTATCGGACCTGCGCCGCGATGCGTATACGATCTTGTTCGAAGACATCGGCGATAGAAGCTTGAAAGATGTTGCAAAACAATTGGCTGAGGCCGCTCTCGGAAAATTCAAACGACCCGCTTTTATACTTTGCAGCACGAGTGTGTCGATCAAGGGCGAATACCTTAGCGGGGGAACGCTCATTCACAACATTGCACATGTAATCGGTTCCCAGGTAAAGATCTTTGGAGGCATGGCGGGTGATGATAATAGTTTTACCGGCACTTTTGTTTTTACTAATGATCAGTCGGGCGATGCCGCTGTGGCAGCCCTGGTGTTGGATGAAGATAAAGTGAGCTTGCAGGGAATGGCCATTTCAGGATGGAAGCCGCTTGGAACAATAAGGACGGTCACAAAAAGCGAGAATGGATGGCTTTACTCAATTGATGACCAGCCCGCCCTTGATATGTATTTAAGATATCTCGGCAAAAAACCAGTTTCAGAAGAAGGAACATTAAAAATTTTCGAAGAAATTGGGTTTTATTATCCATTTCTTTCGATCGATGCCGGGGACCCGGCTATCCGCACACCATTAATGGTCAACAAAGAAAAAAATGCGATCAAGCTTGATTTTCCTATACCCGAGGGGAAACAACTTCAATTCTCGATGCCACCGGATTTTGAGATCGTTGAAGATGTATTGGGCAAGGCAGAGGAAATAAAAAAGTCAAGTAATGCGGATGCAGAGGCGCTACTCATTTTCTCATGCGCGGGAAGGCTCGCTGCATTAGGGCCGATGGTCAGCTCGGAAAATGAGGGACTGCATGATATATGGCAAACTCCGATGGCCGGATTTTTTACCTACGGTGAATACGGAAAAGGAGTAAATGACAGACAATTTCACTCTACCACTTGCAGCTGGGTAACTTTAAAAGAAAAATAGTGCTGCGACAAGCATGCGTGCCGGAAGGCTCACGATGACAAAAATAATAATGATGAAAGCTAAATCGATAAAAGGAAGGTCAGTAGAAGAAATTCAAACGGAACTGCAAAAAAGCATGACTGATGGTTATAGACCAACGTTAGCCGTTGTATTTATGCCTGATCAAAATGACGTTCGGATCTTATGTGATGTGCTTGACAAAAAAGGGATTGCTGTGTTTGGGGCATCTTCATTTGGACAATTCATAGACAATGATTTTGACACTATCTCTATAGTCATAATGTTACTTGAGATCGAACCACAATATTTCAGAATAGAATTCAGGGAGACCAACAACAATACAACGAAGGAAATTGCAAGGTCAATTGGTGAAGCAGGAATAACCACTTTCAAAAGACCTGCTTTTATTGTTGCGTCAGGTGGAATAAAAACAGATGGCGAAAAGATCATTGAGGGCATACATGAATCGACGGGCGCATACACAACCATATTTGGCGGTCTCGCTGCTAGCAGTCTCACGGTGATGGACACATTTGTGTTTACCAACTCAAGGATCTCTCATGATGGTCTTGTAGCTATCATTCTCAATGAAGACAAGATCAGCCTAAAAGGATATGCTACCGGCGGGTGTCAACCTTTGGGGATCTACCATACCATAACGAAGAGTGAAGGCAACATTGTTTATTCAATAGATGATGAACCAGCTGTTGATATTGTACTGAGATATTGTGGGAAAGGAAATGAGGAATGGAAGGAAAATATCCTTATACTGAATCTTGCCAGTTTCTTCCAGATCCAGTTACAGCGGGAAAATGCTTCGTCTATCATGCGCACACCTATGCATGCAAACTATAGTGATCGCTCGGTTGTTTTTGCCGGTAGCTTACCACAGGGTTCAAAAGTTAAGTTTTCCATGCTTCCGGGGTTTGAAGTGGTAGACAATGTCGTGGCCGAGTTCAATCAGTATTGCAAAAATGCAGGCGATGCCGACGCTTTGATCATGTTTTCCTGCCAGGGACGCGAGATCGCCTTTGGCCCTTATATGAGCGATGAAATAGGACGCTTACAGCAAATATGGAAGGCACCTATGGTGGGTTTGTTTTCTTTTGGTGAGATCGGCAGGGGAGCCGACGGCAAATATGATTTCTATAACATGACATGTTCGCTGGCGATGTTAAAAGAAAATGAAAATTGATGAATCCTAAACTCCAGGTCATCGCGAATAATATTGAGCACGCACCGGGTTTGACTGATGCGGAAAAGAAACTCCTGTTGCAATTCATCAGCGAGGCAGATAAAAAGCAGGCCCTCGACAAATTCAAACTTGACCGATTAGAACATGATAAACACACGCTGTCCATAATGCTTGAAGAAAGCATCCAGGACCTTCAAAAAAAATCGAGAGCGATCGAAGAACAAAATCACGAGCTGGAAATTGAATCATCCCTGGAAAAAGTGCGAGCGGTTGCAATGGGAATGCGAAAACGGGATGATATGCTCGATATATGCCAAACTATATCGCAGCAGCTGGAATCGCTTGGCATCAAAGAAATCCGAAATGTTCAGACTGCCATTTTCCATAAAGACAAAGGAACGTATGTTAACTATGAATATTACAGGCTGCATGACAAAGCACTAGTCACTGAAGTGGATTACACGAAAGATGAACTGTCAATAGAATTTGCCGCGCAGATGATAAAGGGAGGAGAAGAGATTTTTACCAGGCATTTGGAAGGCGATCAAGTAAAAGAGTGGCTGAAGATTCAGAAAGCTACCAATGTTTTTATAGATACGCATCTTGAAGCAGTAAGCTCCCTGACATATCATTGGTTTTCGCTTGGACCGGTTGCCATTGGTACTTCCACTTACGCTTCATTGACCGAAGAACAGATCGCCCTCTTTAAACGTTTTCGAAATGTATTTGACCTGGCCTATCGCCGTTATTTAGATATTGAAAAGGCCGAAGCGCAGGCAAGAGAAGCACAGATTCAATTAGCACTCGAAAGGGTTCGTGCGAGAACAATGGCGATGCAGAAAAGTGATGAGTTGCCTGAAACTGCAGCTATACTTTTTGAACAATTCAAAAGTCTTGGGCAGGAACTTATGCAAATGACCATCGGGGTGGTGAATGAAGCCGAAGGAGTCATTGAATTCAGTGTAACAGACTGGAGTGGAGGCGGCGCCGGCGTAAACCGTGCATTTAATTTAAGTATTGAGGAACCAACGCTGATAAAGAAAATGTACGCTGGTTGGAAAGAAAATAAAAAATCAATCGTGGTTGATCTCACGGGTAAACAACTGGAGGGTTGGATCAACTACAGGAATAAGATGAGCGGGGTTACTGTTAATAGCGCAGATACAGGCGGTCGCCGGGTGATCACGAGTGCATTTTTTTCAAAAGGACACCTGTCTTTTTCTACGCCTGTTCTTCCCGCTAGTGAAAGCATACAGATACTTGAAAGATTTGCCCAGGTATTTGATCTTACCTACACTCGTTTTCTCGATCTGCAAAAAGCCGAAGCGCAAGCGAGAGAATCTCAAATTCAATTAGCATTAGAAAGAGTTCGCGCAAGAACGATGGCGATGCAGAAGAGCGACGAACTTTCTGAAGCAGTCTATGTTCTTTTTCAGCAATTCAAAGACCTGGGTGAACGACCTGACCAGGCAACAATTGGTGTCGTCAATGAAGAGGAGCAGGTGATCGAGTATTGGGTAACGATGTACGGCAGTCAAATGGACCGTGTCTTTAAGTTTTCTATTGATGAGCCTTATGTAACAAATAAAATTTACAAAGGCTGGAAGGAACAGAAGAAATCTTTGGTAATAGATCTTAGTGGCCAGGACCTGGTTGAGTTTACGAGATACAGGGAAAGCATGGGCGGCGCAAAACATAACCCAGATGAAAAGCGCCGTATCATCAACGTCGCATTTTTTTCAAAAGGCTTGCTGAATGTACAATCAAGCGAACGACGATCTGAAGAGAGTGTCCGTTTATTAGAAAGATTTGCTTCAGTCTTCGACCAGACATATACACGCTTTCTCGATCTTCAAAAAGCGGAAGCGCAAGTGAGAGAATCACAAATTCAATTAGCATTAGAAAGAGTTCGTGCAAGAACGATGGCCATGCAGAAGAGTGATGAGTTGACGGAAGTAGCAGAATTATTGTTTAAGCAGGTAAACGATCTCGGTATCAAAACATGGACGACAGGCTTTAATGTTTGGAGTGATGACAATAATTTTTATACCGATTATATAACAAATCCGCAAGGTGGATTCATGACACCATACACTATCGACGCAACGAAGTTGCCTGTTACGATCGAAGTAAGTAATGCAAAGAAAAGAGGTGACGATTTTTTTGTTAGTTATGAAGAAGGCGAATCACTCGCGGAGACATACCGGCAATTAGTAAAGTTTGGAGAAAAGCAATTCAAATCTATACTGGATAGCGGATTTGAATTTCCGTCACATCAATATGAGCATTTTGTGTTTGGGTCCAAGGTCAGCCTAATGTTCATTACATATAATCCCGTTCCAGATGCACACGATATGTTCAAACGTTTTGGAAAGGTATTCGAGCAGACTTATACCCGTTTCCTCGATTTACAAACCGCGGAGGCACAAGCGAAAGAGTCTCAAATTCAGTTAGCACTGGAAAGAGTTCGTGCAAGAACGATGGCCATGCAAAAGAGTGGTGAATTGAACGATGTAGCAAGCTTATTATTCAAGCAATTGACCGATTTAGGAATTAAAACGTGGACAACAGGTTTCAATGTTTGGAGTGAAGACAACAATACATATGAAGATTACATCACCAGTCCGAAAGGAGGCTTTATTCAGCCCTATATTGTTGACACTTCCAAAACATCTGTTTTAAAAGAAATAAGTAATGCAAGAAAAACAGGAGATGAATTTTTTGTGCAGTATGCAGAAGGGGAAAGCCTTAAAGAGACGTACATACAACTTGCGGCTTTTGGAGATGAAAAGCAGTATGATAAAATGTTGGAGGACGGAGCTCAGTTTCCATCACATCAATATGATCATTTTGTTTTCGGCTCAAAAGTGAGCCTGATGTTCATTACGTATGAACCTGTGCCTGAGGCCCACGATATTTTTAAACGTTTCGGGAAAGTATTCGAACAAACCTATACCCGTTTCCTTGATCTGCAAAAAGCAGAAATGCAGGCGAGAGAATCACAAATTCAATTAGCCCTGGAAAGAGTACGGGCAAGAACAATGGCCATGTATAAAAGTGAGGAGTTGGCAGATATTTCGTTTGAGTTGGTGAAACAGATCCAATCGTTGGGAGTAGCTACCTGGCATTGTGCATTTAATATTTATGATGAGGGTCAAAATAGTTCAACGGAATGGGGAAGTAATGCATGGGGAACTTATCCCAGGTACAAAACCCCACGAGAAGGAATTTTTTTAAAGTATTACGAGATCGGTCAAACAGGGCAGACTTTACACATAGAAGTAATCGGAGAAGATAGATGCGCCAATCATTATGCATGGCTGTGCACTTTACCGGGTGTCGGTGAACAATTGGTTAAACTGAGGAACTCCGGTGTGTCTTTTCCCACTTCGCAGATTGATCATGTAGCCTATTTCCGATACGGTTATTTATTATTCATAACTTACGAACCCGTTCCAGAAGCTCATGACATTTTCAGACGCTTTGCAAGCGTATTTGAACAGACCTATACGCGGTTCCTCGATCTTCAAAAGGCAGAGGGGCAGGCAAGAGAAGCCCAAATAGAATCGGCTTTGGAAAAGGTACGTTCGCGTTCTTTAGCGATGCATAAGAGTGACGAATTGCAGGAAGTGGTTCATACAGTCTTTGAAAGACTAAAGGAACTGAATGTTCACTTGTACACCGCGATCATCATAATTTTTAAGGAAGAGTCGAAAGATATTGTATGGTGGATGCAAAATAGGGTCAATCAACAGTATTCGAGAATACTTATCAAATACTCAGAGATTCCTTACCTGGAAGATCTGTTTGAGGCAAGGGAAAACGGCGAAGAATTGTTTTCAAAATGCTATTTCGCTGAAGAGAAAAAGAAGTTATACGATTACCTGTTTCATCATACCGATCTTAAAAACGTTCCCGAAGAACAAAAGAAATTTCTTTTAGAAAATGAATTTGCGTCGATAGTGGTGGGATTTGCAAAAAACACTGCGATCCATCTCACCAGTTATTCGGAAAGATCTTTTTTAGACGAGGAAAAAGAAATACTCAAACGCTTCGCAAAGGTCTTTGACCAGGCCTATACTCGTTTTCTCGATCTTCAAAAAGCTGAAGCGCAGGCAAGAGAAGCACAGATCGAGACTGCATTGGAAAAAGTGAGAAGTCGCACACTTGCCATGCAGAAGTCTGAGGAACTTGCAGAAACGGCCTCAGTGCTTTTCAAACAACTTATTCTTCTTGGCATTGAGCCGAACCGTTTATACATTAACATTATCAAGGACGAAACAGGCGAAGCGGAATTTTGGATAACAGATGAAGATGGCAGCAAAATAGCCATGGCTTATCAGATGAATATGAATTCGAATCATTCATTTAAAGCTATGTACGGCGGGTGGAAGGCGCAGAAGAGATCGTTGGTGATGGATATGCAGGGAGACGAGCTGCAGCAATATCTTAAATTCTTAAGCGCTATGAATGTTCCTTTCAAAGGAGGACTGTCACAAAAAAGAAGAGTACAATACCTGGCTTACTTCAATAAGGGGTTCATTGGCATGGCTTCACCCGAAGAGCAGCCGGCAGAAACGATGCAACTGCTGGAAAGGTTTGCTGCGGTGTTTAATCTTACTTTCACCCGTTTCAATGATCTGAAAATTGCTGAAGCACATGCGTTACAAGCTGAACAGGACCTGGTAGAAATAAAAGCTGCCAGAAAAAAAGCAGAGGATACACTCACTGAATTACAGGCAGCACAAAAGCAGCTGGTACAATCAGAAAAGATGGCGAGTCTTGGTGAACTTACGGCCGGCATTGCACATGAGATACAAAATCCGTTGAATTTCGTCAACAATTTTTCTGATGTTAGCAATGAGTTGCTGGAAGAAATGAAGGTGGAGTTAGAGAAAGGGAATAAAACTGATGTGATTGCAATTGTTGACGACATAAAACAAAACCTTGAAAAGATCCTTTATCACGGGAAACGGGCAGACTCCATCGTAAAAGGAATGTTGCAACATTCAAGAACCAGTAGTGGCCAAAAGGAAGTTACCGATATAAACGCACTTGCAGATGAATACCTGCGATTGGCCTATCATGGGCTGCGTGCAAAAGACAAATCGTTCAATGCAAAATTTATCACGGAGTTCGATGAGAATGTTGGCAAGATCAGTGTAATACCGCAGGAAATTGGCAGGGTTATGCTGAACTTGATCAATAATGCATTTTATGCGGTGACCGAAAAGAAAAGGCAACAAGGCGACGGTTACGAACCAACTGTTAGAATTATAACAAGGTCGATTCAACGCTTTTCAGGAGCCAATAATGTTCAAATCGAGGTGATTGACAATGGGGATGGTATCCCGCAAAAAAACCTCGACAAGATATTCCAACCATTTTTTACTACGAAACCAACGGGGCAGGGGACAGGCTTGGGTTTGTCGTTAGCCTATGACATTGTGAAGGCACATGGTGGCGAGATAAAAATAGAAACCAAAGAAAATGAGGGAAGTAATTTCATAATTGAATTACCAAGTCAATGAAGGCTGAGTCATATTATATAATGGTATTGATAACTGTCTTTGGCTTTTCATTTAAAGCCTCAGCGCAGGTCCCTAATGTTGATTCACTTCAGAAAGCGATCCTTGAATCAGTTCAGAAGGGACTAAAAAATGGCAATGTTTCCGATTCATATTTTGACACCTCAAAATTATTTAAAGGGCAATCTCCTGTTGATCTGGATCGCCTTTTTAAAGAGATTGGAAAAGAGGTGAGAATTGCAGAATCGAAGGGAGACATTGATAAAGCAGAAGACGGATATCGCCATCTCTCCAAACTCGACAGCATGCGCGGAAATTATAAGGGGGCTTACGAAAATTATAAACTCTATGCCTTATACCGCGACAGTCTTCAAAAAAAAGAAACAGAAAAAAGAGAACTGCAACAGGAGTTTGAAAAAAAGCAGGCTATTGCGAAGGCAGAACAGGAAAAAAAAGATTCCGAGGCAAAAAGGGTTAAAAATCTCCAATATTTCGCGATCGCCGGGTTACTGGTTCTGCTGTTGGTAATAATATTAATAGCGTTGATCCAATGGAAAAATAATAGACAAAGGAAAAAGACCAACACGCTTCTGCAATCGGAAAAGGAAAAAGTTGAATCTGCATTATCGGAACTCAAAACCACCCAGAACCAGCTCATTCAATCGGAGAAAATGGCATCGCTTGGAGAACTCACCGCGGGCATTGCTCATGAGATACAGAACCCGTTAAACTTTGTGAATAATTTTTCTGAAGTAAATAAAGAAATGATTGAAGAGCTCGAACATGAAAGGTCAAAGGTGAAAGGTGAAAGGAATGAAGAAGCAGAAAATGAAATTCTGCAAAATATTAAAGCCAATGAGGAAAAAATAAATCATCATGGAAGAAGGGCTGATGCCATCGTCAAGGGAATGTTGCAACATTCAAGAACCAGCAGCGGTCAAAAAGAACTGACTGATATAAACGCTTTGACTGATGAATACCTGAGACTGGCCTACCATGGCCTCCGGGCAAAAGACAAATCGTTCAATGCAAAATTCATCACGGAGTTTGATAAAAATGCAGGCAAGGTAAATATCGTGCCGCAGGAAATTGGAAGGGTAATTCTTAATTTGATCAATAATGCTTTTTATGCTGTCAACGAAAAGAAAAGGCTAAGCAGTGATGGTTACGAACCAACTGTTACCATCACAACAAGATCGATTCAGCCTCCTTCAGGAGGTCGGAGTGTTGAAATAAGGGTTATTGACAATGGGGGTGGTATCCCTCAAAAAAATTTGGACAAAATATTTCAACCATTTTTTACTACAAAAGCGACCGGACACGGAACAGGCTTAGGACTTTCATTGGCTTACGATATTGTAACTAAAGGACACAATGGCGAAATAAGAATTGAATCAAAGGAAGGAGAAGGAAGTGAATTCATAGTCATCATTCCATCGACACAATAAAGCATGCACAACCACCGCACTAAAAAAAACCTATTAAAACAAACTGCAAAACTCGAAAAAGAACTTGCAGCAAGAAATCGTCAGCTTGAGATTGAAAAAGCATTGGATAAGGTCCGGAGAAGGACAATGGCTATGCAAAGAAGTGAGGAGTTGCAGGAGACCACACTGGTTTTATTTCAACAATTCAAATCATTAAAAGTAACTGCGTCGCAAGTATCCATCTGTGTTTTCGACGAGGATACAAAAATGGGAGAGATGTTCGTCACGCTGAATGGGGAAAAAATTGACAGGTCTTTTCCAATGGAGCTCGATAAAGAAGTTTTTGTAATGAAGAAGGCCAAAAAGGCGTTCCTGGAAAGACACAAAAGATTCTCATTCACAATTAAAGGAAAGGAACTGCAAAACTATAATCATTGGCGAAATGAGTTCATAGGAAAGAAGGGCTGGGATGAATCCATTGCTGTTCGGAAGCAATCATGGCATGTGAATGGCGTTTTTTTCTCCAGGGGGCTGATGGGTTTTTCATCCGATACGCCGGCTCCTCCTGAAGCGCTAAACTTACTCGATCGATTTGCTTCTTTATTTGATTTGACATTTACCCGCTTTCTTGATCTTCAAAAAGCAGAGGCACAGACGAGAGAAGCAAAGGTAGAGGCCGCATTGGAGAGAGTGAGAACGAGCAGCATGGCAATGCACCAAAGCAATGAACTGCATAAAGTAATAAAGGAAGTCACTGAGCAACTCTCACAATTGGGTTTTGATTTTGATGCGTTAAATATTACCACTGATCTTACATCTGCCGGCTTTTACTTATGGAATGCTTCCCCGGCAACACCCATCTCCTCAGGAGTGTATGTCCCTTATAAAGACATCGACGTGATCAACTCCATATATTTAGACTGGGGAACTCATGAGGGAATTCGAACGGGCACGTTTAATAAAGCTCAAAAGAATGCTTTCTTCAAACATTATTTCATACACACGGAAGGAAAAAAGATTGCTGCGGAGCGAAAAAAATATATTCTTGATGCAAAGGCGTTCAATTTCTCGGCGGTATGTAGAAAGGAGTTTGCACTCGACGTCATCAATTATCGTGACATTATTTATACTAGCGAACAAAATAAGGTTCTTGAACGATTCGCAAACGTTTTTGAACAATCTTATACTCGTTTCCTTGACCTGCAAAAAGCAGAAGCGCAGGAAAGAGAGGTACAGATTGAATTAGGGCTGGAAAGGGTCAGGGCGAGGGCAATGGTCATGCAAAATTCGAACGAATTAAGTGAACTGGTCGCCATTTTATTTGATGAGTTGGTAAAACTTGATCTGGTCCTGGCCCGTTGCATTATTTGGATCTTTGATAGCGAAACATTATCGGCAAAAGTGTGGATGGCAAATTCTGAAGACAAAAAAGCCGCTGATAGTTATCACATAAAACGTCTGGATCATCCCTATTATCAAGCGATCATTAAAGCATGGAAAGAAAAAAAAACCAAATGGGTTTATGAATTGACTGGAAAAAATAAAAGGTCAATCGATGAACTTCTTCTTAATGAAACAGAACTCTCCAGGCTTCCTGGCGCCGTTAAATCAGGTATCAGGTCATCGTCGAATACGATTGTTTCTGCCTCTTTCAACAATTTCGGGTTTATTGAAGCATCAGGGCCGCTGGCGCATACAGAAGAGCAACTTGAAATTTTGGACAGGTTCGGTAAGGTGTTTGATCTGAGCTATACTCGTTTCAACGACCTGCAAAAGGCCGAAGCACAGGCGAGAGAAGCACAGATTGAGGCAGGTTTGGAGAGAGTAAGAAGCCGTGCCATGGCCATGCAAACTTCCGAAGAGTTAAATGCACTTATCGGAACGATGTTTAGTGAATTGACGAAGCTGGATTTGGTTTTAACCAGGAGTGTCATCATCATTTATGATGCCGAAACAAAGGGAGCACGGTGGTGGATGGCGAATTCAGAAGTTCCTTCCACGCCTATGAATTTTTTTGTAGCTTATACGGATCTTTCATTTTTCAATGTTTACTTGAAAGGGTGGGAAGAGCGTAATTTAAAGTGGCAATACATACTGGAAGGTGAAAACAAAATTGCCACCGACGATTTCTTATTTAAAGAGACAGAATTATCGCTGTTGCCAGATTTTGTAATTGCAGGGATGAAAGCACCAGGGAAGGTGTACCTCAATGCATCGTTTAATAATTTCGGCAATCTCACACTGGCAAGTCTTGAACCATTATCCGACGAGCATTTCGATATACTGCTCCGCTTTGCCAAAGTTTTTGATCTTACTTATACACGATTCAATGATCTGAAACAAGCAGAAGCCCAAGCGAAAGAATCGCAAATACAATTAGCATTGGAAAGAGTTCGTGCAAGAACGATGGCGATGCGAAAAAGTGATGAACTGCGCGAAACGGTTCTTGTAATTTATGAACAATTACAACACCTGAATTTTAATGCACAGGCATGCAACATCATTATAGCAGACAAAATATCCGGAGACCGGGAGTTTTGGGTTGCAGGTTTTACTGAAAAATTATATCCCGAGAGTTATAGGGTGCCTTACATCAAACACCCTTATGTTGATACAGAGCTTAATGCCTGGAAGCAGGGACATAAGTATGCAACCTTTGAATACGCCGGAAAAATGAAGCATGATTTTGATGCCATCTTCTTCAGCCAAACTGATTTTAAAAATGCTCCTTCGGAAGCAAAAAAAATGATGAAGAGTCTTGAGTCGGTAAAATTTTCCATCGCCTTCTTCTTATATGGTTCCGTACAGGTACTCGGCCCGGCGTTTCTGTCTGAAGAGAACGCAAATATTCTTCAGCGGTTTGCAAATGTTTTCGAACAAACCTATACCCGCTTTCTCGATCTGCAAAAAGCCGAAGCCCAGGCAAGAGAAACACAAATACAATTGGCACTTGAAAGAGTGCGTGCAAGAACGATGGCCATGCATAACAGTGACGATATTTCTTCAACAACTACTGTTGTGTTTGCAGAGTTAAAAAAACTGGGGATCAATTCCATTCGATGCGGTATCTGCCTGCTCTTTAAAGAATCCTTTGATGCAAATGTGTATGCGGCTGCTTTTTCTAACGATGGCCGGTTGGCAACATTGCAAAGAACTATCAAAATGTCGGATCATCCTGTGCTAATGAAACAATATGAAAGCTGGGTAAAGCAGGAAAATTGTATCAATGAACTTAAAGGTGAAGAATTGCGTTCCTATTATAAGCTTCCGTTTTTTCAATCATCATTGAATTATAACCCACCGGTGGACCATGGCCAATGCGAATGGGGATATTATATTCCTTTTTCAGAGGGACTTTTCTATGCATGGAACGATAAGACTTATTCTGACGAAGAACTACGAATTCTCGAACGCCTCAAAATAAATATTGCCCTCACGTTTCGGCGCTTCCTTGATCTGCAAAAAGCAGAAGCACAGGCAAGAGAGGCACAGATCGAAGCAGCATTGGAAAGGGTTCGCGCGAAAACAATGGCCATGCACAAGAGCCAGGATCTGCTTGAAGTAATAACGGTCTTGTCAGAACAATTCCAGGTACTTGGGTTCAAGATTCATTCGGCTAATTTCAATACCAGGTATCGTGAAAGAGACTGGGAACTTTGGTTGTACAATCCTGGCGCACCTGTCTATCCCGAGCAGCTCCATATACCGTACTTTGATCATCCTTATTTCAATCGAACGATAGAAGCTCTTGCAAATGGATCAGATTTTCACGCATTTGTTTTTACAAAAAAGGAGAAGGACGCCTTTCTTGATCACATTTATGCGAACACGATTGCCAGGAATACTCCCGAAGCGAGAAAAAGATTTTCTTATGACGCGCCTGGCTTTGCATGGTCGACAGTATATCTAAAAAACACGGCCCTAACCATTGCTAATTACGATGCGGAACCATATACAGAAGAACAAAATGCAATCATCCGACGATTCGGAAATGTATTTGAACAAACGTATACACGCTTTCTCGATCTGCAAAAAGCAGAGGCCAACGCGAAAGAGGCGCAAATTGAAGCATCGCTGGAAAGGGTAAGAAGCAAAACAATGGCCATGCACAACAGCAACGATGTGGGAGAAACGGTCGCCACTATGTTTGCCGAATTTGTACATCTCGGGATTCATACCAATCGTTGCGGTATCTTAATTTTAAATGATCAACAAACAGCCGAAGTCTGGACAGCAAGATCAACGCCTGAAGGCAACACCAGGTTGATCATTGGGAAACTGGACCTCGATGCACACAAATTGCTAAGGTCTGTACACAATGCATGGAACACGAAAGAAACATTTTATCAATATGATCTTCTCGGCGAAGACATAGTTCAGTATTACTCCGCCATCAATAATTCAAAATTTTACCCAACTGAATTTGATTTGAATGCATTGCCGTCAAAAGAATATCACAGCGATTTCTTTTTTGCAGATGGAGCTGTATTTTCATTTACAAGCGGACCGTTAGCAGAAGAGGATTCAAAGATCATGAAACGATTTGCCGGGGTCTTTGGACAAACATACCGCCGTTATCTTGATCTGCAGAAGGCAGAAGCACAGGCAAGAGAAGCACAGATTGAAACTGCACTGGAAAGGGTGAGAAGCAGAACAATGGCAATGCATCAAACTTCTGAATTGCAGGAAGTGATCCACGCTCTCCATAATGAACTCCTCAATTTAAAACTTTCCATTTATGGAGGTTCGTTTGTCGTCATTAATAGTAATGTTGGACCCGATTTGAATTGCTGGGGCTCCGGCGGTACAGCTAGCACTGCAGAAGAAGTACGGGTGCCACATTTTAATATGCCTTTTTGTACAAACCTGGTGAATGCGATTAAAAGCGGACCGGGGTTTTTCACAGAGGAATTCTCTCAAAAGGAAAAGGAAGAATTTTTTACAAAATTATTTAAGACGAAGCCCTGGGCAGATCTCAGTAACGAACAGAAAGAAGCAACTCTTTCAAGTTCGGGGGGATATACGCGGTCTGTTGCTGTCTCAAAGCATACGACCGTTTTCATCATAAATCATCATGGAAGAAGATTCACAGAAGATGAAAATGATATTTTAAAGCGATTTGCTAAAGTTTTCGAACAAACCTATACACGTTTCCTTGATCTTCAAAAAGCTGAAGCACAAGCAAAAGAAGCACGGATTGAAGCGGGCCTTGAAAGAGTTCGTGCAAGGACAATGGCCATGCACAGCAGTGATGATGTAAGTGTGGCAACAGCAACCATGTTCAGTGAATTGGAAAAATTGGGCATTGAGAATTTTCGAGGAGGCATTACGAATATGCATCCAAACCGAACACAGGATGTTTGGTCGGTAAATAGTCTTGCGGAAGGACAAGTTGTGAAAGCCGTAGGCGCGTTCAATATGGATGATCATCCATTCTGGCAGCTCATGTATAAAGCATGGCAGAAAAAAAATGATTTCACACATTATTTCCTCGCGGGGCAGGAAAAAGACGACTACATTAAAATATTAAATTCAACTCAAGGATATTTGACGCGTGCCATAGACAATTTTCCGGATGTTCACTTCCAGGTCTACTTTTTTAATGAAGGTGGAATATGGACAAATTCATTGCGTGCTCATTCTGATGAAGAGCAGCAAATAATGAAAAGGTTCACTTCCGTGTTTTCATTGACCTTTCGTCGTTACCAGGATTTGAAAAGAGCTGAAGCCCAGGCAAGAGAAGCGACCATTGAAGCGGCATTGGAGAAAGTGAGAGGCAAGGCAATGGCTATGCATAACAGCAATGACCTGTCTGTAACAGCGAGTATGGTGTTTACCGAGTTGCGAAAACTGGGGATCAATCCCATTCGCTGTGGTGTTGGCTTGCTAAATAAAGAATCACGAAAAGCTCAGCTCTATTCTGCAACATCGTCGGTCGATGGTGATAGCCTTTCATTGGTTGGATGGGTGATCCTGTCGGAACATCCTGTTTTGGAAAAGATTTATGACACATGGATGAATAATGAAGAATACTATCCCGAGTTGCAGGGTGAACAAATGAAATCGTATTATGAGCAACTGTTAAAAGGTTTGCCTGTGACTGCGCCAAATACAGAAGCTGATAAAAAACAATATGGTCACTTTATTCCTTTTTCTGTTGGTTGTTTGTATGCATGGTCTGAAACTTCTTACAGCGATGCTGAGTTGAAAATATTAAGACGTTTTGCTACGATCATTGATCTGACGTTCCGTCGTTATATTGAATTACAACAATCGGAAACCAATGCAAGAGAAGCTGTAAAACAGGCAGCGCTTGATCGCATCCGTGCAGACATTGCTTCAATGCGTACAATAACGGACCTGGACAGAATTACTCCGCTGATATGGAACGAGCTTACCATACTTGGTCTTCCTTTTATACGCTGCGGTGTATTTATCATGGACGATGCCCAGGAACTCATTCATACTTTTCTTTCCACGCCCGAAGGAAAAGCGATCGCTGCTTTTCATTTGCCGTATTCAACGCCGGGGAATATTAAGAAAGTAATAAGCCATTGGCAGGATGATAAAAATTACATCGATCACTGGAACGAATCAGACTTTACTCAATTCGCGGAAATACTAGTAAGACAAAATGCATTGGCTTCGGCGGAAGCATACCTGAAAACAATTCCTCATGGTGGATTCTACCTGCACTTCCTTCCCTTCTTACAAGGTATGTTGTACGTTGGAAATACAACACAATTACGTCAGGAAGAAATAGAATTGATACAACATGTGGCTAATGCCTTCTCGACTGCTTATGCGCGTTACGAGGATTTCAATAAACTGGAAGCCGCTAAGCAGCAGGTTGAAAAAACATTGACGGATCTGAAGCAGGCGCAGACACAACTGGTGCAATCTGAAAAGATGGCTTCCCTTGGTGAACTCACCGCGGGCATTGCACACGAAATTCAAAACCCATTAAATTTCGTCAATAACTTTTCCGATGTCAGCAATGAGTTGCTCGATGAAATGAAGGAAGAGTTAGCGAAAGGTAATGTTGGTGACGCGCTGGCGATCGCAGAAGATGTGAAGCAGAACCTTGAAAAAATAAACCATCATGGAAAGAGGGCAGATGGAATTGTAAAAGGAATGCTTCAGCATTCAAGAACAAGCAGTGGACAAAAGGAGCTAACCGATATCAATTCCTTAGCCGACGAATATTTAAGATTAGCTTATCATGGCCTTCGTGCAAAGGACAAATCATTCAATGCAAGATTTATCACGGAGTTTGATGATGGTGTTGGAAAGATAAATATCATTCAGCAGGATTTTGGAAGAGTAATACTTAATTTGATCAATAATGCCTTTTACGCAGTGAGCGAAAAGAAAAAGCAAAGCGACAATGGTTACGAACCATCTGTTACAATTACAACAAAATCGATTCAGCCCCCTTTAGGGCGTCCGGGTATTCAAATAAAAGTGACTGACAATGGAGATGGCATCCCGCAAAAAATATTGGATAAAATATTTCAACCATTTTTTACAACAAAACCGACGGGGCAAGGAACTGGGCTGGGATTGTCATTAGCCTATGACATTATTAAAGCACACGGTGGAGATATAAGAGTGGAGACTAAAGAAGGAGAAGGCAGTGAGTTTATTATTCAATTACCAATATGACCAGAAGAATATTGATTTGCATTTTCCTCCTTTCATTTGGATGCAGCTTTGGTTTTGCTCAAACCACGAAGGCGATTGACAGCTTACATAGGCGGTTAACTGATGCGAAAGACGATACGAGCCGGATCAATGCCCAAATAGCGCTTTGCCTTCTCTATCGGTTGGGAAATACAGATTCGTCGCTTATGTATGGTCAACAGGCCCTCGGATCTGCGGAAAAAATTAACTATATACCGGGGCAGGTCAGTGTACTTGGATTTATGTGTATCGTAACGGAACAACGTGGTAATTTGCCGAAGTCACTTGAACTGGGTTTTAAAGCCCTGCAACTCGGTCAAGAACATCATTTGGAAGCCTTAGCCGGCCCGGCACTTGATGGTATTGGTGAGGCCTACATCATACTGAAAGATTATACAAAAGCGATAAACTATCTGCGCAGGTATGTAATCATAAACCAGGAATATGGATCGAATAATGAAGGATTGGCTTACGCGTATTTCGACATGGGGGTTGCATTGGCAGGGCTCAACCAGTTGGATTCGGCGAGTTTTTATGAACAAAAGTCTATTGAAACGTTTGAGAAATACAATTATGAAGAACCGTTGGTTTATCAAGCCATCGGAGATATAAAAATAAAATCAGGCAAACAGGCGGAGGCGTTGCAATTCTACCAGAAAAGCCTTCAGATGGCTGTCAAAAATAATGAACGAAGGGCTTCAGCTTATGCATATAATAAAATTGCAGCCTTTTATAAGAATGCTAACAACGCCGACTCAGCTCTTTACTATGCGCATAAAGGCCTCGAAGAATCGAAGATCATTAACCAAAAGAAAACGATTCTTGAAGCAGCCGCTTTATTGTCTGAATTATACGAGCCAACAGATATCAGGGCCTCTTTACAGTATCTTAAAATAGCAAATAACTACAAGGACAGCATATTTGGCGCAGGGAATATTGAAGCCGTGCAAACATTGGTTGCACGCGAAGAGGAACGTCAGAAAGAAATCAAAACGGCTGAAGTTGCTTACCAAAATCAATTAAAACAATATGCATTAATAGCCGGACTCGCAATTCTGCTTCTTACCGCTTTTTTTCTATATCGCAATAACCGAAAAGAAAAGAAAGCCAAACTACTTCTGCAAAATAAAAATGAAGTAATAGAAAAAACACTCAGTCATCTCAAAAAAACCCAGGCACAACTCATCCAATCAGAAAAGATGGCCTCTCTCGGCGAACTCACGGCGGGGATTGCACATGAAATTCAAAACCCATTGAACTTCGTTAATAATTTTTCGGAAGTGAACAACGAACTTATTGATGAACTCAAATCGGAATTGGCGACAGGCAATATGCAAGTGGCAAATGAAATTGTCGACAATATCAAAGAGAATGGGGATAAAATAAATCATCATGGCAAAAGGGCTGATGCCATTGTAAAAGGAATGTTGCAACATTCAAGAACAAGTAGCAGTCAAAAAGAATTTACCGATATCAATGCCCTGGCGGACGAATATTTAAGATTGGCTTATCACGGCTTAAGGGCAAAGGACAAATCTTTCAATGCAAAATTTGAAACAGATTTCGATAAAAGCATCGGAAAAATAGATATCATCCCGCAGGATATTGGTCGCGTGATACTCAACCTGGTCAATAATGCATTTTATGCTGTGAATGAAAAAGCGAAGTTCCGATCCGCCTCAGGCGGATATGAGCCTTTAGTTAATATCGGTACAAAGAAACTGAATGACAAGGTTGATATCAGCGTAAAAGATAATGGCAGCGGCATTCCCCAAACAATCATTGATAAAATATTCCAGCCATTTTTCACAACAAGGCCAACGGGCCAGGGTACAGGATTGGGTTTATCGTTGGCTTATGATATTGTGTATGCGCATGGGGGAGAAATAAAAGTGGAAACAGAGGAGGGAGAGGGCTCAACATTCATTGTACAACTACCCATTGCTTAGAAAAGATCATGAAGAAAATATTGAAAATAACGTTCTTGCTTTTACTCCCCTTTATTTCAAAGGCACAACAAAGCAGGGTAGATAGCCTGCGAAATGTTTTGCAAACGGCAATAACAGATTCAGACAGGCATAATGCGTCATACAATTTATACTTATATTTTCTTGAGACCAACAGAGATTCAGCGCTTTTTTATGCTGAAAAACGCTTAACACTTGCAAAAAAGGACAACATAAAATTAGCTGAAGCCGCGGCTCTTACCAGTAAGGCGTATCAATACAACGCTATGGGGAGATATTCAGAAGCGTTTCAGCACCTATTGGAGGCGCTTAAAATTGCGGAAGACCCCAAAAATGAGGAAGTACAGGGATGGAAAGTAACCCAGTATCCCATTCCCGGCAAGAGCAGGCTTATTGTTTTATCCACCATACACCATGTCATGGGGGGCCTTATGCATAATGCCGAGAACCCCGAACAGGAAATAATTCAATTAAAAGAGGCATTAAAAATTGCCGTTCAAATCAATCATCCGGATCGTCAAATGACAGGCAATATGAATCTCGCAAGCGCATATTTAAAAATGAATCAGCCGGATTCAGCATTTTATTTTGCAAAGGTGGCGCAAGTGCTTTCAGAAAATCCATTGGCACAAGGGTACATTGGAAATAATATGCTCACTATCGGTGATATCTACCTGGTAAAAGGCGATACTGCACAAGCGAAAACAATTTATAAAGAAGGTTTGAGCTCGTCGATTAGGCAAAACAATCAAGCCGATATAGGAAACCTGAGTCATCGGCTGCTTCGGGTTTACCTGATGGAGAAGAAGAAGGACTCCGCCTTGGCGTATGCCTTAAAAAATCTGCAAGTAATAAAATCAATAGAAGGAGTGGGATACAGGGAAATTGATATAGGTGTTGCCTATGAAGATCTATACCTGGCCTATAGATTAAACAACCAGCCAGATAGTGCTTACAAATACCAGGGCCTTGCTTTAAATACAAAGGACAGTCTGTATAAGATCAGGATCAGGAACCTGGCAGATTTCCAAAAACTATCACTCGGTGAATCTCTTCGATTAGAGAATTTGGAAAAGGAAAAAATTCAAACTCAAAACAAGATCAGAGCTTATGGCATGCTTGCAGGCCTTATCATTCTTTCCGTAATCGGATTCATTCTTCATCGCAACAACCGCCAAAATCAAAAAGCAAAAGCAAAAATTGAAGAAGCATACTCAGAATTAAAGTCCACCCAGGCTCAGTTAATCCAATCGGAAAAAATGGCCAGTCTCGGAGAACTTACCGCAGGCATCGCACATGAAATACAAAACCCGTTAAACTTCGTGAATAATTTTTCTGATGTGAATAAAGAATTGCTTGAAGAAGTAAAAACTCAAAAATCAAAATTAAAAAGTGAGGAGTTGGATGAATTGTTAGGAAATATTGCGGCTAATGAAGAAAAAATAAATCATCATGGCAAACGGGCAGATGCTATTGTAAAAGGCATGCTGCAACATTCAAGACAAACATCAGGTGCAAAAGAACCGACAGATATTAATGCTTTGTGCGATGAATATTTGCGATTGAGTTATCATGGATTGCGCGCAAAAGAAAAAGATTTCAATGCAAAGATTGAAACCGATTTCGATTCTTCACTTCCTAAAGTAAATGTAGTGCCACAAGACATGGCAAGGGTGCTGATGAACTTATACAACAATGGTTTTTACGCTGTGAATGAAAAGAAAAAAATAACCAGTGATGGATACGAACCAACGGTTTCAGTAAGTACAAAAAAAGAAGGTGATAAGGTCGTTATATCGGTAACGGATAACGGTGTTGGCATTTCGCAAAACATTATTGATAAAATTTTTCAGCCATTTTTTACGACCAAGCCGACTGGACAAGGAACTGGATTAGGATTGTCGCTTGCTTATGATATTGTGAAGGGGCATGGTGGTGATATAAAGGTGGAGACGAAAGAAGACGAAGGAAGTGAATTTATTATTCAATTGCGAACTAATTAAAAAAAGCATGAAAATCTTTTCAAAAGTAATTTCACTACTCTTGTTGCCATCATTAATTGCGGGGCAACAAGAAAATCCATATTTAAATAGATTGTACAGATCTCTATCCGATGCAGCAAGCGATACGGCCCGAATGGAAGCCTGTGGCAACCTCGGATCATATTACCTTCTTGTGGATCGCGATAGTTCAAATTTTTACCTTGAAAAGGCCTTGCCTATTGCTGTCAAATTAAATCTAAAATTGGCGGAAGCCTCTATATTGAACAAAATGGGGATTATCCTGATGCAACAGGAAAAGTTTTCGAAGTCATTGGAATTCTATTTAAAAGCGTTAAATATTGCAAAGGACCCCACTACTGAAAAAAATATTTGGAATTTGTCGCCTGGACAAAGCCCAAGGACTGCACGACTGCTCGAAGTAAGCAACAGCTACGATTTGATCGGACTGCTAAATGCCTATACCGGAAACTGGACTGATAACATAAAAAACCAATTGAAAAATTATCGGGAAGCCGAAAAATATGCAAGAGCAGCAGGGGCCACAGGACAGGTTGCATACATAAACTTTCACATGGGGATTGCTTCGTGAATAATTTTTCGGAAGTCAATGGTGAGTTGCTAAAAGAATTAAAACTGAGGCAGAGAAAGGTAACCTGGAAGAAGTAAAAGCTATTGCCAGCGATATTGCACTCAATTCTGAAAAAATAAATCATCATGGAAAAAGAGCTGGTGCAATTGTAAAGGGAATGCTGCAACATTCAAGAAAAAGCGCTGGGCAAAAAGAACCGACAGACATCAATGCTTTAGCTGATGAATATTTACGATTAGCGTATCATGGTCTTCGGGCAAAAGACAAATCATTTGATGCAACAACTAAAACTGAATTGGACAATAGCATTGGAAAAATAAATATAGTACCGCAGGACATTGGTAGAGTTATTCTCAATTTGATCAATAATGCTCTTTATGCCGTGTCCGCGAAGGCGGCGATCGTAAAGAGTCACGAAGGACACCAGGAAAACACGAAGAACACAATGCATCTGTACGAACCGATTGTTACCGTGAGTACAAGAAAGATCAATGACTCAATAGAGATAAGGGTGAAGGATAATGGTGTTGGCATGCCTCATTCGATTAAAGAAAAAATATTTCAGCCATTCTTCACCACCAAGCCAACAGGCCAGGGGACGGGATTAGGGTTATCGTTATCCTATGATATTGTAAGAGCGCATGGTGGTGAGATAAGTTGAGACGATGGAAGGCGAGTGTAGTGAATTCACCATCGTACTGCCTAACCAATAACGCCCCTTTAGGGCCTGCCTCCGTAGACTGCGGGAGGCAGGGGGCATCTCATAAATCGTGGTTCTGAACTTTCCGTATCTTAATGCGTGAGTTGTACGATCTCTGCAATTTAAAAACTATGATGAGAACATTCCTAACCCTGGTCAGTATTTTAATTTTGCACCCTGGCTTTTCGCAGGATGCAGACAGCCGGGCCATTGACAGTCTTGAAAACAAACTGGCAGCTTCCAGTAACGATACAATGCGATTGGTCTTGTTGGGACAGATTGCCGAGAA
>Ga0070684_100000465_pt1 | contig 27738 bp, 23 predicted proteins | sample KBSC723LmetaG_FD_65653 | JGI IMG/M metagenome (GOLD analysis project Ga0070684, IMG submission 65653) | Corn rhizosphere microbial communities from Kellogg Biological Station, Michigan, USA - KBS C7.2-3L metaG | ecosystem: Host-associated > Plants > Roots > Rhizosphere ...
TGTATCCAGTCGGCATAATCGATCGCGAGATCGCCATCATGCTTATTGGGGTTGAAAGGCCGTAAGATCTCAAGTGCGAGCACATTTTCCCCGGAATGATTTGTTTGCTTTGTTATGTCAAGTTCGATAATTCTAAAAGGGCCTTTTATATAAGATGAATCAGCGATCAGTACACCGTTGAGCCAAACATTTGCCTTATAATTGACACCATGCAATTTCAAAACAACATTTTTGTTTTTTTCCGAAGCAGGCAAAGCGAACTCTTTCCTGTACCACCAGGTAGTATCCAATCTTTTATCTGCGAGTTTTTCAAAATTTTGTGAATAGAAAGGATCGAAGTCATATTCATGATTGGCGATCAAACCAGCGATGATAGTTGAAGGGACTGTGATCTTGTACCAGCTGGTCACCGGGAAATCTTTTTTTGACACCTGGTCCCCGGTTGCTTTGTTGGTCAATGAACACTGCATTCTCCAGTCATCATGCAGGATCATGCGAAAATTTTCTGCGCGGTTTTGACCAAACAAATAATGACTAAAAAAGACATACAATAAAAAGCAAAAAAGTTTTTTCATGTCGTTTAGTGATTTAGACAGCCACTTCTTTTTTATCAAAAATTGTTTTGTTTTTAATGATCGGCTTTGCCCAGAAGCCAATGCTTAAAATATATCCCATTGTAAGATATAAAAACAACATTCCGCTTCGTAGTCCAAGATGATCACCCAACCAACCGATGATCAAAGGAACAATTGCACCACCAATAATGCCTGTGCAAAGAATACCAGAAAATGAACCATGATGTTCATTAATGGAGTTCAGCGCTAAAGAAAATATAATGGGATACATAACAGAGGCAAAGAATCCAACCGCAGGAAATGCGAACAAAGAAACTTTTGCTGAACCAAACAATGCTGCAGTTAAACAAACAAGGGCAAGAATGGTAAACATAATGAGGACCTTTCGACTGTCCATGATCTTCAGTAAAATCAAACCAAGGATACCACCTGCTGTCATTAGTCCCCAGAAATTAGCCACGGCGTCCGCACCTTCATTTTTTGGATCATAGCCATGATAGGTAGACAGGAATTGCGATATCCAATTGGCTGTGCCCTGCTCGGTGCCGACATAGCATATCATGGCAATAAAAAACAGAACTACAACCCGTTTTTTGAATAGCATAACATGTGTCTCAATGGCTCCTGCTTTTTCTTCAGCCTTTAATTCAACTTTTGGAAATTTTGAAACAGCAATCACAATTACCATCAGTAGACAAATCGCAGCGAACAACCAATACAGGGATACCCAAGGCAGATTTTCCGGAACAATGCCGTGAAAAAATGAAAGAGACTTGCCTGCACCAGGTTTCGACGAATCTCCCACCATATACTTATAAACATGTGGGCTTAAGAACGAAGCGCCGCCAAATATCAGTTGAGCCAATACGGAATTAAAAGCATAATGCTCTTCACCACCCGCAGTGCGTAACAAAGGATTGATGACGACTTGGAGAATGGCGAACCCCCCGCCGATGATAAAAAGAGAAGGCAAGGCTGCAGAATAATTGGGGTACCATGCAAAGAGTAGTGAACCGGTAAATGCAACAATGAATGCTGCAGTCATCATTTTTTTTTCATTGTATTTTTCGATGAGCATACCCGCAGGAATGGACATAACGCCATAGGCAATGAAAAATGCAAAGGGCAACAGGGCCACCAGCGTTAAATTGAGATTAAAACCGCTGATTATATCGGGGGTAAGCGATCCAAGGATATTTGTGATAAAAGAAATAACGAAGAACGTGAGCATGATGAGTGCCACGATGTAGTAATTTCGTTTCATAAGCGCGTTATGGCAAGTAAATTAGATACACAATCTATGAAAGCTTTTTAAATAACCGGGTGAATTTATTTTAGGTTTCATTCACTTCAGTTTGCTACCTTAGTTCTGGCTTCGATTGCAATACCATTCGTAAGAATAAATTATAATCATATGAATAAAAAGATTGGTCTTTCACTTCTCATTACATTCTCCATCAGTTTAACTCTCCTTGCTCAACAAAATACACTTACCGCGAAGGAAAAGCAAGAAGGCTGGCAGTTGCTTTTTAATGGAAAGGATCTGAAGGGCTGGCATTCCTATATGAAGAACAAACCCGGCAAGGCCTGGCAAATTCAGAATGGGATGATCTTCCTGAATAAAAATAAACAAAGCGTTTATGAAGATTTCGCTGACCTGGTTACGGATGAGGAATTTGAAAATTTTCATTTTACGGTTGAATGGAAAATGGAGCCATGCTCAAACAGCGGAGTGATGTTCTATGTACAGGAGTCGCCTGAATTCAAAGACACTTATGAATCGGGTCCCGAAATGCAGATTGCCGATCTTGCCTGCAATGATGATGGAAGAATTTTAAAATGCAGGGCAGGCGATCTTTATGATCTCGTTGCATGTGATACCGAATGGGTAAATGCCGCTCCGCAATGGAACAAGTATGAGATCATTTCAAACAACGGACACCTTACGCTAATACAAAATGGACATAAGGTTTCCGAAACAAATTTGTGGGATGACAACTGGCGGGAGATGATACAAAACACCAAGTTTAAAGAATGGCCCGGCTTCGGAACGTTTAAGAAAGGACATATATCATTCCAGGGAACAGAGAATGGTAAGCTATGGTACAGGAATATTAAGATAAGGAAATTGTGAGTGGTGAATGGCGAATGGTCAATGGTCACTTGCTCACTGGAACCAAATAGCGATAGCAACGGTTGCCCGTTGAAGGCGATGATAACAGATGTGAAGCTGTATCATAAAATTCTTTGAAAACATTTTCATTTTGTCATTATGGAAAACGAAAAAAATAAAATTTCGGAAAAGAAAATAGGTCGTGGTGAGTTTATAAAAAATACAGCTTTAACAGCGGCGGGTTTTTATATTGTCCCCCGGCATGTCCTGGGCAAAGGGTTCGTGGCACCAAGTGATAAGCTTTACATCGCTGCAGTTGGTTGTGGTGGCGAGGCTGAAAATGATATTCACCATTATGTTAACGCTCCAAAGAAAAACGCTGTCGTTGCATTTCTATGCGATGTGGATGACCGGATGGCTGCACCGCGTCGTAAGGAACTGCCGAAGGCAAAATTTTATTACGACTGGAGACAGATGTTTGACAAAGAGCAGAAAAATTTTGATGCAGTAACAGTTGCGATACCCGATCACAATCATGCTATCGTTGGTTTAAGTGCCATGCAATTAAAAAAGCATTTGTATTTGCAAAAACCATTGACGCATGATATTTACGAGGCGCGTATTCTAACGCAAGCCGCGGCTAAGTATAAAGTAGTTACACAAATGGGTGACCAGGGTGCATCTTGTGAAGGCATGCGTACAATGAGAGAGTGGTTTGAAGCAGGATTGATCGGTGATATACATACTGTGTACAACTGGACCAATCGCCCTGTGTGGCCCCAGGGAATTCCGTGGCCCAAACAACATCCGCCCGTTCCTAAAGAATTGAAGTGGGATCTGTGGCTGGGCACTGCGCAGTATGTTGATTATATCGATAATCTTGTTCCGTTTAACTGGCGCGGATGGTGGCGATTTGGAACAGGAGCACTTGGGGATATGGCTTGTCATATCATTGGTCCTGCGTTTAAATTATTGCAGCTTGGTTATCCAACCGAGGTTACGTGTGATGCGACAACAGTTTATTCGGGGATATTTAAGGAAGCAGACTATCCTGAAAGCATTCCTCCTTCGAGTAAGCTACGTTATAAATTCACATTAAAGGATGGTCGTGAGTTGAAGTTATACTGGATGGATGGCGGCATTGTACCTGATCGTCCGGATGAACTGGATCCTGATGTAAACATGAACGAAGCGTTGGCAGACATACCACAGGAAAACGATTTTGAAGGAGGCAGTTTGTTTATTGGAACAAAGGGAAAGGTTTCGTGCGGGTGGGGCGGAAGTCACCCAAGATTATTACCTCTTTCATTGAACAAAGATGTAAATGTTCCAAAAAAATATCCAAGGATCGAAGGCGATATGGATGGCCACTGGTGGCAATGGGTTGATGCCTCCATCGCAGGTTATGGAAACGCCGAAGTGGATTCGCCTTTTGAAGGATATGCCGGGCCGCTGACTGAAACAGTGTTAATGGGCAATCTGTTATTGCGCAGCTTCAATCTTCGTAAAACAACAAAAAGAAAAGACCCTGTATATGGCGAGATGCAGGACATCGAAACGCCGGGAAGATATTTTGCTTATCAATGGGATGGTGAAAATATGAGGATCACCAATTTTGAAGCCGCGAATCAATTTATAAAACGAGAATACAGGAAAGGTTGGGGAGAATTGAAGTTGTAAATGCAGCATAAAATTATCGAAGTGGATTTCCGAATATATAAGCCCAACTTAATTTTAATGCGTAGTGTTCTTTGTGGATTCTTTGTGCACTTCGTGACCTTCCTTCATCGATAAATTAGGGTCATAAAGGCCACAAAGAATCACAACGGACACAAAGGAGATCATAAGTGAATAGTCAGTTTATTAAAAAATCCATGGCGAAAAAAATCTCCCGTAGTTTCATTCTTCTTTCGCTTCTTTGTTATTTAAACTCCTGCCAGCCGGGGGCATCTTCAAATGATGCCATTGCTACAGATTCAGGATCCATTGCCGCCGGAGAAAAATCCTTCAATATTAATTGCAGTGGTTGTCACAACTTTAGGCAGGATGCCATTGGGCCTCAATTGAGCAGCCTGACCAAGGATGTTTCTCCTGAATGGATCAAAAACTTTATAAGAGATCCGCAACTACTGATCAATTCGCGAGATGAACACGCTCTTCAATTGCATGACAAGTATAAGACTGTGATGCCTTCATTCGCCTGGTTGAAACAGGATGAAATAAAAAATATCATTGCGTTCATTCACTCCTACAAAGAGAATCGCGCGAAGAAAGAACACCCAAACGATAATGCATTATCGAATCCCATTCCTGAACCGATCAAACTGTCTGATGTTACAGCGGGACTGCAGTTAGTAACTCAATTTCCCGCATCAAGTGATAGTGGTAAGACGCCGTTAGCGAGAATTACTGAAATGAAAGTTCAGCCAAATACGAATGATCTGTTTGTTGTGGATTTGCGTGGTAAACTGTACAGGCTACGAAATAACAAGCCCATCGTCTATATGGATATGGCAAAACTGAGACATAAATTCATTAATGAACCCGGTCTTGCGACAGGCTTTGGAAGTTTTGCCTTTCATCCTGAGTTTTTCAAAAATGGATTATTATACACAACACACACGGAAGCTGCGCAATCGGGCAAAGCTGATTTTGATTATGCAGATTCGATTAAAGTATCCATGCAGTGGGTCCTGACAGAATGGAAAGTAAATGATCCAAAGGCGGAAACATTTTCAGGAACAGGTCGTGAGTTGATGAGGATAAATATGGTAACTGGCATCCATGGAGTGCAGGAGATCGCATTTGATCCTTTATCAAAAAAAGGAGATGAAGATTATGGGTTGTTATATATCGGTGTTGGCGATGGCGGTGCTGTTGAAAATGGTTTCCAATTTCTCGCACATGATAAAGGAAAGATCTGGGGAACGATCCTTCGCATAGACCCTAACATAAAAGGCGCGAACGGCCAATTAAACCTTGGGCAGTATGGAATTCCGAAAACAAATCCGTTTGTAAAAGACAAGAATGCCCTTGGAGAAATTTATGCTTATGGTTTCAGAAACCCACATCGATTTACCTGGAGCGAGAAGAACGGAATGATCGCCTGTAATGTTGGTCATGGCAATATCGAATCCGTCTACATTATCAAACCGGGACATGATTATGGCTGGCCGATTCGTGAGGGAAGCTTCCTGCTAAACGCATACGGTGATCTAAATAGAATTTATTCATTACCACTTAACGATAGTGTTTATCACATCACATACCCTATTGCTGAATATGACCATGATGAAGGCAAGGCTATTTCGGGCGGATACGAGTATTTGGGAACAATAGCTGCATTAAAAGGAAAATTTATTTTCGGCGATATTCCAACGGGAAGACTATTTTATATTGACATGGCCGATATGAAGCGCGGAAAGTTGGCAACAATCAAAGAATGGCAAGTCTCTTTGAATGGAGAGATCAAGACCCTCAAACAACTTTGCGGGAATGACCGGGTGGACCTGCATTTCGGAAGAGATGTGAAAGGTGAACTGTATATCATGACAAAGGCCGATGGCAAGATATATAAATTAACGGGAGCTCAATAGCAGGAATTAAGTTCTGTAACGAAGTTGTTCTACAGAACAAACGCTTGCCATTGTTTATTGTCGCTTGAATAAGTTGCTACAAGTGAATATAGCATTAACCGTTGCGTATTGCACACAGATATACCAGGTTTATTGCGCAAAGTGATGTATCTCGACGTTTTCACCGATCTCGATAGTGAGCAAGTCCTCGGCGCCCTGGAGCGGCCCTTTATATGTTTTCCTTGTCTGAGTAATGACTCTTTCCGCATTTGGAGCATGAGAGTAAACAGCTAACCGGGGCTTGATTCGCGTAAATACTTCACCTGCTTGTTCAGGTGTAGTATGTTTTGCAAGGATAGCCTGCACTGCCTGGGAGTTATTAGGGAACAAGGCTCTCAGTGTCTCTTCATCCAACACTTCATGAACAAGGACGTCGGCTCCTTGTGCAAACCGAATCAAATTCTCAGAAACACGGGTGTCTCCCGACAATACAACAGAATGGCCACGATAGTCGATCCGGTATCCGAATGCTGGTTTTACGGGACTGTGATCGACCAGGAATGCAGTGACCTTGATGCCTTGTTCATCAAAGACAACGCCCTCAGTTATGTCATGGCTCAATACTTTAATACCGTCGCCCGGCGCTTTTTCATCTACGTCTCGGCGCATGTGAATATCAAAAGCGAATGCCTGCTTAATATGATCCATCATGTCACTAGTCCCTTCAGGCCCCCAAACCTCAAGTGGAATTTTACGGCCGCCGCCAACCCAGCCAGTTAACAGCAAATCGGGGATTTGAATAACATGATCGGAATGCAAGTGAGTCAAAAATAATCGGCTGATCGAACCATGTGAAATTCCAGCCTGGGCCATTCTAAGAGTCGCGCCCCGACCGCAATCAAACAGCAATCGTTCCTCTCCTGCCTCAATTAGTATACTCGGTCCGAATTGCTGAAGATCAACCCTGGGTCCCGCACCACTGCCGAGCAGGATGACTTTAAGTTTGTCGGATGGCGAAGGTTGAACGACTACACCAGTTTGCAGAGATGGCGATTGCACAGCCAAAGCACCAGTTCGGTACCCGGACAGTTGAAATAGCGAAAGAAAGCTTCCAATTAAAATTGCGAGGAATAAACTTTTGCTCATAGTATTAAGTTTAAAAGCAACTTTCCGGACCATTACCAAATAATAACATGACTTTATCGCTGGTCAATAGAATTATTCTATCAAAGCTAGCATTAAACCAACGTCATTAAGATTTTATTCATTCATTTTTGGAAACGGTCAGAGCTGAAGTTGATAAAAAAATATTTCAGTATAAGCTATAAATTATCTGCTTCAACTCGCGCATTTGAACGACAACAAATAGATCCGGTAAAAAGCAAAGCAGTTCTAAATCTCATAACGCCCGAGCAATTTTTATTTTTCGGTAAATGTAACGGGCAGTCATCAATCGCGAAAACCCGACCTTTTGCCATTGTCTATTGCCGCTTGAATAGATCGTTACAAACGGGACATAGTATTATAGTAACTTTTTTATTGACAATAATTTTATTAAACCAAAATAAGAAGTATGAGAACGTTACATGCTCCGACAGTAGCAATAAGCATGAATCCCGCAGCCAATGTAAAAGCCAATTCTGAAAAGTTTTTAAAACAGTTGGGGGCATTGTAGGAATTTTTTTTAACCACATAAGAAATATAGGAGCACATAGATGCTATGTGATGCCTACTGTGATCTTATGTGCCTTATGTGGTTCAAACTGATACACCGCTTTTATCTCCCATGTTGTTCCATAAACTACTTATCTTTAAGCTCATTCATTCCTTTGTTCATTTATTCATTGAACCTTTCCATTTTATTTAGGGCTGTCAACATAACTGAAACTACAATTATATGGCGCTACGAACCACTACGAATATCTCTGAAAGACTTTATTCCCTGGATGCTCTTCGTGGCTTTGATATGTTTTGGATCATGGGAGCCGAGGAGATCTTTCATGCTCTTTACCGGGTCACAGGTTCGCCGGTTTGGGGAACTATTTCTTCCGAACTGACGCATCCTGATTGGAACGGTTTTCATTTTTATGATCTCATTTTCCCGCTTTTTCTTTTTATCGCTGGTGTGGCTACGCCTTATTCGGTAGGTCGTGAATTAGAAAAGGGAAAAACCAGGCAACAGATGTTGTGGCGCGTTGTAAGACGTGGGCTCACACTTGTAATACTTGGAATCATTTATAATAATGGATTGGAACTAAGACCTCTTTCCGAGATACGTTTTGGAAGCGTGTTGGGTCGGATAGGCCTTGCATATATGTTTGCCAACATCATTTATTTGTATTCAAAACAATTGGCACAGATCATTTGGTTTTTTGTTTTGATCATTGGTTATTGGTTGCTATTGAAGTTCACTTCAGCTCCCGGTTTTCCAAGGGGTGATCTTACCATGGAGGGAAACTTTGCTTCTTATGTCGATCGCTCGATACTTCCCGGGCATTTATATTTAACCATCCATGATCCCGAAGGACTAATGTCAACCATTCCCGCTATCGCGACCGGGTTGCTGGGAATATTGACCGGCGGCTTCATGAAAAACTCTATCATCTCACCAGCGAGAAAAGCATTGTGGATGTTTGCAGCCGGCGTGATCTTTATAGGGCTGGCTCACATTTGGGATCTCGATTTTCCGATCAATAAAAATCTCTGGACAAGTTCTTTTGTATTAAACGTAGGTGGTTACAGTTTGATCTTGCTATCTGTTTTCTATTATATCATTGATGTGAAGGGATATAAAAAATGGGCCTTTTATTTTAAAGTCATCGGGATGAATTCCATATTGATCTATATGTCGGGTCGCTTTATCAATTGGGAATATACGACCAATGGTTTTTTAAAATGGCTTGGCCAATGGGTCGGAGACCCGTGGAATGCAGTCGTAATGGCGATTTGTTACGTCATGATAAAATGGCTGTTTCTCTATTTTATGTACCGCAAAAAGATCTTCCTTCGCGTATAATTGCTGTTTGAATATTCATATTTCCGTTCGTAAAAAATTATTCCACAAAATGCGTGTAGAATTATATTTGGTATCCGCTTTCTATTCGTCAACAAATAATTTTTATGAAAAAAATGATCAGAAGAACATATGCCTTCTTTTGGATGATAGGTTTTACAATGTTTCTATTTTCTTGTGGTCAAAAGAAATCGGCATCAGAAACAAAATTGCTTGATCAGTCAGGAATAGATTCAAGTGTTCGCCCGCAGGACGATTTCTTTCACTATGTCAATGGAGGATGGATAAAGAAAACAGATATTCCCGCATCCGAGGCGACATGGGGAGCGGGTGCCATCCTGTATCAAAACACCACGCAAAATTTGAAAAATCTAATTGACTCATGTGCAAAGCTGAATGCTGCCAAAGGGACCAATGAACAAAAAGTCGGAGATTTTTATACAAGTGCCATGGATTCGGCAGGCATTGAAAAAAAGGGATTCTCTCCGCTGCAGGCCGATATGCAGCGAATTGCTTCCCTTCAATCACCAAAAGACATTTTGCACGAAGTAGCATTTGAATACAACATTGGCGTGGGCGCCCTGATAAATTTTTATGCCAACCAGGATGACAAAAACAGCGAACAGGTTGTTGCTCATTTCGACCAGGGCGGTCTTGGCCTTCCTAATAAGGATTATTATACAAAAAAAGACTCTGCTACCATAAACATTCGTAACGCTTACCTGGACTACATCGCAAAAATATTTACGTTGTCCGGTGACAATACGACGGCCAAACAATCTGCGGCATCCGTGATGAAAATAGAAAATGCGCTAGCGATGGCATCTAAAACGCCTGTTGAACTGAGGGATCCCGAGGCAAATTATCACAAGGCAAGTATTGCAGATCTTGAAAAGCAAGCGCCAAATCTTGGTTGGAGAGAATTATTAGATCAGCTTGACGTAAAACAAGATACAGTGCTGGTGGGTCAGCCAGGATTTTATACGGCATTAAGTGGCTTGTTGCAATCAGTGTCAGTGCCAGATTGGAAAAACTATCTGCGATTTCATTTTATTGACAATTATGCTCCTTACCTCGACAGCCGTTTTGTAAATGCAAATTTTGAAATGAGCAAATTGCTTACCGGACAGAAGGAGTTGCAACCCCGGTGGAAACGAATGACCGCACTTACCGATGCTCAATTAGGTGACGCGCTGGGACAATTGTATGTAAAGAAATATTTCCCTCCCGAAGCAAAACAAAGAATTCTTGACCTTGTCAATAACCTGCAGGCAACATACAAGGAAAGGATCGAAAAACTTTCGTGGATGAGTGACTCGACCAAACAAAAAGCATTATTAAAATTGAATGCCATTGCAAAAAAGATAGGATATCCTGACAAATGGAAAGATTATTCATCTGTGGAAATAACCAAAGATGACCTCATTCAAAATCTAAAGAACACCGGGCATTTTACATACCAGTACAACGTGAACAAGATCGGCAAGCCTGTGGATCGCTCTGAATGGTTTATGACGCCACCAACCATTGATGCGTATTACAATCCTTATGCAAACGATATAAATTTTCCGGCGGGCATACTTCAACCACCTTTCTTTTATGCAAATGGTGACGATGCCTTGAATTATGGGGCCATTGGAGTGGTGATAGGTCATGAAATAACTCATGGCTTTGATGACCAGGGTAGGCAATATGATGCGAGAGGAAATTTAAGGAGCTGGTGGTTACCTGCCGACTCTGCAAACTTCAGAAAGAAGGCGGACATTGTCGTCGATCAATATAATCACTCTATTGTTATTGATACATTTCATATCAATGGTGAATTGACGCAGGGCGAAAACATCGCCGATATCGGCGGAGTTGCTATTGCTTATGAAGCTTTCAAGAAAACGGAAGAAGGAAGATCAACCGAAAAGATCGATGGGTTAACTCCCGACCAACGTTTTTTTATCGCTTATGCTGAAATCTGGAGAAGCAAATGGAGACCTGAATTTGAAAGGAGGATAGTAATGACAAATCCTCACTCTACTCCAAAATACAGGGTGAATAATCCCATTTCTGATAACGCTGCTTTTTACGAGGCATTTAATGTAAAGCCCGGAGATAAAATGTACAGAGCCGATAGTTTGCGTGCGCAGATTTGGTAAGATATTTTGTAATTACCACAGAGGCACACGAGAACACAGAGTTACACAGAGAAGTAACTCCGTGATCCTTCGTGACCGCCGTGTCTCTTTGGTTAAAATATTCAAGTAATAACATTTTTATACGTCAAGTAATTCAATTCGTTTTTTAAAATTGAAGGCTCCGGGAAACAGAGTTGATGATAAAGCAGAGCCACTTCATCCATTCCTTGATATACATATTTGCTAATTTGTTTTAACTAAAATTGTTTTCATCAGCGCTGGGACCGTAGCTACCCGGGATCGCAACATTTAATAATCGCAGGTAAACGCCCAACTGCGCGCGATGGTGTATCTGCTGGCTGAGTGACATGCGGATGATATCGATTTTTGGATCCGAAGAGTAAATAGTGTCTCCATTTCGCAATGTCCAGGGCTTATTTAATAATTTTTCGTTTTCCGGTACAAGTGTGGAAAGGCCGTCATTGTAACGTTTTTCGAAATAAGCCATCAGATCATCATGAGAATTTATCGATGGCTGCTCGTAAGGTTTTGCAAAATCGATCTCATCTGTGGTAAAGGTCATATGGATCCACCCGGGAAGATCGGCAATATGTGTAGCCAGCCTTTTCATATCCATACTTTTTGGGTGAGGCTGATAACCGAACTGATCCTGGGGTATGCGCGAAAGCATGTTGCGCGTAGTGGTTCCTTCTTCTATAAACTGCTGTCTGAAATAGTCAATGAATGTCATAGTTGTTGTATTTATATCACAAAACAACAACCGGCTAGTGACAGCCCTATGTCAGCAGTTCCTGGGTTTGTTCAACTTTTTTCAAAATATTTTCAGCAATGCCGGCTACGAACACGTTCAACTCGGCCGGTTTGACAATTTTTGCATGGTCACCAAACAACATGAACCACCTTGCAAAGCCCATCAGCGAGCCGGTCAAAAAATGTAACCGGATATGATCACCCCGGTTTTCCTGCTTTACAAACCCGTTATAATATTTCTGTTCGCCAAGATATTTCACGACATCAGTTTCTACATCGATCACCACTTCCACGAGCTCTCTTTCCACGGACATCTGGCTGATGAAAGTTTGCAGGGGAGGATGCGTCTTTGAGATCAGCTCGTCCGTAAGGGTTAGTTTATCGATTTTGTCCGTGCGAAAATTACGGTAATCATTTCTTAATTGACAAAACGCGACGAGGTACCAGTGGCTTCCCATATAATAAATGCCAATGGGTTCAACTTTGCGTTGAGTGGTTTCATTTTTTTCAATGGAGAAATATTTTATGTCCACGATCGACGATGTGCCGATAGCTTTTAGCAAAGATTGAAGATGCAATTCCGGTGGCGGTTGATACACAATGGCGGGATGACCCATCACCATTATGTGTTCATCAATTTCTTCAATATGGTCTTTTTCAGAAAGCCGAAGCACAGCCTTGATCTTGTCAAGCGCGGACTGGTAATGTTTTGAGATGCTCGCGTCAGTTTTTGATTGCACCAATTTGGCTGCAGTAAGTAATGCCGAAGCTTCATCCTGGTTGAACATCACGGGCGGAAGTTTGTAGCCTTCCATCAATTTATAACCAGTGCCGGCTTCACCAATCACAGGTACACCGGCTTCTTCCAGGGCACGAACGTCACGGTATACTGTTCTCAGGCTGATGGAAAATTTATCAGCGATATCCTGGGCCTTTACCAACCGTCTTGATTGGAGTTGGATAAGTATAGCTGCCAATCTATCTATGCGATTCATTGGGAATAAAGATAACTATAAATACTGCGCAGGTCGAACGGGGCAAAGATGCGAGTTTAACTCACCACATAAGGCACATAAGGTACAAAGTCACACATAGATGGTCCTTGAGAACTATGTAACCCTATGTTTCTAATTGACTATAAGGACAAGTTTGTGGTGAAACAAATCTACTCAATGAATTTTTGCAATTCAATTGTACTATGATGAATATTATGGTGTATCAGTTCATGCCGGATATCGGTGATGACTTTTAGTTTTTCATCAAAACTTAATTGCTCATCAAGTGACACGTGCGCTGTCAATGCATTTTCTGTCGTGCTCAGCGGCCATACATGTACATGGCCTACTTGTTTTACGTGATCTACTTTTAAAATTATTTTCTTAATATCTTCAAGTTCGATTCCTGAAGGAACCGCGTCGATGGTCATTTTAAAACTGTCTCTTAACAATCCCCACGCGCTGAAGAGGATGATGATCATTATAATGATCCCGGTGACAGAATCAAGCCAATACCAGCCGGTGTAAACGATTATTATCCCTGTTACAACCACGCCCAAGGAGATCAATGCATCAGCAAAAAGATGCAGGTAAGCACTCTTTGCATTTAACTCCTTTTTTCGGTTGCCATAAAATAAGAAAGCCGTAATACTGTTTACTACAATTCCGAGGGCTGCTATCCATGCAATGACTCCACCCTGTACTTTTTCAGGCTTTAAGAGTCTTGTGAAAGATTCAACACCTAAGATACCTATGGCAATAAATAATATGACGGCATTAGCAAGCGCAGCCAATACAGTGGTCTTTTTAAATCCATAAGTATACACGGGGCTTGATTTTCTTGTTGCCATTTTAAATGCAAGCAATGATAGGAACAGGCTGGCCACGTCGCTTAAGTTATGTCCAGCGTCAGTCAGCAATGACATTGAATTAAAGATCAACCCACCGATGCTCTCCGCGATCACAAAAGCCATGTTCAGGTAAATTCCCACGACAAATGCCCTGCGGTTGCTGTCCTGGAAATCCAGGCCGTGCGAATGAGAGTGAGAAAGGTGATCGTGATCATGAGACATGATTGCAAATTAAACCTATGTCTTCAATTGGTTTGAAATTGAAAGGCAATATTGTAAAAAGACTCAGTGATTTCCGGATTTTGAAACTTAGCTGCATGAATGCTAGCCCTGAGTTTATGCGCCTCACATAAAATTTGTATTTTTCAGACGCCATCGGCCATAGCCTTTGGCGTCCGGACGAGTTCAATTATCTGCGTAAAACCAAACCAATGAAAAAAAACCTATTAACCTGCCTGATTGTTTTTGTTTCAGTTAGTCTCTCTCTTGCATCTTTAGCACAGGAATCAAAACGTGATACAGTGAAGGTGGGCATTTATATCACCAGCATTCACGACATTGATTTTAAACAAAAAGAATTTGCTGTCAATTTATGGCTATGGCTGAAGTACAAGAATAAGGACTTTGATTTCCAGCAGAATCTTGAAGTTCCGATGGCAAAGGAAGTGACCAAGTCATTTGCCACAATTGATAGTTCAGAAGGAGAGATATATTTATTAATGAAACTACAATGCGTGATGAAGGATTCATGGCGTATTGCAAATTTCCCATTCGACAGGCAAAACCTTAGATTTTCAATCGAAAACTCTCAATATGATTCTCGCTCCCTGGTGTTTGTGGCAGATACTCTTGGCAGTCACTATGATCGCAGGTTTACACTGAGCGGATGGAGAGTCGATAGTTGCGTGTTAATGACAGGAACAAAGATCTATGAAACAGGATTTGGTGATGAGTCGCTGGCAAAGCCTCGCACAGAATACAGCAACTTCAGGGTAAGGTTGGTGATCAGGCGCGATGCCGGGGGATTGTTCTGGAAAATGTTTACGGGAATGTATATCGCTTTTCTCATCGCTTATGTATGCTTCTATATTCATTCTGATGGTATTGACTCGCGTTTTGGGTTAAGTGTCGGTTCTTTGTTTGCGGTGATAGGTAATAAATACATCATTGATTCATCCTTGCCTGAATCAACTTCGTTTACCCTGGTCGATACATTGCATGGGCTGACATTATTATTCATTTTATGTACTATTGCCGCTACGGCTTACTCATTGACAATGGTGAAAAAAGGAAAGAACGTACACAGGTTTGATATGATCATTGCTCAGGTGCTGTTGCTTGCCTATGTGATCGCGAATATTTATTTTATTACAAAGGCAAGGTCGGGGCAGTGAACAGTCGGCAGTAAGCAGTTGGCAGTAAGCAGTTGGCAGTTGGCAGTCGGCAGTAAGCAGTCGGCAGTAAGCAGTCGGCAGTTCAGAGTCACTAGGTCAGTGAGTCATTTAAGTCATTGAAGTTATTCACGATTGACGGTTCACGATTCACGATTCACGACTCACGATCGCCACTCACCATTCACCATTCACTACTCACCACTCACTACTTCACTCCCTTATTAGGATCCCATGAACCTTGCAACTTCCGGATATAGATGATCTGTCCTGTGTGGTAAGCATTGTGTGTGCCGATATGTGCGAGATTGGAATACCATGATTGCAATTTTGCATCATCACTTTCTTCAACTGCTTTTTCGATGGCTGTTAACACGCTGTCCAGTTTTTGGACAGTTGCTTTCCAGTTGGTGCTGTTAAAACTATTAAAGGTCTCATCATTGTTGCCATCAAACTTAGGTTGCGGAAGTTTTTTAAAATTGTAAAGTTGCTGAAGATTCCAGAAAATAAGATGGCTCGCCAACTGCCCAATGGAATGATTGCCGCTTCCGTCGGTCCATTTTGCCTGCTCGGGTGTTACGTCTTCCAACGCAATATTCACCGGTACGAACCAGTCCTTCACATTGTGTGTCGTGCGCAATTGCTCCAGCAATATACTTTTCAGTGTTGGCACTTTTTTATCCTGCGCATGAAGAGTGGTTGAGGATACTGCCATCAAAATAATTACTAGCTTTCTCATAAACAATGATTAAAAGGTGATAAGAAGAAGATGTTAGGGTTGATGTATTCTATTATTTTGTAAAACCTGAACCTGATTAAGCTTCGCCTATGTGCCTATATTCCTACTGTGTCTATGTGGTGAACTAGCCGGAAAAAGTTTTTTCACCACATAGGATCATAGGCACATAGGTGTCACATAGCACAGCATTAAAGTTAATTATCTACGTCTTTAATTGTTGGCCGCTTATCATTTATATCGCGTTGCTCATACGGTATTCTAAATTTTGAAAGATCAGGTTTGTGTGCGCGGTCCCGTTGTAGTTCATACCTGTAAATGGTTTGGCCCAGTTGGTACAGGAAAGGATAACCCACCGAATCATAATCGTATTTATCATCATTTAGTATGCCGTCGCTGTTTACATACATGGTTGCTGTTAGCATGAATTCAACATTATTTTTAAAATCAACTACGTATGATATATCAGTTAGAAATCCGTAAGCCCAGCCTACCTTATTAAAAACACGAACTTGATCAGGCATTTGATGGGAACCGTATTTGAAGTAAAACTTTACAAAGCTGTCGTAGAATTTACTGGTGTCATATTTCGGATAGTTCGTTTCAGATGGATATTGCGAAAGGTACTTGTATAAAAACCGGTAATCGTCCTCTGCAAGACTGAATCTTTGTTTTTTGGGGACTGACGAAGGAAACAAAACCGACTGTAAAATTCTTTGGTAATCCTCTACCGAAAGACTGTTCGCGTAAGTAAAGTCGATTGGCTCATTGACCAGGCTATCATTGCGGTCATAATGTGCCTTTCCAATTTTTATCGGCGGCGGAAAAAAGAATGAATCGGGATTGTAAGCTGCGGGCTGGAGATAGATAAGGCTTCCATCGTCGTTAATAAAACGGATCTGGTTCGTATGTCGGTTTTGCTCAGTTGTAAAACCCATGAATTGCCTTGTGATCCGCACATCTTTATAGCCTTTTTCATGTAAAGAGCGGTTAATTCCCTGCTGGCCTACAAATTGATACATGCGATTGTAGGCATCGTTATCACTTACTAAGAAAGCTTTCCGGATAAACTGGGCGATAGAAGGGAGTTTATTTTGAGAACTTGTGTCGGCATATAACTTAACCTGTTTTTCATGGCTGCTGTCAAATTGCATGGAGGTGTATTTATTGACTCCCTTAACATGCATTTTGTTCAGTTTTTCTAATGACAGGAAGGCGAGCGGCATCTTTACGGTGGAAGCAGGATTAAAATAAAAACCCGGATCGTAGTTGTAATAATAGTTCTGGAAGGTTGGCTTATTGTGTTTGTCCCTGTCGATCCGGGTATAAATGACCTGGAGCCTGTAAGTATCAGGATCATTCAATACCTGTTGAAAGAGGGAATCCAGGTTTTTCTCAAGGATATTTTTTAAAAAGGGATCCGAGGTTCGCTGCGCGAATACAGACAGGTGTATCAGTAATAAAATTATAAAATAAAAACAGCGCATGGCTTGAAGATACATTATCCGGAATGGAAAAAAAAGAATTGCTGATAAGGTGCGTGTCTCAATTTGATCTACCACGGAGTCATAGAGAAGACGGCAGAGTGACGGAGAAATTCTCTGTGTTGCTTTGTGTACTCCGTCAACCATAACGAACCTAAAGGCCTCCGTGGTTATATACTGGCATCATTTTATATAGTTGTATATACAGTACTTTATAAAAACTAAAAAGCCAGGTTATGGAAAACGGCGAATTAGAGAAAGCAGCAACTATTGTAGGAATGTTATTGTTAGTAACGACATTTATAATGGGAATATTGGCTACACTTTAGCTCCTTGTTCGTCATTCGTTGCACGATCAGGGTTGGTAAGACTTGCTCACCTGTTTTAATAAAGAGAGGCTGTCTCAAAAGTAGCCACTCGTCATTGCGAAGGAGGAACGACTGAAGCAATCTTTTGATAATCAACAATGAATTTTTTTAGATTGCTTCACTACGTTCGCAATGACGACTTTTGAGACAGCCTCTTCCCTGGATGTAACCAGTTATTTATCTACCGTCTTTTGCTTAAGGATATTTCCTTTGTCATCGACTAAAACTTTAGCCTTCGCATCTCCATTCTTCAATTGAATTTCATAGGCCATTTGATCCTTTTTCATTTCCCTGCTTACCGATGAAATAGTATAGCCGGCAAACTTATCGTTCAGCACCGTGCTAACTTCCGGAGGTAAGGATTTATAATCGCTGACTACATAGGCAGTTCCGATCCATTCGTTGTTCGGACTATACCATGAATAGTAAGTGTCATTGTTCAAATTATAAGTGGCGACATAAGCACCTTCGCCAAGAGCAGGCCAGCCGTTAAGGTCCCAATCGACCAACGGAGTTACAGATGCATCATAAGTTGACCATACTACATTAGTTGCCGTTGGATATTGCGTGGAAAATTGAGATTTGATCTCAGTTGGTACACCTATCGTATCCTTGCTTACCGTAGAACCGTCGGTAACGCGGTAAGAAGGTCCACAGGACGCCATCGCCACAACGCCGGCAATTAATATTAATATTTTTAGTTTCATAACATTGGGTTTTTGAATTATGAGATAATATTATCACTCATATTCCTCCAAACATATTGCCAGAAGAATTACAGAGCCTGCTTTTTTATTGAGCGATCTCAAATACCGATTTCATTTTTCTGATTGCCGTGCTCATATTAATTCCTTTTCCAATTACTCCCGTAAACAGATCGCCCACTTCTCTTAAACGTGCAACCGCATTCTTCAAGTTGTGATCTTTTATTTTTAGACCTTTTTTAACTTCCTCCCAATGAAGAGGTATCGAAACAGGGGCAAAAAGTTTCGGACGAAGTGAATAAGGCGCTGCGACTGTAGCCTGGGGACGATTTTGCAAAAAGTCCAGGTACATTTTTCCCTTGCGGTCTGCGGTTTTCCTTTCAATGCTTGTAAAAGAAGGGATTTCTGCATGCACAAGTTTCACAATGCTGCGACCGAATTCTTTGGAGTCCTCATAAGTGTATTTGGCCCCAAGTGGTATATAAATGTGTAAACCAGTTGAACCAGAAGTTTTACAATACGCGGGAACGTCAAGCGCATCCAAAATTTTTTTTGTTACCTGCGCTGCCTTTATTACCTGTTCAAAAGTGTTTTTATCAGGATCCAGGTCGATGATGCACCAGTCCGGATTTTCAGGTGATTGCCGCCGGCTGCTCCAGGGATTCATTTCAATGCAACCCAGAGAAGCAATATAGAGCAAGCTGGCTTCATCGGTGCAAACCAAAAATTCTTTTTTTTCCGCGTCCGTTTCACTGTAGTAAGGAAAAGTTTCAATCCAATCGGGCACTTTTCCTTTTACGTTTTTCTGATAAAAACTTTCGCCGTTGATCCCATGCGGATGACGATTGAGCGTTTGTGGCCGGTCCTTCATGTAAGGCAGCATGTAGGGTGCCACCTGGTAATAGTAGTTGATCATGTCTCTCTTCGTGAACTTTTCTTTAGGCCAGAAAATTTTACTGAGATTGGAGAAACCAAGATCATGACCGCCGATAGATCTTGTCTGTGCTTCTTCAGTTGGATTGAGTAATGTTTTTCTTTCTTTTTTCGGTGGCTTTGAAATTCCTTTTTGCAAGATGCCGTCCGTTATTTTTTCTTTTGCTCCTGTCACTCGTGATATTTCTTTTGGAATTTCTCTTACTACGCTTGCGGGTTTCTTGTCTTCACGTAAACCCTTAAAGGAAGGATGACGAATGGCACCGTCCTTAGTAACCTCGCGGAAACTCAGTTCTGCAACAAGTTTCGGTTTTACCCAGGTTACTTTCGCTTTTGGAGGATTTGGACGAAAACGGGAAGGTTTATTGTATTCCGGCTCCTCAACAAAGGGACAAATTTTAGTTTCGTAGGGTTTCAATTTTTTGAGAATATCTTTTTGGATGGTCGTATTGAACCCGGTTCCAACAGGAGTTACGAAATGAAATTCATCGTTCTCATACAATCCCACCAGCAATGCGCTGAACAGTTTACTTGTATTTTCATTTTTTGTATAGCCACCAATCACAAACTCCTGTCTCTTTTCTGTTTTTATTTTCAACCAGTCTTTTGACCTGTTCCCGGGAGTGTAAATACTATCAGCTCTTTTGGCAAAGATCCCTTCCAGTTTTAGTTGTTCGGCGAGGGAAAAAAAATCTTTTCCCGAAGTATTGAATTGTTCGCTGATCTTTATCACAGGATCATCCGAAGGAATGATAGCCTGGACCAAGTGATGGCGTTCCGCAAGCGGTAAGTTCATTACATTAGATCCTTCCAGCCACAAAACGTCAAAGATGTAAAACACAAGTTGACCATCGGCCTCACTTCGCCACAATTGAAGATCGCTGAAATCAGGCATGCCTTCTTCATTTACAACTACGATCTCACCATCGACGACAGCGTTGATCTCCCATTTTTTCAGAGCATCGTAAACAGGATAAAATTTTTCATTAAAAGATTTGTTATTACGCGAACGGATCTCTGTAACGCCCTTGTTTAAATATGCTATTGCACGATAACCATCCCATTTTATTTCATAGATCCAGTTTTGTTCGTCCTTCGGTATTTCATCAACAAGGGTCGCCAGCATCGGTTCAATATTTTTCGGCATTGCCGAAGCCTTTCCTTTCTTTAAAAGTTTCCTGGAAGTTGCATTCATGGAAAGAGGAATTACAGAATCGTGCCAGTACAAAATATTACCGGTTAGCCATAATAAATGTCCGAAAATTTAGAGTATCTTATCGGATGGATAAATGTTTTTCATTGGGCGTAAGATGCTTTTGGATCCTTTATTTATTGCCGCTTGCAAGTTTCGCCCAGGACATAACGGGGGCCTGGTCAGGTTTTTTACAAGTGAACGATACCAAAGTGCCATACGAACTGGTGATCAGTGGAGATAAGAAAAATCTAAGCGGGTATTCAATGCTCACATTTACTATCGATGGAGTTGAGAATGTAGGTGTAAAGACAGTGGAAATAAAGATAAAGAGAGCCAGCATTGCGATCGAAGATGACGAGCTGATCTACGATAATTACAGCACTCCTTCCAGGAGAGTAAAACTATATGGAACTCTTGTTTGGGTTGGAAGGGATTCCAATATGACGCTTGCAGGAACATTGGCCACACGGTCGATGGATATGAGAGCTCTCAATGAAAACAATTTCAAAGGAACTATCAAGCTGCAAAGAAAACCTTTGAGCAGGTCAAACTTGATCTCAAAACTTGATGAGATGGGTTTGGCAGATAAACTTTCATTTATGCATCTCGCAGTAAAAAAAGAGACTGTTGCCACGCAGGTCAAAGAAAAAGAGGTAGTGATCAAGTCATCCACTGAAGTTGTAAAAAGAGAAACTGAAATAATAAGAACAGTTTTATTTAAATCCGATAGCCTGGTGCTCAGTTTATATGACAACGGTGAGATCGATGGTGACACGGTAAGTCTTGTCTTAAACGGAAATATTATTTTATCAAGACAAGGGTTAACCGACAAAGCGATCCGAAAAACGATCGCTGCTTCAGACATCGGTGATTCTTCAAGACTCGTATTGTATGCGGAAAACCTTGGTCGCATACCGCCCAATAGTGGCCTGCTTATTTTACAGGATGGGAATGAGCGATACCAGATTCGTTTCTCCGGTGATCTTCAAAAAAACGCTGCTGTCATTTTAAGAAGAAGACATTGATCAACCGCACATCTCTATTTTATATGCCAGGCTGAAATAGCGATAGTAGTGACCGATTTGATCTGTTGAATCGGCATGCCATTCTTCTCCATTAAACGGAATTTGATTACCTGCCGCAGCCTCTCCAAGGGCTATCATGGTATTGTTTGCATAGACGCGAAAGCCATACATTTCGTCCTCGCAGAGTGGCATGGGCGGAAGATCAAATCGTATCCATCTTTCTTTGTCAACTTTCTCCACTTCAACAGTGGCGGTTGCCAGAAGGGGCCCCCACGATTTATTCTGCGGGTCGAATGAATGAACACTAAGGGTCAATTGGCCCGGGTGTTGGACGGCCGCCGAGAATACCTGGATATTATCCAACTCACCTGATGAGGGACATTTGAATGTTTGACCCGCAAAATGATCAGTGGGGTCCGTCTGTAGATGGCCAACCCATAAAGTGGTGTTGTTTTGTACCTGGGTGATAAGAGGGCGGGGACGGCTGCTCCTGTTCCGTGTTTCCATATCGAATTTTTAGCGTTTCAAAGATGGGCAGGAGAGTGTGGGCTTACACTTTAAACTGCGAGCCGAACGAATTATTGTGTCCAGGTTGTTTTGTGAAGAAGTTTTGACATAAAACAAGTAAACGCTAAAAAAAATGTTGGCTCATTGAATTTTATAAAAGCAAGCACTGGTCTTGCTTATAAGCGAAAAGGTGCGACGCAATCGCGCATTAAGCGGGACAAAATAGCAGTACTGAAGCCCGTTCCAAAAAATCACCCCCTTTTTTATATATCTGCAAAAGCCCGCTGGAAGCGATTTTAAAAGGAAAACCGCAGGGGATTATATTCCCCAAATCAATGAAAATGCCATTCTGGGGTTTGTACAACCTGACCAAAAAAATGCAAAGGTTTTTTTAGTCACAAAATGTGTGGATTTACCTCAGCGCAGAGTGATTATTTTTTTTAAATTGTGCATGACCATGCAAAATAAGATGGATAACCCTTGATTAGTGTGCATTAACTTGTGAATGGAGAGTGGATAAGAAAAAAATTGTTTTAACAATTTTTCTCCTTTTATATTCGCCAACTGACTGGACGGGAAACATTCCAATAACACAGAATTAAGAAATAGATAATATCAGAGCTGGGAACAATCCCTATGGTCAAGCTATTTGAACCGATGCTTTAATTAACTTACTACCAGGGCCAACAATGGATCTTACTAACCTTAACAGAGACAGAAAACGGCGCAAATCCTCCCTTGACCTTAGCACCATGGTGTATGGCAAAGTGCCACCCCAGGCGAAGGACCTTGAAGAGGCCGTTTTGGGTGCCATCATGCTTGAAAAAAATGCATTTGACACCGTTGCTGAAATTTTAAAACCCGAGTGTTTTTATGTTGAAGGGCACCAGCGCATATTCCGATGTATGCAGAACCTGGCGCAGAAAAGCCAGCCGATAGACATTCTAACAGTGGTGGAAGAGCTGCGAAGTAAGGAAGAGTTGGAAATGGTTGGCGGCGCCTACTATGTGACAAAGCTCACAAACACTGTGGTTTCATCCGCCAATATTGAAACACACTCGAGGATCGTTCTTCAAAAATTCATTCAGCGCGAATTGATACGTATCAGCGGCGAAATAATCGGCGATGCGTACGAAGACACTACAGATGTTTTTGACCTGCTTGATGATGCCGAGAGTAAGCTGTTTGAGATCACCAACAACCACCTCCGGAAAAACTTCGATACGATCGATTCGGTATTGGTAAAGACCATTCAACGCATCGAGGATTTGCGTCATAAAAATGAAGATGTGACCGGCGTGCCCAGCGGTTATGCTTCGCTCGACCGTATTACCTATGGCTGGCAGAATACCGATCTCATTATTCTTGCCGCAAGACCTTCGGTGGGTAAAACGGCGCTGGCTTTGAATCTTGCACGCAATGCTGCGCTGCATGCCAGTAAACCCACACCGGTTGCCGTGTTTTCGCTTGAAATGAGTGCGGGCCAGTTGGTACAGCGTATTCTCGCAGCTGAAAGTGAAATATGGCTTGAAAAAATCGCAAGAGGAAAATTGGAAGAACATGAAATGAAGCAATTATATGCAAGAGGTATTCAGCGCCTGGCTCAAGCCCCGTTATTTATTGATGACACGCCGGCACTAAACATTTTTGAATTAAGAGCAAAATGTCGCCGCCTGAAGAATAAGCATAACATTGGAATGGTGATCATCGACTATTTGCAACTGATGAGTGGAACAGGTGAGAACAGGAACAGCAACCGTGAACAAGAGATCAGCAACATTTCAAGAAACCTGAAGGCCCTTGCAAAAGAATTGAGCATTCCGATCATCGCTCTTTCGCAATTAAGTCGTGAGGTAGAAAAGCGTGGCGCGAAGGACGGAACAAAAATGCCACAGCTCAGTGACCTTCGCGAGTCAGGAGCTATCGAACAAGATGCAGACATGGTCATGTTTTTATATCGTCCCGAATACTATGATATTACCACTAATGAAATGGGCGAGAACAATCGCGGTGAAACCCATGTCAGGATTGCGAAGCATCGTAATGGCTCACTGGAAACAATAAAACTGAGAGCCTTGTTACACATTCAAAAATTTGTTGAGGATGATGGAGGAGATTTTGGCCCTGTCGGGTTACCGGGCAACTGGAAGCCGGTGAAAGACGATGATGGACCAAAGCTCTATATACAAACGGGAAGTAAGATGAATGATACGAATGATGACGAAGACCCGTTTTGATTTTTGATTTAAGATTTTAGACTTTCGATTTGTCCGAAGCTTTTGTTTCGGACAATTTTATTTTTGTGTTTCTCTTTTTCTACAACATTTTTTTCACCACATAGATTCTGTGTTAAGAACCAAGTGATTTAAATTCTTTATTTAGGAGGAACATAGAAAGATAGGGGCACATAGTAAAAACGTTTTTGTATACGCAATTTTGAGTCTGCTATGTGACCTATGTGCCTTATGAGGTTCAACCCAACGATTAGGAAACCTGTTTTACGGAGAGGGTTTTGTGCCTTTGCGATTCCTTTGCGTTCTTTGCGTGAAATTACATTTAGTGAATCTTCCTTTTTTCTATATCAAAGAATATGACGCTTCACAAAAACAAATTGTTTTGGATGAGGATACTTCAAAACATGTCATACAGGTGTTGAGAATGAAAAAAGGAGAACGGATCAACTTAACTGATGGGAAAGGAAATTTATTAACCGCTGAAATTAGCAACGATCACAAGAAGCATTGCACTACTGAAATAATCAACTCACGACTCACTCCCGATAGCTATCGGGATCACGACTCACGATCAATAACAATCGCTATATCTCTTCTTAAGAATTCAAGCAGATTCGAATGGTTTTTAGAAAAGGCCACGGAGATCGGCATTCATGAGATCGTTCCTTTGATCTGTAAAAGGACAGAGAAGCAAAAATTCCGTGAAGACCGGATGCAGAATATTTTAGTTAGCGCCATGCTACAATCACAGCAATGCTGGCTGCCTGTTTTGCATAAGCCGCTCGACTATGAATTGATTTTTCGGCAGGAAGAAATTATTCACACCTCTCAAAAATTCATTGCTCATTGTATTGAAGAAGAAAAGAGAAATCTTGCAGATCTGGTAAATGAAACGCTTTCTTCCCAGGTGATCTTAATTGGGCCGGAGGGAGATTTTACAAGCGAAGAAGTGCAACTTGCGATCCAAAACCATTTTGATGCTGTATCGTTAGGCGAGACAAGATTGAGAGCTGAAACTGCGGGAATCGTAGCTGCAACGGTATTAAAGATGGGCTAACCCAACCTAATATCTTAATATCTTAATATCCCAATATCTTATGTCCTATATCTATTTTGCCTGGTCAGGGTAGTTTTCTTCCTTCTCTAACCGTGGTTCGTTTAATTCAACAACTTTTGTTTTTGCCATTCTTTTTCTCATCACCATATTGAGCATCTCGACGCCAAACGAAAATGCCATTCCGAAATAGATATAATTCTTTAGATGCAGGTCCTCGGCTTTTTCTGAGTTCCAACCTTCAATGATAAGACTAAGACCGATCATGACGAGAAATGAAAGTGCCAACATTTTAAGAGTGGGGTGTTTGTGAATGAATGCTGAGATCGCCGGACTGAACAAAAACATAACGATCATGGCGATGACAACGGCCGCGATCATGATCTCTACATGCTTAGCCGTTCCACCTGCCGTAATGATGCTGTCGAATGAAAAGACCGTATCGATAAGAAGGATCTGGAAAACAGCCTTGCCGAAACTTAATCCTTTTCTTTTTTCAGCGCCCAGATTTGCATCCTCCCCCTCCAGCTTTTTGTGTATCTCAAGAACGGATTTATAAATAAGAAAGATGCCCCCCGCGAGCATAACAAGACTTGCGATGTCAAATCCTTTATCAGCTATTGTAAATAAAAAATTTCCCTTTTGTGAGAGAAGCCAGCCCAGGCCCAGCAATAAAATGCTCCTGATTATAATTCCGTTGATCATCCACGCACGACGGGCTCTTTTTTCATGTTTCTTGTCCAGTTGATTAATGATAATGCTTACGAAAATGACATTATCAATCCCCAATACAATTTCGAGAATGACAAGAATGACAAAGCTGATGATATTTTCTGACGTGAAGAGATGCTGCATTGGTTCAAATTATAATTTGTAATTACTCAAGTTCTAAACATTTTTTTTTGCCGGAAAGTCCCGGGCCTCGGACGGAATGGGTGAAGTCGATTTATGTATTTCTTACCCTCGGACTTACTCTCTTCCCGGCGAGCGGTTTGAGTTCTTTGGCAGTTGCTAATAATTTCTTCAAAGAAACTTGCAAATCTTTTTGACGATGCCCGGACCCTCATAAATAAATCCTGTCCAAACTTGTACCAACGATGCGCCGGCATTTAATTTTTCCTTCGCGTCAACGGAAGAAAAAATTCCGCCGCTCGCAATGATCGGGATTTGTCCATTTGCCCTTTGATGAATGTACTTTATTATCTCTGTGCTTCTTTGTCGTAATGGCGCCCCGCTCAATCCGCCTGTTTCCTGGTTCCCTATCCCGACATGGTGAACCAATCCTTCCCGGCTGAGCGTTGTATTCGTTGCAACAATACCGTCTAATTTTATGTCGAGCGCAAGGTCAATTACATCGTCAATTTGTTCATACGAAAGATCAGGTGCAATTTTCAACAATACAGGTTTTGAATTTGCTTTCCCGTTATTGATCATCAACAAGTGCAACAAGATCCTTTTGAGGGATTCCTTTTCCTGCAGTTCACGAAGGCCCGGTGTATTGGGTGAACTAACATTTACGACAAAATAATCTACATAAGGATGGAGCTCATTGAAGCAAATTGCATAATCCTTCCACGCTTCTTCATTGGGTGTGGCTTTGTTTTTTCCGATGTTGCCGCCGATAATGAGTGGTGAGTGGTGAGTGGTGAGTGGTGAGTGGGGTTGCCGACTGCCGACTGCCGACTGCCCACTGCGCCATTTCTTCAGCCTCTCCGCGACGGCCTTCGCTCCATCATTATTAAAGCCCATGCGGTTGATGAGTGCCTTGTCTTTTGGCAAGCGAAATATTCTTGGGGGAGGATTTCCTTCCTGGGGCAGGGGGGTAACGGTTCCTATTTCAATAAAGCCAAATCCCAGGGTTTCCAGTTCTCTCAGATATTTCGCGTTTTTATCGAAGCCAGCGCCAAGGCCGATGGGATTTTTGAATTGAAGATTGAAGGCGTGAGTGGTGAGTGGTGAGTGGTGAGTGGTGAAGAAGAGAGCGATCAATTTTTTTATCGGGGATAAAAAGCATAGAACCTTTAAGCAATTCATTGAAAAATAGTGGGTCCATTCAGGTGGGAATAAAAACAGGATACTGCGAAGGAT
>Ga0070684_100000468_pt1 | contig 27549 bp, 17 predicted proteins | sample KBSC723LmetaG_FD_65653 | JGI IMG/M metagenome (GOLD analysis project Ga0070684, IMG submission 65653) | Corn rhizosphere microbial communities from Kellogg Biological Station, Michigan, USA - KBS C7.2-3L metaG | ecosystem: Host-associated > Plants > Roots > Rhizosphere ...
TTCGTCTGATTTGGTGACGAAACGAAGCGAGAACCAAGACTCCAAACTCATGCGGGCGGTACACATCATAGGAGTATCCCTCGACCTCGGCGGCAACCGTCGTGGCGTGGATATGGGGCCGTCCGCGTTCCGTATCGCCGGGCTTGGCGAGCGCTTGGCCGCACTTGGCGCGACGGTGGTGGACGATGGGGATCTCGTCGCGCCCATCCCGGAGACGAAGTCGTTCGGCGACCCCGGCAAGAAATACATTCGCGAAATCGCAAAGGTCTGCGAGAAGTTGTACAAGACGTCGCTGGCGGCGCTCGAAAAGGGCGACTTCCCCCTGGTGCTGGGCGGCGATCACAGCCTCGCCTCGGGATCAGTCGCCGCGACGGCCGACTTCCTCCGTCGAGATGGAAAGCCGCTCGGGCTGATCTGGGTCGACGCGCACGGCGACATGAACACGCCGGCGAGCAGCAGTAGCGGCAACGTCCACGGCATGCCGCTCGCCTCGCTCATCGGTCCGGAGCCCGCAGAGCTGTCGCGGATAGGCGGCTTCTCCCCAAAGGTGACTCCCCAGCACACGGTCTTGATCGGCATCCGCAATCTCGACGAACGCGAAAAGGAAATCGTCCGCGCGTCGGGCGTCCACGTCTTCACCATGAAGGACATCGACCGCTCGGGGATTGCCGCCGTCGCCGAACAGGCGCTGACGATTGCGGGCGATGGCACCGGCGGAGTCCATCTCTCTTTCGATCTCGATGTCTGCGATCCGACGATCGCGCCCGGTGTCGGGACGCCGGTCAAGGGCGGCCTCGATTATCGTGAAGCGCACATGATGATGGAGATCGCCTCGGACTCGGGGCTGCTCCGCGCGCTCGATCTGGTCGAAGTGAATCCTATCCTCGACGATCGGAATATGACGGCGATTCTTGGCGCCGAGCTCGCCACTTCGGCGCTGGGGCAAAAAATCATTTGAAATGCTGAATGCTGAGTGCTGAAGTTGGCGCGGTCTAACGACCGCGCCTCGCGTTCGAAATGAACATTCAGCATTCAGGATTCAGCATTTCTGCTATCTTCCCAGCTATGCGTCAGCTCGCCATCGTCGTCGCGTTCGTGTCCCTGGTTTCGATTGCACCACACGCCGCCGACAATCGGCCGAACATCATATTCATCATGTCGGACGATCACGCGGCGCACGCGATCAGCGCGTACGGGTCGCGGGTGAACCGGACGCCGAACATCGATCGCCTGGCCCGCGAAGGGATGCTCCTGCGCAACGTCTTCGTCACAAACTCGATTTGCACACCCAGCCGCGCGGCGATATTGACGGGTCAGTACTCGCACCTGAACGGCGTCCCCGTCTTCAATCGATTCGATAGTTCGCGGACGACGGTGGCGCGGCTGCTGCAGCAGGGCGGCTACTACACCGGCATGATCGGCAAGTGGCACCTTGGCAGCGATCCGGTCGGGTTCGACAAATGGGAAATACTGCCTGGTCAGGGTGCCTATACCAATCCAATCCTGTATACGGCAGCCGGCGAAAAGACCTACACCGGGCGTTACGTCACCGACGTCCTCACCGATCTGGCGATCGATTTCCTCAAAGCTCGACCGCGCGAGAAGCCGTTTTTCCTGATGCTTCACAACAAGGCTCCGCATCGCCCGTGGGAGCCTGACGCATCTCATCGTGCACAGTTCGAGAACAAGTGGATTCCCGAGCCCGAAACGCTGTGGGACTCGTACGCGACGCGAACCGATGCCCTTCATGAGAACCTGCAGCGCGTCGTCGGCGACATGACACGCCGCGACCTCAAGCTGAAACCACCGTCGGAGCTCACCGGCGCCGCGTTGAACGACTGGCTCGGCACGAAGCCCGACTCGGTCACGATCGAACGCGACGGGCAACCAATTACGTTGACAGGCGAAGCGCTGGGCCGCTGGAAATACCAGCGCTACATGCAGGATTACCTCGCGACGATCCAGTCCGTCGACGACAACATCGGCAGGCTGCTCGCCTTTCTCGACGCGAGCGGCCTCTCGAGGAACACGGTGGTGATTTACACGAGCGACCAGGGCTTCTTCCTCGGCGATCACGGCCTCTTCGACAAACGTTTCATGTACGAGGAATCGCTGCGGATGCCGTTCCTCGTTCGATGGCCCGCGGCCGTCAAGCCCGGCACGACCGGCGATGCAATGGCGCTCAACGTCGACTTCGCGCCGACCTTTCTCGACCTTGCACACCAGTCCGTTCCTACTGAGATGCAGGGGCGGAGCCTGGTGCCGGTCCTGCGGGGCCAGACGCCCTCAGACTGGCGCACGTCGATGTATTACCGCTACTACCATGATCCGGGCGACCACAACACGCGCGCCCACTATGGCGTCCGCACGCGCACGCACAAACTGATCTACTTCTGGAAGAAGGATCAGTGGGAACTATTCGACCTCGTCAACGATCCGCAGGAGATGCATAACCTGTACGGTGAACCAGGGCAGGAAACGATCACGGCATCCTTGAAAGCGGAGCTCTTGCGCCTGAAGAAGGCCATGAAAGATGACGACCAGTTTGCGAACGAGCAGCCACCGAACGGCGTCGATGGCACCGTCGCGAAACTGAGAGGCAAGTAGTTTCAATTTGTGAATTGGTGAATTGGTGAATTGGCTTCGCACGCGCGCTACCGCGCGGGCTTTGAAAGCGCGGCGGTAGCCGCGCGATGCGAATTCACTAATTCACTAATTCACTAATTCACCGATTCGCCGAGGGTCCGTTCATGAATTTCTACGACTCTACCTTGACGCGGCTTTCCCGCCGTCAACTTCTCAACGTCGCCTGGAAACTTGGCGCAGCCGCCGCTCTTCAACCAGTTGCCTCGTCGAATGTCTTCGCGCAAGTCGTCTTCGGCTCCTACCCATTCACGTTGGGCGTTGCTTCGGGTGATCCGTGGCCCGATGGCATCGTGCTGTGGACCCGGCTTGCTCCAGACCCGCTGAACGGCGGCGGAATGCCGATGGCCAAAGTCGAAGTGAGTTGGGAGATCGCGCGCGATCAGGGGTTCCGCACGATCGAGCAGAAGGGCGTCGCGATCGCGCGGCCCGAAATGGGCCACAGCGTCCATGTCGAGGTGGAAGGGCTCCAACCCGGCCGCGACTACTGGTATCGCTTCCACGCGGGCAGCGAGGTCAGTCAGGTGGGCCGCACGAAAACCGCGCCCGCCGCCGGTGCTGCCGTCGACGCTCTCCGCTTTGCCGTGTGCGGCTGCAATCACTACGAGACCGGATACTTCACCGCCTTCCGCGGAATCGCCGACGAGCGTTTCGATTTCGTCTTCCATACCGGCGACTACATCTACGAGGATCGCGCCGACGGCGGCAGGAACCCGGCGCTCGTCCGCCAACACAACAGCCAGGAGATCTTCACCGTCGTCGACTACCGCAACCGCTATGCGTTGTACAAGTCTGATCGCAATCTGATCGCGGCACACGCGTCGGCGCCGTTCGTCATGGCGTTCGACGACCATGAGGTCGACAACGACTACGCCGGCAGCGCCGATGAGCACGACACACCACCGGAAGTGTTTCTGCTGCGGCGGGCCGCCGCCTACCAGGCGTACTACGAAACGATGCCGCTCCGCCGGACCGCATTTCCACGAGGACCGGATATCCGCATGTATCGCCGCTTGAAGTTCGGGAATTTGATGGACATGAGCGTGCTCGACACGCGTCAGTTCCGCAGCGACCAGGCCTGCGGAGGCGGCACGGTGACCGGGTGCGCCGCCGCCGCGGATCCGTCGCGGACCATGCTCGGCACCGAGCAGGAACGATGGCTGTTCGACCAGTTGCCAACGGTTCGCGCTACCTGGACCGTCATCGCGCAGCAGGTGCCCATGTTTGCCCGCGACGCGGCCGGAGCCAACCCGCAGGCGCAGTACTCGATGGACAAGTGGGACGGATACACCGCGGATCGCGATCGCGTGTTCGGGCAGTTGAAGGAGACGAAGGCGCCAAACCCGATCGTGCTCTCCGGCGACGTGCACATGCACTACGGGTCGGACCTGAAGCTCGATTTCCGTAACCCGCACTCGGAAACCATCGGCGTCGAGTTCACCAACACGTCGATTACGTCAGGAGGCGACGGCACCGACGTGGCCACCATCTGGGAGCAGATCCGCGCCGACAACCCGCACGTCAAATACCACAGCGCCCGGCGCGGCTACATCTCCTGCACCGCGACGCCAAAAACGATGCGCGCCGACTTCAAGATCCTCGATCGCGTTACGGTTCCTGATCAGCCGGTCCGGCCCGGCGGCTCTGTTGTCGTCGAGGCGGGACGAGCTGGGGCGCTCTTGAATCACTGATCACTGATCACTAATCCGGAATCACTAATCGCTGAATCCCTCATCCTTCGAATCCTTGAATCGCTGAATCTCGAGTTCCGTCGCGACTCGACGATTCGAAGGATTAGGGATTCGAAGGATCGGGGATTCAAGGATCGGGGATTCAAGGATCAGCGATTCAGGATCAGTGATCAGTGATGAGTGATTCAGCGTCCTCGCAGCACGATCGCGGGATCAGTCCGTGCCGCTCGCAGGGCTGGCAACCATCCGGCAAAGCCGCCGATGCCGGCGAGGACGATCGCGGCGACTGACAACGTCAGCCGGTCGTGAGGCTGGAGTCCATAGAGCAGAGTTGCCAGCGCACGTGATGTCCACCAGCTGGCAAAACTTCCGACGACGACTCCAATCGCCACGAGCGTCACGACGCGGACCAGGACGAGCTGCAGAATGCGGGACGGTTGCGCACCCAGCGCTAAGCGAATGCCGAGTTCGACTTGCCTGATGTGTACGGAATACGAGGTGACTCCGTAGACTCCCAGAGCGGCGAGCAGCAGGCCGATGGCTCCGAAGAATCCTGACAACATCGCGACGATGCGATCTTCCGCCAGGGTCGTGTCCACATAGTCTGCGAGTGGTCGGCTCATCAACGAAAGATTTGGATCGATGTCGGCGAACGCTGCTGCCACACTTGGCGTGAGCGAACCAGGGGGCATGCGGCTCGAGCGAATGCTGATGTCGATGGTTGTCAGGCCGGGCGGCCTCTTCCCCGCCGACTGCGCAATCGGCAGGTAAATCATCGGCGGAATCTCATCACGCAACGCCAGCGACGCCGCGCCGGGGACCATTCGACCAGAGCGAAACACCGCGTCGTGCGCCACACCAACAATGATGCCGTCATTGGTCGCTGCGCCCAGTGGATCTTTGTCGGGAAGAAACCGCCGAACGAACGCTTCGTTGACCATGACCACTGGCGATGCAGAGGCCGTATCACGATCGTCGAAATCTCTTCCCTTCACGATTGGGGTTCCGTAGGTGCCAAACCAGCCGGGCGTGATGAAATTCGCGATCACGCCGCGCTCCGCATCTGCTGGAGCACCCGCGACTCTGATTCCGCGCATCAGTGCGCCGCCGTTCAGCGGCGTCGAAGCCGACGCTGCCGTCCGCTCGACACCGGGGAGGCGCGAACCGGCTTCCACCAGTCTGCCAAACAACATCTCCCGCGCCTCGGGGCTGAGGTGCGAGCGGGCCGAATCCACTTTCACAATCAACACACGATCGCGATCGAAGCCGAGAGGACGCACGACGAGGGCGCTAAAGGTCCGGAGGAGCAAGCCCGCCGTGACGAGCAGGACCAGCGAGAGTGCAATCTGCGTCATGACCAACCAGCCCGACAGCCGGCTCACACTGGCGCTCGACGCCTGACGGTTGTCGGACTTCAACACGTCCATGGTGCCGTGCCGTGTCGCGCGCACGGCTGGTGCCAGGCCGAAAACCAGCGTCGTCGCGAGGGTGAGCGCCGCCGCAAAAATCGCGACGCGCCAGTCGAACGACACATCCAGAACGATTTGCCGCACCGACGTTGACATGCTGGCAACCAGGAGCTTGCTGGCCCACGTTGCAAAAAGAACCCCGAAGACGGTGCCGCAGACAGCCACCGCGAGGTTCTCGATGAGCAGCTGGCGCGCAACCTGCCAGCGCGACGCGCCGAGTGCGACCCTGACCGCGAACTCCCGGGCCCTCGCGGCGGCTCGCGTCAGCGACACGTGGGCGATGTTGAGGCAGGCGATCAACAACACGAATGCTACGACCGCGAGGATGATCAGGAGCGGCTGACGAAACCGCTGCCGAAGACCGCCCGCGCCTCCTGACGGCGTTGACGTGCCCCCGGCGGCCGGTGACAGGGCGAATGGCTGAATGAACTGGGGCGCCCGAGCTGGAACGATCTCCGGCTCGAGGCTTCTGATGAGCGCGGTCGCCGATTGAAGACTCTGCGATTGTTTCAGTCGCAGCATCACAAACAGGAGGTAGCTGCTCGGCTGCATGAGCGTGCTGTCCTTGCCGCGGATGAGTGGCTCGGACGCGAGCGGCAGCGCGAGATCGAATGACTGACCAACCTCGAGGCCGAGAAACTCTGGCGGCGTGACGCCAACAATCGTGAAGGACACGCCTTCGATAATCAGCGGTGTGCCGATGACCGGCATGGCGCGGGCGAACTGTCGCCGCCAGAAGGCGTCGCTGATGACAACTACTGGGCCATTGAGTCCTCCCCCGGGTGTGTCGTCGGCTTGCGTCAACATCCGCCCGTACTGCGCAGACACGCCGAGGGTTCTGAAGAATCCGCCGCTGACAAACAACCCGTTGACAACATCGGACTGTGCGCCCTGACCGAGCGCAACCGGCCGGCCAGACCAGGCGAGCGAACCGTCAAAGAGATCGGGCCGTGCCTGGAGTTGCTCCCACATCGGATAGCTCCATCCCGCGCCCGCGAAATATCCGCGGCTGATCGCGAAGTCCGACGACACGGTCACCAGACGCTCCGGTGCGACCACCGGCATTTTTCGGAACAACAGGCTATTCAGGAGCGCGAAGACCGAAGTGTTGGCGCCGATGGCCAGACCCAGCGACAGCACGGCCACCACCGAGACGGTCGGCGCCGCCATCAGCGCTCGTATCGCAGAACGAAGGTCGTGACCGAGACGCATCGTGCTCCCTCCGAACAAACCTATTGTACTAGTATATTAGTTCAATGCGCTCACAAAAAAGGAGGCTGGCACTTTCGTGGGAAAGTGCCAGCCTCCTTTTCGTTACTTGAGTCGCGGATCTGGTTTCAGCACAAAGGTTTGCGTGTAATTCTGGCCGTTCACGGTCAGCCTTGCCGTGAACGTCCCCGTGGGCGGCGCGGAGGCGGCGCCGCGGCCGCCGCCGAAACCCCGACCGGTGCCCCCCGGACTCCAGACGATCCGGTGTGTGCCCGCATCGGTCGAGAACGGCTCCGGCGCCGGGCGCCACAGCGCCGACGTATTGGGAATCCCACCTCCGGCCGCGCCGCGGCCACCGCGTCCACCGCCGCGCCCCGTCGAGGCGCACCCTGAATCGGCCAGGGGCGCGCTCGCATAAACCGCCAGGCACGCGCCGTTGGCGTCCAGGATCGCGAGCGACACCGGGCCTGTCGCCGCGGACTTGAAGTAGTAATCGATCGTCGCGCCGTTCGGCGCATTCGGCGCCTGTGGTTCGTCCTTCTGCGTTGGCGTCCCGTTGTCGCTCCCCTGGTTGAAGAGGATGGCGTCGGCCGGCTTGAACAGATACACGTCGGCTCGCGCGATTTCGTCGCTTGCCTGACGCAGCGGACTGACGTCGTCGATCACCCAGAATCCGCGGCCGTGTGTCGCGACGATGAGGTCGTTGCCATACAGCTCGAGATCGCGCACCGACGTCGTCGGCAGGTTCAACTGCAGCGGCTGCCAGTTGTCCCCATCGTCGAACGATACGTGAATGCCCCGCTCGGTTCCGGCAAACAGCAGGCCGCGGCGCACCGGATCTTCCTTGACGACGTGAACGTAGCCGTTCGGCGGAAGGCCGCGCGTGATCTCCTGCCACGTCTTCCCCTGATCACGCGTGCGATAGATGTGCGGACGGAAGTCTGACAGCTGATGACGATCGACGGCTGCGTACGCCTCGGCCTGGTCGCGGTGTGACCCTTCGATCCCTGTGACTCTGCTCCACGAGGTCATCGCGGTTGGCGTGACGTTCTGCCAGTTCTTCCCATCATCGATCGACAGGTGGATCAACCCGTCGTCCGTACCGATCCAGATCATGTGGGCATTGATCGGAGACGGACCGATCGCGTAGATGACACCGCGTTTGCCGTTGCGATCGGTGTCCTCCGCGGACACGGCATCCAGGCTCGGCGGCACGCCAGGATCCGGGCGGGTCAAATCGGGGCTGATTGCCGTCCAGGTCTGCGCCACGTCGGTCGTCTTGAAGAGAAACTGATTGGCGTAATACAAGGCGTGAGCATCCGCCTTCGAAACCACGAGCGGCTGCGTCCAGTCGGTGCGCGCCAGCTCAGGACTGGTCGGCTGAGCGGTCGGCAGCGGCGCGTTCAACTCGAGGTCGTAGCGCGTGCCGAGACCGCCGAAGACCATGCCCGGATGCAGCGGATCGCCCGCCGTCATGCCGCTCTCGCCGCCGGGGCCGATGGGTTCCCAATCACGCATGGTGATCGCGGCAAACTTACCGCGCGATCGCACCGCGACGGCGCCGCTGTCCTGCTGCGCGCCGGTGACCCAGTACGGGGTCCGATAATCCACCGACAGGTGGTAGATCTGGGCCGTCGGCTGGTTCAACCACGAGCTCCAGGTCACATCGCGCGGATCCTCAGCTGTCGCGTTGCGCGTGATGATCGTTCCCTGATCGCTCGCGACGACCATCGTGTCCGGATCGTCGGGCGACACCCAGGCGCCCTGATAGTCGTCGCCGCCGGGAGAACCTCTGAGCGCGACCCACGTCTTGCCTCCGTCTTTCGACCGTGACAGCGACACGTTCGACACGTAAACGTTGTCCGCGTTGCGGGGATCGACGGCGATGTGCTCGAAATACCATCCGCGCCCGAAGAGCGCCGTGTCGTTCGACAGCTTCGTCCACGTCGCACCGGCGTCGTCGGACCGGTAGAAACCACCTTGCTGGGATGGCGTCGGCGCCGCTGCACCGCGACCGCCACCAACGCCTGCCGCGCCACCCGCGCCGGCACCACCGCCTCGTCCGGGAGGCGTCCCGGGACATGGAGTGTTCGGCGCCGCACCGTCCGGCAGGAAATCATCAACGACCGCGTACACGCGACGAGCATTGGTCGGTGCGACCGCGAGACCTACTCGGCCGACGCATTCGGTGGGCAGTCCCCCCTTCACCTGATTCCACGTCGTTCCGCCATCGGTTGACTTGAACACGCCGCCCCCAGGCCCATTGCTCGGCTGGTACGTGTACCAAGGCGGACGACGGGTGTTCCAGAGTGCGGCGTATACGACCTGAGGATTGACCGCGTCGATGACCACGTCGACAGCGCCGACATCGTTGTTCTTGAAGAGAACCTTCTGCCAGGACTTGCCTCCATCGCGCGAACGGAAGATGCCGCGATCGGGGTGCGCCTCGTAGAGATGACCGATCGCGGCGACGAATACCACGTTCGCGTCTTTTGGATCGACGGCGACCTTACCGATGTGTTGCGTGTCGTCGAGACCTATGTGCGTCCACGTTTTGCCTGCGTCGACGGACTTGTACATGCCGTTGCCGTATCCAACCGAGTCCCGCAGCGTGGACTCACCGCTGCCTACGTAAATCGTGTCGGGCGCCGAAGGCGCCACGGCAAGCGCACCGATGGACGCGACAGGCTGTGAGTCGAATATCGGAAACCAGATGCGTCCGGCATCAATCGTCTTCCAGACCCCACCGTTGACCGCGCCAAAGTAGAACTCGTTCGGCCGGCCGGGAACGCCGCTGACCGCGTCGACGCGGCCGCCGCGAAACGGTCCGAGCATCCGCCATTTGAGGCCTGAGTAGAGATTCGGATTCAGCGTGGCCTGAGCATCGACTGGCTGCCGTGCGCTCCATTGCACCGCGGCGCCAGCGACCACGGCCAGAATCACAACGCGCCGCGCAATCGCTCGATACGAACGCATTCGCTACTCCTGCTCGATCGGTTAGTGGGAGACGGAGGTAACGGAGAGCTTCACCACAGAGTCAGCAGAGGAAGCAGAGAACAACAGTCTCTCTGTTAACTCTGCTATCTCTGTGGTGATCCACTCCGTTTCCTCCGTCCCGACCGCTATCTCGTTGCGCGGAAGTTTACTTCGAGTAGACCGCCACTGCATCTCCGCGGTAGCCTCATGTTCGTGAGGCGCGCGTATCTGCCCGTTCTGTCGGTTGCAGCGATCGTCACGGTTGCAGCGCTGCCGCGCGCTCAGGCGACCCAGGCGAACGACCGGCAGCCGGTGACTGTGACGACCAAGGCGCGTGCGTTACAGCCTGGGGAAGTCGTCCTGTTCACCGTGCAGGCAAACAGAGACGTTGCTTCCGTCCGCGTCCGCGCATTCGAGAAAGACTTCATCGGATTTCCAGTCAAGCCTCGGACGTGGCGCGTCCTGGTGGGCATCGACCTCGACGTCGCGCCAAACACGTACTCGGCGGAAGTATTCGCGTCCGACGACCCGGTTGCGACGCGCGTCCCGCTCCGCGTCCTGCCCGGCCACTTCCGCACCCGGAAGCTGACGGTGGACGAGGCATTCGTCAATCCACCGCCGGAGGCGCTCGAACGAATTGCACGCGAGACCGCTGAATTGAACGATCTATGGGCGCACTCAGCGACCGTGAAACTCTGGACTGGACCGTTCGTGAGACCAGTGCCAGATCCGGCGAACAGCGCATTTGGCACGCGCTCGATTCTCAACGGACAGCCGCGGAGTCCGCACAGCGGCGCCGACTTCAACAGCGCGACCGGCACGCCGATCAAGTCCCCGAACAGCGGACGCGTGGTCCTCGCGGGGGATCGGTACTACACGGGCAACACCGTAATGGTCGACCACGGGTTGGCGCTCTTCTCGCTCTTTGCGCATCTCTCAGAAATCGACGTGAAGGTTGGCGACACGCTCAACGCCGGTGACGTCGTCGGCAAGGTCGGCGCGACAGGTCGGGTGACGGGGCCTCACCTTCACTGGAGCGTGCGGCTCAACGGCACCAGGGTGGATCCGCTCTCGTTACTCGCAATTCTAGGTGCTGAGAAAGGGCACTAGACGATTGCGGATTTCGGATTGGTGATTGCCGATTTTGTGATTGCCGATTGGCGATTGAGATTGGCGATTGCGGATTTTGGGCCGGATGCTCAATCGACAGTCGGCCAATCTCAATCGCCAATCTCAATCGACAATCGGCAATCACAAAATCGGCAATCACCAATCCGCAATCTGCAGTCGGTGAGGCTACCCCAACCGCTTCGGATCAATGACGACATGCTTGATCCGCTCCCGACGCCAGGTGTAGGTGACGTGGACCAGGCCGTCGCGAGCCTGGATCATCGCGGGATATGAATACTCACCAGGGGGCGAGTCCTCCAGCACGACGGCGCGCTTCCATGCTTTGCCATCCGGTGACATCGCGATGTCAAGCTTGATGCGGCCGGTGGCCGTCGGGTTGTAGACGAGCAGGAATCGCCCGTCCTTCACGCGCACACCGTCGATGCCGGCGCTCGGATTCGGCAGCGCCGTCGCCTTCATCGCGCTCCAGGTGGTGCCACCATCCTGCGACCACGATTCGGCAATCACCGCCTGCCTCGTTCTGCACAGAATCTGCAGCGATGACGGGGAGTGGACGAGGATCGTGGGCTGGATGGCGCCGAACTCCATCGAGTTGTTCAGCGGACCCGTTTTCTTCCAGGACGACGCAGCCGCGAGTGATGCCGCGCTGCCGTCTCCGGAGTACCGCTCCATGTGGACGACCCAGCCGTCGTTCTCCGTGCTCGACCCCGCAAGCACCAGACCGCCAGCTAATTCGACCGGCTTCGCGCGAATCGGCCCAAGGATGCCGTCCGGCAGCCTGATCGCCGCGGACCACGTGCGTCCTTCGTCAGGCGAGGTGCGCACCATTCCCCACCACGTGTCCGGGCTCGGCCCAATCTTGTAAAAGAGCAGCAGCGGACCGCGGGACGGTTGAAAGAGCACAGGATTCCAGCACGGGTGCCGCTTGCCGTCCGGCTGGACGCCGTTGGCGACTTCGACAGGCGCAGACCACTGCGATCCATCGTGCCTCGATACCCAGATGCCAACGTCAGGATCCCGTTCCCGCGTGCCGCCGAACCACGCCGCGACCAGTCCGCCGCGCGTCTCGACGATGGTCGACGCGTGCGCCGACGGAAACGGCGCGCGTTCGAAGATGAACTCAGACTTGACGATCGCGGCAGAAGCTGGCGTAGGAGGGCTCTGGGTCGCGCCGGCGAGCCCCAAGAAACCAAGGAGCATGAGCAGTATCGTCATGGCGAGAGGATGATACGACTGTGGAGGGAACGGAGGGAACGAAGAAGATTCACAACGAAGGAACGAAGTCAACGGAGACGAAACGAAGAGAAGACGCTGCCGTTCATCCAGCCGGGTGAGGCGCGTTAGGAGCCGGCCGGATGACCGGGAGCGTCTTTCCTCCGTTCGCCTTCGTTTCTTCGTTGTGAATCTTCTTCGTTGCCTTCGTTAACTCTTCGCAGCGCCTCGACACGCAGCGAATTGAGCATCGTGCGTCGAATCAGGGTGATTCCCGGCGACAGGAACGACCAGTAGCGACGAAACCGGATGCGTGCGTCCAGGTCGGTTGCGATGGCGCGGGTTTCGGTGCGGAAGACGGAATGCTGATCGCCGGCCGGATCGGCCCTCAGCGTCCAGGCGATCTTCACGTAGCCAGGTTCATGAAAGTCGCTGAAGACTTGCGGGGCGACGTGACGAAACACGACGTTCGCCTCCCACGGCTGCGTCACCGCCCCGATGATGACTTCGCGGCCGGGAAGTTCGGCCAGCACTCCCCAGCCGAGCGACTCGGTCAATGCGACAAGACCGCGCGGCCGGTCGACGTGATCCGGCGTGGTCCCGAGCAACAGCTCTCGTCCCTTGAAGATCGCCCGAACGAGCGGTGAGGCCTGGAGCTCTATTTCGCACGCGGCTGCAAACGTCACCTCGGGTGGCGCCTGAACGTGCGTGCGGTGCCGATCGACGACGTCGTAGGTCGGCATGAACTCGTCGAGCAGCTCATCGTCATCGTCGTCGTCTTTTGAGGGACCGACGTGGCCGTATTGCAGCCACTTGACCCCGGCGTAGGTGGCATAGGCGGCGACGCCTACTCCCATGCCGGCTGTGGACCACTTCGCCAGCTTGCCGACTGTCCGGCTCGCGTTCATCTCGTCCTCCCCCAGGGGGAGCCTCGGGTTGGTCACCCTAGATTAATCGAACGACGCGTGAACTTCCCCTCTTTTCTTAAGGTGTTTTCTCACTTTTGCACGTGCTAGACTGCGCCGGCGAGGAGTCATTGCATGCCGCAGGTCAGCTCGAGCACTACAGTTCATGACGTCGTTGTCGTCGGGTCCGGCGCGGGAGGAGGAACCGTCACCAACGTGCTTGCCAATATGGGCGTGTCGGTGCTGTTGCTCGAAGCGGGACCGATGCTGAACCTCGGCGACCTGAAAGAGCACATGTGGCCGTACAGCGTGCCGCATCGCGGCGCGGGCGCAAAGGGACAGGCCTACACCAACGAACCGACCGGCTTCACGTACAGCGCAACCTACGGCGGAGCGCAACTCGAGGGCGAGCCATATACGGTTGCGCCCGGCAGCGATTTCTCCTGGTTTCGCTCGCGGATCCTCGGCGGCCGCACGAACCATTACGGGCGCGTGACGCTGCGGCTGGCGGATTACGACTTCAAACCGTATACAACCGACAGTCTCGGCTTTGACTGGCCGATCAGCTACGGAGATATCGCGCCGTACTATGACAAGGCGGAGCGTTTCATCGGCGTGACCGGCTCGATTGAAGGCATTCGCAGCGCGCCGGACGGGATCTTCAATCCACCTGGAGCGCTGAAAGCGCACGACGTGCTCGTGCAGCGTGCGTGCGCGAAGAACGGCATCCGCGCGGTGGCCGCGCGACAGGCGGTCACGACCGTGGAGCGCAACGGGCGTCCACCGTGCCACTACTGCGGCCAGTGCGGACGCGGGTGCACCACCGCGTCGAACTACGCCTCCAGTTACGTGCAGATCCTTCCGGCGATGAAAACCGGCAAGGTGCAGGTGATCGCCAACGCCATGGCGCGCGAGCTCGTGACCGACGGAACGGGAAAGGTCACCGCCGTTTCTTACATCGACAAGACCGACGGAAGCGAGAAGCAGGTCCGCTGCCGCACCGTCGTCCTTGCGGCGAGCGCGTGCGAATCGGCGCGGTTGCTGCTGAACTCGAAGGGGGCGGGGCATCCGCAGGGGCTCGCGAATTCATCCGGCAAGGTCGGGCGGTATCTGATGGACACGGTCGGATACAGCATGTCCGCGACGGTTCCGGCGTTGTCCGGCATGCCGCACTACAACTCCGACGGATACGGCTCGCATCTCTACGTGCCGTGGTGGCTCTCGGACAAACACAAGGACCTGAACTTCCCGCGCGGCTATCACATCGAAGTGGGCGGCGGCTACGGCATGCCCGGCATCGGCTCATTCCTCGGCACCGTCAATCGCGTCGAGGGTTACGGGATCCCGATGAAGCAGGCGATCCGCGACAACTACGGCACCTCGGTGGGCCTGTCCGGGCGCGGAGAGATGATCCCGAACGAACAGTCCTACTGCGAGATCGATCCGGAGAAGAAGGACCGTTGGGAAATACCGGTGCTTCGCTTCCACTGGGCGTGGAGCGATCACGAACTGAATCAGGTCCGCCATATGCAGCAGACGTTCCGGGCGATCCTCGAAAGCATGGGTGGACAGATCGCGACGGGTGGAGGCGGCGGCCGAGGAGGCCGCGGCACGGCAGCGGCTGGAGCGCCGCAGCGGGGTGGACAGGCGCCACAGACTGGACAGGCAGGGCCGCAGACCGGAGTGCCGAATGCGCCGGCGGGACAACCCACGACGGCGATGGCTGCAAACCCGCCGGAAGCGGATCCGAATCGTGTTCCTATCTCGCGCGGTGGCGCGATCATTCACGAGGTCGGGACCGTTCGCATGGGCGACGATCCGAAGACCAGTCCGCTGAACAGGTTCTGCCAGGCGCATGAGGTGAAGAATCTCTTCGTGGCCGACGGCGCGCCGTTCGTCAGTAACGCCGACAAGAATCCGACTCACACCATCATCGCGCTCGCCTGGCGCACAGCCGAGTATCTTGCCGAGGAAATGAGGAAGGGCAATGTCTGACATCACCCGACGCGACGTGCTCCGGCGGATCGGCCTGATGCTGATGGCCACAGGCGTGCTCGATCGCGTGTCGGCACAGGAAGTCCATCACCTCGCCCTCGCCGCGCAGTCATCCAATGGCGGCGCCTACAGCCCGAAAGCGCTGACCGCTCACGAATATCGAACGCTGGTGCGGCTGACCGACTTCATCGTTCCAGAAGAAAACGGCAAGCCCGGCGCGGTCGCGGCGGGCGCCGCCGCGTGGATCGACATGCTGGCGAGCGAAAACGCGCAGCTGAAGGGCATCTACACGAAAGGGCTCGGGTGGATGGACGAGGCGATGAAGAAACGCGGCGCTGCCGACTTCGTCAGCGCAACGCCCGACCAGCAGACCGCGCTGCTGGACCTGATCGCCTACCGCCGCAATCAGTCACCAGAGCTCGACCCGGGCATTCAGTTCTTCACCATGGCGCGCCGAATGACCGTCGACGCGTTCTACACGAGCGAGATCGGCATCGCCGACATTGATTACCAGGGCAACCGTCCGCAAGCCAGCTACCCTGAGCCGACCGAAGCGATCGCTTACGCGTTGAAGCGTAGTGGGCTTTGAACTCAGCCGGATCGCGGTGGCCAGCACTAGAAGCTGTCCCCTGCGCGCGAAGGCTGCCTCTTAGGTACCTTCTTTCGTCCTCGCGGTAGAAGTCGCTCCATGTAAGGGCGAATTCAGGCCAAAACCGTACGCATTAGCTGGTTCGACGTATGCACCGAGCCGGTCCTCAACGGGAGGATTCATGCGTACGGATGCCGCACCGCTTGGCTGGGGCTGGACGCTTCGTGTCGGCGTGGGACTCATAGGGCTCGCGCTGGCGCTCACTTCTACCGCGCCCACCCTGCGCGCCCAGGCCGGAACGGTCGGCGAGTGGAAGACGCTCGCCCGCCTGATGCCCATCAACCCTGTTCATACCGCGCTCATGAACAACGGTCAGGTGTTGATCGTGTCCGGTTCGGGCAACGTCGCGGCCGAAACGAACTTTCGATACGCGGTGCTGGACCTGCAGGCCGACACGCTCACCGTCACGAACAACTACGCGTGGGACATGTTCTGCAACGGCATGGTCGTCCTCTCCGACGGCCGCGTGTTCGTCAACGGCGGCAACCTCGCGTACGACCCGTTTCACGGTCATCTGAAAAACGCGGCGTTCGATCCGGCAACCGGCAATTTCACCGACCTGCAGAACATGGCGCACGGTCGCTGGTATCCGACCGTCACCACGCTTGGCGATGGAAGCGTGATGACGTTTTCAGGCCTCGACGAAAACGGCAACACCAATACCACCGTCGAAATTTACACGCCGGGTTCCGGCTGGAGTCAGCAGTATGCGGCCGGCTGGACGCCCCCGTTGTACCCGCGCATGCACCTCCTGCCGAACGGCAACGTCCTCTATTCAGGGTCAGGCACAGGATCGCGAATCTTCAACACCAGCACGAAGACGTGGTCCGGCGTTGTGGCGACGACCAACTACGCCGGCACGCGAGGATATGGAACGTCCGTCCTGCTGCCACTCCGGCCGTCGAACGGCTACAAAGGGCGCGTGATGATCTTCGGCGGCGGCAACCCTGCAACCGCCACGACCGAAATCCTCGACACGTCCGCGCCGACGCTTCAGTGGCAGAGCGGTCCCGCGATGTCGCAGGCGCGAATCGAAATGAACGCCACGATTCTCCCGAACGGCAAGATCCTGGCGACCGGCGGCTCGGTAAAAGACGAAGACACGAGCACGAAAAGCCTCAACGCAGATCTTTACGACCCCGTCAGTGGCACGTTTTCGTCGGCAGGACAAAACGTCTACGCGCGGGTGTACCACTCGAACGCGTTACTGCTGCCCGACGCGACCGTGTTGCTCCTCGGCGGCAATCCCGCTCGCGGAACTTATGAGTCGCACATGGAGGTCTACTCGCCGGCGTATTTGTTCAATGGTGACGGCAGTGCAGCAACGCGCCCGACGATTTCGAGCGTCACGCCGAGCGCGTTTTCGTACGGCTCAACGTTCCAGATTGCAACGCCAGACGCGGCCAACATCACGTCCGCGGTGCTCATCCGTCCCGGAGCTCCGACGCACGCGTTCGACATGGAGCAGCGTCTCGTCGAATTGTCGATCACCTCGGGCGCCGGCGTTGTGACGGCAACCGCGCCGCCGAACGGTAACATCGCGCCGCCGGGTTATTACATGCTGTTCCTGCTCAACTCAGCCGGCGTGCCGTCGGTCGCCACGTTCGTTCGCGTCACGACAGGCCCCGTCAATCAGGCACCTACGGCGTCGATCGACGCCCCAGCGGCAAACATGACCATCAACCCGGGTGATTCTGTTGGGTTCTCAGGAAGCGCCAGCGATCCGGGCGGAACGATCGCGTCATACGCGTGGACGTTCCCCGGCGGTTCACCGTCATCGAGCACTGTCGCGGTTCCCGGCAATGTGACGTACTCTGCGCCTGGGACATACACGGCGACGTTCAAAGTTACCGACAACGGCGGACTGTCGAGCTCTACGCAAACCAGAACGATCACGGTTGCCGACTTCTCTCTGTCGGCAACCCCATCGTCCAAGACTGTGTCACCTGGCGGCGGCGACTCGTACACCGCCACCGTGACACCGACGGCGGGCTTCATCGGAACGGTCAGCTTCAACGTCACCGGGCTGCCGTCTGGCGTGACCGCCTCGTTCAATCCGGCGTCCGTCGACAGTTCAGGGTCGACGACGATGACCGTGACGACGCTGGCGACGACAACGTTGGGAACGTACCCGCTGACGATTCAAGGCACCAGCGGACCGGTGACGCGAACTGCCGGTGTCACGCTCGTCGTAGCACCGCCGCCCAACCAGGCACCGACCGCCTCGATCGATAGCCCCGCGTCGAACGTAACCGTCAACCCTGGTGCCCCAGTCCCGTTCTCAGGAAGTGGCGCCGATGATGGAACGATCGCTTCGTATGCGTGGACGTTCCCCGGCGGTACGCCATCATCGAGCACTGCCGCGATTCCCGGCAACGTGACGTACTCCGCGCCCGGGACCTACACCGCGACGTTCAAGGTCACCGACGATGGTGGCCTATCGAGCACGACTCAGACGAGAACGATCACGGTCGCTGACTTCTCGGTATCGGCAACCCCATCGTCCAGGACCGTGGTATCCGGCGGAATCGCTGCCTACACCGCCACCGTGACACCGGCATCCGGCTTTACCGGAACGGTCAACTTCGACGTCACCGGCCTGCCGTCCGGGGTAACTGCATCGTTCAGTCCGGCGTCCGTTGACGGTGCGGGCTCGACGACAATGACCGTAACGACGTTGTTGACGACCCTGCCGGGAACATATCCGCTCACGATTCGAGGCACGACCGGAGGGGTTACGCCGACTATGCGCACCGCCGGCGTGACGCTTGTCGTGACGCCTGTGGGTGACTTTACGATTGCCGTTTCGCCCGCAAGCGTCACGGTCAACAATGGGAGCAACGCAACCTACACGGTGACGATTGGGGCCCTCTCGGGATTCAACGGTACGGTGTCGCTGGCGACGGGCACGCTGCCGAAGTTCGTCACGGCAAGCTTTAGCCGCACAACCGTCAACCAGTCGGGAACGTCAGTGCTGACGCTTTCGACAAAGAAGCAGACCAAGACCGGCAGCGCGACGATTACCATCACTGGCACCAGCGGCACTCTCGCCCACTCCTTCAACATCACGCTGGTGGTGCAATGACGACGCAGCTTTCACGCAGGAGCCTGTTGCGTCGGCTTGGGGCCGGCGCAACCATGAGCCTGGGGATTGCTCCTCTGGCTCGTGCGGCATCGGCCGAGCGGGAGACGTCGGAGCCGACCGTCGACGTCGGCGACAAGACCGCCGGCCCTGTCCGGCTGCACAAGAACGAAAGCGCGTTCGGTCCATCCGCCGCCGTCGTCGCTGCAATTCGAGCCGCGAGCGCTTCGGTTGTGACTCGATATCCGGAGACCGCGGATGCGATGCTTCGACGGAAGCTCGCTGATCTGCATCGGGTCAGCCCTGACCAGATCGTGCTGGGCTGTGGATCGGACGACGTGCTGGGTATGGCGATCGCGGCGTTCGGAGCGGGTCGCAAAGTGGTCGTTGCCGATCCGACCTATGACACGTTCGTCGACTGCGCGCGGCGGAATGGCGCGGACGTCAATGCCGTGCCGCTGCGCGGCGACTACACGCATGACCTCGAGGCAATGCTGACGCGGGCCGATGCTTCGACCGCCCTGGTATATGTCTGCAATCCGAACAACCCGACCGGCAGCTTGACGAGGCGACGGGATCTGGAAGCCTTCATCGCAAAGCTGCCGCCCTCGTCATACATTCTCATGGACGAGGCGTACCATCATTACGTCGGGGGTTCATCCGATTACGCGTCGTTCATTGATCGACCGGTGAACGATCCGCGCGTGATCGTCACGCGGAGCTTTTCCACCGTACATGGGCTTGGAGGACTGCGCGTGGGCTATGCGGTTGCGTCACTCGATGCGGCTGCGCGCATGGAGGCCACGGGTTTCGCCAACAACCTGAATGCTGTTGCCGCGCTCGCCGCGATCGCTGCGCTCGACGACACCGACCACGTGCGCGGCATGGCGCGGCAGAACGTCAACGATCGTCAGGAGTTTGCGAACCAGGCGAACGCGCGCATGCTCCGCGTCGTCGATTCGCAGGCGAACTTCGTCCTGCTCAACACTGGCCGCCCCGCCGCCGACATGGTTGCGCATTTCACGAAGAATGGCGTGCTCGTCGCCGGACCCTTTCGAGGCTTCGACAAACACATCCGCGTCTCGCTTGGGTCGCCCAACGAGATGCGCGAGTTCTGGCGCGTGTGGGACTTGATGCCGGCCAATCATGTGATGCCCATGTAATCGCTGATTGTTGATTGATGATTGTTGATTGAGGGCTTGATCAATAATCGGCGGCTAGGATGAGGGACTTCGGCCTGGCCGATCTTTACGCCGCCATCGACGTGCAGCGCGAGTCGCGCGGCCTCAGCTGGCCGCAGGCTGTACTCGAGATCAACATGGTTTACGGTCGGCTGTCGATGCATCCGATCGCCCGATCTTCGGTCACCAGCCTGCGTACGAAAGCCGTCGCGGAAGGCGACGCCATCCTCGCCATTTTGAAGTGGCTGAATCGAACGCCTGAGAGCTTCCTGCCGGGCGCCGCTGTTTCCGACGGGCAGAGTCTGCCTGAAGTGCCTTCCCCACTCGGGCTCCGCTTCGACACACGAAAACTTCACGCTGCCGTCAACGCGCAACGCGTGGCGCGTGGCCTGACGTGGTCGCAAGCGGCGCGCGAAATGGATGTCAGTCCCAATACGCTGACGAACATGGCGACGGGACCCAGGACCGGGTTTCCGCACGTGATGAGGATCACGCGGTGGCTCGATCGCCCGCTTGCCGAGTTCACACGGTTTTCCCGGTGGTGACGAAATGACTCTTCCTCTCGTCGTTGCCGTTCTGACCGCTGCCATCGGAGGGAGTCCACAGCAGCCTGGCTTCCGCGCTGCAGATGCGCCGTCGGGGACCGTGTCTGCATGTGCGGTCACTGCGCCGAATCACCACGCAGCGCCTGCGGGAAGCGATCCGATGCCTCAAGGCGCGGCGCTGACCTGGCACGGGAATGACTCCGTGGGCACCAACCTCTGGCCAGACGGCACGATCGTCTTCAAGCCCGGCGGTGTGGGGTTCGTCCTGTCTGATGGTGCCCTGCAGATGAAGTTCTTCTGGCTCAAGGCACCGGGCGCGCACCTGACCGTGACGGGCCACCGTCTCGACGGCGCGTCAGACACACTGCGGGCTGACATCGACCGACAGTTTGATCCACGCGGGTTTCAACCGTCCTATTTGATTTTTCCAACACCCGGATGCTGGCAGGTCCACGCCACTACAGGCGGTGAGACGCTGACGTTCGTGACGTCAGTCGTGAAGATTGGAGCCGGGCCGGCCGCCGCGAGATGATGCACTGAGTGGTCACGCGTTGACTTGAATTTGGAAGAAAGCATGCGCAGCGTCGTCGCGTTGGGAGTCTTCTGCGGAGCATGACACAACCGAACGGAAGGAGACGTGATGAAACGTTTGGCCTGCGTCGGCGGATTCATCTTCGCTTCGTTTCTCGGCTCCGCTTTTGCGGCTGCTCAGATTCCAAGCCCCGAAAACGTCTACGTACTTCAAGCGAGCTCGCGCCAGGCGACGACAACAACTCCTCTGACGTTGACGTGCAGTGAGCCATTCCAGCAGGGCACGAGGACTGTGCTACGGCAGACTGCGGTCGCTATACCGGCCGGCGATGTCATTGACTTGCTCACAACCCGGGTACGGTCGCAGAAGTTTGCGAATGTATCAACGGGCGAATTCCTGTTCGTGCTCGACGTCCGCAGTAAAAGCGTTTCGGCAAGGGCCAGCGATCCTGTGGTGCTGGGGCTCGCTTCGGGCGCTGTGGTTGCCGTTCCACCGAGCTGTGTTCATGCTGCTGCGACCACGTGGCTCCGAGCCAATCTCAGCGCGCCGAAGGCGGCCGCCAGCGAGTTGGCCAAGCCCGATCCAGGGCTGCGTCGTGTTCTTGGTGCTCATACTGACCGCCGCAGTACTTGCTCCGGTGATCTTTTAGCGAACGTCAGCACCAACGATTGCGATGGATCTATCAGAGGCGTAATGCCGGAACTGCGCTTAGGCGCTCCCAAATACCCTGCTTCCGTTGATAAAATGAGCGGCGGGATTGAGATCCCGCCGCTCTGCTAACGCGCTGTCACCCCTGAACGCGATTACTCAAAATCGCACGAAGGTCAATAAGCACCGCATTGGCAGACATTTACGGGCCGCTAGCTCAGTGGTAGAGCACCTGACTTTTAATCAGGGTGTCCCGGGTTCGATCCCCGGGCGGCCCACTTAAACACGCCTGTTTTTGCGGATCTTGATCACCTCGCCCACCTGAGGATCGGGAATTGTCCCTGAAATTGTCCCTGCGAGCATTTGGAGCTTCCGGCTGGCCTCGGCGAGATCCTCTTCAGACGTGATGTTGTAGCGATCGAAGACCGAGCGGCGGGCACGACGTCGCCCGTCTGTTTCACGCCGTCTTGAGTGGCTTCCCATTTGGTGATGTTGCTTTTCGGCGCCGTGCCTTGGCTGTACTTTGACTTCGCGGTTCTCGCACCCGCCGCTTGACGCTGCGGCGCCTCCCCCACTACAACTACTCCGCATGACGCTGCGCCAGAAATTGCTTCTTGCGTTCGGCATCCTCGGCCTCGCGGCTTCGACGATGTCGAGCTACGTGCACTACCGTCTGTTGACCGACCCGAGCTATACCAGCTTCTGCGACGTCAGTTCGACGATGAACTGCACGCAAGCGTATTTGAGTCGCTATGGCACGTTCTGGGGCGTGCCGGTGGCGCTCGCCGGAGTGTTGTACTTCGTGCTAATCCTGCTCCTGACTCTGGTCGATCTGCGCGGCAAGCCGCAGGCGCGCGACTCGGCGGCCGGCTACATCTTTCTGCTGTCGATCATCGGCCTGGCGGCGGTCATGTATCTTGGCTGGGCCTCCTTCTTCCAGCTGCACTCGGTCTGCCTTTTTTGCGCGACGACCTACGTCGCCGTCATCGCCATCTTCGTCATGTCCGGCGGCGCCCTCAGGGTTCCGCTGTCGGCGCTGCCCTCCCGAGCCGTGGACGACGCGGGAACGCTTGCGCGCAGCCCGATTGCGCTCGTGGTGGTCCTGCTTCTGTTGGGCGGCGTCGGCGCCGCGATCGGATGGTTCCCGCGCGAGAGTGCGGCCGTGGCGGCAGAAGCGGTTCCGCCTTTGACCGATGAGCAGCGCGCCGCGCTCGAGAAGTGGTGGAACGTCCAGAAGAAGATCGATCTTCCGATTCCGAACGACGGCGCGAAGGTGCTGATCGTCAAATTCAGCGACTACATGTGTCCGGCATGCCGCCAGACCTACGAGTGGTACAAGCCCGTCCTCGGGAAGTATCTCACCGGCGGTCAGGTCCGCTACGTCGTGAAGCACTACCCGCTCGAGGCCGAGTGCAACCCGAGCGCTCCGAACAACCATTACGCCTCGTGCGAAGCCGCCGCGGCTGTGGTCATGGCGCGGTCGAAGGGCACAGCGGAGAAACTGGAGCAGTGGATCTTCTCGAATCAGCTGACCTTGACGCCCGACAGCGTAAAGCGCGCGGCCAAGGACGTCGGCGGAGTCCAGGACTTCGATGAGCAGTATCAGACCGCGCTGCAGGAAGTGAAGGCGGACGCCAGCCTGGGCGCCACGCTGAAGGTCGGTCACACGCCAACCTTTTACATCAACGGACGCGAGTTGACCGGAACCACGCTCACGCCGCCGCAGTACTTCGACTACCTGATCGAGCTCGCGCTCAAAGACGCCAAGTGATCGGGTTCTACTAGGTTCTACGGGGTTCTACAGCGTTCTGCTTGGTTCGGTCATACGGCGGTCGGCACCGGTGACGCGGTCGACACAGGGACCCGTGCGCCTGAACCGCTGATCAACACGCCGTAGACGACGATGTTCTGGATGCTCTGTATGGGACCGATGTCGAACGCAAACCGTGCGCCGGCGTGCTCGCATTCGAAGTGTGTCTGCTCGCCACGCAACGCGAGCCGGCACCGCATCTCGACTTCCGGCCGCAGGGCCTGAGGAAACTGCAGGAGCAGCGACGTCCCCGGATCTCTGCCGGCCGCCACTTTCAGGGAACGATCGAAGACGATGACCAACTCGGATCCCGCCGTCGCGACTGACGCCGGCGCGCCGCCAAACCACGCCCCACCGGCATACAACAGCGCGGCGATGGCGACCATGCTGATGACAAGGGCCGGAGCGCTGAACCCCATGGCCCGGCTCAGTCCGAAAAACAGGAGCACGATCCCTGCGGCCAGCAGGACTGATGACGCGAGTCGCTTCGCAGGACCCATGGCCGCCCCGAATTCTACGCCCTTATGCCTCCGTTGTCCGTTGCCCTTTGTCCCGTACGACGGGCGACTGTGCTATTGTCCTCCCCGTCTTCCGATAACTAATGGCCACCTGTCCCCGGTGCAAGGGGCATCTGACCGATTCGCATAAGTGTCCACGGCGCCCCGTGATCGTCGCAGCGGAGATCACCGCTGCCGCGCTTGCTGGCGGTTTCGTTGGACTGATGTTCGTCGCGTTGTTCGATCGGGCAGGTCAAATTACAGATAGTGACTATTCGATTTCAGTTTTGGCAGGTGCATTCATCGCCATCGGCATCCATCGGGCGCTCCGCAGTCCCTAAAATGAATCACTTATCACTCATCACTGATCCTTGAATCCGAGATCCTTGAATCGCTCATCCTCGAATCCCTGAATCTCTGAATCTCTGAATCCTCGTTCCGGCCAGATGCCAGCGCCAAGAGCCAGCCGCCAGGAAAATCGTGAGCCGCGAATAGAGGAGTCCGGATCGCGGATCCTGCACAACGCCTCCCGGATCCCGCACCACGGATCCCGACACACATCGCGCGAATGATTAGGCAGCATTTTTGCTCGCGAGGTTCGACGTGGACCGGAACGCCACGCCTGTCTCGCGATCGACAACGCGCACACCACCGGTCGTCGGGGCGCCTCCCGCGCTCGGGCGCGGTCTGCCGCCGCTTATCCTGATTGCTGACGGCGACGCCGTCTCGCGTGACGTTCGAGAGGCGCAGCTCACCACCGCGGGATTCCGAGTATCGGTAGCCCGCACAGGGTTTGAGGCAATTGTCAAAGCCTCCTGCCATGTGCCCGACGTGATTTTGCTCGACGAGTCGGTTGGTGGAATCGACGCGGAAGAAACCGTTCGGCTGCTTCGCACCTGCCCCACAACTTCCCACATACCCATCGTCCCACTGCTTCGTGGGCGGCGGCTTGCTCAGCGGACTCTGTCGCGGCTGCGGCGTGTAGCTGCGTAATTCCTACTCGGCAAAATTGACGTTCTTGGCAAGCTCGGCGATCGCCTCGACGAGCCGCTCGTAATCCGCCGGCTTTCCCAGGTGCCGCGCGAACCCCGCCTCAATCGATCGCTGCACTTCTCGCTCGCTCACGTGGCCCGATATGGCGATGACCGGAGGCGGATGACGAATAGTCGTGGAAATTGTGTGAAGGAGACCGTAGCCGTCCATACCGGGCATGGCCAAATCGGAGACGACCACGTGCGGGCGGAATATCTGGATGACGTCGAGCGCCTTTGCGGCTGAGCTGACGGCGATGACATCGCCGTCCGCTGCTCGAACGGTGAGCTGAATCAGCTCGCGCGAATCCGAGTCATCGTCGATGGCCAGCACACGGATTCCGCTCAGGCTGGTCGCGCCGATCGTGGAGTGTTGAAGGTCGACCTCGTGCGGCGCAGCCGCGCGTGTGGGAAGAGTCACCGTGAATGTCGAGCCCTTTCCAGGGCCATCGCTGTACACGGCGACGTCTCCGCCGTGGAGATCGACAAGATGGCGCACGATCGCGAGCCCGAGGCCGAGCCCGGTCTGCGCGCGGGTCGAGCTGCTGTCTGCCTGACGGAAACGCTCGAACACGTGCGGGAGAAACGCCGAATCGATGCCGACGCCGTTGTCGGCGACGGTGATCGTCACCACATCGCGGCGCCCGTCGACCGAGACGTCGATCCGTCCACCGTGCCTCGTGAACTTCACCGCATTCGACAGCAGGTTCCACATGACCTGCTGCAGCCGATCCGGGTCACCCCATAGTTGCCCGCTGAGGTGTCCCATCGAGAGACTCACGTCGATGCCCCTGGCTCGAGTCGCCGGTCGCATCGCTTCGATCGCATCGAGAATGACGGCGGAGAGATCCACCACCCTCGCCTCAATACGAAGCTTGCCGCTGGTCGCGCGTGACACGTCCAGCAGATCGTTGATGAGCACGGCCTGTGCGCGCGCGTTGCGCTCGATGCTTTCGAGCGCGCGCCTTCGCGTGGTCTCATCCGCGGTCGGCATCTTGAGAACATGCATCCAGCCGAGGAGCGCGTTCAACGGCGTCCGCAGCTCGTGAGACAGCGTCGCGAGAAAGTCTTCCTTCAGCCGATCAGCTTCTTGCGCTGAGCGGTACAGCATCGCGTTGTCGAGCGCGAGGCCAGCTCGAAACGCCACGTCCCTGGCGAGCGCGAGATCGTGCTCGTTGTACTGGCGCCCGCTGAATGATCCCGTCGTGAAGAGGCCGAGGGTTTGTCCGCGGCTGCGGAACGGCACCATTTGAAACGATCGGACGCCGAATCGGCGCAGGAGCTCCATATGCTCGGGGCTCTGAGCGCTTCGCGAGGCCTTCTCGGGCCCGGTCGCGTTGTCGATGACCGGTTCACCGGTCTTGATCGCACGAACGGCGGGTCCTTCGATCGAGAGCTTCGGCGGGTACCGCTTCAGCGCTTCGCCGAGTTCCCTGCGGCTGGGATCGTCCACGACCACCTCGACGCGGCGGAAGGTGCCGTCCTCCTGCAGCACGTCGACGGCGCAGTAATCGCCGAACATCGGCACGGCGAGGCGCGCGAGTGCCTTGAGCGTCGCATCGTAGTCGAGCGACGACGACAGAAACGCGCTGGCGTGGGCGAGAAACCGCTGATCCTCCTCGACGCGGCGCTGCTCGGTGATATCCATGAAGATCCCGATCGCGCCGCGCACGCTGCCGTCGCGGTTGAACAGCGGCGCCGCATACTCCATCAACGTCACGTGGCTGCCGTCGGGGCGCTCCACACCCACAATCACGCCACTGACCTCGATGCCCTGGTTTGCGGCCTGGAACATCGGACGATCTTCGAGCGTCATGCGACGGCCGTCTCTGAGCGACAGGCGCGGCACGGCGACCAGCGGCGGATCGCTGAGCGACGCGTGACCGCTCGCTTCGAGACCCACTTGCCGCGACAGCGCCCGGTTCAGCCGCGTGGCGCGGCACACCGGATCGTCGGCGATGGCGATCCCGATCGGGAGAACATCGAGAATCGACTCGATGGCGTCGCGGCGCTCCTGCAGATCGACGCTGAGTTTTCTGATGAGCTCGAGCGGCTGAAACGACATGATTGCCGGCCCACGATCTTGCCTTGACCCACCTCGTCTGTCCAGAACGTTACATAGCCGCAATCACCCGGCTGAGCTAGATTGGGCCGCCTGAACTACTTCTCGGCGAACTCCGACGGGATGGCGTTGATTGGCCTGACCTGGATGTCGCGGTAGTAGACCTCCGCCCCTTCCGACTGCAGAATGATGGCACCTGAGGTCACGGGCTCGGGCAGTTTCGTGTCGATCCGCTGCGGCCCGTGGAGCCGCATCACGACCTTGCCGTTGACGATGTGGAT
>Ga0070684_100000469_pt1 | contig 27510 bp, 28 predicted proteins | sample KBSC723LmetaG_FD_65653 | JGI IMG/M metagenome (GOLD analysis project Ga0070684, IMG submission 65653) | Corn rhizosphere microbial communities from Kellogg Biological Station, Michigan, USA - KBS C7.2-3L metaG | ecosystem: Host-associated > Plants > Roots > Rhizosphere ...
GTCGGGCAGACTGGATTCGAACCAGCGACCCCTACGTCCCGAACGTAGTGCGCTACCGGGCTGCGCTACTGCCCGTAATTATTGTAATTACGTAGTGTCCCGCCTCAGGCGGGACTACTGCCCGAAAAAGGGCAACTCATTTACCACAATTGCCCTAATTTCTTATGTCGGGTGGACTGGATTCGAACCAGCGACCTCTTGCACCCCATGCAAATGCGCTACCGGGCTGCGCCACCACCCGAAAGGGAGTGCAAATCTACATGAATTGCCTTAAGAAATTCCGTTTCGCACCTTTTAATCCAATCGTCATTTGACAGGGAAAGCCATTCCCACTGGGGTTGCAAATGTCCTAATCCTTTGTCCACAAGCCGCAAAAATGACATATATTAGTATAGCCACATGAAATATCTGCTTATAATATTTGTCCTCATTGCCTGCAAAAGCAAAACACCCGATCAGCAAGAGAATAAACCTTCTGTCGCATTAATGGATTCTTCGATCAGAGTGATAAAGCAAATTGATATCTACGACGAGTGCAACTATAAAAAAGCTGACCTGCTCATAGAATTGAAAACTCACAATAAAGATTCACTGCTGAAGGCCGCAAAAATGTTGACAGGAGTACTCCAAAAACAAATTGAATTCGATTCCACCTGTGCCAGGAAAGATAAAACTGTGGAGTTATTCCTGTACGATAAAATGGACGGTTACAAAGACTCACGTTTCTACATACGCGCCGACGTGACAGGATCGGGATCGCCCACGGCAGCATTCAGTACATTCTAGCTCGCATTACAAAACATATTGCGGTTTTTTGAAATCAAAAAACAAACTTTATCTTCGCCCCTTAATGAACATACTCATTAAGCAGGCTTGCATCGTTGACCCTACTTCTTCTTTCAACGAACAAATCACTGATATTTTTATTGAGGACGGAATTATTAAACAGGTCGGGAACAAATTGTCAGTGTCGGCCGATAAGGAGATCAATATTGAAGGACTTTACGTTTCACCTGGTTGGATGGATATATTCTCGAATTTTGCCGACCCTGGTTATGAATTCAAAGAAACCCTGGAAACGGGGGCGCAATCTGCTGCAGCCGGGGGGTACACTGACGTGATCGTTATTCCGAACACAAACCCGGTCATTCACAATAAAGCAAACATTGAATACATCATTCAAAAATCCAGGTCCCTCCCGGTGAATATCTACCCGGCCGGCGCCATCACAAAAAATGCTGAGGGAAAAGAACTGGCGGAGATGTTTGATATGCAGATCAGCGGCGCCATTGCTTTTACTGACGGGGTCAATTCGATCCAATCATCAGGCTTGCTCTTAAAGGCACTCCAGTACGTAAAGGCTTTTGATGGTATCGTCATCCAGTTGCCCGATGATAAAACCATCAGCCCACAGGGATTAATGAATGAAGGGATCATTTCAACGCAATTGGGTTTGCCGGGCAAACCTTCAATGGCAGAAGAATTAGTAATTGCAAGAGATATCAAACTCACGAGATACGCTGAATCCAGAATTCATTTTACCGGTGTGAGTACAAAAAGATCTCTTGAGTATATTCAAAGGGGAAGGCAGAATTCATCTGTCACGTGCTCTGTCACTCCCTATCATTTATTTTTTTGCGACGAAGACATGCAGGATTACGATACGAACCTGAAGGTAGATCCTCCCCTTCGCTCCAGGGAAGATCGCGATGCTTTGCGAAAAGCTGTTGTTGAAGGAACAATAGATTGTGTAGCCACCCATCATTTGCCTCACGAATTCGACAGCAAAATACTGGAATTTGAATACGCTAAATATGGAATGATCGGCCTGGAAACAACTTATGCTGTATTGAACACATGTCTTGAAAAAATTAGCCAGCAAAGGTTGGTAGAGTTACTGTCAACAAATCCGAGAAAAATCTTTAAAAAAGAAATAGCGGGTATTCGTGAAAATGAAAAAGCAATCCTTACCTTGTTTGCGCCAAAACAAAAATGGAAAGTAAAAGAATCAGATCTCAGATCGAGATCAAAGAATTCGCCCTTTCTTGGTAAAGAGCTGACTGGCAAAGTGCTGGGCATAGTTAATAAGGAGCAACTATTTTTGAATCAATAAATAATTTTTTATGGAAGAAAAAAAAGTGATGACGCATGTACAAAAAGGTCTGCTTGTGTCAGCCATATTAATTATCATCGATCTCATAGGCTATTTTACAAAATTAGCTGAACAAACCTGGTATTCCTGGGCGTCGAATGGTGTATTGTTTATAGCTGTCATCTGGGCATGCATCCATTATGCCAATCAAATGAACAACCAGGTAACATTTGGCAATGTGTTCGGATACGGATTTAAATTGTCAATTGTCGTCGCGCTGATCATGATCGTTTACGTATTGCTGGTAATGACGCTCGTCTTCCCGGACAGGAAGGAAAGAGCACTCGAGATAGCACGAGAAAGAATGGAGGAACGCGGAAATCTCTCTGACGCCCAGATCGAACAAGGAATAGAATTCACCAAAAAGTTTTTCTTCCCTTTTGTAATTGGAGCTATCCTGCTGGGTACCGTGATATTTGGTACCATTGCGTCATTGGTTGGAGCGGCAATCGCTAAAAAGAAACCAGTTAACCCGCTGGATCAAATGACAGTGTAATGGATATTTCTATCATCATTCCCTTTTTAGACGAATCAGAATCTTTACCGGAGTTAACGGAATGGATCCGGAATGTGGTCACAAAAAACAATTTCTCATACGAGATCATCATGATCGATGATGGAAGCACTGATAGTTCCTGGCAGGTGGTTGAGGAATTGCGCAGAAAAAATCCAAATATCAAAGGAATAAAATTTCAACGCAATTATGGCAAATCAGCAGCATTGAATGAAGGCTTTCGTGCAGCACAGGGCGATGTTGTCATCACCATGGATGCTGACCTGCAGGATAGTCCCGAAGAGATCCCTGAATTGCGTCGCATGATCCTGGAAGATAAATACGATCTCGTAAGCGGGTGGAAAAAAACAAGACACGATCCTCTCTCAAAAACAATACCGTCAAAATTTTTTAACTGGTTTACTACAAAAGTCTCAAAAATAAAGCTGCACGATTTCAATTGCGGTTTGAAAGCTTACAAACTCAAAGTGGTAAAAAGTATTGAAGTATACGGCGAAATGCATCGCTACATTCCTATGCTTGCAAAATGGGCGGGGTTTAAAAAAATTGGTGAGAAAGTAGTTGAACATCGCCCCAGGAAATTTGGAAAATCGAAATTTGGAATGAGCCGCTTGATCACCGGCGGCCTTGATCTGGCGTCAATCGTGTTTGTGGGAAAATATGCGAAGCGACCCATGCATTTCTTCGGAACATGGGGAGCATTTGCTTTTATTCTCGGTCTTTTCATTTTTCTTTATCTCACCATTTCTAAATTTTTTTTTGATAAGACCGGGCTGACACAGCGTCCTTTGTTCTTTTTTGCGATCCTTGCCATGATCATTGGTACGCAACTTTTTGTTACCGGTTTCGTTGCCGAACTTATTTCACGAAATGCCCCCGGACGAAACACTTACCTCATCGAAACGAAACTGGGCTTGTAATGCAGAAGGTCATTATCATAGGACCCGCACATCCATTACGGGGCGGTGGAATAACTACATTTAATCAAAGACTGGCAAAAGAGTTCAATGACCTTGGCGACGATTGTTCGATCTATTCGTTTTCCCTTCAGTATCCCTCTTTCTTATTCCCGGGCAAAACACAATACACTGATGATCCGGCACCGGAAGATTTGAAGATCTTTTCCGTGATCAATTCCATCAACCCGCTGAACTGGATAAAGATCGGGAACAGGATCAGGAAGGAAAGACCGGATATCGTCGTTGTTCGTTACTGGCTTCCTTTCATGGGCCCCGCATTGGGAACTATATTGAAAAAAATAAAAAAGAACGGGCACACAAGGATCGTTTGCATTGCGGATAACATTATCCCGCATGAACATCGGCCGGGCGATACTGCTTTTACAAAATACTTTTTGAACCAATGTGATGCATTTATCACCATGAGCGAACACGTAATGAACGATCTGCGCAAATTTGTGCCGAAGGAGAAACCAGCAAGGCTTGTGCACCATCCGCTGTATGATAATTTCGGGGAGATCGTTTCAAAAATCGCGGCGAGAGAAAAATTAAAGATCAAGACCGACGAATTAATAATTCTCTTCTTCGGATTTATCAGGAAATACAAGGGGCTCGACATATTGCTCGACGCGATGAAAATTCTAAAAGAAAATGCAAAATCCAAAACCCAAAATCCAAAATTGCTTGTCGCCGGTGAGTTTTACGAAGATGAAAAAACGTACCTGCAACAGATCAACCGGCTTGGCTTGAGTGATGATGTGATATTACGAACCGATTTTATTCCGGACAGTGAAGTGAAATATTATCTATGTGCGGCGGATGCCGTGATACAACCTTACCGGCATGCGACCCAAAGTGGCGTCACCCCGCTTGCGTACCATTTCGAAAAGCCAATGATCGTAACGAATGTGGGTGGCTTGCCATCAATGGTACCAAACGAAAAAGTAGGGCTTGTCGCCGAACCAACGCCGGAATCTATTGCGAACGCCATTCTTCGTTTCTATCAATTAGGAGAAAATTATTTTTTGCCGCATCTTCGCAGCGAAAAAAAGAAATATAGCTGGAGGAATTTAGTTGAAGTGATCAGAGATTTGGGGAATAGTGAAACGTGAAAAGTGAAACATGAAAAATTTAGCAAAAACCTTAAACTATGTTTATAAAATTAAACCACAAATATCTCAAGGTCTATGGCGCAATCCGGGAATTGGCTAAGGAAGTTTATTCTGTTTCGATGAAGTTACCCGTTGAAGAAAAATTTAACATGGTTCAACAAATGAGGCGAGCTGCACTTTCTGTAAAGCTAAACCTCGCTGAGGGATCAACCAGGAAATCGCCAAATGAGAGAAAACGATTTTATGAAGTTTCGAGAGGCTCTGTTGTAGAAATAGATGCTGTTTTGGAAACGGCCGTTGATTTAAATTATTTTACGATCGATCAATTGAATTCAGTTGCCAAACTATTAAACAAATGTTTTGCAATGCTTTCAAACATGATTGGTTAAAAGTTCAGTTCGGTTTCACCTTTCACGTTTGACGTTTGACGTTTGACGTTTTACAAAATATTATGATCTATCGAAGCAAAGCACCCTTGCGAATTGGATTGGCCGGAGGCGGCACGGATGTAAGCCCCTACAGCGACCTCTATGGTGGTGCCATTTTAAACGCCACCCTTTCCCTTTATGCCCACGCAACGATTGAACCAATCGAAGAAAACAATATTATACTCCATGCCATTGATCAGAAGGAGGAAGAATGCATAGAATCCAGCAATGAATTGCCTGCACATGGTAAACTGATTTTACTGAAAGGAGTTTATAACCGGATTCAGAAAGACTACGGTGTGCCTTCAAAAAATTTTCGCTTGTCGACATTTGTAGATGCGCCGGCAGGTTCGGGGCTTGGCACTTCCTCAACATTAGTGGTGGCTATAGTCGGCGCTTTTGCGGAAATGTTGCGGTTGCCATTAGGCGAATATGACATTGCTCACTATGCGTACGAGATAGAAAGGAAGGATCTTGGGCTTGCAGGAGGAAAGCAGGACCAGTACGCGGCCACGTTCGGCGGAGTGAATTATATGGAATTTTATGATGGAGACAAGGTGATCGTAAATCCGCTGCGCATCAAACAGCAATATTTGTTTGAACTGGAGAATAATTTACTGTTGTATTACACCTCAAGAAGTCGCGAATCAGCGAAGATCATTGAGCAACAGGCAAGCAATGTTGTGAATCAGAAAGAAACTTCTATTGACGCCATGCATCATCTAAAAGAGCAGGCACAAATGATGAAAGAAGCCTTGCTGAAAGGCCGTTTGAACGAGATCGGCGAAATTTTGGATTTTGGGTTTCAGCAAAAACGAAAGATGGCTTCAGGTGTGAGCAATGAATTAATGGATGAAATATATGAAACGGCAAAGGTAGCTGGCGCGACAGGGGGCAAAGTATCCGGAGCAGGTGGCGGAGGATTTATGATCTTTTATTGTCCGGGTACTGCCAAATACAATGTCGCAAAAAGTTTGGAGAGATTTGGAGGTGTTCACCGCAATTATCAATTTGTTGAACACGGATTAACAACATGGACGGTGTAGCGGTGAGTGGTGAGTGGTGAATGGCAAGTAGGTAACCTTAAAAATTAACAATGACAGATAGGATAAAGAAAATACTACAATCTTCCATTGATGTCAAGCAACAAGTTTTACGCAATGAAGAATTGATAGCTACAATTGAAAAAGTTGTTGCCGTAATTGTAAAAGCTTTTAAAAACGGTAAGCATGTTTATTTCTGCGGAAACGGGGGTAGTGCGGCCGATGCTCAGCACATGGCAGCAGAATTTTCCGGGCGCTTTTATTTAGATCGAAAAGCTTTGCCTGCTGAAGCCCTGCATTGCAATACCTCTTATCTAACGGCAGTGGCTAATGATTATAGCTTTGATGTAATTTATTCAAGAATTATTGAAGGCATCGGGCAGGAAGGTGACGTGCTTATCGGTCTTTCCACCTCGGGAAATTCAAAAAATATTATCAGAGCATTTGAAACGGCGAAGGGAATGAAAATAATAACGGTGGGGTTTACGGGAGAAAGTGGTGGAGGATTGAGATCTTCCAGCGATTATCTCATTAACATTCCGTCTACTGATACTCCACGCATCCAGGAAAGCCACATCATGTCAGGTCATATCATTTGCCAATTGGTCGAGGAAGAGTATTTCAGATAATTGTTTAATTGTTCAAGGGCTTAATTGCCATGTACCGCTTTAACAATTCAACATTTTAACAATGTAACGAACAGACAATCGAACGATAAAAACACATGCTTAAAGAAGCTATTATTCTTGCCGGTGGTCTTGGTACTCGGCTTCGTTCTGTAGTTTCAGATCTTCCTAAATGCATGGCGCCTGTCGCTGGTCAGCCATTCCTTAAGTATGTTATCCGGTACTTGCTTTCACAAGGCATTGAAAAATTTATTTTTTCGCTGGGTTATAAACATGAAGCGATCGAAGAATTCCTGGACAATGAATTCCCTACCCTCCATAGCGAATGCTCTGTAGAAGCCGAACCACTCGGCACAGGGGGAGCTATTTACCTCGCGTGCAAACGCACAAAAGATAAAAACGTTCTCGTAGTAAATGGCGATACTCTTTTCAAAGCTGATCTGAAAAAAGCGTCTGCGTTTCACATTCAGAACAGCGCGGACTGCACGTTGTTGTTGAAACCGATGCAGAATTTTGATCGTTATGGCTCGGTTGAACTGGATGATGACTATGCTGTAAGCAGCTTTAAAGAAAAACAATATTTTCAAAACGGTGACATCAATGCAGGTGTTTATATTTTGAATGTGGAGCTATTCATTGACAAAGATTTTCCGGAAAAGTTTTCTTTTGAAAAAGACTACCTCGAAAAATATTATGCGGAAAGGAGAATATTTGGAATAATGGAAGATAGTTATTTTATTGACATCGGAATACCTGCCGATCTTCGGAAGGCGCAGGATGATCTTAAACAGATCCCATTACATCTTGAAAACATAGATCCCGGATGGGCGCTTTTCCTGGACCGGGATGGCGTGATTAACTATGAGAAGGAAAATGATTATATATTGAACTGGAGCGAATTTGAATTTTACCCTGGCGTGACGGAGGCGATCAATCTACTTTCAGAAAAATTTGCCAGGATTGTTGTTATTAGTAACCAACGTGGGGTTGGGAGAGGCTTAATGAGTGAAAAAGATCTTCTTCACATCCAGCGACAGATGAAGGCGGAGATCGAGAAAAACGGGGGTCGCATCGATAAGATATATTATTGCACCACAACAGACTCGCATCATTTTTACCGTAAGCCTAACCCAGGTATGGCTTTACAAGCCGCAAAAGATTTTCCCTCCATTGACCTCTCAAAAACGATAATGGTCGGCAATAAGCTCAGCGATATGCAATTTGGCCGTAATGCGGGAACATATACCGTCTATTTAAGGACAACGCATCCCAAACAGGCACTACCTCATGCAGACATTGATCTCGCTTTTGATTCCCTTATTGATTTTGCCAAAGCTTTGTAAAATTTTACAGGCCTACACTTTTAAATGGCTTTTATCGTTATTACGGTCTGGATTCTACTGTAACTTCGTACGATATGCTGAACCAAATTTCTCTGAAAAAGTCCATCCGATTCGTGGCCCTTCTCATTACTTTGAATACCCTCTTCATACAAGTATGCCTGGCACAAAAGATCCCTCCCGCAGATAAAAAGAAATTAACGGAGAAAGAGGACTCTTTGCGATCTCTCGCCTCCGATATCATTCTTGATAGTCTCACTGCATCCAGGATGAGGTCGGATAGTTTGTTTATAAAAACTCTTATTCGTGCACTGCAAATAAAAAATTCGTTTTATTATCCCTTTGACTCTGTGCAGGGAGTCTCGAAGTTATATGCACCCGACAGTACGTTCAGAATTTTCACCTGGAATATCTCGTTTGATGATTATTACTCTCGTCAAAGAGGCGCCATTCAAATGAGGACAAATGACGGTTCACTGAAATTAGTCGCCCTTCGTGATTGCTCTGAATTTACTACTGGTGCGATGGATTCCATACGCACAAAGACAAACTGGATCGGCGCCGTATATTACAATATAGTAAAGACAACTTATAACGGTAAAAACTATTACACCCTGATAGGTTTTGACAATAACAGTGTCATGAGCAATAAGAAGTGGATCGAAGTGATGACTTTTGATCAGAAGAATGAGCCCGTTTTTGGCGGACAGTATTTTAATTACCAGCAGGACAGTGTTAAAGAACCCACTCAGTACCGGTATAGCCTTGAATATAAAAAGGAAGCCCGTGCCATTTTAAAATACGATGAAGACAGCAAATTGATTATTGTCGATCATTTAATTTCCGAAACTGATGAACCTGATAATAAGTGGACCTACGTCCCCGATGGGGACTATGAAGCATTCAAATGGCAAAACGGCCAATGGATGCACATTGACAAACTCTATAACTATAAATTAGAAGAAGGCCATGCTCCTGTTGGCGATCCGCTTCTCGATGCAAAGGGCAATCCAAATGAAAAAAAGCTGGAAGAAAGGTCAGAACAAAACAAGGGCAAGAAAGGCAACGAAAATTATTAACACCCTCTCTGGATCACCAAAGGCAATCCTTCACCCTTCACATCTTAATTCAAAGACTTTTACATCCCGTCCGTATATTTATACTTAATGCGAGTAATCGCGTGGAGATTCATGCAAAACGAAACGGTCGAGTTATCCATTGTAATGCCTTGCCTTAACGAGGAGAAATCGCTTGGCGATTGCTTAAGAAAAGCTTTTTCGTTTCTTACAGACAATAAAATCAAGGGCGAAATAATAGTCGTGGATAATGGCAGCTCAGATAATTCTCCGCAGATCGCTCAACAATTTAATTCGATCGTTGTCACCGAGTATGAAAAAGGATATGGGAGCGCTATCCGCGCTGGCGTGCAAAAGGCAAAAGGAAAATATGTCATTATTGGCGATGCCGACGATAGTTATGACTTCAGCGATCTTATGTCGTTTCTCAAATTGTTGAGAAACGGAAATGACCTTGTAATAGGCAATCGCTTTAAAGGTGGCATAAAAAAAGGCGCAATGCCTTTTTTGCACAAGTACGTAGGTAACCCCACGCTTTCGTTTATCGGCCGCCATTTTTTCAATATCCGTCTTGGTGACTTTCATTGTGGTCTGCGGGGAATAGTTAAAGACAGTTATGCAAGTTTGGATCTTCAGACTATGGGCATGGAGTTCGCGTCGGAGATGATTGTCAAAGCTGCATTAAACAAGATGAGAATTGCCGAAACTCCTGTTACTCTTTATCCGGATAAACGAAATCGCCCTTCCCATCTCAGAACATGGCACGATGGCTGGAGGCATTTGCGCTTCTTGCTTCTCTTTAGTCCAAAATGGCTATTCCTTTTGCCCGGGATATTTTTGATGATATTAGGACTAATCGGAACAATACTTCTTGTTTCCGGTCCTGTGCAATTAGGTAATAAGAAATTGGATGTACACACACTGGTCTACACTTCAGGATTTATTCTTCTGGGCTTTCAATTCATTAGTTTGTATATTTTTTCAAGAGCATATACAGCCATCCATGGGCTATGGCCAGGGCAGGAACGATTCCTCAATCGCTTCAATAAATATTTCAAGTTGGAAAAAGGAATTCTTCTTGGCATGTTGTTATTTGTCGCAGGTCTTCTTCTCACGATTAGATCATTTTTATACTGGCAACATACAAGGTTTGGGAATCTTGACCCCGTTGTGGTGCTGCGCTGGGTTATTCCATCCGTTGTATTACTGGTGCTTGGAGCACAGGTCATCGTTTCTTTTTTCTATCTTAGTTTTCTTACCATAAAAAGCAGAAAATAAACCTGCATGAAAAGAGCATTTTCTCACAACAAGATCATCATAATTATGCTCTTTGTTTACTCGGTGATGCAGATCTATTGCATCAATCAGCTCTCAATTAATTATGATGAAGGTTCGTTTGCCAGCTATGGGACTTCGCTGCTAAAATTTCAAAGAAAAAAGGACGTGGTAAGATATGAAAGTAAATTACCCATCACTGCACTAAACATGATACCTCGCGCGATCGAACAAGTTTTGCACCCAAATCTTAAAAGAACCTGGCCCGGATCTGCGGTCGACATTATTCGCGGCCGCTATATAAGCCTTCTCGTTTCTCTATTTCTGGGTATCCTCATCTTTCGATGGTCAAAGGAATTATACAACGAAAAGACCGCGCTATTTGTGTTACTCCTGTATTTGATCTGTCCAAACTTTCTTGCGCACGGCATATTTGTTTCCTCTGATATCTTTGCCTGCTTTTTCATGACATTATCGCTTTACTATCTGTGGAGATTTTTTCTTTTCGGGAAAAGGAAGCATTTCCTCTTTATGTCGATCGCGACCGGACTCGCAGAGATCTCTAAATTTTCCATGATCCACCTTTTTTTTATCATCCCCTTACTATCGATTTTAGTTTACGCTTTTGCACCGGGAACTAAAAGTCTTTTCAACAGATTTAATTTTAAAAAAGTTTTAGTCTATTCGCTCATATTCGTCTTCATAAATTGGTTGATCATTTGCTTTTCTCATCTCTTTTTCCAGGTGTTTCTGCCACTGAAAGAATATACATTCATGAGCGCACCATTCAAAACTTTACAACATTTTATCCCAGGTGTTCCCGTTCCACTCCCCTCCTCTTATGTAAGTAGTCTTGATGCCGTTATTTATTTTGACCGGTTGGGGGGCGGTGTTCCAGGGAGTCTCAATGGCGCTCCCTATATTCTTGGCAAAAACAGTGTCAGTGGCTTTTGGTATTATTATTTTGTTGTTTTATTCTTTAAGCTTCCCATTCCCATTCTTTTGATATGGTTAGGTTCGATTGTTTTAGTTTTTAAAACCTACGGGAAAACAACTTTTTTCAGGAGCGATGTTTTTTTTATTTTGCCTGTTCTTTATTTCCTTATTTACATGAATTTCTTTTATTCAACACAAGTGGGCATTCGACATATAATGATCATCTTCCCCTTATTGTTCATTTTATCAGGCAAACTCACTCAGAAGTTACTTGAAGGGAGAAAACAAATCATCTTATACTCGTTAGTTGCCTGGCAGTGCATTTCAGCCTTTAGATACTTCCCCCATTTCCTCCCTTACACCAATGAGTTTATTTTAAACAAGAAAATGGCTTACAAAAAAATTGCCGACACAAACTTATGCTATGGAGAAGGCGATAAGTATTTAAAAAAATATTTAGCCGACAACAGGGATGCTATTTTTCAACCTGACAAGCCTGTTGCCGGGAAGATCGTTTTGGAAGTAAATGAACTTTTAAATCTTAACATGCGAAGTTTGCATAAATATGATTGGGCAGCATCATGGAGCCCTGTGACACATATTCATTCAGAATACCTCGTATTCCAAATAACCAAAGAGCAAGCGGATTCCTTACAAAAAGTTTATCCTTAGCATGGTGAAGCAAATAAAATCTTTTTTAGAGCGATACGGTATCCACACTTTTCTTCTTCCGGTATTCTTTGTTCTCCACGGTTACAAGCAATACTATGGTCTTGTTGGAATTGGCTTGTCACTGCAAATTCTTGGTGAGCTGATCTTATACTTCCTGGTTTTTTTTCTCGTGGTATTTGCAATCACAAAGAACCTGAACAAAAGTCTTCAGTTAATAACTTTATTCGGCTTTATTTACTTGTTTTATGGAGCAGTAAAAGATTTTTTTCAGCTTAACCTTCATGCCTCCTTTTTTTCAAAGTATTCCGTATTACTACCGTCACTAATCATACTTTCAATCATCCTTGCGAGGGCTATTTTGAAGAAAAAAGATTTTCGGAAATCAAACTTGTTCCAAAATTTGCTTCTGCTCATCTTTATTTTAATTGACAGTATATTGCTCGCTGCCTACGATAGTTCTTACTTTTTACGACGAAACCTCCTTGCTAAAAATGCTCATTTCACCCTGGATAGTTTGAAGATTCCACAACAGAAGCCTGATGTATACTTCCTCGTCTTTGACTCTTATCCCGGCACCGCGTTTTTGAAAGACTACATGCAATTTGATAATTCTCCGTTTAATGATACACTTAAGAATAGAGGGTTCCGGGTATTGGCTGATCCAAAAAGTAATTATTACTGGTCCGCCCTTTCTATCTCATCGAACCTGAATTTTGAATACCTGGAAAGCATAAAAAATTTCCAGCGCGTCTCGGCAAAAGTTTACTCAGACGCAGCGCTAACTGTTCAATATTCCCTTGTGCCAAAGATCTTCAAGCATTATAACTATAAACTCTACAATCTATCGGTCTTTGACATCGATAATACGCCACCGCTGCACGAGGAAGATTTTTTGAGCTTGTCTGAACGGGAAGTTTTGCTTTATAATACATTGTCAGAAAGAATGAGAAGGGATCTGCTCTGGAATCTTATGGTAGGAAAACATGCACTACCATTTATCCAGAGAATGGAGAAAAGAAGACAAGACAATTTTGCCTGGGGACAAACAGAGAAAAGAGATTTCAATAACATTGTCATAGACTCGTTGATGAAGATCCCGTGGCAGCAAACTACCTCGCCCAAATTTGTGTACGCACATGTTTATCTTCCACACCCTCCTTTTTTTTATGATGAAAATGGGTCGGCAAATGAACTGACAACCATCTTCGATGAAAAATCCCAGGAAAGCAAACCATTGTTTGTGTCTTACTTAAAATATACAAACCAGGTTGCGATCAAAATAATAGACCAGATAATGCAAGCATCCGGAGGCAATGCATTGATAATTTTTCAAAGTGATCATGGTTTTCGGGATTTTAGGGAAAGACGTTTACATCCCAGGCTATTTTTCAAAAACTACTCGGCTTTCTATTTTCCTGACAAAAACTATAGTTCTCTTTATGATACGATGAGTAACATAAACACCTTCCCTGTTATACTAAATAAATACTTTGGAACGAATATTCCGCTTCAGAAAGATACTTCGGTGTTTGTGATGAAATAGAACCGGAAGAGTTCTGTGCTTATTCATCAAGCTTTAACACCGCGAGGAATGCTTCTTGTGGCACCTCCACATTTCCGATCTGTCGCATGCGCTTCTTTCCTTCTTTCTGCTTCTCTAACAATTTTCTCTTACGACTTATATCACCCCCATAGCATTTTGCCGTAACATCTTTTCGCAACGCTGAAATGGTTTCCCTGGCAATGATCTTGGCTCCTATTGCCGCTTGAATCGCGATCTGGAATTGCTGACGTGGCAATAATTCTTTTAATTTTTCGCAAAGCTTCCTTCCAAAATCCTGTGCGCGGCTGCGGTGGATTAATGCGCTCAACGCATCTACTTTATCACCGTTCAGCAAAATATCCATTTTTACGATATCGCTATCACGGTAGCCAATAGGATGATAATCGAAAGAAGCGTAACCGCGTGTCTGCGATTTTAGCTTATCATAAAAATCAAAAACGATCTCGGTCAATGGCATCTCAAACATTAACTCAACTCTTGTCTGGGTGAGGTAATGTTGGTTCAATAAAATACCACGTTTGCCTAAACACAGGGTCATGATATTGCCAATGTATTCCGGTTTGCTGATGATCTGCGCTTTGATAAAGGGTTCCTCAATACGATCGGTTTTTACAGGATCTGGAAACTCAGTAGGGTTATTGATAATGATCTTCTCCCCTTTTGTGGTGTAAGCAATAAAACTCACGTTGGGAACCGTGGTGATCACTGTTTGATCAAATTCCCTTTCCAGTCTTTCCTGGATGATCTCCATGTGAAGCATTCCCAAAAAACCACAACGAAAGCCGAAGCCAAGTGCCTGCGAAGTTTCCAACTCATAAGTCAATGACGCATCGTTGAGTTGAAGTTTATCCATACAATCACGCAGCTCTTCAAAATCGTCAGTATTCACAGGGAAAATTCCGGCAAAAACCATTGGCTTCACTTCTTCAAAACCATGCACCAATCGTGCATCAGGATTACTCGCAAGTGTGATGGTGTCACCAACCTTTACTTCTTTTGCATTCTTGATGCCGGTAATAATATATCCCACATCGCCGCAACCCACTTCACTTTTTTCTGCCATCTTTAACTTTAATATCCCCACTTCATCTGCTTCATATTCCTGGCCAGTTGAAACAAACTTTACTTTGTCACCTTTCTTGATACTGCCATTCAGAATTCGATAATAAACGATGATGCCGCGGAAGGAATTGAAAACGCTGTCAAAGATCAAAGCTTGTAATGGTGCATCGGGATCACCTTCAGGACATGGAATGCGTTCAACGATTGCTTCCAGTATAGCATCCACTCCCAGGCCGGTGCGGCCACTGGCCAATAAAATTTCTTCCGGTTTGCATCCGATCAGTTCGATGATCTGGTCCTTTGTTTCCTCGATCATTGCACCGTCCATGTCGATCTTATTGATCACGGGAATTATCTCGAGATCGTTATCGATTGCCAGGTATAAGTTAGAAATGGTCTGTGCCTGTATGCCCTGCGCCGCATCCACCAATAGTAACGCTCCTTCGCAGGCGGCGAGGGCCCGGCTCACCTCATAACTAAAATCCACATGCCCGGGAGTATCGATCAAATTGAGAATATATTCTTGCCCATCCTTGTGCTTATAGTTGATCTGGATCGCATGGCTTTTAATAGTTATTCCCTTTTCACGTTCCAGGTCCATGTCATCCAGTACCTGGTCCATCATTTCACGTTCGCTAATCGTGTTTGTGATCTGTAAAAGGCGGTCTGCCAGGGTGGATTTTCCGTGGTCTATATGAGCGATGACGCAAAAATTCCGGATATTCTTCAATGATTTTTCTTTTAGTGCGCAAAGGTAATTAAAAGCCGCGAGCCTATGGCTATCCGGCAGGATATTTCATAGGCTGTAGAGACAAGGCATGCCTTGTCTCTACAGCCTTTTGCAAACTGTTCTATTCTTCAAACAATTCTTACATTCATCGGGTCGAGCAAATACACGATACGATCTTCAATTGCCTTTGCTTCTTCAATGAGGGCTCTGTCGCGAATATATTTATCGATGTTCGCGGGTCGGTGCAGCAGCTCTTTTCTAAAAACCCCGGCGAACGGTGAATAGTGAAGTGAAAAATGCCAGTCAAGCGTTAACTTTCTAAAGAGTTCAGTATCGTTGTAAACAAGTTGTTTGTAATGGACAAATATATATTGATCTTCTGGCCACAGCCTCGCATGTCTCAGGATCGTTTTATAATAGTATATCCAGATTTTTAAGAATTTTTCCGTGTGGACCTTGAACGGTTTTTTCAGCCTTTTCATTTTAAATAATTTCCACATCAACCTCGATATCCCTTTGCTTGATTGAAATGTCCTGAGATCTGCCTGCTGCTGCAACATTACCATGGAATTTACTGTCGCCGTATAGTCTCTTACCATTACGAGATGAAAAGCAAAAGGTAATATTCGCCCGTACACATCAAGAAACAAACACGTCCGCGCATCTTTCCAACCCCATTCGCGGTGTTCCCTATTTCTCGTTTCGATCAGGGCCTTCAGGCTCTCAACTTCATCACACGTAAGCTCGGAAATAGGCCTGTCCACCAGACCAGTGGTTGAATGATGTCTTTTTTTGAGCAAATGCTCATGCATCCTAAGGAAATCAAAATCCTCGACCTGGCCCTGGATATTGTCCGGATCAGAGCCGATAAACCTTTCCCCAATGAATAAGCCGCATCGCTGGAGCCATTGGGTAACGAGAGAGGTTGTGGAACGGTGCATCCCTGTTATGATTAGAACTTTTGGATTCGATTCATGCTCCCACCCTTCTTCATTTGTTGTTGTTTTCATTGAATAATCATAGGGTACGGCTCTTTACATGAGAAAAACTTTTCCTGGTAAACGGGCAGCTTGATTTTGCAATCCGCCCGGTATTTTAGGTATCTATTTTCTGGCTTCGGAGATTCTATCCGAAGCGCACGGCGGCAACATGTGAAATAAATATTTCTTTTTGCGAGTAAAAATCCAGCAGGTCAAAAAGTTTGTAACATTCGTATGACGACAGGATAATGTAAAACTTTCTCAATACGCGTCTTTTATTTTGAACGGTAAAGTTTCATTATAGCTGCGAAACATAAGCTACATGCTTCAGGCCATGTCAGCAACAATCCTGCAAATCTTGCAGCATAAAGTGTGAAGCTTATAGCTATCCAAATGATATCAATCATTAAGATCTGTGGACACAGTTCCTTTCCACTTGTATAAACTACCTTTTCTACAAAACAAAAAAATCGTTAATTCGTCTCATGGAAATCAATATACGCAGTATTAGTGAGCAAGACGCGGCCGCGGTTAATCAACTTTCAACTCAGCTTGGCTATGCAATGCCCATTGAGCAAACCCTGGCAAACATCAGATCGGTATTAGGGACCAAAGGCCATAATGCTTTTGTTGCACTACACGCAAACAAGATCGTCGGTTGGATCGGTGTAGCAGAAGCCCTACAAATTGAATCTGCACCTTTCAGTGAAATAAGGGGAGTAATCGTAGATGAACAATACAGGGGCCATGGGATTGGAAAACTGCTTATCGAAAAAGTAAAACAATGGAGCAAAGAAGCCGGGAATAAAACTGTAAGACTGCGATGCAATACGATAAGGAAAGAAGCACATCTCTTTTATCAGCATCTTGGATTTAATGAAATCAAAGAACAAAAAGTTTTTGAAATGAAGGTGGTCTAGACCTCAAGGTTCTCTCCTAATTTTTTTGTGAGCTTGCTTTTACCAATTCATAACTCTGCCTAACATGTTGTCGAGGGAAGCAACGCAAAACACTTTATCGCCTACCGTTTTCAATATTCATTTGTCGAACTTTCAAATTTTAAAATTGATCACCTCTATCTTTCCGTTTTCATTTCCAACGATCGCCTTACTTGTCATATTGATAAAAAGACCGGTTTCCACAACGCCCGGGATCAAGTGCAAAGAAATGTTTAATGCTGCTGCATCGGAAATCCCTTCGAAGTTACAATCAAGGATATAATGGCCGTGATCCGTGATAAAAACCTTGTCATTCTTTGTTCGCAGGCGAACTTTCTTGCAAAAACCTCCTTCAATTCTGCCGGCAATAATTCTTCGTGCAACCTGATCATATCCAAATGGAATTATTTCCACAGGTAATGGAAATTTTCCGAGTTGTTGAACCAATTTAGAACTGTCAGCAATAATGATCAATTCTTCAGAAGCAGTCGCTACGATCTTTTCCTGCAGCAATGCGCCTCCTCCACCTTTGATTAACTGCCCACGCGGATCAATTTCATCAGCGCCATCAATTGTTAATACCAAATGATCTGTTGATAGCAATTTATCAATATCATTCAGATCGTAAACGGGAATGCCGGCCTCGCGTGCAAGTTGTGCTGTGTGAATCGACGTTGGAACCGCCCTTATCTCCAAACCTTGTTTTACTCTTTTTCCCAGCTCTTCAATGAGCCAATACACAGTAGTGCCGGAGCCGATACCGATGGTCATTCCTGGTTTTACAAGATCAGCAGCATAAACACCAACCTTCTTTTTTATTTCATCAATGGACATAACTTTCATTTGCTGATCATTATAACCATCCTGAACGCCTGAAAAGATAAAAGATAAGGATGCATAGCCCGGCGGTTACCAGCAATACCGCATAGAAACCAAAAGGCCATTCTGTTTCGGGGATGAATTTAAAGTTCATCCCATAGAAGCCTGCGACCATCGTGGGCACTGCTATGATAGCCGCCCATCCCGCAAATTTTTTTGATACATCACTTTGCGAAATAGATATCAGAGAGAAATTTGCTTCCAACGCTGTATTCAATAGTTCTCTTGTATTTTCTACCATTTCGTTAATTCGAACAACGTGATCATATATATCGCGGAAGTAAGGCCTTGTCTCCTCAGAAATAGACTTTATATCAAACCGCATCAGCCTGTTACAAACATCGACCAGCGGAGATACTGCTCTTTTTACCTCAAGCAATTCCCGTTTTAACTGGTATATCTGTTCAGTCGTTTCACGACTTGGTTTCTCTTTAAAAATTTTATCTTCAATTGATTCAAGTTCCATCTCCATCTGATGAACGACGGGATAATACTGGTCAACAATAAAATCCATGACCGCGTAGAGCGCAAACCCCGGCCCCTTGTTTAGCATATGGGGCGAATTTTCACATCGCGAACGAACATCAGCATAGGAAACTGACGAACCGTGTCGCACACTAACAATATAATTAGTACCTGCAAAAAAATGTGTCTCGCCAAACTCAATGTGGTGTTCCCGGCTTACCTGCGCCGTGCGAAGAACAACAAAGAGCGAATCTCCATACATTTCAACTTTAGGGCGTTGATGGGCATTATGTGCATCCTCAACGGCCAGGTCATGTAAACCGAATTCGCGCTGCACTTGTTCCAGAACTTGCTCCGATGGCTCATGCAGTCCGATCCAGACAAACTGGTTAAATTCCTTTAGAACTTCGTGGACATGATTAAGCTCGACGTCGGCTTTTCGCCTGCCATCAGAATACGCGACACAATTAACAATGGTCTTTGACGGAGTTTTAGGACTGACCTCCATACCTGTGGATTAGCATCATTAAGGTAATTTTTTTCTATTAAGTAATCGAGCTTTTCACGGAAAATTAATCACGGCGGCCACAATGTGTTCTATGAGCGGCGACCGTAAATCAATTTAGTTTCGGAACTTTAGAACAAAAACCATGAACCGCAAAAAATTCCTGCAACAGGCCGCACTGACCAGCGGTGGCATAATCGCGGCGCCTGCTTTTGCCTATTCTCAAAAAAATGTCATCGACCCTTTGCCACCGGAAAAGGTGAAAGATTTTGTGATCGCGGGCCATGGCAATTTTGATAAAGTAAAAAGCTTACTGGCTGAAATGCCAACGTTATTGTATGCAACCTGGGATTGGGGAAATGGTGATTTTGAAACAGCACTTGAAGGAGCAGGTCACGTGGGCAATAAAGAAATTGCCAATTACCTGATCGGCCTGGGGGCAAGAACCAATTTATTCGTATTGACCATGCTTGGCAAAACCAGCATCGTAAAAAATTTCCTGGAAACGTTTCCTCAATATTTAAAAGCAAGAGGACCGCATGGTCTCACTTTTTTCCATCATGCACAGGCCGGCGGCAGCGATTCAAAAGAGCTGCTCGATTATTTCCTATCCAAAGGTTTATCGGAAGATAAAATGGCCTTGTGATCGATAAGAGATAGCAAGAATAAAATCAGCTAACTTTATCATGCGGCCTATGGTTAATCGTCATTTATTTCTTAAACTAAAATATGTCTATGAGGAAGCTAAATTTATTTACCACCATTCTGCTTTTTGCTTCACAATTCGCACTTGCGCAAAAAGACTATAAAGTCGTTTTCGATCTCACCAGCGGCGACACTCTCTCACAACAAACTGCCATTCGCTGGGTAAATGAGATAGTAAAAGCTGAGCCCACTGCGCAGGTGGAAGTCGTCATGTTTGGAAAAGGCTTGCCCCTGGCTGTGAAAGACAAATCAGCAGTGTCCGGCGATGTTACAACTCTTGCGACCAATAAAAATGTTACATTTAAAGTATGTGCAACGGCAATGGCGAATCAAAAGATCGACAAAAGCGAGTTACTCCCCGGTGTACAAATAGTGCCGGACGGCATTTACGAAATTGTCAGTAAACAAAAGGAAGGATGGGGATATATTAAAGTGGCACACTAGATTTTGGATTTATGATTTCGGATTTATGATTTCGACCCACTTCCCGGTGCACAAATAGTGCCGGACCGCATTTACGAAATTGTCAGTAAACAAAAGGAAGGATGGGGTTTATATTAAAGTGGCACACTAGATTTCGGATTTATGATTTGAGTGATCAGTTGACTACAATCCAAAATCAAAAGATTGACAAAAGCGAGTTACTCGCTGGTGCGTAAATAGTGCCGGACGGCATTTACGAATTATCGGCAAAAAAAAGGAAGAATGGGGATATATTAAAGTGGCACACTAGATTTCAGATTTACGATTTCGGACTTATCATTTGAGTTGACCGCAATCCAAAATCGTAAATCGTAAATCGTAAATCAAAAATTATTGTGGTGTTCCTGCATCACGCCATTGCTTGAAAATTGCGATCGTGCTATCGCTAAGTTTTGCATGCATTGCTGGCATAAATCCTTTGTCTGTCGGATTTAATTCAATACGACGAATTGCATCATCTATGCTGGATTTTAAACCATCATAGTTATCGAACGCTTTTTTATTGCCACCTTTGGAAGGTATATGACAAGGAGAGCAATGTTCGGCAACAATTGATTTCATATTTACCGCATAACTGACAGTCGCAGGATTTGTTGTCGCATTGGCTGTGGGTTCCGTCTGGGGCTTTTTCTTGTGACACGCCGCAAATACAATTACTGAAAGGCTGATAACACCTACCTGGATCAAAAATTTTTTCATTGATTTCTAAATTTAAGTTTAAATATATTTAATAAATGGACGTAAACAACTCTTTGCCGCCAAATTTATATCGTGAACCGAAAGAAAATGGTTGACCGGTAAATTATTTCAAGGCTATTTTTTTTAGATTTGATAAAGACATACCATGAAGGCCCTTGCCTCCCAGTTAAATAAAATTATTGACGACCACTTACCCGGTTTGCAATCCGTTAGTGCAGATGAATTTCATTTCAAACCTTCTCCTGCAAAATGGAGCAAGAAAGAGATCCTGGGTCACCTGGTGGATTCCGCACATAATAATATTCGCCGTTTTATTGTAGGGCAATACGAGGAACGACCTAAAATTGTTTACAACCAGGACAAATGGGTGTCCATCACAAATTACCAGCAGTATCGATTAACTGACCTAATCGATCTCTGGTACCAACTTAATAAACACATTTGCCAGGTGCTGACATCCGTGCCCTCTGAAATGAGGCGGCGACAAGTGGGAACAGAAAAGTTGCATGACTTAGAATGGCTTGCTGAAGATTATATTAAACACCTGCTCCATCATTTGCACCAGGTGCTGGATCTTGAGCCTGTAGCTTATCGTTGAAACGAGATGGGCAAATTTTTTGTACAATAGTTTCATAAATTACAGCTATGTTTCCAATCGGCGATGATAATTCAGACCGGACTATAACTCCTTACGTAAATTACCTGATCATTGCGTTGAACGTAATCGTGTTTGTCTTTTTGCAGGGGTTGAGTGGCGATAATCCATTTACTTATTCTTATTCAACAGTGCCGGGAGAAATCTTGAGCGGCCACGACATTGTTACCGATGCGCAGGTAGTCACTGATTCTGTTACGGGGCAGCGATTTTCAATACCGGGTTTGGGCCCCACTCTTATTCCAGTTTACTTTACCCTCATTACATCCATGTTCATGCATGGAGGCATTGCACATATCGCCGGTAATATGCTTTACTTATGGATATTCGGGGATAATATTGAAAATGCACTTGGGCATAAGCGCTATTTATTGTTTTACCTTCTTTGCGGGATCATCGCTTCATTGAGTCATGTTTTTGTAACAAAAATCCTGGGGCAAAGTCTCCTTGTTCCCAGTCTTGGAGCTTCCGGCGCTATTTCAGGTGTGTTAGGTGCATACATTTTATTATTCCCCCGCAGAAGAGTAACCATGTTATTTATCCGCTTTATTTCACATGTTTCTGCATTTTGGGCCATCGGCATTTGGATCGTCTTTCAAATAATCAGCGGTCTTGGGATGCTTGGCGGATCTGATACAGGCGGTGTAGCATATGCAGCACATATCGGGGGATTTCTCGCCGGCCTGGTCCTTATCAAACTTTTTTTACCCCGTGCGAGGTATGCATAAACCTGTTGCTTTTATCACGCCTATCAAAATATAATTGTTCACTAAAAAAAATTATGTCACTCGTTTTCACGTTTACACCCGAGACTTATGCCCCTTTGACGAAACGAAGAAATACTTATCCGGCATGTTCATTGTGCTTATTTGATAAAACAAATTAACATGATACGTAAATTAAAATCAGGAAAATACAGGCTGTATTCAAAAAAGAAAAATCCTAAAACAAACAAAAGAAGAAATCTCGGCACATTTAATTCACTGGAAGCAGCGCAAAAGCATGAAAGGGATGTTCAATATTTCAAGCGCCATTAATAAATACGACCACCTTCATCCTCGTCCAACAGTTTGTGAGCAAGGCTATCATCAAATATCTCGTGCCTGTTTGTAATTGCCTGGCGCAACAGGTCATGAATGGTTATGACGCCAGCGAAGCGCATATCATCATAGACCAGCAGATAACGCGTCTTGTGCAAGTTCATTAAGTTCATGCAATACTCAACAGTGTCACTGAAGGTAACAATTGGCAGGTCAGTGGTCATCACCTCATCTACCTTTGCCGTGTTGCTTGCCCTTCCTTTTAAGATGACATTCCTGGTATAATCTCTTTCCGAAAATATCCCTTTGTATTCATCATTCTCCATCACAACCAGGTAGCTGAGATTAACTGAGTTCAAAAGATTCAGTGCATCAATCACAAGAGTACCGGCACTGACCTGGTTAAAAGGCTTTGTCTTTGTAGCAAGTATATCTTTAACAGTTCGCATACCGGGAGTTTTTTCGAAGGTCGTATTTATTTCCGCTCCCCTGCCTGATTTTTATCAAGTAGTTAGCTAACAAAACGCAAAAAAATATAAATCAGATAGCCAACAACGGCTCCTGAAGTATTTAAAATTACATCGTCTATGTCCGTACTCCTGATGCTGGTGATCAATTGCATCAGCTCGATCGATACAGAAACCAACAGGCAAATAAGAAAAACTCTAAAAAACCCTGAAAGCTTTGGAAAAAGCAAAGGAATATAAATACCAAGAGGCAATAACATTACCAAATTACCGATGACTTGTGTACTGGCTAATTGGAATTGTTCAAACATGAGGAAAGGCTGCATGTTTATTCTGTCCTTTGTCTGCATGCGATGCAAAACCCTGTGCCACCAGCCGTGAGCCACCACTTCCCTGAAAAGTATAAAATAGCCGGTCAGCGTCAATACCATGAATACGTAAACAAGAAAACTTGATTGTATAAACGCCTGTAAAAAAGTTTTTTGCTTTTTTCTATAAACTCCAATGATCATTACAAGAAACATTATGCCAAGTCCGAATGCGAGACTTGCCTTACCTCTTAGTCCTGCCGCTGCATAGTCCCCATGAAATCTTGCTTGAAAATAAACTATCGCAAGAATAAAGACAGGCAGCAGAACGGCTATCTTTTTCATTCTATTGAGCGAATATTTTTTTAAGATCCGCTTCACTCACCGTCAACAAATTCACAGAGGGCAAACGCCGGGTAAGTTCCTTCCAGTTTTTATTTGCCGCAAATACCCTCTTAAGAATGGGTAAGGCTTTATCGACTTGCTTATTATTTGCAAGTGTGATAGCGGTCCAGTATTGCATTTCCAGGTTTGCCGGCATCAGTTGCATGGCAGCATTGTACTCATTCATCGCCTTTACCATGTCATTTTTTTCCGTAGCAAGATCGCCATTATTCATGTGCTCGTAAGCGAGATGCACAGTATAAAGTCGCCGCAATTCTTTGAGCGGTTCTTTGCTATCGTCAACCCGTAGGTCGACTGTTCTTTCATCCCATGACTTACCTTCCGATCTGGCCGGCACAACGATCAAAGCAGCGGACTGTTGGCCACGAATATCGCCACCAACACTTTGCGCAGCTTCCAAAGCGAGCAACATTTTTTCAGCGAGCGGTTTATTCCCGCCCGATTCAAATGCCGCTGCCATCGCCTTCGAAACCTTGTCTGTCAGCATCATGTTTGATTGAACAGAAAATTGCTTTCCTTGTATTTGGGTTGCGTATTGAATACAGCCTTTGCCGGTATGCGTAGCAACATTTCCTTTTGTATCAACAATAGCCACCTGCCTCACGTCTCTTCCTTCGTCATCTTTTAATAATGCATCTAATGCTTCCTGCGCGGTTAAGCCTCTGCGCAAAAGGTCAAGACCACGAATACCAAAAGATTTGTTGACAAACGACTGAGTGGCTACTGCTCCCACCCCCGCTTCGGCCCAACTGACCGATGTGCCCACAGAAAACCAATGACTCTGTACCGCCACAGCCATCTCGCCGGTAAGCGAGTCGCGGGCTACAATGGAAAATGTATGAGCCAGTGGAGAGGAATTTTTATATACCTGGCCAAATAAATCAAAGGCCGCCATCACAAATAAAAACAGAAAAAAAAATTTTCTCATAAATTTAATTTTGACTAGCTAAAATTATGAATGCGAAACAAACTTGATCGAGCAATCAGCTACCTGATCCCATGTTATGTATGTGAGGCCAAAAAGTGACTGAAGGCAACTAAACAACGAAAAGAGGTACATCATGAGCCAATTAATCGTCGTGCTGTATCAAATTTGTAAGTCAGCTTGTTACTTTTTTTCCGTGTCAAACAAGTAAACAGAACTATCCTTGCGCATAGCCAATGATTGACAAAAATATTTATTCAAAACCACCCTAAAGCTATTAACGGGGCTTATTCCATCATACAGGCGACTATAATCTCTATCTGAAAAATAGTAAGCATTCAAATTCATAAACATCCTATCACCGGGTACTTCCGGCCCAAATTCCCTAAATCCGTGATCTCCCTCAAGAATTACAACTCTGGGCCTGTCCGAGGGTGCCACAATCAATGGGATTATTTTTTGCAGAAGAGTATTGGTGTATTTTACCTGACCAAGGTAACCTTCCTTAATATTTATTTTTTCCGTCAAAACAGCCGTGTCTGAAACTTCTTTACCATTCGAATCTAAAAAGATTGGCCTGTGCGGGAGGATAAGATGCGTATAAATAAATCGAGGTGTATCATTCCTGGTAGAAAGTTCTTTTATCAAACCATTAAAGTTATAATTATTCCGATAAAGGTGATATGCCTTTTCTGCTTTGTAACTTTTCGGAATTCGCAACGCTCCGGTAAAAATGTTCCTGACGCTAAAATTGCGGCCTATATCCCTTCTAATCCTTGAATAAAGCGTTTGGTCTTCAATTTGACTGTAATAGAAATCCCAGAAGAAAGGTTTTGTTTGGCAGGGCGCCACATCGAAATCAAAGCAACCGTAGTTTTCTATCTTGTAACCCTGTTGCTCTAAATAATTCATCAACACATTGCTTTTTAAGGTTTCAATAGCCTCCATCGTCCGTCTTACATTTGCAGTTTTACCCTCTATACCTTTTTTCAGATAGTCGAGATTCATTGTAGATCCCAGAGAAAATGCAGTCATATTATAATTACTCCGCGAAAGCGATGACATAAAAAAATGATTGTCCTTAAGCAAAGAATCAGTCTTACCGTTATCATAGTGAAAGTCTTCCTTGAGGCTCTTTGAACTCGGATAGCCATCCAATACTATAAGAAATATATCAGGCTTTTCCTTATCCACACACGTTGACGTTAAGTTTAACTTATCAGTTTTTGATGTAAGATTATTGTCAATAGACCTGCTCGTAATGATGTTTTTGATCAAAACACCTATTTCCAACATGGCAAAAATGCCAACCAGGTAATAAAAATAACGCGTGGAACGCTTGCTGATCTTTTCGCGTTTTCTCAAAGAAATAAAAAAAACGACAGTAATGATGGATATCAATGGCAACAGAAAAGTATAGGATACAAAGAACCTGCTGTTTATAACAGATTTTAGAAAGTCATGAAAAGCACCGAATAAAAAAAATACGGATAACAGATAAAGGGAAAAAATTGAGGAGGTATCGGCTTTCCTTAACAAAAAGAAGCTAAGACCAATTATCCCAAGGGTCACCATAAAATAGTATGTTGAAAGCCGAAAAATGACATGAGTGGGTATCAATCCGAAATTCTCATTAATGCCATGCAATACAAAAAACACAGGCAGGAAAAAAATGAATAAAAGATTTTTATTTGGGCTCCTGAGAAATCTATGTGGCATATTTAACTACTAGGGAGGAAGTAAAACATTCGAATATAAATTTAAAATTATTGTGATAAAGATATTAGACAAAAAATTATAAATTAACAATCTGTGGAAAAGGTTGTAGAATCATTTACCTCGAACTCCTTTTATTGAAAAACCAAGATTATTAACGGTGGTTGTCTTTATATTAGTAAATCCGGCTATCGTGAACCAAAATCCCACTTCTTCTGGCTCATGTTCAAATCTGTACCGAGGGCTGAAACTGTCTAAAAGTTCTATCATGATCTCTCGCCACGATCCCGGTTCGCGTCCCTTTATCAAAGAGATGAATTTATATAGGGGCACAAAAAAAATAAGATAAAGCCAAAACTGTAATCTCACAGGCAAGTGAACGGTTATTTTTCTGAGCCAAAGAATTATTTTATGCATTCGGTTAGGATTTGGCTTATAGAGCCACACACAATAAGTTCCCCTGTTGTTCACTAAGCGGGAAACAACTGCGAACGCTTTTCTGGTGTCAGGAGTATGATGTAAAACCCCGCTTGAATAAACAAGGTCAAAAGAATGATCTGCAAAGGGAAGATGGTGAAGATCTGCCTGGATAAAATGACAGTTATCAGAGAGATTGTCCATACACGCTTTGACCACACTCAACCCAAGATCGACGCCAATGGCTGTCTCACATTTTTCACCAAGCAAAAGTGTTGACCTGCCGTGTCCGCAACCAACATCGATGGCTAACTCATTTTTAAAAGAATTCGCAGGCAGATCGAGTTCATGGAAAAGTTGAGTTTTATATTCTTCATTTGTAAGATGCCAAATATTGACCTGTTCGTCTCCCTTGAGCAAATTCCATTCGAGGC
>Ga0070684_100000473_pt1 | contig 27446 bp, 30 predicted proteins | sample KBSC723LmetaG_FD_65653 | JGI IMG/M metagenome (GOLD analysis project Ga0070684, IMG submission 65653) | Corn rhizosphere microbial communities from Kellogg Biological Station, Michigan, USA - KBS C7.2-3L metaG | ecosystem: Host-associated > Plants > Roots > Rhizosphere ...
TCGTTATCCGCACTTACGTTGGTTCCCGGTTGTTTTACGAGGCCGACCGGGGACCTCGACCTGCAGCTCAGCCGGAGAACCGACCACGTCGAGACCTGGTCGCCCCCGTATGTGTTCCGGAACAGTGTAGCCGCGGCAGCTCGATCAATCCGACCGGCCGCATCCGGCGAACACCTCCCAGGGAGAGCACACCGAGACGGGAGGAACGTCGTGAAGAAGCTCGTATTGCTCGTCGCCGCGACGGCGACGGTCGCTCTGGTTGTCGTCGCCTTCGCCGGCGCAGCGGAGACCTACACGGTCAGCGCGACGCTGAAGAACAACACCGAGGTGCCGAAGCCGAAGAGCGCACGGCTCGCGAAGGGCGCGTTCAGCGCGAAATACGTCGAGAACAAGACCGGCGCGACGCTGACCTGGAAGCTGACGTACTCGCGCCTCACGGGCAACGCGCTGGCCGCCCACATCCACATGGGCAAGCCGGGCGTCGCCGGCCCGGTGGTCGTCCCGCTCTGCGGCCCTTGCAAGAACGGCCAGACGGGCAAGGTCCACATCTCGAAGGCCGTGATCTCTGCCCTCGAGGGCGGCAAGGCCTACATCAACGTGCACACGAAGAAGAACGCCGCGGGCGAGATCCGCGGCCAGGCCAAGGTCGCCGGGTAGCGACCAAGGAAGGTCGGGCGGGCCCGCCGCGGCCCGCCCGACTCCCCTGCACCCAGCGTCAGCTGGTGCTGCTCATGGCAGCCGTCACGTCCTTTGCGCGCTCGGCCATCTCCTCGGGCGGGACGTCCTCGACATGGGTCCCGCTCGACCACGAATGGCCGAACGGATCCGTGAGCCAGCCGAAACGGTCGCCCGCTGCGCGACCGTGTCGACGTCCTCGACGTAGAGGCAGATGCCCGGGGTCGTGCCGCCCGGCTCGGTCGGCGACGAACACGAGGTACGGGTAGCGGTGCGATACCCCTCCGGAACGGGGCTTCGGCATGGATCCACCTTCGGTCGTGCGGCAGAAGCGCCGCTGAGGGTCCCGTGTCCCGTTTCGACCCGGCGAAACCCGTCTCCGGCTGCTCCCCGGATCGTCGGCGAACGGCCGTTCTACCGGCGCGACTTGAGCGCACGCTGCATCGCGCGGTCGGCGTCCCGCTTGGCGATGTCGCGACGCTTGTCGATCGTCTGCTTGCCACGGGCGAGGGCGATCTCGACCTTCGCGCGACCGTCCTTCCAGTACATGCGGGTCGGCACCAACGTCAGCCCCCGCTCGCGCACCTTGCCGTACAGCGAGGCGATCTCCCCGCGGTGCAGGAGCAGCTTGCGGTCGCGTGTCGGCACATGGTTGGCGATGTTGCCCTGCTCGTAGGTCGAGATCTCGGCGCCGACGAGCCAGACCTCGCCGTCGCGGACGTCGGCGAACGCCTGCGCAAGCGAGGCGCGTCCGTCACGCAGCGACTTCACCTCGGTCCCGGTGAGGACGAGGCCCGCCTCGAAGCGGTCGAGAAGCTCGTAGTCGTGGCGCGCGCGACGGTTGTCCGCGATCAGCTTCTCTCCGGCCATGCCGCCGACAAGTCTAGGCGCGGGACCTAGACCGGCGGCCCGGTCGAGCCGACCGGAACGGTCGGGATCCGCCTCGCGGCGAAGAGCGCCAGCACCGTGATGAGGGCGAGAATCGCGAGCGCGGACTTCAGGCCGTCGATGCGTGCGTCCTTGTAGGCGGTCAGAGCGGCATCCGTCGTCCTCCCGCTGACGTTTGCCCTGTCGAGCGCCGCCTCGAGGTCGGCGTCCGAGATGAACGGGACGCCGCTCGCCAGCTTGACGCTCGCCTCCGACTTGACCCGGTCAGGAATCGCGGAGCTCGCCTGGATGTTGGCGACGAAGGCAGTCGTGAGCGCCGCGATCATCACCGAACCGGCCAGCGCAGTTCCGAGCGAGGCACCGAGATTCGTCATCGTGTTCTGGAGCCCGCCGACCTCCGGGCTGTCCTCGTCAGGAACCGCCGACACGGTGACCGCTCCCAGCTGCGACGCGAGCGCGCCGATCCCCAGCCCGATCAGCAGCATCGGCACGAACACGATCTCCGCACCGGAGCCGGTGTCCAGTCCGGCGAGCAGCACGAGGCCACCGAGGAGAAGGGCCAGGAGCCCCGAGCGGACGACGAGCCGTGGCCGTGCTCTCGGCCAGACCTTCGGGATCCCGACGGCGGCGGCGAGCAACGTCACCGAGAGCGGCAAGAGCCGTACGCCCGTCTCCAGCGCCGAGAGGCCCAGACACACCGAGAGGTAGAGCGGGACGACGAAGAAGATGCCCGCCTGGACCATGAACTGACAGCAGAACATCACCAGGCCGCCGACGAGTTGGCTGTTCCGCAGCATCGCCGGGCGCACGAGCGGCTCCTGATGGCGATCTTCGCGCCGGTGCTGCCAGGCGAAGAACAGCCAGATCACGAACAGCCCGCCGATCATCAGCCAGATGGACGGCGAGAGGCCTCCCCAGCTCGGGCCGCCCTCCCGCGCCAGGAACCAGCCCCACGTGCCGGTCTTGAGGATGCCGAAGACGAAGAGCGCGAGGCCTGCAGCCGAGACACGACGCCGACGACATCGAGGTGAGGACGCTTCTCGACCGGCGCGTCCTCGAACCTCCTGGTCATCAGCAGGATGAAGAGGACGATCACGACCTCGCCCGCGAAGACCCAGCGCCACGAGAAGTATGTGGTGCAGAAGCCGCCGATCAGCGGGCCGACCGCGACGGCGATCGCTCCCGCGGCCGCGACCAGCCCATACGCAGCCGGGCGCCGCACGGGCGGGAAGTTTCCCGCGACGAGCGCAACGATCGCGGGCAGGATGAGGGCCGCACCGACGCCCTCGAGAAACGACCAGCCGATGAGCAGCACCGCGTAGGTCGGTGCAATCGACGTCGTGAGCGATCCGCACCCGTAGATGACGCAGCCGATCGCGAACGCGCGCTTGCGCCCGATCATCGCGCCGATCTTGGCGCCGGTGATCATCAGCGCCGCCATCACGAGGGTGTAGAGCGTGATCGCGGTCTGGATGCCGGTCACGGTCGTGCCGACGTCCTTCGCCACCTCCTCGATCGAGACGTTCATCACCGAGCTGTCGAGCGTCATCAGGAACTGGCCGGCCGCCAGCGTGAACAGGACGAGCTTTGACCCGGACGGGCCTTTGCCCGTCGTCGGTTGGGAGATTGCCATCGTCCCCGCCGACCCTAACCCGTGAACCGGGCCGTCGGTGAGCTCCACCGGCCCGGCGTTCGCAGCTGCCTAACCGAGGTAGGCGTTGATCAGCGAGCGTTCCTCGGCCCGGATCTCTGCGGCCGACTCCTCGAGAGCGACCTCTCCGCCGGCGAGCACGTAGACGCGATCGCATACGCGGAGCGCCAGATCGACACGCTGCTCGACCAGCAGGAGCGACCTCCCCCGCTCCCGCAGCTCGGCAAGCGCCTCGGCGACGCTGTCGATCGCCATCGGCGCCAGCCCCAGCGACGGCTCGTCGAGCAGCAGCACCTTGGGGTCGCTCATCAGCATGCGCGCGATCGCGACGATCTGCTGCTGTCCTCCGCTGAGAGCGGAGGCCGGCCTCGCGCGCACGTCGCGCAAGAGCGGGAAGAGCTCGTACACCGACTCCAGCAGCTCGCGCACACGCCTCCGGTCCCGGCGCAGATGAAGAGCCCCGAGGAGCAGGTTGTCCTCGACCGACTGGTTCAGGAACAGCCGCCGTCCTTCCGGGACGAGCGCGGCCCGGCCCCGCGCGATCAGGTGGGTCGGCATCCGGACGAGCTCCTCGCCGGCTATCCGGATCGAGCCGCGCCGGTGCTTGACGAGGCCCATGATCGCCCGCAGGACGGTGGTCTTGCCGGCGCCGTTCGGGCCGAGCAGCGCGACGGCCTCGCCCTCGGCGATCGTCAGGTCCAGGTCGCGCACGACGTCGTACCGGCCGTAGCCGGCGCGGAGCGAAGAGACCTCGAGGATGCCCGGCGAGGCGCTCATTGCCCGAGGTACACCTCCCGGACGCGGGCGTTCTCCCGGACCTCGGCGGCAGGCCCGGTCGCCACCACCTCCCCCGCGTCGAGCACGGTCACCTGGTCGCAAAGGGCGAACACGAAGCGCGGCTGGTGCTCGATCAGGATCACGCTCACCCCTGCACTCCTCAGCTCGCCGAGGATCGTGGCGACGTGCTCGACCTCGGTCGGCGACAGGCCGGCCAGGGGCTCGTCGAGGATCACCGCCCGCGGTCCCGCGACGACGGCGGCGGCGAGTTGCGTGAGCTGCTGGATCCCGTGGGGGACGTTCGTGATGCGCGTCGAGGCCCACCGTTCGGCGCCCACGAAGCCGAGCGCGTCGGTCGCGCGCGCCCGCATCCGCCTACCGTCCCTGCGAGCGGTCGGGAGCACCGGCCAGACGGCCGCGCGAGGCGCGACGCGCGGGATCCGCGAGTAGAGCCCGACGCCGACGTTGTCCAGCACGGACAACTCGCGGACGAGCACCGGCGCCTGGAACGTGCGCATGAATCCGGCGCGTGCGCGGGCGGGCGGGCCGCCCTTCTCGAACGGCGCACCCTCCAGCCGGATCGTCCCAGCCTGCGGCTTCAGGCGGCCGGCGATGAGGTTCACCAGGGTGGTCTTGCCCGAGCCGTTCGGACCGATCAGACCGTGGATCGAGCCCTCCTCGACGAGAAAATCGACGTCGTTCACGGCCAAGGCCGCGCCGCTGTAGGCGAAGCTGACCCCACGGCACTCGACTGCGAGTCTGGCGGTCGCCGTCCTGGTCGCACCGCTCACGCTGCCGGGAACGGCCTCCGGGTGCTGGGCGCCCTCGCGGGCGGCCGCCGCAAGCGTGGAGATGCCGACCGGAGCCGCATGCTCGGCGGAACGCACGGCCGCCGCGGCAGGCACCTCGTCGCCCTCGCGCCGGGGCAGCAGCCCGAACAGCCGGCGTACCACCGCTTCGACGAGCCCGAGGAATCCGGCCGGGTAGACGACGATCACGGCGAGGAACAGCCCGCCGAACAGCACCTCCTGCCAGAACGGGTTGATGTTGACCTGCGCCGGGAACATGGTGACGAAGGCGGCGCCGAGCACGGGGCCGATCGTGGTGTTGAGCCCGCCGAGAATCACCATCACGAGGATGTTCACCGAGACGGTCCAGTCGAACTGGCCCGGCGAGATGAAGCCCTGGAAGGTGAAGACCCAGCCTGCCGCCCCGGCCATCGCGGCGGACACGCCGAACAGCCCGATCCTGATGAGCGCCGTCCTCGCGCCGGCCGCGGCTGCGAACGGCTCGGCGTCGCGGATCGCCAGCAGGACCGGGTAGAGCGGCGACCGCCGCAGCGCAAGGCTCAGCAGCACGGCGAGCAGCAGCAGCGCCATGCAGCACCAGATCAACGACTGCCCGAGCCAGTCGAGCCAGCCGGGGAAGCCGGGGAAGATCGGCCCGATCAGGCCCCCGTAGCCGCCGGTGAACGCGAAGTCGCTCGCCACCACGGTGATGACGAGCGTGAAGATGAATGTCGTGATCGCGAAGTAGAGGCCGCTGACCCGGAGGGTGAGCGTGCCGAGCAGGAGCCCGACGAGCCCGACCCCGAGCATGCTGACCGGCAGGAGCACGAAGAGATTCCAGTGGTGGTCGTTGTAGAGCAGGGTCGTCCCGTATGCCCCGATTGCGAAGAGCCCCGCGTGGCCGAGCGAGTAGAGTCCGACCATGCCGGCGACGAGATCGAGGCTGACAGCGAGGATGCCGAACACGGCGGCGACGAGGATGAGCCCCTGGAGGTAGAGCGTGCCGTCGTGCGCGACGTAGTACGTGAACGCGAGATACGCCGCCACCGATACGAGCAGGGTCGGCGAGCGCCATGGCAGCGAACGCGCCGCCACCGGCTGCGTCTCGACGTCCCGCTCCGCGCCCGCCGCAGGCGCTTCGGCCCTCATGTGACCGCGGGTCTCGGTCTCCGCCAGCGCCGGCCCAGGCCGCGGAGCTGCGGCCCGATGGAGAACAGCCCTTGCGGCGTGACCAGGAGGATCACGACGACCACGACGAACGGGAACCAGTCAGACGCCTGCGTGTTGATCAGGCTCTTCGACGCCTCCTCGAGGATCCCGAGGATGAGCCCGCCGACCATCGCGGCCACCGGCCGCTCCGTGCCGCCGATCATCAGCGCGACGAAGCCCGCGATCCCGTAGGTGTTGCCGAGGTACGGGTTCGAGTACGTGATCGGCCCGATCAGGATGCCGGCGATGCCCGCGAAGAGACCGGCGCCCGCGAACGCGATCACCGCGATCATCCCGGTGTTCGCGCCGAGCGCCGACGCCATCTCGGGGTCGTAGGCCACCGCCATCCCCGCCTTGCCGAAGAGCGTGTGTTTGCGGACGAGCTCGAAGCCCACCGCCATGCCGACGGCCACGCCGATCGTCACCAACTCCTGCAGCGTCAGCGTCGCGTTGCCGATGTGCACGCCCGTCCCGTTCAGCAACGTGGGGAACGATCGCGAGGTCGGGCCCCAGATGATCGCGGCAACGTTCTGCAGGATCAGGGCGACACCGAGGGTGCTGACGAGCCAGGCGAAGCTGAAGCGGCTGAACGCAAGCACCGGCCGGACTGCCACGAAGTAGGTGGCAACGCCGGCGAGCACCCCTGCGACGACTCCGCCCGCGAGCGCGAACCCGACCCAGGCGCCGGTCCGGGCGATGGCAGCGGCGACCATCACCGCCACCATCAGCAGCTGCCCCTCGGCGAAGTTGATCACCCGGGTGACGTAGAAAGCGACCGCGAAGCCCATCCCGACGAGCCCGTAGACCGCCCCGCTCGCGAGACCGCTGAGGAGGACCTGCAGCACCTAGCCGGCGGCCTCCGCGTACTCGTCGTCGGTGACGGCGTGGAGCCAGTCCGCGGCGCCCAGTGAGATCGCGACGTGGAGGAGATAGCTGTCGGGCGCAGCGCCGTGCCAGTGCTCCTCTCCGCCGGCGATGTGGACCACGTCGCCCGCCCTGATCGGGCCGCCCACGCCGTCGCGGCGCCGTACGAAGCCTGCGCCGTGCGTCACGTACAGGACCTGTCCGATCGCGTGCGTGTGCCAGTGCGTGCGCGCCCCCGGCTCGAAGAAGACGTTGGCGACGCCCACGTCGCCCTCGGCCGCGAGCACGGGGTCGGCCCACACGCGGCCGGTGAACGTCGGCCCGCGCTCCTCCGACTCGGACCCCGAGGCCCGTCCCGGTGCGATTCTCATTCGCCTTCACCTCCATCCTGGAGCCGGACGCCGCCGGAGAGGTCTCCGAGAGCGTCGACCACCCGGTTCGAGATCTGCTCGCCGTACCCGAGCGCGGCCGCCAGGTGGAACGCGCCGAGACACGACGGTCCCGCGACGCTCGTCACCTCCAGCCGCCGCGCGAGGTCGAGGTACAGCTGGATGTCCTTTGCCATCAGGTTGCTCGTCAGCCCGCCTTCGAGGTAGTCGCCCTGGACGATCCGCGGGAAGCGGTTCAGCGTCGCGAAGTTGACGCCGCTCGAGTTGTTGACGACGTCGAGGAACTGCGCCAGGTCGAGCCCCGCCTTGCGGGCCGCGACCATCACCTCGGCGGTGGCTGCGAGGCTGATGCCGTTCAGGAAGTTGTTCAGCAGCTTGGCCACGTGCCCCGAGCCTGGCGCGCCCATGTGGTAGACGCGGCTCGAGAACGTCTCCAGGAACGGCCTGGCCGTGTCGAGCGCCTGCTCCGAGCCGCCGGCCATGATCGTCAGCGAGCCTTGCTCGGCGGCTGCCGCGCCGCCCGAGATCCCCGCGTCCACGAGCTCGACGCCGCGCTCGGCGAGGTCGGCGTGGATCTTCACCGTCGAACTGGGCGCGGACGTGCTGAGGTCGACGACGATCTGGCCATGCCCGCAGGCGGCGAGCAGGCCGTCCTCGCCGTAGACCACCGACTCGACCACGCGGCTGTCCGGGAGCGACAGGAACACGACGCGCGCGCCGCCGACGAGCTCGGCGAGGGAGCCCGTGGTCGGCACGCCCGACCGGCCGGCCTGGCCCGGGTCGACGTCGAAGCCCGTGACGGCGAGCCCGGCGCCGTGGATCCGCCGCGCGATGCGGCCGCCCATGTTGCCCAGGCCGATCATGCCGCTGTGCGCCCGGTCGGACATCGGCTCAGCCGGCGACGGCAGCGGTCTCGTCGACCCGGCTCGGCTCACCCGCGGCGAGCGAGAGCTCGGCCACCCGCAGCGAGTCGTCGAACTGCCGCGTCGGGAACGTCTCCCAGAGCTTCTCCTCGTGGAACGGGACGATGCGCGTGACGTCCTGGTTGACCCACTGCCACATCTCCTCCATCGTCAGGACGCAGCGCTCGACGCTGCCGAAGATCAGCCCGATCGGCGTGAAGCGCCCGTCGGGGCCGAGGAAGTTCTCGTAGAGGTAGGCGTTGTCGCCGGCAAGCAGCCAGCGCCCGTCGCGGGCGTTCTCCACCGTGACGTACTGCGAGCCCGCCGTATGGGTGTCGTGGGCGGGGACGCAGCGGACGCCCGGGAGCACCTCCGTCTCCTCCTCGAGCAGCGTCAGCTTGCCCTGCTTCCTGCGGTTGACGAGCCAGAGCATCAGGTCGGGATCGGTGGCGCTCGTCAGCCACTGCAGCCGGTCCGGCAGCCCGGACGCCCACATGTACCGGGAGAGCTCGCGCGCCTGGAAGTAGACCTGTGCGTTCGGGAAGAACTCGACCCCGCCCGCGTGGTCGAAGTGGTTGTGGGTGAGGATCATCGTGTCGACCTCCGCGGGATCGATCCCGATCCGCTTCAGCACGACCTCGGGCGGCTGCCAGTCGCTGACGCCGTACGACTGCGCCAATACCTCGCCGAGCTCGACGTGGTTGTAGCCCGTGTCGACGACCGCGACGTGACCCTCGCCCTTGAGCACCGCGTAGCAGTAGGGCGCGACCCTCGTCCCCGTGTTCCAGTCGCCGTACTTGAGGATGCCCTGGGCGAACCCGACGACGCGTGCGTACTCGACGACCCAGATCGAATAGTCAGCCATCCGAACTCCTATCGCTCCGGTCCGTGCCCGGCGGCGCAGCACGGGACGTATTCGCAAGGGAGGACCCGCCACACCTCGCGGCGCATGCGGCGGTGGGACGCACGGACACGGTCGAGATCCGACTCGGACGCATCGCCCGCCAGCAGCCGCCTGAGGTCGCGCGCCGCGTCGACACAGGCGGCGAGCTGCGGGGCGAGGCCGGGCAGACGGCGCCCGGCGTCGATGGAGTCGGCCAGCAGCCGGTCGGCCTCCTCCGGGAGCCCGGCGGGCTCGGCGTCGAGGACGAGCGCGGCGGCCGCGGCGCTCGTCAGCACCTTCGAGCGCGCGTACAGCTCCTGCAGCTCCTGCTCGGCGGCCGGTGTCGCCACGGTGCTCATGCCGTAGGCTTCCCGGCCGCGAGCTCCTCGACCAGGATCGGCACTCCGACCGTGCACGAGTGGATGCCGATCACGCTCGCGAGCTCGATCACCTCGAGCACCTCCTCGCGGGTGGCGCCGTAGTCGAGCGCGTTGCGAATGTGCTGCCTGAGCCCCGACACGTACAGGTGCGTGGCCGACACGTCGAAGGCGGTGTAGATCAGTTCCTTGATCTTCGGCTCGAGCGTCCCGCTCACCCACGGCACCGACGAGAACTGCGTGTAGGCGGCGAAGAACTCCGCGTCGAGCCACAGCATCTCGTCCCAGAACGGGTTCCAGTAGCCGCGCTTCTCGGTGAATTCGGCCTTGATCTCCTCCTGGCGGGCGGAGAGCTCGCGTGAGACCGGCTTGCCGATCGCCTCGAGCTCGTCGACGAGGATCGGGACGCCGATGTTGCAGGCGTGGATCCCGAGCGTGGCGGTGAGCTCGAGCACCTCCATGATCTCCTCAGCCGTCGCGCCGTGGGCGAGCGCCTGCTTGATGTGCTGGCGGATCCCCGGCACGTAGAGATGGGTCGCTGCCGCGTCGACCGCGATGTAGACGAACTCCTTGATCTTCGGGTCGAGCGGCCCCGACAACCACGGCACCGACGAGAACCGCGTGTAGGCCTCGAAGAAGTCCTCGTCCAGGTCGAGCAGGGCGTCCCAGAACTCGTTCCAGTAGCCCCGCGCGTCGATGAACGCGTCCCGCAGCTCCTTCTTGCGCTCGTTCGTTTCGGTGCTCATTCCCCTCCTCTGTTCGGCCGCGGGGCGGGCCGGGACGCGCCCGACCCACCCCGCAGGCCGGGCTCTACTTCGTCGCCTTCCAGGTCTTCGTCTTCGCGTCGTACTTCACGAGCTGGAGCTGCTTCGTCGTGATCGTCGCGTGGTTCTGTTTGCTGAACGAGACGACGCCCTGCAGACCCTGGAAGTTCTTGACGCCGTTGAACGCGTCCTTGAGCTTGTTCGGGTCGGTCGAGCCCGTCTTCTTGATCAGCGCGCCGAGCATCATGATCGCGTCGTAGTTCGCGACCGCGAACGGGGTGGCGTCCAGGTGGTACCTGGCCTTGTACCGCTTGCGGAACGACTTGACGGCCGCGTTCGGGTTGTAGTCGGTCTTCAGCATCGCGCCGATCGCCCCGTTGGCGGAAGCGCCGGCGAGCTTGGCATACGTGTTGTCCGCATTGATCTCGTCGTTGCCGAGCACGGTCAGCTTCGTGCCCGTGGTCTTCAGCGTCTGCGAGAACCGCGCCGTGTCCTGCGGGGTCAGCCAGACGACCACGCAGTCGGCCTTGGCGCTCTTGATCTTGTTGATCTCGTTGGTCAGGCCGACGGTCGCGCCGGTCGACCAGTCCTCGTTGATCGTCTCGTCGAGGACGAGCTTTCGGCCGTTCTTCTCGTAGCCGATCTTGACGCCCGCCTCGCCGCCGCGGCCGTAGGTGGACGGGTCGTGCAGAACGGCGAGGCCCTTGCAGTGGTTGACCGCGTACTGGCCGACGATCTCACCCCAGGCGAACGTGTTCAGGCCCCAACTCCAGACCCACTCGAACGGCGCCTTGCTCGGGCCGTTCGGGTAGATGGTCAGACCGGCGTCGTCCACCGCCCCGATGTTGGGGACCCGGAGGCGCTGGGCCATTGCCGACGTGGCCGGCCCGGTGTCTCCCGACCCGGCGATCGCGACCGCTCCGCCGCTGACCAGCCGCTGGAACAGCTGCGACGACAGCGTCGCCGAGGCCTGGTCGTTGTACGACTGGAGCTTGAACTTCTTGCCGAGCGCACCGCCTTTCGCGTTCAGGTCCGCGATCGCCAGCGTGGCGCCGTTCACCATCGCCACTCCGGTGCTCCCGTACGCGCCGGTGGTGCCGGCGATCGACCCGACGAGGATCGTCCCCGCCGACGACCCGCCGGAGGCAGTGCTCGCCCCGACGGCGACCGCGATCGTCGCCAGCGCGACGACGACCATTCTCCATGACCCGATCCAACCTCTCATCGAACGCTCCCTCCTTTGACGTGTCGCCCCTGGAATCGACTCTTCGCGGCCTCAGCCAACGCGCACGGCGAGTCCGCTCACCCCCTCGTCGAGGCCCGGGAACCGGTCCATCACGGCCGGGTCGTGGCCGGGTACGATCACCGCACCCGGCGTCTGCCCGAGCTCTCTGACGAGGTCGTAGGCGCCGTACATCAGCTCGAGGTCGGCCACCACCCCAAATGGACGGTCGGCCTCGAGCTCTTCGTAGAAGTGCACCGCGTCGGACGTCAGCACGACGTCACCGCCGCCGGTCGCCACGACGGTCACCTGCTGACCGGGCGAGTGGCCGCCGACGACGATCGCAGTGATTCCCTCCTGGATCTGCTCGGTGCCCTCGACCAGCCTCACCCGGCCCGAGCGTTGCGCAGCGTCGATCAGCGCGATCTCTGCCGGCTCGACGTGCACTGCGAACTGATGACGATCCGCAAACGGTCCTGTCCAGAACTCGAGCTCCTTTCTCGGGACGACCAGCTGTGCCTGCGGGAAGGCCGCAAGGTTCCCGATGTGGTCGTAGTGCAGGTGGGACACGAGGATCGTGTCCACGTCCTCCGGGCCGACCCCGAGCCGCCCGAGCGCCTCCAGCGGCTCGCAGTCGCAGGTCCGCCCGCGCCGCTCGCCGACACGGGGATCGAACCCGGTGTCGACGAGGATCGCCCGCCCGGCACGGCTGAGGACCCAGAAGTAGTACGCCATCTCCACCTCGGCATCCGGCTCGCCGTAGCTCTCGTAGCGGTGGAAGAACTCGCTCTTCGGCGCGCGCAGCGTGCCGTAGCGGACCGCTGCGACCTCGAAGCGGGCCGTGCCGACGTCGTCGGCCGTGCGCTGCTCAACGGCCTGCATGCGCGACCTCCCCGACCACCTCGACGCCCGCCCACTCCTCGGCGAGCCTGACGAACTCGGTGTGGTCGGCCTCCTCTTCCGCCTGAGCCGCCGCCAGCGTCCAGAGCTGCTGGACGAGACCGCCCACCGGCATCGCGTGGCCGCGTGACCGCGCCTCGGCGAGGCAGAGCTCGACGTCCTTCGTCATCAGCTTCAAGCGAAAGCCGGAGGCGAAGGCGCGGGTCAGCACCTGCCGCGGGAACTTGTCGGAGGTGGCCGTGTTGCGCCCGGTGCTCGCGTTGAAGACGTCGAGCAGCGTGGCGGGGTCCAGCCCGCCCCGGACGCCGAGCGTCGTCGCCTCGGAGGTGATCGCGAAGGCAGTCGCCGAGAGCAGGTTGTTCAGGAGCTTGGCGAGCTGGCCTTGCCCCGCCGCGGCGCCGACGTGGAGGATCGTCGTCGCGAACGTCGCCAGCAGGGGCTTCACGTCGGCGAACACCGCCTCGTCGCCCGAGGCCATGACCGTCAGCCTCCGTTCAGCCGCACCGGCGACACCGCCGCTGACCGGAGCGTCGAGGTAACGGATGCCGTTCGCCTGGAGGCCGGCGGCGATCGCCTCGGTGGTCGACGGCCCGGTGGTCGACAGGTCGACGAACGTGCGCATGGCACCCCCGGAACCGACCTCGCCGGCGACCGTCCGCACGACCTCGGGCAGCGGCAGGCTGACCAGCACGGTCTCCGCGCCGTCGGCCACCTCGGCGGCCGAGGAAGCCGCGGTCGCCCCGCGCTCGACCAGTGCCTCCGCCGCCTCGGCGCGCACGTCGGCGACGAGCACGGCGAAGCCGCCGTCGAGCAGCGCCTCCACCATCGGCGTGCCCATCGCGCCGAGCCCGACGAAGCCGACCGGCGCAGTCACTCGGCGCTCCTCGCGCGGACGGCTGCGCCGTCGCCCGAGCGCTCTTCGTCCTCGAGCTCCGCCAGCACCGCCTCGGTGACGCGGAACGCCTCCATCGCCGCGGGCACGCCGCAGTAGATCGCCGCCTGGAGCAGCACCTCCTGGATCTCCTCTGGTGTGCAGCCGTTGCGAATCGCGCCGCGCACGTGGACGCGCAGCTCGTGCGAGCGGTTGAGCGCGGTCAGCATTCCCAGGTTGACGAGGCTGCGCTCCTTGCGGCCGAGGCCGGGGCGCGACCAGACGGCGCCCCAGCAGTGCTCGGTGACGAACTCCTGCATCGGCCGCGAGAACTCGCCGGCCTTTGCGAGCGAGCGCTCGACGTGCGCGTCGCCGAGCACCTCGCGACGGATGCGCTCGCCCTGCTCCAGACGCCCGTCGTCGGTCATTCGGCCCCTCCGTCCTCCGGCGCGATCCCGATCTGGCGGAACGCGGTCTCGGCCGCCCGGCGGACGTGGAAGGAGGCGGCCTCCGCGGCGGCGTCGGCGTCCCGGCGCTCGATCGCGTCAACGATGGCCTGGATCTCGGTCACCGACTCGCGCGGGCGGTCGGGAGCAGTGAGCGACGTCGCCCGCAGGACGGCCACGCGCGCCTGCAGGCCGCCGAGGATGCTCCGGATCGTCGCGTTGTCCGCACCGTCGAAGAGCACGTCGTAGAAGCGGTTCTTCGCCCGCAGCACGCCGTCGGCGTCGTTCTTCTTGCCGGCGCGGGCGACCTGGCCCATGGCCTGCTGCAACGCCCCGAGGTGCAGTTCGGTGGCATTGTCGACGAACTCCCGCGCGGCCAGCCCCTCGAGCAGCGCCCGCACCTCGTAGACCTCGGCCGCCTCCTTCGGCGACGGGATCGCCACGATCGCGCCCTTCTGCGGGATCGTCGTGACCAGGCCCTCCGAAGCGAGCTCCCGCAGAGCTTCGCGGATGGTCGTCCGCGAGACACCGATGCGCTCGATCAGCTCGCGTTCGACGAGCCGCTGGCCCGGGTGCAGCCGCATCTCGACGATCTCGCGCCGGAGGATGTCCGACACCTGCGTGCGCAGCGGAGCCGCGACCCGCTCCACCTGGGGGGCGAGATCGGGCGCTTCGCCGACCGGACTCGGCTCGATCGGAGTGCTCATCGTTCCGCCTGCTCGTCGGCCTGTCGTCTTGACCGATTGTCTGTCAATATGGCAATCCTGCTACGAGCCACACGGTCCTGTCAAGTCGGAATCGGAGGAGAGCCATGGCGCTGCGCGGACTGGCCGGCAAGGTCACCATCGTCACCGGGGCGGCGAGCGGCATCGGCGCCGGGGCCGCACGGCGACTGTCGGAGGAGGGAGCCGCGGTCGTGCTCGTCGACCGTGACGGCCGCGGAGCCGAGGACGTCTCCACTTCGCTGGCAGGCGAGTCGCTCGTCGTCGAAGCGGACGTGTCGCGCGAGGAGGGCGTCGAGCGTTACACGAAGGCGGCGGTCGACCGGTTCGGGCGGATCGACCTGTATCACCTGAACGCGGGGATCGCCGGAAACCTCGCGCTCTTTCCCGAGGCGACCGTCGAGGAGTTCGACCAGGTGCTCGCCGTGAACGTCCGCGGCGTGTTCCTCGGTCTCCGCGAGGCGTTCCGACAGTACCGGCGCCAGGACGGCGGCGGGGCCGCGGTCACCACCGCGTCGATCTGCTCCTTCGGCGGAGGCGCCGACCTCGTCGCGTACCACGCCAGCAAGCACGCGATCGTCGGCCTGATGCGCTCGGCGGCCGTCTACGGCGGCCCGATCGGCATACGGGTGAACGCCGTCGCCCCGGGGATCGTCCCGACCAACCTGCTCGGGCAGCCCGCGGAGAGCACTGCGGGAGAATCGGGCACGTCCGCACGCGCGCGGCTCGCGCCGCTCCAGCGTCCGGGGACTACGGACGAGGTCGCTGCCGTGGTCGCGTTTCTGCTCAGCGACGAGGCGTCGTTTGCGACGGGCGACGTCTATTCGGTCGATGGTGGCGCGATCGCGGTCAACCCCGTCCGCCCGTACTCGCCGTAGCGCGTCCGCGACGCGCCGGCCGCGGCGAAGGCCGCCCGTCCTCCGTGGGCGACAGCTCGACCTTCCCCTCCCAGCGGCGGATCTCCTCGACCACGACCTCGATCGGGTCGCCGAGCCGGAAGACACCGCCGCCGCGTCTGCCGGCAAGAGCGGTGCCGAGATCGTTCAGCTCGAAATAGTCGCCCTGGAGCCGGCGCGCCGGCAGGTAGCCCTCGAAGACGTCACCGAAGCGCACGAACAGGCCGGACGGGATCACGCCGGTGATCTCGCCCGACCACGGGTCGTCCCAGCCGCGGTGGAAGAGCTGGGACTCGAGCAGCCATGCGAGGCAGATGTCGTCGGCGAGGTACTCCAGCTCGGCCGCCACGCGCTCGCGGGCAGAGGTGTGCTCGGCCAGGTCGCCCAGATGCTCGGGCAGCGGTTCGTCGGAGACGCCGAGCTCGCGGAGGAGCGCGCGGTGGACCACCAGGTCCGGGTAACGGCGGATCGGGCTCGTGAAATGGCAGTAGGCCGGGCTGGCTAGGCCGGAGTGACCGAGGTTGCGCGGGTCGTAGCGGGCCTGCTTGAGCGAGCGGAGGACGAGCGCCGGGAACGCCTCCCGCCCACGCCCGGACCTGCCGACGTAGTCGGTCACGCGCTCGCTCACGTCGGCCACGGCCCGGGCGGCGTCGCCGACCGTCAGTCGATCCGGCAGCGGCGGGGTCGGCACGTCGAGGTCGGCGAGCTTGGCAACGAGGAGGGACACGGATTGCGGATCGGGTCGTTCGTGAACGCGGAACAGCGCCTCCCGGTTGCGGCCGGCGAGCAGCCCCGCCACCGCCTCGTTCGCGATGATCATCAGCTCCTCGACGAGCGCGTGTGCCTCCGCCTCTGCCTCCCATCGGGCAGCTGCGACGCCGCCCTCGCCGTCGAAATCGAACGCGATCTCGGGCCGCTCTACCCGCAGCGCCCCGCGGGCGAACCGCCGGCGGCGCAGCTCGGCCGAGTACGCGGCGGCGAGCTCGAGCTCGTCCGAAACATCGGCCGGAACGTCGCGGCGCTGGGCCTGGCCGTAGGTCAGCCGAGCGTCGCTGCGGATGGTCGAGCGGTAGAAGAGCGGCTCGCCGCTCGGAGGGAACTCGACGGTCAGGCACGACCGGTCGACGTGCGGCCGCAGTGAGCACGCGTCGTCCGAGAGCTCGGGCGGGAGCATCGGCGCGACCAGGCCGGGCACGTAGGTCGAGAACGCCCTGGCTGCCGCCCCTCGATCGAGCGCCGAGCCTGCCGGGACGAACGCCGAGACGTCGGCGATGTGCACCCAGGCGCGCACGCCGTCCGGTTCGCGCACCATCGAGATCGCGTCGTCGAAGTCCTTCGCCGTATCGGGGTCGATCGTGAACGTCGTCAGGTCGCGGAGATCGACCCGACCCTCGACGGGCGGATCTGCCAGGTCGACGGGCTCCAATGCCACCCGCGCGCCGCGCTCGACCAAGAGACCCTCGAGCACGGCCTCGATCCGGTTCGCCGGCCCGAGCACACGCTCGACCTTTGCTCGCCCCCGACCGCCCGAAACCACGGCCAGGTCGCCTCGTTCGGCCCCGTGCAACGACTTGCGATCGAGGGCGATCGGCGTCCCCGGCGCGAAGTAGGGCTCGCCCACGACGAGCTTGCCGCGGCTCGCGACCTCCACCACTGTCCGGACCGGCTCCATCCTCGCCCGACCCTACCGTCCGGCTGCCGGGGCACCCCATCCCACCACCCGCTGCGAGCGTAGCGAGGAAACCGTCACGTGTCCGTGACGTTTCGTGCCGGAACGGTGAATTCGATTCTGGGCCGCGCGGCCGCTAGACCTGGAGGAAGCGCCTGAGGGTCAGCCCGGTGCCGGAGACGCCCAGCGCGAGCCCGATGCCGATCAGGATCAGGGCATTCAGCTCGAAGGCCAACGCGTGTGCGTCCTTCGAGTGGCCGAGGCCGATCGAGGGCAGCACGACCGACTTGCCGATCACCAGGAGCACGACGGCGGCGATCGAGCCGGCCAACCCGCAGATCAGGCCCTCGACCATGAACGGCCCACGGACGAACCAGTTGGTCGCGCCGACGAGCTTCATCACCTCGATCTCACGCCGGCGGGCGAAGATCGAGAGCCGGATCGTGTTGGCGATCAGCAGGGTGGAGGCGATCAGGAGCAACAGCACGCCGATCAGGCACACGACCGAGATGATCCCGCCGACCTTGAGCACCCGGTGCGAGGTGGTGCCTCCGTCGTTGATCCTGTCGACGCCGGCGGGAATCGGTCGCAGCTGGGCACGGATGTCGTTGATGTACTCGCCCTTGGTCGGGCGGATTTCGTACGCATCCGGATAGGGGTTGTAGGCCAGACCCTTGTTCAGCTGTGGGAGGCGCTTCTGCATGATCTTCAGGGCCTCTTCCTTTGGGACGAAGGTCAGCTTCTGGACGAGCGGATTGACCTTCGGGTCGAACCGCCGACCGATCGTGTTGATCTGCTGCACGGTGCGGTCGTTCTTGAAATAGACCTTCACGAGCAGCTGCTGCTTGAGGTGGTCGCTGTAGGACAGCACCCAGGTGCCGAGCCCGATCGTCGTCCCGAGCACGAGCATCGCGACGAGAACGGTCATCGTCGCCGCCACCGTCGTCGACATGCTGGCCGTGATCGACCGCCAGGCCTCGCCCACGATCATCCGCAGGCGCGTCATTCGGTCGTGTATCCCCCGCGGCGTTCGTCGCGCGCAAGCCGGCCGCTGTCGAGCGCGATCACGCGCTTGCGCATCTTGTCGACCATCTCGCGGTCGTGGGTGACCATCAGCACCGTCGTGCCTGCGCGGTTGATCCGGTAGAGCAGCTGCATGATCCCGACCGAGGTGTCGGGGTCGAGGTTCCCGGTCGGCTCGTCGCAGATCAGTAGCGGCGGGTGATTGACGACGGCGCGCGCGATCGAGACACGCTGCTGCTCGCCGCCCGAGAGCTCGCCGGGCAGCGAGGTCGCCTTGTGGGCGAGGCCGACGAGGGAGAGCGCTTCGGGCACCTTCTTGCGGATCGACTCGGGTCGGTTGCCCTGGACTTTCAGCGCGTAGGCGACGTTCTCGGCGGCGGTTCGGTTCGGCAACAGCTTGAAGTCCTGGAACACGCATCCCAGGTTCCGCCGCAGGAGCGGCACCTTCGAGTGCTTGAGCCGGCCGAGGTCGCGGCCGCCGACGAGGATCCGACCCCGGGTCGGCTCGATCTCCTTGAGCAAGAGACGGATGATCGTCGACTTGCCGGATCCCGAGGCGCCGACGACGAAGACGAAGTCGCCCTTCTCGATCACGAACGAGACGTCGCTGAGGGCGACCACGTCCGGGTCGTAGACCTTCGTCACCGACTCGAACACGATCATCGCGGCCGCAGACGCCTCGGCGGGACGCGGTTCGGCCTCGGCGAGGGCTACCGGGGTCTCGATGTGAAGTTCGTCTGCTTGCTGCACAAGAAGTGTGGGCGGCACGTCGCCGTTCGAGCGCGCGGACGAGCCCGGGGCCGCACCGGTCAGGGGAGGGTCAATTCTAGCCGAGTCCACCGCTAGACCGCCCTTCCCGCTGCTCGCGCGAGGAGGTAGGCGTGCACGAACTCGTCGAGATCGCCGTCGAGGACGCCCTGGGCGTTCCCGGCCTCGACGTCGGTGCGGTGGTCCTTGACGAGCTGGTACGGGTGCAGCACATAGCTGCGAATTTGACTTCCGAAGTCCGCCTCCTGCACGGCCCCCCGCTCCCTGGCCAGCTCCGCCTCGCGCTGCTCCTGCTCGAGCTCGGCGAGCCGTGAGCGCAGGATTCGCAGGGCGGTCTGCTTGTTCGAGGTCTGGGAACGCTCGTTCTGGCACTGGACGACGATCCCGGTGGGCAGGTGCGTGATCCGGACGGCCGAATCGGTCTTGTTGACATGCTGGCCGCCGGCGCCGGACGCGCGGTACGTGTCGATCCGCAGGTCGGCCTCGTCGATCTCCGCCGCGGCATCTTCGGCCAGGAGCGGGCTGACTATCACCTGCGCGAACGAGGTGTGGCGCCGATGCGCCGAATCGAACGGCGAGAGGCGGACGAGCCGGTGGACCCCGCGCTCCGCCTTGAAGACGCCGTAGGCGTTCTCGCCCCGCGCGGTGAACGTCGCCGATTTGAGCCCGGCCTCCTCCCCCGGGCTCGCCTCGAGCAGCTCGGTCTGGAAGCCGCGCCCCTCCGCCCAGCGGAGGTACATGCGCAGGAGGATCTCCGCCCAGTCCTGCGAGTCGGTTCCGCCTGCGCCCGCGTGGATCGTCACGACCGCGTCGCCGCCGTCGTACTCGCCGTTGAAGAGGGCGTCCTCCTCGAGCCGTGCCAACTCGTCGCGGAGCGGGCGCAGGCTGGCGGCGATCTCCTCGGCCATCTCGCCGTCCATCTCGGCCAGCTCGCGCGCGTCGCGGTACTCCCCGTCCAGCCGCCGGAAGCGCTCGAGCCGTTTCGTCACCCGGGAGTGCTCGGTGCTGATCTCCGCCGCGCGCTGCTGGTCGTCCCAGAAACCGGGCGCGCCCATCGCGTCCTCGAGCTCGGCGGCGCGCGCGGTCAGGCGATCCGGGTCAAAGGTAATCACGGACCCAGGCGAGCTGGATCCCGATCTCCTCGAGCTGCTGGTCGAGCGGCTGCTCCTGTGTCTCGGCCATTGCGTAAGGCTAGCCGAGGGGCCCGTCGTCCTCCGCGAAGGACGAAATCGGCACGGTTCCGGCACCAACGGGTGCGCCTCGTCCGGGTAGCCTCGCCGGCAGGGGAAAGGGGCAAGCCCCCACCCTAGGGTGGGGGTGTCGCGTTCGGGCCTGCGAGGTCGCCCGCTCGAGCTCACGCGACCGCCGTCACCGCGGATCGCCGCTACCGCGGATCGGTGCGGAGCAGCGAGTAGATCACGGTGTCCCCGCGGAAGCCCTCCTTGAAATGCAGCGAGCGCAGGACACCCTCCCGGATGTAGGCGCAGCGCTCGGCGACGCGGATCGAGGCGGTGTTGTCGGGGTCGATGTGCAGCTCGACGCGCTCGAGCCCGAGCTCGTCGAGCGCCCAGCCTGTGATCAGGCGCACGGCGCGGCTCGCGACACCGCGACCGCGCGCCTCCGGGGCGACGACGTATCCGATCTCGCCCTGCGCCGCGTCCAGATCCAGATCGACGACACCACCGAAGCCGAGGAACACGGCCTCGTGCGAGAGGATCGCGAAGCCTGCCCGAGAGCCGTCCTGCCAGCCGTCGGCGTAGCGGGCGATCCAGCTCGAGGCGAAGTCCGGCGGCGGAGACGAGGGAACCCTCGTGTTGCGGACGACGTCCGGATCCTCGAGCAGCCGCTCGAAATCGGGCACGTAGCGGGAGGCGAGCGGGTCGAGCCGGACCGCGTCGTCTGCGAGCGGCGGAGACGGCGGCCTCAGGCCCCGTGGCACTTCTTGTACTTCTTGCCGGAGCCGCACCAGCACGGGTCGTTCCGGCCGAGCTTCTCGTGCTCGTCGACCTTCCGCTGCTGCGGGCGGGACAGCGTGCTGACGCTGCCGGCCTCGCCCCCGAGGGCGCCGGCGATCACGGCCGCGCCCGCCTCCGACTCGTGCTCGTACGAGAGCCCGCCGTTCCCGACGGCCGAGGCCTCCTGCACGGTCCGCAGCTCCTCGGCGTCCTCGGCCTGCAGCTGCGCGTGGAACAGGAGCGTGAGCACCTCCTCGCGAATCTGCCCGTTCAGCTCCGCGAACATTGCGTGCCCCTCGGTGGTGTACTCGACCAGCGGATCCTTCTGGGCCATGGCCCGAAGGTGCACGCCCTCGCGGAGATAGTCCATGTTCTCGAGGTGCTCCCGCCAGCGTTGGTCGACCACCTGGAGGATCACGAACCGCTCGAGCTCGCGCATCAGCTCCGGCCCGAGCTCCGCCTCCTTGCCCGTGTACTCCTCCTGGGCGTCCTCGATGAACTCCTCCACGAGCGAACCGGGGTCGGTGACTCCGTCCTCGCGTAGCTCGTCGCCGGTGATCTCGCTGTTGTAGAGCTGCTGCATCGCCTGGGCGAGCGCGTCCAGGTCGGGATCCCCGCTCTCGGGGTCGACGAACGTCTCGACCGAACGCCCGATCACCTCTTCGATCCAGCCCTTGATCTCGTCGGAGAAGTCCTCGCCCTCGAGCACCCGCCGGCGCTGCTCGTAGATGACGACGCGCTGCTTGTTCATCACGTCGTCGTACTTGAGGACGTTCTTCCGCGAGACGAAGTTCTGCTCCTCGACCTTCTTCTGTGCGTTCTCGATCTGCTTCGAGAGGAGTTTCGCCTCCATCGGCTGGTCGTCCGGAATCTTGAAACGCTCGATGATCCGATAGATCCGATCGCCGGCGAACAGACGCACGAGGTCGTCCTGGGCGGACAGGTAGAAACGCGTCTCGCCGGGATCGCCCTGACGGCCGGAGCGGCCGCGGAGCTGGTTGTCGATCCGTCGCGCCTCGTGCCGCTCGGTGCCGAGCACGTAGAGGCCGCCCAGGTCGACGACGCCGTCGCCGAGCTTGATGTCGACGCCGCGGCCGGCCATGTTCGTCGCGATCGTGACCGCGCCGACCTGCCCGGCGTCCTTGATGATCTCCGCCTCGCGCGCGTGCTCCTTCGCGTTCAGGACGTTGTGCTTGATCCCGGCGCGCGTCAGCCGCTCCGACAGATGCTCGGAGGTCTCGACCGCGATCGTGCCGACGAGGATCGGCTGCCCCTGCTCGTGACGCTCCTTGATGTCTTCGATCACGGCGGTGAACTTGCCGTCGACCGTCTTGTAGATGAAGTCGTTCTTGTCGTCGCGCGCGACCGGCTGGTTGGTCGGGATCTCGACCACGTGCGTGCCGTAGATCTCGACGAACTCCTTCTCCTCGGTCTTCGCGGTGCCGGTCATCCCGGCCAGCTTGTCGTAGAGCCGGAAGTAGTTCTGCAGCGTGATGGTCGCCAGGGTGACGTGCTCTTCCTGGATGCGGACACCCTCCTTGGCCTCGACCGCCTGGTGGAGACCCTCCGACCAGCGGCGCCCTTCCATGATCCGGCCGGTGAACTCGTCGACGATCTTCACCTCACCGTCCTGAACGACGTAGTCGTCGTCGCGCTGGTAGAGCGCCTGCGCCTTCAGCGCCTGGTTCAGGTGGTTGACGAGCTGGACGTTGCGCGGGTCGTAGAGGTTCTCGATTCGCAGCGCCCGTTCGAACTTCTCGATCGCGGCCTCGAGCGGCGCCACCGTCTTGAACTTCTCGTCGTAGAGGAAGTCGGTTCCCTCCGGGATGTCCAACTCGACGGGGCCGCCGCCGGGCTTTGCCTTCGGCTGTGGGAAGCCGTTCATGGTGCGGGCGATACGTGCGAAGTCGACGTAGACCTCTGCCGCGGTCTCGGGCTCGCCGGAGATGATCAGCGGCGTCCGAGCCTCGTCGACGAGGATCGAGTCGACCTCGTCCACGATCGCGTAGGCGTGGCTGCGCTGCACGCACTGCTCGAGCGCGACGGCCATGTTGTCGCGCAGGTAGTCGAAGCCGAACTCCGAGTTCGTCCCGTATGTGATGTCGCAGTCGTAGGCTGCCTTCCGCTCCGAGAAGGGGAGCATGTTCTCGATCGCTCCGACCGTCATCCCCAGCCGCTCGAACACGCCTCGGTTCCACTCCGCATCGCGCTTAGCCAGGTAGTCGTTCACCGTGACGAGGTGCACGCCGGTACCGGCGAGGGCGTTCAGGTAGAGCGGCGCGCTGGCGACGAACGTCTTCCCCTCGCCGGTCTTCATCTCGGCGATGTCGCCCTCGTGCAGGACGATCCCGCCCATCAGCTGCACGTCGAACATGCGTTGATCCGATTCCCGGAGGCGCGCCTCGCGCACGGCCGCGAACGCCTCGAAGAGCAGGTCTTCGAGCGTCTCGCCGTTCTCGAGGCGCTGTCGGAACTCGGCCGTCTTGCCGCGCAGTTCGTCGTCGGACAGCTTCTGGAAGTCCGGCTCGAGCGAGGTGATGTAGGCGGCCTGTCCGGCCACCCGTTTGACCCGCCGGCCCTCGCCGGCGCGCAGGAATCTCTCGAACCCGCCGAGATCTTGACCGGGCACGGGTACAGGGTAGCCGTCGCGGAGGGCACCATTAGCCCGATGAGGGCGCTCGCTGCGCTGGTGGTGCTGCTTGCGACCGCGTTGATCGCCTCCGCGGCAGGGGCGGATCGCACGGTGACGAGCCCCGGACCGGTGCGGGCGCTCGCGCGGAGCGGCTTCTCGGTGGCCTTCCTCTCCGGTCCATACGCCGGGCACTGTGGCCCCCACGTCGAGCTCTGGAGCCTCGTCACCCGCGGCGTCCATCGGCTCGGCCGCCACACCGATCTGCTCTGCAGCCAGGCCCCTTCCACCGGCAGCGGCGTCACCGACATCGCCGTCGCCGGGAACCGCGCCCTCTGGCTGGCGTACGCCGGCGGCAACCGCCGCGACTGGCTGCTCGAGACGGCGACCACGACCCGGCCGACGGAGCGACAGCTCGAGTTCCGCGAGGTCGACGTCGACGCGCCACCGCCGATCGTCCTCGGCGTCGCTTCCGAGCAGGTGATGCCCTACTCGATCGGCTCGACCGTGAAGGTGCTGAAGGTCAACGGCGCCAGGGCGTACGCCTGGCAGGCGGCGGGGCGCGTCACGAACACGACCGCGTACGGCGCGACGGTCGCCGCCTTCGTGGTCGGCGGACGCTGCTTCGTGCTCTCGCCGGCGGGCGCCGTTCGACAGACCTACACCTTCGCCCCGGGCTCGGTGCAGGAGTTCGCCCTCGCCGGCGTGGGGCTCGTCGTCCAGCTGACCGGCGGCCGGGTCGAGATCCGCAGGGGCAGCCTCGTCATCAGGAAGCTGAGGCTCCCGGTCGGTGCCCGCATGCTCGACTACGCCGAAGGCATCCTGCTCTACCGGCTCGGGCTCCAGATCCGGGCGCGGCGCGTCTCCACCGGGCGGGACGTCCTCCTCCGCCGGGCGGCGCTGGCCGTTCTGGAGCACAACGGGCTCAGCTATGCCGCCGGTCGGCGGGTCTCGTCGGTGGCGATGGTGAACGTGCAGGCGGCGCTCGGCCGCTAGAGCGGCAGCGCCTCGACCTCCCACGTGGACCCGTCGAGCCGTTTTGCCCGGACGACGTACGACCGCCCTCTCGTCTCCCCGAAGCGCTCGAGGGCCGGCACCGAGGCGAAGGCATGCGCCCCGTCGACGAGCAGCTCCCGCTCGCCGTCGTTGACCGTCAGCGTGATCTCCTCGCCGCCCGGATCGTCGGGCAGCTCGACGACCTCGAGCTCGCGGACGCCGACCGCCCACTGCGACTCGCTCTGTCGCGCCGCCTCGGCACGGTACGGGACCCTGGCGACCTGGTCGACCGCGTTGGCCAACGGCTCGACGTCCTCGCCCTCCTCGACCAGGAGGACGTTGCCGGGAAGTGCGACGAAGCGAGCGGTCTCGCCCGCCACCCCTTCGGCCTCGACGGTGACGACGGCATCCCATTCCCTCGCCCGCGGCACGCCGTGGATGCCGGTCTCCATCCATCCGGGCGGGCCCGGCTCCTGGACCGGACCGGCGTCCATGCCACCCTCACGGGCAAGCTGCTCGTGGAGCGGCTCGCGCCGCCGGAAGAGCCCCACCTAGCTCGGCTCGATCAACCCGTAGCCGCCGTCGCGACGCCGGTAGACGACGTTGATCTCGCCGGTGTCCTCGTGGCGGAAGACGAAGAAGTCGTGGCCCACCAGCTCGAGCTGGAGGACCGCCTCCTCCGCGCTCATCGGATGCATCGTGAACTGCTTCATCTTGACGATCACGGGCCCGCCCTCCTCGTCGGTTGCCGTCCGAGCACGTCCCTCGACGCCGTGGCCCTCGTGCTCGCGGTGGCGGCGTCGGCGCTTCTCGCGATAGCGGGTGACCTGGCGTTCGAGCTTGTCGGTGAGCAGGTCGATCGACGCGCGCATGTCGGTCGAACGCTCCTTGGCGCGCAGCGTCGGCCCTTTCGTCCAGATCGTCGCTTCGGCGACGATCTTGTCCGCGATCGACGGGTTCCGCTCCACAGCCAGCTCGAGCTCGACCCGCGTCGGGTCCGCCAGCTGGCGCTCGAGCTTCCCGAGCTTCTCCTCCGCATAGGACCGAATCGCGTCGCTGATCTCGACGTTCTTGCCTTTGACCTGCAGGCGCATCGCGATTCCCCCTCTTCACAGGGTGGCCACCTAGCACCCTAGACGATCTCACCGCCTGACCGTCCGGGCGAAGGTGACCACGTCGACCGAGGCGGCACCGGCACGACGCAACGCGCTCGCCGCCGCCGAGACGGTCGCACCGGTCGTGTACACGTCGTCGACGAGGATCACGGCCCCGCCGACCGCGGCAGGGGCGCGGAAGGCGCCCCGGACGTTCCGGCGACGCTCGACCCGGCCGAGGCCGCGCTGAGGCCTCAGCGGCCGCGTCCGCTCGAGTAGGGGCCGCACCGGCAGCTCCCACCGGCGTCCGAGCTCGTGGGCCAGCCGCGCCGGCGGGTGATGGCCGCGCCTGAGGCTCCGGTCGCCGTCAGGCGGGACGAACGTGACCGTTCGACCGGACGGCGGCGGGACGGCGTCGATGATCAATTCGGCGGCGAGCGACCCGATGTCGCGCAGGCCACGCTCCTTCCATGCGGAGACGAGCAGCCGGACGCCGACCTCGTAAGCGACCGCCGCGCGCGCCGTGGCGAAGGCGATCCGCCTGCCCGAGCACTCGCGGCAGCGCTGGACGGGCCAGGCGGTGGGCGCACCGCAGCGGGCGCAGAGCGGCGCGGAGAGCCGCGGCAGAGCGCCGGCACAGGCTGCGCAGAGGGTGGCGCCCGGGACGGAGCAGACGACGCAGCGCCGAGGGAAGAGCAGATCCAGCAGCACATGCAGACACGCTAGGCGTGAAGCCGTGACGTGTCTTTGCCAGAAGTGGAACGAACGTGTACCTTCGAGGCATCGCAACGCAGCCCCCGCAACCGCCGAAGAAGAAGCCGTTCCGCTGGGGCTCGAACGACCCAAATCATCCCGGCCTGAGCTTTTGGGGACGGTGGGGTCTCCGGCGCAAGCCGCCGGCGCCCGCGCCGCCGCCGGCGCAGAAGCCGCCCGGCCCGCCTAGCTGACGGTCGAGTAGGTCTCGCGCGGCGGCAACCCGACGCGCTCGCGCCAGTGGTTGTCCGCCTCGAGCAGCTGCTCGGGATTCCCGATGTCGAACCACAGCCCGGGAAACCGATAGGCGTAGACGGGCTCGCGCTCGTAGAGCCACGCGACCAGGCGCCCCGGCTGGTCCGGTGGATTGCCCTCGTCGAGGTAACGCGCGACGAGCGGGACGTGCTCTCGGTGGTAGACGTACGCGGCCGTCGCCACCAGCGTGGTCGTCGGTGCCGGCGGCTTCTCCTCGAACGCGGTGATGCGGTCGTGCTCGTCCACGTCGACGATCCCGTACTGGGCGGCCAGGCCGAGGTCGCCGCAGTCGTACACCGCGACGCCGCTGGCGATGCCCTTCCCGCGGGCGAACTCGACGAAGTCGCCGAGCGCGAAATCGAACAGGTTGTCGCCGGCGACCACCAGCAGGTCGTCGTCGGTACCGATCCGCTCCAGGACGAACGCGATGTCTCCGATCGCGCCCAGCCGGTCCTCGTTCGAGACCGTGCCGTCGTCGTGCACGGTGACGCCGCCGCGGCGTTTGGCCCACTGGTCGAAGTCGCCGGCGAAGCGCGCGTTAGTCACGAGGTCGATCCGGTCCGTGACCTCGGCGACCCGGTCGCAGATCCAGTCCAGCATCGGCCGGCCGCCGACCGGCAGGAGCTGCTTGGGGATCGTGTCGGTCAGCGGGCGCAGACGCGTCGCGTAGCCGGCGGCCAGGATGATCGCCCTCATGCCGCGCCGCTCAGCCTTCGGCACGCTCGCACCTCCCGATTCCCCCAACCCTTCCACAGGCGGCGTTCACGCGGCCACCAGGCCGGAAAGCGATGCCGAGTACGGCGCCCGGTGGACGCCGGCCTCGGTGACGATGGCGGCGATCAGACCGGCCGGCGTGACGTCGAAGGCCGGATTGCGTGCCGTGAACCGGGAGGTCACCTCAGCGGCGGCCCGCTCCTCGATCGGGATCCCCGCGCCGGTCGCGGTCGCCGGGTCGACGGTCGAGCTCGGTGCGACGACGTACAGCGGGACGTCGTGATGTGCAGCGAGCACGGCGAGGGAGTACGTGCCGATCTTGTTCGCCGTGTCGCCGTTCGCGGCGATGCGGTCGGCGCCGGTGAC
>Ga0070684_100000474_pt1 | contig 27439 bp, 25 predicted proteins | sample KBSC723LmetaG_FD_65653 | JGI IMG/M metagenome (GOLD analysis project Ga0070684, IMG submission 65653) | Corn rhizosphere microbial communities from Kellogg Biological Station, Michigan, USA - KBS C7.2-3L metaG | ecosystem: Host-associated > Plants > Roots > Rhizosphere ...
CGGCCAGGAACGCCCGCCCCTCGGGCCTGCCGTGCCCGTCGTCGATGCAGAGCGGCAGACCCGCCCCGCCCTCGAGAAACGCTCCGTTCCCTTCCGAGTCGATCACGAGCGGCGGCGGATGGCCGGCCAGCGAGTAGCTCAGCTCTCCGGTCTCGGGCTGGAGCTGGACGGCGGCGACCGTGCCGAACCGTGCCTCCTCGATCTTCTCGGCGAACTGGTCGAGGCGGCCGATCAGCTCGGGGACGCTCTCGACCACCAGCCCGAGCGCACCCATTGCGCTGCGCAGCTTGCCCATCGCGGTCGCCGCCTGGACGCCGTGCCCGACGACGTCGCCGACCGCCACGAGGATGCGGCCGTCCTCACGTTCGATCAGGTCGTACCAGTCCCCGCCGACCTCGAGCTCGGCGGAGCCTGGGAGGTAGCGCCACGCGGCGGTCACGCCGGCGCTGGCCACCTCCGGGCGGCCGAGAAGGCTCTGCTGGAGCGCCTTCGAGCGTTCCTGCTCGGCCTCGAACAGCCGCGAGTTCTCGACCGCCATCGCCGCCTTGCGCGCGACCTCCTTCGCCAGCTCGAGCTCGTCCTCGCCGTAGCCGGCGGCCGAGGAGGCGCAGACGAGCACGCCGAGTGAGCGGCGGCCGAGGGCCAGCGGCACCGCGATCATGCTGCGGAGATCGAGGCGCGCGCAGAGCATGTCGCCGTCGTTGCCGAGCCCCAGCTCGCGCCAGGCGTCCGGCGTGACCGGCTCGATCACGCGGCCGCGCGGAGCCTCGAACACCCAGGAGCCGAACGCCGACAGGTTGCTCCGCGTGCCGACGAGCCTGCGAAGCAGCTCGTCGCGGACGCCCCGGGTGGCCAGCGCGGCGACCTCGACGACACCGTCCGGCTCGACCAGCTGGACGATGGCGACGTCGCCGAGCTCGGGAAGGCACGTATGCGCGAGCTGGCCGGCACGCCCCTTGACGTCCAGACGCTTCTCCAGCGCGGCGGCAACCCCGGCGAGGAAGCGCGACCGGCGGAGGCGCTGCTCGGCCGCCTCGCGCTCGCGCTGGGCCTGCTCCTGCTCCCGGAGGAGCTGGGCCTGCCGCGCGATCTCCCGGGTCTTCTCGAACAGCTCGACGAAGACCGCGACCTTCGAGCGCAGGATCGCTGGGTCGACCGGCTTGACGATGTAGTCGACCGCCCCGGCCTCGTAGCCGCGGAACACGTTCTCGGGGCTGGCGGAGATACCGGTCAGGAAGATGATCGGGACCGAGCGGGTCTCAGGCCTGCTGCGGATCGAGGCGGCCGTCTCGAAGCCGTCCATCTCCGGCATCTGGACGTCGAGGAGGATGACGGCGAACTGCTCGTTCGTCAGCAAGTTCAGCGCCTCCCGTCCCGAGCCGGCGGTGACGATCCGCGCCCGGAGCGGCTCGAGGAACACCGCCAGCGTCTCGAGATTCTCGGGCCGGTCGTCGACGATCAGGACGGCGGCGGCAGCCGCGTCGATCCGGTCGCTGGATGCGTCTGCGTCGATCACGTCGTCACGGGTTCGCCGACCACGGCCTGGACTGCCTGGGTCCAGGCATCATCGCATCAAGGGTCGGCGGCAGGAGTCGCGCGGGCCGCGCGCCCCCATCTTCGGCCGCTCTCGAACGTCTCAACGAGGGAATGTTTGACGTGCTGTCAACGTGGGAAACGAGGGACACATGTCCCTGACTCGGGTGGCCATCGTGACGGGGATCGGAATCGCCGCCGTCTCGCTCGTGCTCTTGTTCGCGCTGCACCGCGGCAGCGGCACGCATGCTGCCGCAGCGCATCCGGCGTCGCCGGCGACCGCGAGCTGCCAGAGCCGCCTGCTCCGCGACTGGTCCGACGGGCGCATCGACGGCGTCTACCCGCTCTCCTGCTACCGCGCCGCGCTCAGATCGCTGCCGGCTGATCTGAAGGTCTACTCGAGCGCGCCCGACGACATCGCCCAGGCGCTCTCACAGCGGATCGTCCAGAGCCACCATCAGAAGATCTCCGGGCACCAGGGCAAGCCCTCGGTCCGGAAGGTCGCGTCGGCCCCGTAGACGGCGCCGTCCGTCAGCTCCTCCACGCGGCCGGCGCGCTGTAGGTCGCGGAAGGTGAATCCGCCCAGATAGACGGATCCGAGGTCGGCGACGTCGAGTGCGAGATCGGCGGCGTCGTTCGTCCTGGACGCCTCCCCGCCCTCGAGCCGCCAGCGCCCCTCGTTCCACGGGCAGAACGCGTCGCGCACGTCGAACACCAGCGGGGCGGCGGCGGCATAGCTCCGTCCGGAGAGCGCCGCGCCGACGTCGACGAGCCGCACCCAGATGCCGTCGGAGAGCGTCGGCTTCGAGAAGTTCGGGCGCGCGAGCAGGAGGAGGAGCGGATGGTCGACCGGCTGCAGGCTGGCCGAGACGGTCTTCGTCCAGTCGACATCGAGGAGGTAGCGCCAGATCGACACGGTCGCCGCCGGCGTCGCGGCCACGACCTCGAGCGTCCGCAGCTTCGTCTCGGGCCCGAGGTCGCCGAACGAGACGTGCAGGCGGTAGATCGCGTAGGCCTGCGGCTCTCCGTCGACCTCGAGCACGGCGATGTGCTTCGGGCTGCCGCCGAACCGGAAGTTCTCGGGATCAACGAGCTGGCGGTTCTTCCACCAGGCGTCGGAGCGCTCATACATGCCCGGCGTGACCCGCTGCACGGCGTCGTAGACCGGCGGCAGCTGCTGTCCGGCGGTGTCGAAGTCGACCAGGCGCACGCTGCCGACCGTCTCCACGCCCGGGCGGAACGCGGCGTACGACTTGTCGACGTCGAACTGGACGTTCAGCGACGCGAGACCGTAGCCGTAGCGCCCGTAGATCGTCTCCTCCGATGCCCACAGCGCGGCCAGGGGCTCACCGCGCGCGTGAACGTCGTCGAGCTGCGCGCGCATCATCGACCGGAGGATCCCCCGGCGGCGGTGCGTCGGCAGGACGCCGACGACCGTCACGCCGGCCGTGGGCAGCTGCGCGCCGCCGGGAACGGTCATCCGGAAGGCGAACGCGCCTGCGCCGCCGACGACCCGCCCGTCGTCGTCCACCGCTGCGTGCATGCGCTCGAGCTCGAAGACCTCGAGCCAGCGGCCGAGCCAGTCCTCGTCCGGCCGGTCGCGACCGAAGTAGTGGACGATCGCACCGACCGCGTCGCGCAGCTCATCCGGGGTCCGGCAGGGGCGGATCTTCATGCGGACATCAGGCGATCTTCTCCAACGGCGCGTACTCGAGCATCAGCCTGCGCTCGGCGCCGTCGTCGGCGAACCGGACCGTGACGACGCCGCCGGGCTCGACGCGGACGACCACGCCCTCGCCGAGGGTGCCGTGGCGCACGGAGTCCCCCGTGGCGAGAGCGGGAAGATCGGTTCGGGGCGTCACGTCGCGCGCTCCGTAGCCACTCCAGGATGCCGGCCGCAGCCGCTCGACCACGACGCCTTCCTCGGGCAGCTCGTCGAGGAAACGCGACGGCCGGTTGAAGGTACGGCTCCCCCACAGCGACCGCGAGGTGGCGTGGGTGAGCACGAGGCGCTCCTCCGCCCGCGTCATCCCGACGTAGGCGAGCCGCCGCTCCTCCTCCACCCCCTGCTCCTCGATCGAGCGCATGTGCGGGAAGATCCCCTCCTCCATACCGATCACGAACACCGCCTTGAACTCGAGGCCCTTGGCGTTGTGGATCGTCATCAGCGTGACCAGGCTCTGCTCGCCGCGGATGGCGTCCTGGTCGGAGTAGAGCGAGATCTCCTGGAGGAAGCCCGACAGGCTCGGCTCCTCAGCTTGCTCGAGGTATTCGCGGCCGACCCCCACCAGCTCCTGGAGGTTCTCCAGCCGCCCCTGCGCCTCGATCGTCCGCTCCGCCACGAGCGCCTCCTGGTAGCCGGAGCGCTCGAGCACCGCCTCGATCAGCTCGGGCACGGGCAGATCCTGGACGGCCGCCTGGAGCGAGATCAGCATGGTGCGCAGCGCCGTGACGTTCTTCAGCGGCGCGGCGCCGATGCCCGCCTCCTCGGGATAGGCGAGCGACTCGAACAGCGACATCCCGTGGCCGTCGGCGTAGGCGCGCAACCGGTTCATCGTCGCGTCGCCGATGCCGCGCCGCGGCCGGTTGGCGATGCGCAGGAGTGCGGCCGCGTCGAACGGGTTGTCCAGCACCTGCAGGTAGGCGACAAGATCCTTGATCTCGGCACGCTCGTAGAAGCGCGGGCCGCCGATCACCTGGTACGCGATCCCCTGGCGGACGAGCACGTCCTCCAGCACCCGCGACTGCGCGTTCGTCCGGTAGAAGACCGCGACCTCGTCGGCCGAGTACCCCTCCTCGACGAGCGCGGCGATCTCGGCGGCGACGAAGCGCGCCTCGGCGTGCTCGTCCTCGACCTCGATCGCGTGCACGGGCAGCCCCTCGCCGAGCTCCGACCAGAGGTTCTTCTCCTTGCGCTCGCGGTTGTTGGCGATGACCGCGTTGGCGGCGCTCAGGATCGTGTTGGTGGAGCGGTAGTTCTGCTCGAGCGGGATCACCTTGGTCTCGGGGAAGTCGCGCTCGAACTCGAGGATGTTCCGGATGTCGGCTCCTCTGAACGCGTAGATCGACTGGTCCGGGTCGCCGACGACCATCAGGTTCCGGTGCTTCCCGGCGAGCAGCTGGAGCAGACGGTACTGGGCGTGGTTCGTGTCCTGGTACTCGTCGACCAGCACGTACCGGAAGGCCTTCTGCCAGCGCTCGAGCGCCTCGGGGAACCGCTCCAGCACCTCGACCGTGAGCATCAGCATGTCGTCGAAGTCCATCGCGTTCGAGTCGTGCAGCCGCTTCTGGTACAGCCGGTACACGTCGGCGACGGTCTGGTCGTAGAACGACTCGACGCGGCTGAGGTAGTCGTTCGGGCCGATCAGCTGGTTCTTCGCGTTCGAGATCTGCGCGTGGATCCCGCGCGGGACGAACCGCTTCGGGTCGCGGTCGAGATCCTCCAGGCACTGCTTGGTCAGCCGCACCTGGTCGGCCTGGTCGTAGATCGAGAAGTTCGACTTGTAGCCGAGGCGGGGGGCCTCCCGGCGGAGGATCCGGCCGCAGGCGGCGTGAAAGGTGAGGATCCAGATCGCCCGGGCGACGTTGCCCAGCAGGCCCTCCAAGCGGTTGCGCATCTCACCGGCGGCCTTGTTCGTGAATGTGATCGCGAGGATCTCGTTCGGCTGCACGCCGCAGGCGGAGATCAAATGCGCGACCCGGTAGGTGAGGACGCGCGTCTTCCCCGAGCCGGCGCCGGCGATCACGAGCAGCGGCCCTTCGGTCGTCACCACGGCCTCCCGCTGGGCGGGGTTCAAGTCGGCGAGGTAATCCGGTGACTCGGGCTTGACGACGGCCACGCGCCCGATGCTAGCGGCCGCTGCCCTTGCCTCTGCCGGACTGGCCCGGAGCGGACTCCGACGAGGCCGGTCACTGCGTTTTCGGGTTTTCCACAATCCCTGCAGGCGGGGCGCTTTTCGGGGTCAGACCCCAGATGGAAGCGTCACGAATCGTCCACAGGTCTCGAGTGTCGGCCTCGGCTCAGGATCCGGCCAGAACGGAGTCGACCGCGCCGACGACGCTCGTCGCCGGGCCGCGGATCTTCCAGCTCTGGCGTCGGCGCGACTAGCGCGCGGAGCGCAGCGCTGCCCGCGGCAGCTCGGCGAAGCGACGGCCGTAGAGCGCGAGGCCGACCAGCGCGGCGGAGGCGGTGATTGCGGTCGCCATCATCGGCATGAGCACGCTCGCCGCGATCGCACTCGCTCCCGCGTGGCCGACCATCGCCAGCGCGCCGACGGCTGCGCCCTGGTACAGACCCGCGTTCCCGGGCAGGATCGGCGCGACATTCGCGAGACCGGTGACGGTCATGTAGACGAGCGCGGTGCCGAGGCCGGCTTGAACGCCCAGAGCGTTCAGGGTCAGCGTGACGCCGAGCCAGCGGACCGCCCACGTCGCGAGCAGAATCGCCAGCGTCCGCAGGAGCACGGGGCGGGGAGCAGCGGCGGCGGCGAGGAAGCCGTCGGCCCACTTCGGCAGGCGGCGGCCGAGCCGGTGATGGAGAACCGCGGCGGCGACGATCCCGCCGGCCGCGAGGGTGACCGCGCCGAGCAACGCGCCGCGCACCCAGCCGGGAACCGGCAAGAAGACGCCGGCGGTCGCGCCGACGAGGCAGAACGCGATCGCCTCGGTCAGGTGCGCGGCGAGCAGGCTGCCGCCGGCCCGCGGCAGGCCCGGCCAACGGTTGGCGGAGGCGGCCCGGAGCACTCCGACCTTCGCCGCCTCGCCGAGCCGGCCGGGAAGGACGGTGTCGAGGAATGACCCGATCGCGCTCGACGCGTAGATCGCCCGGAAGCCCACGCAGGGGCCGAGCGTCTGCCGCCAGGCGAGCGCGCGCAGCGGCTGGACGACCGCCCCGACGGCGAAGGCGGCGGCGAGCAGGAGCCAGTCGGGGCTGGCCGCGGCCGAGACCGCGTCTCCCGCCGTGCGGCGCGCGACCAGGACGAAGGCGGCCAAGGTCGCGACCGCGATCGCGCCCGGAAGGACATATCTGCGCAGGTGAGCACCTGACGGCACCCCCTCCCATCGGCGGGAGGCGCCCCGGACAATTCCCCCGCCCGAGCCATCTAGCTCGAGGTCGCGGACGCGAGCGCGGGCTCGAGCCAGGCGGTCGCCGCCGCGAGGGCCGCCGGATCGCCTGACTTGATCACGACCTCGACCTCGGCCACCCCACCGGCGAAGCTCGGGTACGAGCCGACGAGCACGTCCGGGTGGCGGGCGGTCACCTCTTCGAGCACCTCGACGATGCGGCTCTCGGTCGTCCGGTACGTGCGACGCCAGGTGCCGATCGGCGCGCCGTCGCGTACCTCGTCGGCGATCGTCTCGAACATCGCCTCCATCTCCGCCGGCAGGCCGGGTAGCACGTAGACGTTCTCGATCGCGAACCCGGGCGCGCCGCCGTTCGGGATTTCGAGCGGACGGCTGCCTTCGGGGAGTAGCGCCCACCGGGCGGCGTACTCCGGGTCGCCGGCGAAACGCTCGCGGAGCCGAGCGGCTACGTCCGTCACCTCGACCTGCGCCACGCCGAATGCCGCAGCGATGGACTCCCGGGTGACGTCGTCCGGGGTTCCGCCCAGACCCCCGGTGACGACGACCACGTCCACCGCCGCCGCCTGCTCGCGGACGAACGATGCGACCCGCTCGATCTGGTCTGCGATCACGGCGATCATCGTCACCTCGACCCCGAGCTCGGCCAGCCGCCGCCCCAGCCACGAACCGTTCGTGTTCTCGACGTCACCGGAGAGAAGCTCGTTTCCGACGGTGACGATCGTGGCCCGGGCCATCGCTCGAGTATAGGAAGCGCTCTCGGCTTCTCAGCCGGGCACCGGGTCGCAAGAACACCGGGAAAGCGCCGGCGTCACGATCGGACCGGGATGACCGCCCCTTCGAGCACGCGTACGCGGGCGCCGTAGTGCTCGGCGATCAGCGGCTCCGTCAACACCTCGCCGGCGGCGCCGTGGGCAACGACTCGCCCACTCGAGAGCAGGATCAGCCGCGAGGCGTACTGGCCGGCGAGGGTCAGGTCGTGCATGGCGCCGACGACGGTCAACCCCGCGTCGAGCCGGAGCGTGTCGATCAGCTCCATCGCCTCCTGCTGCCGGCCGGCGTCGAGCGCGCTCGTCGGTTCGTCGAGCAGGAGGAGCGGCGCCTGCTGCGCGATCGCCCGCGCCAGCACGGCCCGCTGCCGCTCGCCGCCGGAGAGTGTCCCCAGCTCGCGGTCGGCCAGCTCGGCCAGGTCCAGGCGCGCGACCGCCGCCTCGGCGGCGGCGACGTCGTGACGGCTCTCGCTGCCCATGTACGACACGTAGGGCGTCCTGCCGAGGAGGACGTACTCGTGCACCGTCATCCCTCCCGGCAGCAGCGGCGACTGCGGCACGACCGCGACCCGGCGGGCGACGTCGCGCCGCCGCAGCCGGCGGATCGGATCGCCGTCCAGGCGGATCTCGCCGCGATGGCCGATCAGGCCAGCGACTGAACGCAGCAGTGTGGTCTTCCCCGCCCCGTTCGGCCCGATCAGCGTCACCCACTCGCCGCGCTCGACCGAGAACGAGACCCCGTCGACGACAGGGCGGCCGCCGAGCTCCACCGTCACGCGCTCGAGCGCGAGCGCCGTCACGCCGCCATCCTCCGCGACGTGCGCAGGACGACGGCGAAGAAGGGTGCCCCGAAGAACGCGGTGACCACGCCGATCGGCAGCTCGGCCGGCGACAGCGCCGTGCGGGCGATCACGTCGGCGAGGACGAGGAAGCCGCCGCCGACGAGGATGGAGAGCGGCAGCAGGAGCCGGTAGCTGGGCCCGGCGACGAGACGGATCGCGTGCGGGACGATGATCCCGACGAAGCCGATCAGGCCGCTGACCGCGACGGCCGCCGCGGTGCCGACGGTCGCGCAGAGGACGACCGCCAGCCGCACGCGCCCGACGTTGACGCCCAGGCTCGTCGCCTCCTCGTCGCCGACGCTGAGCACGTCCAGCAGCCGGCGGTGGAGGAGGATCCCGGCGAGGGCAACGACGACATACGGGAGCAGGATCACCACGTCCCGCCAACCGGAGCTCGGCAGGCGGCCCAGGATCCACGAGTAGACCTCCTGGATCGTGTCCGAGTGCTGTTGCTGGACGAAGGTCTGCACCGCGGTGAAGAACGCGGCCACGGTCACGCCGGCCAGCACCAGCGTGGCGCCGCCGGAGCCGGTGCCGGCCGACCTTCCGATCGCGTAGGCGGCGACCACCGCCACCGCCCCGCCGACGAACGCCGCGGGCGGGAGTGCGTTCTGGAAGTCGATGCTCCGCAGGTAGACGACGGCCAGCGTCGCTCCCAGCCCGGCGCCGGCGGCGACGCCGAGCAGGTAAGGGTCGGCGAGCGGGTTCCGGAAGACGCCCTGGTAGGAGGCGCCGGCCGTCGCGAGCATCGCTCCGACCAGCGCTCCGAGCACGACGCGCGGGATGCGAATGTCCCAGAGGATCGCCTCGTCCGCCGGCGAGAGCGGCGTCCGGACGTGCAGGAACGGGATCCTGGCGGCGGCCGACTGGAGCGCGTCGACGAGACCGATGTGCACCGGCCCGACCAGCGCGCCGACCACGAGCGAGGCTGCGAGGAAGAGGGACGCCGCCAGGATCCAGAGCCTGGGCGTCACCGGCGCAGATGTGCCAGGGCGCCGGCGATCGCGCGGACGAAGTTGACGATCCGCGGCCCCCATCGGGACGCAATCGAGTCGTCGATCCGGACGATCGTGCCGGTCTTCACCGCGGCAACGCTGCTCCAGCCGGGACGCGCGGCGACCGTCTTCGCCGACTGGGCGCAGCAGTTGATGTCGGCGAGGACGACGATGTCCGGGCTCTGGGAGACGACGTACTCGGCGGAGAGCTTCGGATAGCCGCCGCTGCCGGCGGTGTCCGCGGCGTCGGCGATGTTCTTCAGCCCGAACAGCGAGTACACGCGCCCGACGAAGGTGCTCGAGGTGACCGTGTAGAGGTCCGGGCCGAGCTCGTGGAACACGGTCAGCCCACGCGCCCGTGGGGTGCTCTTGGTCACCAGGGCGGCGATCTGGCGCTTCATCGAAGCGACGAGCCGCGTCGCCCTGGGCAGGTGGCCCGTGACCCGCCCCAGCGCGAGGATCTGGGCGTACGCTCCGTCGAGGTTCGTGGCCGCGTCCTGGACGAGCACGCGGATTCCGAGCCTGCGCAGCGTGGCCACGAGGCCGTTCGGATCGTACGAGGCGACGACGAGATCGGGCTTGTAGCCGGCGATCGCCTCGACGTTCGGGGTGAAGCCGGACAGCGAGGTGTGCGGCGCCTGCTTCGGGTAGTCCGACTGGTTGTCGACGGCGACGACCTGCGGCCCGGCGCCGATCGCGAACAGCGACTCGGTCGCCGTCGGCGAGAGCGAGACGATTCGATGGGGCACGGCGGCAGGCGCCGCCTGGGATCCCGAGGCGGCGACGGGCACCACCACGAGGAGCGCGAGAAGAGCGGTGAGTAGCCTGGACACGAATCCTCCTTCCGCGAGGGGGATAGAGAATCGTGTGTCTGTCCCGTTCTGTGGGGACTGGCACCGATTCCGTTTCCTTTGACGGCGGGCGGCAGGTCTTCTGACTCGGGGCTCCCCCGTCGCCGCCTTCCCGGGCCTCGCGGCCCAGTGGCTTCCCTGGCGACGGGCATCTCCCCTTACAGCGGCGGGACCGTCCCGGACTTGCACCGGATTCCCTGACCGCGCGCCTATATGGTCGCGGAGCCTATCACCCTGCCTGACCGGTGCCGCCACTCGTAGAATCCGCGGGCATGGAGCGAAAGGACGTCGGCGACCGGCAGCTCGACGCGCTACTCGAGCGTCTCGACCGCCTCGTCGCCGAGATCCACGGGCTGAACCGTCGGCTGGACGCGGGCGAGAACCTCGCGCCGCTCGTCTACGAGCTGCGTGCCCTGAACGAGTCGCTGTCTGCACTCGCCTACGCCGCTCTCGGCTCGCAGGGGCCGCAGGTGCGCCGCCGCCGCGCCAGCTAGAGCGGGCCCGCCGGCTAGCGGGGTTACCCGGCGATCCGGTAGATCGTGCCGCCCTGCGAGACGGCGTAGAGACCGCCCCGCGCGTCCTCGCCGAACGACGACAGCGACGGAACCTTGAACGCCTCGCGCCTGAACGCGGCCATCTTGCCCTTGACCACCTTGAAGCTCCAGACGGTGCCCGAGCAATAGTCGCCGTAGAAGTAGCGGCCGACCAGGTCCTTCCGCGCCTTCCCGCGGTAGACGAAGCCGCCGGTCACCGAGCAGCCGAGCGCGTGCGAGTACACCTGGATCGGGCCGCGGTACGGCCCGCGCGGGTCGAGCTTGCGTGAGCGGTCGTACGGTGCCCGCCCCTCGTAGACCGCCCAGCCGAAGTTCATCACCTGGTTGAGCCTCGCCCGGGGCACGTAGTCGATCTCCTCCCAGTTCCCCTGGCCGACGTCGCCGATGTACAGGTCGCCGGTGGCGCGGTCGAACGAGAAGCGCCACGGGTTGCGTAACCCGTACTCCGCCAGCACCGGCTGCGGGCTCGCAGCGTTGACGTCCAGCTTCCAGATCTTCGCGAGCTTGTTCGTGAAGGTCTGGCCGTTGTTGTTCGGGTCGCCGCCGGAGCCGCCGTCGCCCATGCCGATGTAGAGCATGCCGTCCGGCCCGAACGCGAGCTGGCCGCCGTTGTGGTTCGCGAACGGCTGCTTCTCGAAGAAGAGCTGGCGCGCCGACGACTCGATCGCGCGCGTGCCGTCGGAGCGGTACTCGACCACGCGCGTGTCGCCGTTCGTGTCGGTGTAGTCGACGTAGAAGAGGTGGTTCTGCGCGTAGCGCGGGTGGAAGGCGACCGAGAGCAACCCCTGCTCGCCGCCGCTTCGGACCAGGTTCTGGATGTCGAGGAACGGCTGGGCCTGGAGCCTGCCGTTCTGGATCACCCGGATCGTGCCCTTCTGCTCGACCACGTACAGCCGGCCTGGCTCGCCCGCGGGCGCGGCGAGATGGATCGGCGAGTCGAGCCCGCGCGCGACCACGACCGGGCGAATCGGCTTCGGCGCCGCGGCCTGTGCCGGGCCGACCAGCGCGAGCCCGAGAGCGAGCAGGAGGAACGCGCTAGCTCTTGAGCAGGACACGGCGGAGCTCGTCTTCCTTCCCCGGCTGGAGGATGGCCAGGACCTGATCGCCCGCGCGCAGCGAGGTGTCGCCGTCGGCGATCTCGAACTGGCCGTTCCGCTTCACCGAGATCAGCCGGGCGCCCTCGGGGAGCTGCAGCCGGTCGATGCGGGTGCCGGCGCAGTCGGCGTCCGGCGGGATCAGGACCTCGACGATCTCGACGTTCTCCTTCGGCAGCTCGAGCAGGTGGACGAGGCCGTGCTCGGGCACCTCGTGCTCGATCAGGGCCATGATCGAAGAGGTGGCGCAGACGGTCGGCGAGACGCCGAGCAGGTCGAAGTGCACCTGGTTGCGCGGGTCGTTGACGCGCGCGATCACCTTGTCGACGCCGTAGCGCTCGCGGGCGAGCTGGCAGATGACGATGTTGTCCTCGTCGTCGCCGGTGACCGCGACCACGATGCTCGGCGGCCGCTGGATCCCGGCGCGCTCGAGCACGAAGATCTCGGTCGCGTCGCCGTGGACGACGACGTGCTCGAGCTCGTCCTCCAGGCGTTCGAACCGGTCGCGGCGCTGCTCGACCAGCGTCACCTCGTGCCCGACACGGAGCAGGCTGCGCGCCAGGTTCGCGCCGATCTTGCCTCCGCCTACGATCAGGACGTACATCGGGCGGTCACACCTGCGCCGGCTGCGGGACGTCGCACGCGCGGACGGCCTCGGTCAGCCGCTCGATCGCGTTCGAGGTCGGGCAGACGGTGCGCATCCCCTGCTGCTCGTAGAACTCGGCACGGGCCGGGTCGAGCAGCCGGACGACGACGCAGTCGATTCCGAAGCGCTTCTGGACGACCTGGCCGACGACGATGTTGGTGTTGTCGCCGTCGGTGGCGACCACGACCGCGTCGGCGTCCTCGATCCCGGCGCGGCGCAGGACGGACGTGTCCATCCCGTGGCCGACGACGAAGCCGCCGCTCCAGCCCTCACCGAGGCGACCGAGCGCCTCCTCCTTCTCGTCGACGGCGACGACGTCCCAGCCTTCCTCCTGCAGCTGGGTCGCGACGGTCGACCCGACCCGGCCGCAGCCGATCACGATCGCCTTCATCAGGGCTTCAGCGTAGCCCAGCGGTCAAGCATCGCAGCCACCCAGCCGATCGGAGGCTATGAGAGCGCCGCCTCCTCCTCGAGGAGGCCCTGCGGGTAGGCGAGCACCATCACCTCGCACGGCGCACGGCGGAGCACGTAGTCGACCGTGGGGCTGAAGAAGCGCGACTGGCGCCGCCAGCGGGGAGCAGAGCCCATCACGATCAGGTCGGCGCCGATCGCGCCCGCCTCCTCGACGATCGCCTCGCCGATCGACCGCGCGCGGACGGTTTCGCCCTCGATCGTCACGCCGTGCTCCCCGGCGAGCACCCGCGCATCCTCGAGCGACGCGCTCGCACGCTCCTCCTGGTCCGCAACCGCGGCGTGGAGCGGCAGCGAGAGCGGGACGCGGATCACGTGCAGCGCATGGATCGTGCCGCCGCGCTCCTCGGCGAGCTTCATCGCCGTCGCGAGCATCTCCTCGCCGATCGGGCCGAGCTTGACGGGCACGAGGATCCGCTCGTACTCGCCCTCCTCGGCGGGCACGAGGTCGGGCGTGGCGGCCTGGACCCGTTCCAGCAGCCCCGACCCGTGGCGGCGACGGGCCACCACGTACAGCACGGCGCCGACGAGAAGCCAGGCCGGCCCGCCGATTCTCGCGGCCGCATGCGTCGAGAACGAGATCACCCAGAGGGCGACTACGAGCGGGATTCCGAGCAGCGCGGCCACCGGCACCGGCCGGCCTCCGATCCGGATGTTCAGCGGAACGACGTACGGCCGCGGCAGGTCCGGCTCGGTGAAGCGCAGGCGGACGACCGCCGCTTGCGCGATCGCGAAGGTGATCAGGACGCCGAAGCTGTAGAGGCTCGCGAGGAATCGGGCTTCCCGGCCGACGGAGGCGGAGACGATCACGAGCGCGATCGAGACCGCTGCCGCGCCGAGGATCGCCGCGGGCGGCAGCGTGCTGCGACGGCCGAACGTCCCGAAAGCGTGGGGCAGCATCTGGTGGCGGCCGAGCGAGTAGACGACGCGGCCCACGCCCGAGATCGCCGTCGTCGCGGCCGCGAGCAGGACGCCGGCGCCGGTCAGACCGACCATCACCCGGAGGATGTCCACGAGGAGAGCCGGCATGTGCCCGTTGAACGCGGAGACGATCCCGACCAGCGGCGCCTGGATCCAGTCCGTGGCCAGGCGCGTGGTGACGGAGTCCGAGCCGGTGACCGCCGGGAAGGCCGCGACCGCGACCACGCCGACGAGCGCCGAGACCAGCACCGCCGCCCCGAGGCCGACGAACAGGCTGCGCGGCATCGACTTGCCCGGCTCGCGCGCCTCCTGCGCGAGATTGGCGAGCGTCTCCAGGCCCGTGTAGGCGAGCATCGCCACCGGCAGCGCGAAGGCCAGCGAGTGCCAGCTCGGCGCGACGCCGGGGTGGGCGCCGTGGCGGAGGTCGGACGGCGAGAACAGAAACGCGAAGCCGAGCACGATCAGGATCACGTCCGTGACGAAGGCGACCACTGCGACCGCGATCGCGATCCGGTAGAGGCCGGGCCGCCGGATCAGCCTGAGCAGCGTGATCGTGAGCACGATGAACACCGCCGCGACCACGTCCCACGGGTGGTGCGTCAGCCGCAGCCAGCCGATCGCGTGCCCGAAGTAGTGCGGCATGAAAAGCGCCGCGAGCGCGATCACGATCGTGTAGTCGAGCAGCAGGACCCAGCCGGTCAGGAACCCGATCGGGTCGTTGAACGCTCGGCGCGCGAGCATCGCCGCGCCGCCCGTCTCCGGAATCGCGGCCGTGCCCTCGGCGTACGAGAGCGCGACGAGCATGAAGATCGCGCCGACGACGAGCAGCACCCATGGCGTGAGCCCGAGCGCGAAGAGCGCGACGATCCCGAGGGCGAAGTAGATCGACGAGCCGACCTCGCCGTAGGCGACCGAGGCGAGCGACTCCTCGCTGAGGCTGCGGACGAGTCCTGGGAGGCGCCTGGGCATCAGCGGGTCGCCAGGTAGAGCCGAAGGGCGCCGGCCGCGACCAGCATTGCGCCGATGACGAGGCCGAGGCCGCCGCCGACGCCGGCGTGGATCGTGCGGGCGATCACCACCAGGCCGAGCACGACCAGGACCGCAGAGATCAGAGCCGTTCCGCGCCGCCTCGCGCTCATGCGTCTCCCGACCGGGCTGGGTAACTGGTTTTCGCCGCCGCGACCGACCTGGCGGGCGCGGCCCGCAGCCTCCGCTGGGGTGCGCGCGGTTTCGGGGAAGGGGGCTCACGGGGGAAACCGGCTGTTTCCCCCGTGCGAGCGAGCCCGCGCGAAGCGCGGCGAGCGGTCACGCGGCCTGCTTTCCTGCGGCGACCAGCACGCGGCACGGCGCCTCGCGCAGCACGTGATCGACGGTCCTGCCGAAGAGGGCGCGCCGGCCGGCCATCTCCTGTCTGGGCGCGCCGAGCAGCACGAGCTCGGCGTTCCGGCGGCGGACTTCCTCGACGATCGCCGGCCCGGCCTTCCGCGCGCGCAGGAGCCGGGTGACCGCGCGGACGCCGTAGCTCTCGACGAACGCCTGGGCGTCGTCGAGCAGCGACTCGGCGACGTCCTGCTCCTCCGGAAGCCGGGCGTCGAGCGGCAGGGCCAGTGGGACCTCGATCACGTGGAGGACGACCACGGTCGCTCCGCGCTGCGCGGCCAGACGCGCTGCGGCGACCAGCGCCTCCTCGCTCTCGCCGGTCCTCTTCACCGGAACGACGATCGTGCGGTATTCGATCGTCAGGGACGGTCCGAGGACGAGGATCGGCGCTCTCACCGTCTCCGTCAGCGGCTGCTCCAGGATTCGCGTTCGGTACACCCAGTAGAACACGAATCCGGCCACGAGCCAGCCGAGGCCGGCCCAGCGCGCGGGCGGGTACTGGACGACGACGACCACCCAGGCGATCGAGGTGCCGAGGCCGCCGAGCAGCGCGAACAGCGGCAGGTCGAAGTCGCCGATGCGAAGGTTCGGTCGCGCGCGGTACTCACCGGGCTCCTGCTTCCTGCGACGGAGCTGGATGATCGAGGCGTGTGCGATCGTGAACGACAGCATCGCGCCGAACGAGTACATCGTTCCGAGGAAGTTGACCTTCCCCGGCAGCAGCACTGCGATCGGGATGGCCGCGGCGAAGACGATCAGCGACAGCCACGGCGTCTTGAAGCGCGGGTGGAGGCGCCGGAAGATCTCCGGGAGCTGCTGGTACGTGGCCATGGAATAGGTGATCCGCGACGCTCCGATCACGCCCGCGTTGGTGGCGATGAACAGGATCGTCGCGGCCAGGATGCCGACGTAGACCTTGGCGGAGCTGAGCACCCAGCCGTGCAGGCCGAGGTTCTCGACCAGGCCGAGCACGGGGTCGTTCTGGAAGCCGCCCTGGTCGGGGGGCAGGCCGAGCTTGGTCACGTAGTCGCCGGCGGCGTCCTTGTAGACCGGGAGTGCCGACAGGGCGATCATCGGCAGGGTGAAGTAGATCGCGAAGACGGCGATCGAGACCAGCCGGATCGACGCGGGGATCGAGCGCGTCGGGTCGCGGGCCTCCTCCGCGAGGTTGGAGACGGTCTCGATGCCGGTGTAGGCGATCATCGCCACCGGGATCGCGAGCGCGAAGTTGCCCCAGGTCGGAGCGATCCCCCAGTGGACGTTGGCCGTCAGGACATGCGGGTCGAAGACGATCGCGAAGCCGACGATCACCAGCAGCAGCTGGGTGGCGAAGTCGACCACGGCCAGGAAGACGTTCAGGCCCGCCGCCTCCTTGACCCCGACGATGTTGATCGCGACCAGGATCAGGATCACCGCCGCGCCGCCGATGGTGTCCCACGGATTCGTCTTCAGCGGCTCCCAGAAGATCGACAGGTAATGCGGGACGAAGAACGCCGAGATGGCGACGGTGATGATGTAGTTGAGCATCTGCGCCCAGGCCGCCCCGAATGCGACGAGCTCGTTGAAAGCGTGGCGGGCGAAGCTCGAGGACCCGCCCGCCTCCGGATAACGGACGGTGCCCTCGGCGTAGGTGGCGGCGGTACAGGCGAAGATCAGGCCGCTGATCAGGAAGACGAGCGGGGTCAGGCCGAGCGCGATCGCGGCGGTGATGCCGAGCGCGTAGTAGATCGACGAGCCGACGTTGCCGTAGGCGGTCGAGAAGAGCGCCGGCGTCCCGAGGACGCGCTCGAGTCCCTGCTGTTGCCGCCGGCGCCGGTGAGGCACCGCTGAACTCTATGCCGGGCGGCTGTCGTCCTCACAGGCCGTGTCCGGGGGACTGCCCCCCGGAACGCGGGCATGACGATCCGTCCACAGACGATGCGCGCCGCACGCCGCTCCGCAACGCTCGACCTCGGCGACCCCCGGAGTCGCTCAACCGGAAGAGCGCCGGGTTGTCGACTCGAGAGATGCGGGTTCGAATCCCGTTGCCGCGGCCGGCTCCGCGGCTCGGAGACCGGACGATGAGATCAGACGAACCTTCGCCGCCTCCGCCGACGTAGGCCGCGCGAAGACGCCCGCGAGGAGGGGGTTCGTGGGGGAACCAGACGGTTCCCCCACGTCCTTAGCCGTGAATCGAGACCAGCAGCGGGATGATCAGGATCGCGACGATGTTGGCGATCTTGATCATCGGGTTGATCGCGGGGCCGGCGGTGTCCTTGTAGGGGTCGCCGACCGTGTCGCCGGTGACCGCGGCGGCGTGGGCCTCCGACCCCTTGCCGCCGAAGGCGCCGTCCTCGATCAGCTTCTTGGCGTTGTCCCACGCGCCGCCGCCCGAGGTCATGGCGATCGCGAGGAACAGGCCGGTGACGATCGTTCCGATCAGAAGGCCGCCGAGCATCTCCGGGCGGATGATCCCGACGACGATCGGGACCGCGATCGGGATCGCAGCAGGCGCCAGCATGAGCCTGATCGCCCGGCCGGTGACGATGCTGACCGCGCGGGAGTAGTCGGGCCGCGACGTGCCCTCCATGATCCCCGGGTCCTCCCGGAACTGTCTGCGCACCTCCTCGACGACCTCGCCGCCGGCACGGCCGACCGCCGTCATCGCGAGCGACGCGAACAGGAACGGCATCAGCCCGCCGATGAACAGTCCGGCGATCACCCATGGGTTGTTCAGATCGAAGTTCTGGGCCACCGACGTGCCTTCGAGCCCGCTCGTGTACTGGTCGAACAGGATCAGCGCGGCGAGGCCGGCGGAGCCGATCGCGTAGCCCTTCGTCACCGCCTTCGTCGTGTTCCCGACCGCATCGAGCGGATCGGTGATCGCCCGCACCGACTCGTCGAGATCGGCCATCTCGGCGATCCCGCCCGCGTTGTCGGTGACAGGCCCGTAGGCGTCGAGCGCGACGATCAGGCCGGTCATCGAGAGCTGAGCCATGACGGCGACGCCGATGCCGAACAGCGACTGGCCCGCGGCGTAGAACGACGCGATGATCCCGACCACGATCGTGACCACCGGCAGCGCGGTGGCGCGCATGCCGATGGCGAGGCCGGCGATGATATTCGTGGCGTGCCCGGTCTGGGACGCCTCGGAGATCGACTTCACCGGGTTCCAGCGGGTGCCGGTGTAGTACTCGGTGATCGCCACCAGCAGGAAGGTCACGCCGAGGCCGATCAGTGCCGAGCCGTACAGATTCCAGAAGCTGAACGGCCCGTCGTCGTAGGCGAGCGTGATCGGGATGAAGCCGATCGCGGACAGGATCGTCGCGACCACGACCGCTTTGTAGAGCGCGTTGATGATCGCGTTCTGGCCACGCCCGACGCGCGCGAAGAACGTGCCGATCACCGACGCCAGGATCGAGATGCCGCCGATCGCGAGCGGGTAGAGCCAGAGCCCGCTCGCCGGGAACTGGTTGGAGGCGATCAGCATCACCGCCACCGCCGTGACCGCATACGTCTCGAACAGGTCCGCGGCCATGCCTGCGCAGTCGCCGACATTGTCGCCGACGTTGTCCGCGATCACGGCCGGGTTGCGCGGGTCGTCCTCCGGGATGCCTGCCTCGATCTTCCCGACCAGGTCGGCGCCGACGTCGGCTGCCTTCGTGAAGATCCCGCCGCCGAGTCGCGCGAAGACGGAGATCAGCGAGCCGCCGAAGGCGAGGCCGACGAGATCGTTGATCGCCGACTCGTGCGTGTGGCCGAGCCAGTCGGTCAGGGCCCAGTAGTACCCGGCGACGCCGAGCAGGCCGAGACCGACGACGAGGAGGCCGGTGACCGATCCGGCCCGGAACGCGACGTTCAGGGCGGGCTTGAGCCCGTCCTTGGCCGCCTCGGCCGTGCGCACGTTCGAGCGCACGGCGACGTTCATGCCGATGAAGCCGGCGGCGGCGGAGAGCGTGGCGCCGATCAGGAAGCCGACTGCGGTGCCCCAGCCGAGCTGGTTGTAGAAGCCGAGCAGGAGGAACGGGACGATCGCGACGAAGGCGATCGTCGTGTACTGCTTGCGCAGGTAGGCGGCCGCGCCTTCCTGGACGGCGCGCGCGATCTCCTGCATCCGCTCGCTGCCTGCCGGCCGCGACAGCAGCCAGTAGACGAGATAGACGCCGTACACGATCGCGACACCCGAACACACGAGGGCGAACAGCACGGCATGGTCCTTGAAGAAGTCCACTACGCTCCCTTTCCACTCACAAAGTCGGCGCCGAACAGCGTCGGCGCGCCAAAGCCTGTCTCACAAGCGCGAGAGCGTATCGGATCACAGAGGCTGTTCGCCCCGGTTCCTACTCGGACGCAGGCTGGGCGGCCGCCTTGGCGTACGCGAGCTGCATGTTCGCGACCATCTGGTCGAGGTCGCGGGCGAGCCCGGCCGGGACGGCGCCCTTCAGCGCCGGCACGAGCGCCCGCAGCGCGTCGATCGCGAGCTTCGCCTGCTCCAGATCGCGACCCTCCTCCCCGAGGCGCCGGTATCCGAGCGACGAGACGGTGAAGACGGTCTGGACGAGGACGTCGGCGACCTCGAGCTGCCCGAGTTCGGCCTCCAGCTGCCGGAGCAGCTCCTCCTGCGAGGGCGGCTGCTCCGGCGCCTCGCCCTGAGCGCCCTCGTCAGCCACGAACGACCTCGGCGGCGCGGACCTGCTCCGCGTAGATCTCCTCCAGCGACCAGCCTTCCGCGAAGCGCGCGATCTGGCGCTCGGCCGCCGTCGTCGCCGGCACCGTCAGCGCGACGCCGAGCTCGTCGGCGACCGGGCCGATCCAGGCCGCGACCCGCTCCAGCTCGGCCCGGGCCGGTCGCACCTCGTACGTCCCCGGATCGAGCAGGGTCCCCGACAGCCCGTAGCGGATCGCGCGCCAGAAGTTCTCCTCGATCATTCGCGGCGGCGGCTGCGGCAGCGGCTCGCCCTCGTCCACGGCGCGCGCGAGCCGGGCCGTGAGCGCGTAGCAGAAGCCGGCCAGCGCCCTCGATTCGCCGAGGTCGGGCTGGCCGTCGCAGATCCTGATCTCGACGGTCGGGTAGGCGAGGTGTGGCCGGACGCTCCACCAAAGCTGCGTGTGCTCGTCGATCGAGCCCGTCTCGTACAGCGTGCGCACGTACGCCTCGAACACCTCCCACGTCCCGTACGGGTCCGGGACGCCGCAGCGCGGGAACATGCGCGTGAAGATCTCAGTGCGCGCGGAGTGGAGCCCGCTGTTCACGCCCTCGACGATCGGCGAGCTGACCGACAGCGCCAGCAGGTGCGGCAGGAACGCGCGCAGGCCGTCGTGCACGGCCACCGCCCGGTCGGCCCCGCGGATCCCGACGTGGACGTGAAAGCCGAACGTGTTGTTCCGCCAGACGACGTAGCGGAGCAGCTCGTCGTTCCGGCGGTAGTGCGGCGTGTCGATGATCCGCTGGTCCTGCCAGCGGCTCCACGGGTGGGTGCCCGTCGCGCCCAGCGAGATCCCGAGACCGCCGGCCAGCTCGGTCAGCTGTGCGCGCCGCTCGCCCATCAGGCCGGAAGCCTCGGCGAAGCTCTCGCAACGGCCGGTCCGCACCTCGACCTCGCTGGCGATCAGCTCGCCGACGACGTGGTGGTCGACGGGGAGACCGGCCGCGGCCGCCTTCACGTCCTCGAAGCGGTTGACCAGCGACAGCGTCGCCGGATCGAGCAGCGCGAACTCCTCCTCGACCGCGACGGTCAGGTCCGTGCCGTTCTCGAATCCCTCCCGGGCCTGCGCGATCAGCTCGTCGTAGGGGAGCTTCTGGGCGTCACCCATGGATCGGGAAGCCTATTCGAAGGGTTCGAGCAGGCGTCTCCCGACGCCGGCCCACGACCAGCGCTCGACGGCGACCTGCCTGGCCGCCGTGCCGAGCCCGGCCCGAGTGGCCGCCGGCAGGGCGAGCAGATCGTGGAGCTTGCGCGCGAGGTCGAGCGAGTCGCCCGTCCGGAAGCTCGCCAGATGCCGGAGCGCGGGCGGGTAGGCGGCCTCGATCCCGCGGGCGACCTCCTCGAGCCCCGAGTGCCGGGCGACGAGCGGCGGGCAGCCGGCCGCGGCCGCCTCGGCGGCGACCATGCCGAACGCCTCGGGAAAGATCGACGGGACGACGGCCACGTCGGCCAGCGGGATCAGATGGACGAGGTGGCGGTGCTCGAGCGGGCCGGTGAACAGCGTCCGCGGCGGTGCCATCCGCTCCAGCTCGCGGCGGTAGTCGCCGAAGCCGACGATCACCGCTCGCGCGTCCAGGCCGCGCAGCGCCTCCAGCAGCACGTGGACGCCCTTGTTGTAGAGCAGCTTCCCGAAGTAGAGGATGGTCGGCGCTTCGCCGCCGAGGAACTCGTGCAGCCGCTGCTCGTTCCCCTCGTCCGGCAGGCGTTCCTGACGGTTGCCGTGGTTCGGCGGATCGGCGCGGCACTCGGCGAGGAGCTCCGCAAGCGCGTCCGTCCTCGACTCGGCGACGAACTCCTCGACGTCCACGCCGGGCGGCACCTCGCGGACGTGCTCGACGTCCCCGACCACGTCGTGGAGCACCCCACGGATGTGCTCGGAGCCGACGAAGACGGCGGCGGCGTCCCGCAGCGAGACGGCGCCCAACTCCTGGAGCTCGGCGTTGCCGCGCATCGAGTACTCGAGCTCCGAGCCGTGGGCCTTGACGGCGAACCGGGCCCCGGTCGCCGCCGCCACCGGCCCGCCCATCAGGACGTGGTTGGCGAAGACGAGGTCGGCCGGCAGGTGCTCGCGCAGCGCAGCCGCGTTCGTCGCGACGTAGCGCTCGCGCTCCTCGGCGCGCATGTCCTGGAGCAAGACCGGCTCCAGCCCCTCGTACCGGTCGACAACGAACACGGGTAACCGCGTGTCGAGGTGGGGCCGGACGACCTCTGCGCCGCCGAGGTCGAACCGCTCGGGCTCGGGGTCCTGGCAGAAGACGACCACGTCGTGCCCGGCCCGCGCCCACTCCCGCGCGACGGCGCGCGTGTAGATGTTCGAGCCGGTGCCCTCGAGCAGGTAGCCGTGCCAGAGCAGGATGCGCACGTGCCCCATCCTCGCAACTCGGCTTGACATTTCGACCGACTTAGTCAATCGTATAAGTCGTTCGCCTAAATCGCTCGGATGAAGGAGGAGCACCCGTGTCACACGAACCCGCCAAACCCCGGTCGTTCCACGCTTCACCGCAGGAGGCGATGCAGGCACCGGCGGAGGAGTTCCTGTACCTCGCGTGCCTGCACGAGGGCACCGGCATCGAGCAGCCCGACTTCCTCGCGGTCGTCGACGCCGATCGCGGCGAGATCGTCCACGAGCTGTCGATGCCCAACGTCGGCGACGAGCTCCACCACTTCGGCTGGAACCGATGCTCGTCGGCCTGCCACGGGCCGGATCGCTCGCACCTGATCATGCCCGGGTTCCGCTCCTCGCGGATCCACGTGGTGAACGTGGCCGACGACCCGCGCCGGCCGCAGATCGAGAAGGTGATCGAGCCGGAGGAGCTCGTCGCCAAGACCGGCTACACGCGCCCGCACACGACCCACTGCATGCCGGGCGACAACGTCGTCATCTCGTGCCTGGGCGACGCCGAAGGCAACGGCGCCGGCGGATTCGCCGTCCTCGACGCCCAGACGTTCGAGGTCAAGGGCCGCTGGGAGGCAGGCGGCGAGACACCGCCTTTCAACTACGACTTCTGGTACCAGCCGCGCAAGAACACGCTGATCTCGTCGGAGTTCGGCGAGCCGAACGCCTATGAGCCGGGCTTCGACCTCGCCGACGTCGAGGCCGGCCGCTACGGCCAACGGATCCATTTCTGGAACCTCGAGGCACGGACGCTCGATCAGTCCGTGGATCTCGGCGACCAGGGCCTGCTGCCGTTCGAGGTGCGCTGGCTCCACGACCCCGACTCGGAAGAGGGCTTCGTCGGAGCTGCGCTTTCGAGCGTGATGTGGCACTTCCGCCGTGAGAACGGCTCGTGGACCGCCGACCCGATCATCGAAGTCGAGGGCGTCCCGAAGGAGGGCTGGCAGTTCCCGGTACCGGGAGTGATCAGCGACCTCGTCCTGTCGATGGACGACCGCTTCCTCTACTTCGGAAACTGGCTGCACGGCGACCTGCGCCAGTACGACGTCTCCGACCCCGCCAACCCGAAGCTGACCGGACGGCTCTGGCTCGGCGGGGTGCTGGGCAACGAGAGCGACGCCGGGCGCGAGCTGCACGGCGGGCCGCAGATGCTCCAGCTCTCCTACGACGGCCGCCGGCTCTACGTCACCAACTCGCTCTACTCGACCTGGGACAATCAGTTCTACCCCGGTCTGCGCTCCTGGCTCCTGCGCGTGAACTGCGACCCGAACGGCGGCATGGAGGTCGATCCCGATTTCTTCGTCGACTTCTCCGACCGCCCGAGCGGGCCCGCCCGCGCCCACGAGGTCCGGCTCCAGAACGGCGACTGCACGACGGAGATCTTCCAGTGATCACGGCGCACGTCATGGGGATCCCGGTCGAGGAGAGCATCCTGCAGCTGATGCCCGCCGGGGCGGTGATGGCGGCCGCGGCCGGAATCGCGGTGCGCAGCACGCTCGACCGGGTTCGACGCCTGCGCAGGCGCGACGCCGGAGCCGGCCGCTCGTGATCATCCGCGTGTTTAGGGCGCGGGTCCGTCCGGGGAGAGACGTCGAGTTCGAGCGCTTCGTGCGGACGACCGGCGTGCCCATGGTCCAGGCGCACGCCGGTTGCTCGCACGTTGCCTGGGGCCGCAACCGGTGGAGCGATCAGCCCGAGTTCGTGGTCGTAACCCACTGGGACTCGGTCGACGCGCTCGAGGCGTTCGCGGGGCCGCGCTGGCGCGAGGCGGTCGTCGAGCCGGGCGAGGAGCACATGCTGGCGGAGGTCTCCTGCGATCATTACGAGACGTGATCGAGCGCCGTCGATGAAGACGACCGCAGTCCGTCCCGGCCACGGGACCGAGCAGGCGCTCCTCGATGCAGCCGAGCGCCTGCTCGTCGAGGTCGGTGCCGCAGGGATCACGACCCGGCGCGTCGCGGAGGAGGCCAGGCTCAACCACGGCCTCGTCCACTACTACTTCGGGTCGGTCGAGCAGCTGCTCGTCCGCGTGCTCGAGCGTTTTACCGACCGGCTCGTCGAGCGGCAGCGTGAGATGTACGCGGCGGACGTCCCGTTCCTCGAGAAGTGGCGGACGGCGATGGGCTACCTCGAGGAGGACCGCCCCTACCAGAAGATCTGGTTCGAGCTGCAGGCGCTCGCCTGGAACCGACCGGAGCTCCGTGAACGGCTCGCGCGCGTGCACGCCGAATGGCGCGCCGTCCTGATCGAAGCCTTCGCTCCCGTCCGGGACGCGCTCGGGCTCGAGGTCCCGCTCGAAGCGCTCGTCACGCTCGTGTACGCGTTCAACGAGGGGATCATGCTCGACCGGATGTCCGGGATCGACCAGGGGCACCGGGAGCTGCTCGACTGGATCGACGCCTGGCTCGAGGAGAGGACGCGGTGACGATCACGGTCGCACGCCCGAGACCGGCCGAGCAGACGCGGGCCCGGTACCCGGACGAGGAGGGCTTCGTCGAGCGCAACGGCGTCCGCAGCTACTACGAGGTCTACGGCGAGGGCGAGCCGACCGTCCTGCTGATGCCGACCTGGTCGATCGTCCACTCGCGCCACTGGAAGATGCAGATTCCCTACCTCGCCCGGCACTGCCGCGTCGTGACATTCGACGGTCGCGGCAACGGCCGCTCGGACCGTCCCTCCGAGCCCGATGCCTACCGGGAGGAGGAGTACGCGGCCGATGCGGTCGCGGTGATGGACGCCACCGCAACCGACCGGGCGGCGGTCGTCTCCCTGTCGCGCGGCGCGGAACGGTCGCTCCTGCTCGCGGCGGATCACCGCGACCGGGTGGACAGGATGGTCTTCATCGCCCCGGCGCTGCCGCTTCCCCCGGCGACGCCGCGGCTGAAGGCGAGGCTCGACTTCAGCGAGCCGCGGGACGAGTTCGAGGGCTGGGGCAAGTGGAACCGCCACTACTGGGCCGATCGCTACGAGGACTTCCTCGAGTTCTTCTTCGCGCACTGCTTCACCGAGCCGCACTCGACCAAGCAACGCGAGGACACCGTCGGCTGGGGCCTCGAGACGGATGCGGAGACGTTGATCGCGACCCAGCTCGCGGAACGGCTCGAGGACGAGGCGGGCGGCCGCGCGCTCCTCGCCAGGATCGACTGCCCCCTTCTGGTGATCCACGGCAGCGACGACGCGATCCGGCCGTGCGCCTCCGGCGCGCGGCTGGCCGAGCTCGCAGACGCGTCGTTGACCGTGCTCGAGGGCTCGGGCCACCTGCCCCATGCGCGCGACCCGGTCAAGGTGAACCTGCTGCTGCGCGACTTCATCGCGCCCGCGCCGCCGGCGCGAACGTGGGTGCGCGGCAGGTCCCGCCGGAAGCGCGCGCTGTACATCTCCTCGCCGATCGGGCTCGGCCATGCGCAGCGCGACGTCGCGATCGCGGACGAGCTGCGCAAGCTCCATCCGGACCTGGAGATCGACTGGCTGGCCCAGCACCCGGTCACGGCGGTGCTCGAGGCCCGCGGCGAGCGAATCCATCCGGCGAGCGCGTTCCTGGCCAACGAGTCGCACCACGTCGAGAGCGAGTCGGCCGAGCACGACCTGCACTGCTTCCAGGCGATCCGCCGCATGGACGAGATCCTGCTCGCCAACTTCATGGTCTTCCACGACCTCGTCTCCGAGCAGCAGTACGACCTCTGGATCGGAGACGAGGCCTGGGAGCTCGACTACTACCTGCACGAGAACCCCGAGCAGAAGCGGGCACCGTACGCCTGGCTGACCGACTTCGTCGGCTGGCTGCCGATGGCCGACGGGGGCGACCACGAGGCGTTTCTGACCGGCGACTACAACGAGGAGATGATCGAGCACATCGCGCGCTTCCCGCGCATGCGCGACCAGGCAGTGTTCGTCGGCAACCCCGACGACATCGTTCCCGAGCGCTTCGCCTCGCACCTGCCCTGGATCCGCGAGTGGACCGAGCAGCACTTCGCCTTCGCCGGCTACGTCACCGGCTTCGACCCCGAGGAGTTCGCCGACCGGGCCGCGCTCCGAGCCGAGCTCGGCTACGGCGAGGACGAGCAGGTCTGCATCGTCACCGTCGGAGGCTCCGGCGTCGGCGGCGACCTCCTGCGGCGGGTGATCGCGGCGTTTCCGGAGGCCAAGCGGCGAGTGCCGGCCCTGCGGATGATCGTCGTCGCCGGCCCCCGCATCCCCCCGGAGACGCTGCCCTCACACGACGGCCTCGAGGTGCGCCCGTACGTGCACCAGCTCTACCGGCACCTGGCCGCCTGCGACCTCGCCGTCGTCCAGGGCGGCCTGACCACCTCGATGGAGCTGACGGCGAACGGGCGCCCGTTTCTCTACTTTCCCCTCCGCCACCACTTCGAGCAGAACCTCCACGTCCACCACCGGCTCCAGCGCTACGGCGCCGGACGCCGCATGGACTTCGAGCACGAGACACCCGAGACGATCGCCGCCGCCATCGCCGAGACGATCGGCCGGACCGTCGACTACCGACCGGTCGAGTCGGACGGCGCCGCACGCGCGGCGGCGTTGATCGCCCCGCTGCTCGAGGAGGGCAAGGGCCGTCGGTAGGCTCGCGCCCTACGCCAGGTGGAAGTACAGCGCGTGCAGCAGCTCGACGGCCGGGTTCGACGTGTGCACCTGGACGTCCGCCGGGACATCCAGCAGCCCCTCGCTGTAGTTGAAGATGATCTTCACCCCGGCGTCGACGAGGTCGTCCGCGACGTCCTGTGCGGCGCCGGCCGGCACGGCGAGCACGCCGACGATGATGTTCTTGTCGTGGACAGCGCCCTTCAGGTCGCTGTACTGCTGCACCTCCACGTGGCCGGCGCGATTGCCGACGACCTCCGGGTCGCGGTCGAAGACGGCGGCGATGTTGATCCCGTGCTCGGCGAAGATCGGAGAGCTCGCGATCGCCTGGCCGAGACGGCCGGCGCCGACGAGCGCGATGTTGTGCTGGCCCTGCGTCCGCAGGATCTTGCGGATCTCGCCGAGCAGGCTGTCGATGTTGTAGCCCACCCCGCGCTTCCCGAACTTGCCGAACGCCGACAGGTCTCGCCTGATCTGCGTCGCGTTGACGTTCGTGTAGTCGGAGATCTCCTGCGAGGAGATGCGCTCCTTGCCCATCTTCTTGGCCTGGGTCAGAACCTGGAGGTACCGGCTCAGTCGCGCGGCGACCCCGACCGTCAACCGATCCGTCACACCCACTCCTTG
>Ga0070684_100000475_pt1 | contig 27439 bp, 13 predicted proteins | sample KBSC723LmetaG_FD_65653 | JGI IMG/M metagenome (GOLD analysis project Ga0070684, IMG submission 65653) | Corn rhizosphere microbial communities from Kellogg Biological Station, Michigan, USA - KBS C7.2-3L metaG | ecosystem: Host-associated > Plants > Roots > Rhizosphere ...
GCCGCCGTTGTCGCGCGAGTAGAACGCCGACCCGCCGACGCAGACGACGAAGCAGAACTGGAAGTGAACGCTGGCGGCCCAGCCCGCCAGCGTCGAGTAACCGACCCCGTCCGGGTTCGCCAGCAGATCTTCGGCGGGCAGGCTGTTGTCCACGGTCCAATCGGGGATCGACCACTGCGTCTCGGGGCCGAAGTGGTCGCCCCTGTTCAGCTTCACGCGGAAGATCCGCTTGTCCTCGTCGGGCGCGCGCATCACCTGGTCGGGCAACCCGTCGCCGTTCAGGTCGATGAGATCGACGATCTGCCGGGTGAGGCTGGCGTTCGGTCCCCCGCCCGCACCGAAGGTTTGGCCGGGCGTGCCGACGCTGAGGTTGTTCGTCTGGCTGTCCTGGAACCGCACCGCGTTGGTCGACGTCGGATTACCGGGGACGACGCCGAGCGCGCCCGAAATCGCGTCCGAGGCGATGTTGCCCGAGCTGAACGTCAGGAACGACGCCGGAATCTCGCCGCGCTGCCAGGCCGGGCCCGACCACAGGATCTCCTTGCTGAACCCGTATCCGAGATTCAGCCGCACCCGCAAGCCCGGATCGTCGGGATGCCGGGCGACGTGATCGAGCAACCCGTCGCCGTTCACGTCGGCGAAATCAACGCGCGTCGAGCTCACGCCGTAATCGGTCGACGCGCTCGCGACCGACGTCGACACGTGCTTCGCCGTCTTCGAACGGCTGTTCGCCAGATTGATGAGCTGTCCGATGACCCCCAGATCGATCCCGAATCTCAAGGACGCGTTCGTGGTCGAACGGACATCGTCGAATCCCATGTCGATCGGCGCGCGCCCCGTGAACGCCCCCACGCCGTCGTTGAACTGGACACCGCCGGAGGTGACGGAGTCCGGAAACCGATCGCCGTTGAGGTCGAGCAGGTCGATATCCGTCGTCGAGTCGCCGGCGTTGATGCCCGCGTTCAGGCCGACCACGGTGGCCTGCAAGTCGACGTTCCAGGTGTCCGACACGCGCAGCGCGTTCACGCCGGCGCCTTTGCCCGAAGCGGCCCCCGACGCGGAGAACGCGGGGTTGATCCGGCCCGCCGCCAGGAACTCGCCGCTTCCACGGCCGATCCACATCGGTATCGGGCCGAGATCGGACAGCCGGGCCGGGAGCCCGAACGGCGCCGGCGTCACGTACAGAAACGTGTCCGTGCTCTTCGGATTCGAGCTCAACGTGATCCTGGACTCGTCGAAGGTCCGCGACCCGTTCCAGTCCCCGTAGAACCAGCGGTGGTAGCCGCCGGACATCGGATCGCGCGCCGCAAGAAGCCCGCCACCGTTGTTGTCCAGCTGCGGATCCGGGAAGCGAACGTTTACGAGCGCCGTCGAGGCGCCGACCGTCGGTGTCCCGATGGAGACTGTCGCGGGATTGGCCGGCTGCCCGTCCGGGAAGAACGCCGTGAAGAACAGTTGCTCACCACTGGCGACGCTCGGGCTCACATCGATATGGGCGCTCGGCGCGCCGCTTCCCAGCACCGCCTTCGCGATCAGCCGATTGACACCTTGCACGTAGACGATGATGCGCGGACCGGACGTCGAGACGTTCCATTTGATTTCGGGCGTGCCGCTGCTCGTCGCGACGAACGTGCGCGTCGCGGCCGGCGCCGCCGCTGTCCACTGGAACGCCGGGTAGAAAACGTCGGCAGGCGCGCGAATGAACCCTTCGGGAAGGGGAAAGCCCCGCAGCGGATCGACCGACCCGATCGTGCAGAACCCGGCCGCGCAAACCGGGGGCGCACAGACCGGCGATCGCGTTCTCGGATCGAGGCGACAATAGTTCTGGTAGTCGACGCTGGCGGGCCAGAAGACGGTCGCGGGATCGATCTGCGAATCCGACATCACCTGGAACGCCAGCGTGTCGTCGGCCAGAACGTGAATCGTCGACTGAAGCCCGGACAGGCAGAACGAGCCCGTGTCGCCCGCATCCTTGGACAGCTCGAACGTCTCCACCACGGCGTTGCCGCGCTTGTGAACGACGGATGCGGTGATGTTGTCCGCGCTGGAGATCTTCGTGAAGCACGGCGTCGCCTGCACGTCGCCCTCCGCCGTCGCCGTCCATGGCATCGACGGCAAGCCCGCCAGGCGGAAGTCCTCCGCCTGGTTGAAACGGTAGATGGGCGCGCCGTACGGTTCGACCTGCGACGCGACCGAGCTGTCGACCTGGTAGGCGACGGTGAGCGAAGCGGTGAGCTCGTCGAACGACGGATCGCCCAGTGAGTCGACCTTCGTGTACAGCCGATCACCCGCCGCAACGGTCACGGTCAGGCTGTTCGTGCAGGGCCCGAGGTCGCCGGCGCTGAACGAACAGGTCCACCGGGGCGCGGTCTCGTTGTTGAAGAACAGCTCCGCGCGAACACCGTCGCCGCCGCTCTTCACCTTCGTGAGAGTCGTATCGACGTTTATCGTGCCGCCGAACGGAGCGGTCCAGCGGATCAAGGGATCGGCGGGGAAGAACGCGCCGGCCTGCCCGGCCTGGTTCCAGCGGTCCTGCCGGCTGAACGTCACGCCTCCGAGAGAGAAGGCGTTCCACGGCGTCGGTGCCGCGAACTGCTGGACGCCGGTGTTCAGGCGAACGTTCACGACCCCCGAATCCAGCGTGACGAGGTCAGGAAAGCCATCGCCGTTCATGTCGCTGATGAGCTGATCGTCCTCGGCCGTGTGCTGGGAATAGCTGGCGCCGACGCCGAACAAACCTTCCAGGGCGCTCAGGCTTCCACCGACGGTCCACCCGGATCGGTTGGTGTGACCGACCGTTCCGAGCCCCGGGAAGGAGATCTCGCCAAAATGCGCGGTCGGCGCGGTCGCGAGCAAGGTGTTGAGGCTGGCCGCGCCCGCGTTGTCCATCTGATCGGGCAGGCCGTCTCCGTTCGCGTCGATGAAGGCGAGATTTGGCGTCGTGTCGCCGGTATCGCCACCCGCGCTCACGGTCGCGGACAAGAAGTCGAACAGACCGATGCCCACGGACCCGCTGGCGCCGAACAGCTGGTCGGTGGCGTGATTCAGGCCGTCGTCCGAGCGCAGCGAGCCGTCCGGTTGCTGGAACTGGCCCCAGATCGTCTGCGGGGCGAACATCCCGTCGGTCGCCGGCGCCTTGAAATAGTCGAAGGTGTGCCGATAGAGCTCGGTCGCAGGATTGGCCCCGTCCGAGCGCAGCGACACGGCCGCGAGGACGCTCTTGTTGAAGGTGTCGTCGAGGTTCGGGTTGTATTCGAACTCGTACGCGCGCACCGGCGTCGCGGGCGACTGCGCGGTCGGCCCGAACGTCTCGCGGATCTCGGCCAGCCGGCGGCGCGTCGCCACCGGGAACCCCGCGCGGCCCGTGATGACCACGTCGGGCCGCGTGCCGCCGTCGTCGAGCACGAAGTCGACGTGGTAGGCGGCGATCTGCGATCCGTTCGACGTGTAGTCGATCCGCAGCGGATAGATCTGATCGAACTGGTCCCCGTTCGTGAACGGATCGTGCACGTAGCTGACCGTCATCGTGTTGCCGAACGTGTCCCGCATGCTCTCGAGGCACCAGCGGAAGATGTTGCCCGGCGAGGTGCGCGGGTCGGCGAGCCGCCCGCCGGCGGCGCCGAAGGTGGACACCGTCCCCGATTTATCGGTCACCACCCAGTGGTAGTCGGTCGGGCCGGTCCCGACGCGCTCGATGCGATCGAACCGCCCTTCGATGCGGCGACGGAACGTGCCGTCCGGGTTCTGCACGAGCAGCGCGCCGTCGAACAGGTAGGTCTCGCTGCCGTCGTACCTCGGCACGCCGAAGCGCGTGTCGATCTCGATGCTCGCCCAAGACAGATCCCAGCCGAGGCCCAGCCAGCCGTCGACGCCGTTGCGCTCGCTGTCGTAGTTGAGCGCCAGCTCGGGCTGGACGCCGTTACGCCCCGCCGGCGTCTCGATCGGGTAATGGAGGCGCGCGCTCCCCGACGCGTCGGCTTGCGGCGGCTCGATGAGCGTGATGCCGGCGCCCGGAGCGCCGAGCTTCATGCCTTTGATCGTGGTCGGGTCGAAGCGTTGCGCGTCGGGGTGATCCGGGACGGCCAGGGTCGCGTTGATGAAGTCCGTGAAGTGGCCCGTCATCGCCAGCACGCGCTCGCGACTCGCCCATTTACGTCCGAGGCTGACCCAGCGCCCGTGCGCCTCGTCGTAGTAATAGGTTTGCACATCGCGCGGCGACATCCCTTCGGGGATGAGCGCGGGATCGACCGGCAACGTCAGCTTGACCGGCTTCTTGAAGACGGTCCCGTGCGGACCGAAGCGATAGACACCACCGCCGGGCGTCACGTTCGTCATGAGCCGTCCGAGCGGCGCAAGCTTTTCGTTGCCGAGGGGGCGCACGGTGACACGCACGTTGCGATCGACGGCGCCGGCCGGAACCTCCAGCGTGGCGCCCGCGAAGGACAGCGTCCGCGCCCGCCTTGGTGAGATGACCCCGCCGTAAGGGGCCCCCGCATCGTCGACGGGAGCAGATTCGCCCGCGACCGACGAGGAGGCGTCGACGCAGGCATCGATGGGCACGGCCCGCGTGCGGCGGGTCCCGTCGGGCGCCGTCACGTCGATGGTGACCGACCACGGTTTGCCACGCGCCGCGGAAGGCTCATGGACGATTGCCGCGAAGCTGCCGTCGCCGTCCAGCACGCCCGTGCGCCGCGCGCGATTCACGTCAATCGAGACGTTGCGCCAATCGGTGTCGCCCCGAACGAAGCCGCGCACGTACGCTTCGTGGTCCACACACTCGCCGTGCAGCGGATACGCGACGGCCAGCTCATCGCCTGACAGTGCCGGTTGCGAGATGACGCGCGCCTCCGCAACCCGCGCGCTGCCTTCGCGAACGCCTCGCAACACGACGTCGACACCGCCGGCGGGGGGCAGCGCGCCCGACAGAGCCACCGTGTGCCAGCCGACGGTCTTGTCGCCGAGCTCTATCCTGAGCTCGCCGCGCTCGCGCGTGCGGCGGTTCCATGCGGAAAGAGAGAGCGCGCCCGACCCCGCGCGATCGACGTAGTACGTGAAGTACGCCGGCTGCGCATCGCTCGACGAAGCCAGCCTGAGACGACGCAGCTCCGACCCGCTGACAGCCGTTTCGTTGTTGCCATCCTCGAGGACCGTTCGGGTCGCCTCCGGCGCGGCCGGATCGGCGAGGCGGGGCATGCCGATGATTCGTACATGCCGGACGCGGTAGCTGAGCCCGCCGTCCCGCGCAGCGGGCTTGAAGCTGATCGCGTTATCGCCCCGGCGGAGCCAGGCCGGCGAAATCTCCTCGACCTGCAGGCCGCCCACCCCTCGAGCCCCGGCGCGATACCCACCGCGGAGCGCGCGCCCATTGATCGCGCGCTGGGCGCCGGTCCAATGCGCGAGGTGATCGAGCTCGTAAACGAGGAACGCGCGCCCGAGGAGGACCGGATCGCGATCGACGCTCACGGTGAACTGCGTCGCGCGCGGCGCGTTCGCCGCTTCCGTCCCCACCACCGCCTCGTCCGGGGTGGAGGCGGCCTCGACGGCGTTCGCCGGCACACCCAGCGCGAGCCGGTCGGCGAACGGGCTCTGATCGGTTGCGTCCCGTGCTGGGCCCAGTGCCCAGATCGCGAGCTCGGAGAGGTCGGCCGGGGCGTTACCCGCCTCGAGCTCCACGATCAGCGCTCTTGCGCGAACGGGCGACGTCGCGGCGGCCTGCGCCCAGCGTGGCGCCACCAACGACAGCGCCGTCGCCCCGAGCCCGGCCACCCCGTGCCGCCCCGAAGAATCCTCGACGAGCGCCGTCGCTGAGAGCGCTCCGACGCCTGCGAAGGACAGGCCGACCAAAGCGCGCGTTCCGCCGAGGTCGATTCGGATCGACCTCTTTCCGTGAGCATTTATGTGGAGGGCCGTTCGCGAATCACCGTCGAACAGAAGCCGCGCCGCTCGCGGGTCCGGGGCATCGACGAGCGCCACCTCCCGCGGGAGCCACAGCGCGGGTATCTCGTCGGCTTCCGTGGCGCGACGGGCAGGTGCCGCCGAAGCAGAAACGGGGGCTGCCGTCCGCGTGTCTGGGACGGCGGGCCTGTTCGATATCGGCGCCGCCGCCGCCTGCGCCGCCAGCGCTGACGGCGCGAGCGCGGCCGATAGCATCAGGCCGACACCCGCACACGCCGTCAGCCGAAGGGAGAACGATCCCCGTCCACATCCGAACGCTTCCATGATCCACCTCGCAGATTCTGGAAGGCCGGAGCCGCTTCCCCCGTCACGGTCCGCCCTTATTTCGAGAGCCGATTAGAACGCTTCCGCGCGGGCGATTTCAACAGCGAAGCACGATTGGCGCTCGGCTAAAAATCGCCCTTAACAAGGGCGGAACTCGGCAACGACGAGTATCCGGCGGGCGGCGAGACGCTCACGCCGTCGCCGTCAGCCGTCGGATCGGGGCGCCGCGCCGCGCTCAACCGCGGGCGCAATCGGGAGCGTGAAGTAGAAAGTACTGCCACGCCCGGGCGCGGTGTCGACCCACAGCCGGCCACCGTGAGCCTCGACGATCCCCTTCGCGATCGGAAGGCCGAGGCCAGCGCCCCGCCGGTCCCCTTGCCGCGCCTGCCAGAAGCGATCGAAGAGGTGCGGGAGCTGCTCGGGGAGAATGCCCGGGCCCGTGTCCGCGACTTGGAAGCACACCTCGCCGTCGCGGATCGATGCCGCGACGCGGATCGTCCCGCCCGCCGGGGTGAACTTGATGGCGTTGCCGACGATGTTGGAGAACACCTGGCGCATTCGGTTCGGGTCGGCCAGGACCTCGGGAAGATGCGCCGGCGCGTCGATCGTCAGCCGCAGTGAGGCTACCGAGGCCATCGGGGTGAAGGTTTCGGCCGTGTCGCCGATCAGGTCCCGCGCCGTGACGCGGGCTCGTTCGACGGCGAGCGAGCCGGCTTCGATTCGCGCGACGTCGAGAAGATCCTGGATGAGGCCGTCGGCGCGGTCGATGGATCGGTCGATTCTTTCGGCGCTCCGCCGGACGGACGCAGCGTCGTCAGACCGTCGGTTGATGGCGGCGGCGGCCATCTTGGCGGCGGTCAGTGGATTGCGGAGATCGTGGGCGACGATGCTCAGCAAATCATCTCTGGCTTGGACGGCCTGCTGCGCTGCCCGATAAAGCTCGGCGGTCTCGATGGCGAGCGAGGTGCGGTATGCCAGCTCTTCTCCCAGTTTGAAATCCCGAGCATCGTATCGGCGACTGCGATCCGACGAGAGCAGAGAAAGCGCTCCCAGAAGCCGACCGTGCGCGATCAGCGGAAGGCCAATGTAGGAAACCGGGACGAGCTCACTCAGCAGCTCGAGGTGCGCCGCAAAGATCTCGGGAATCTTCGGAACAACGGGGGGAACATCCGAGAGCAGGACCGCCCGCCTGTCATCGTCCGGTTGCGCGCGCCGCCGCGACCGAGATCCTTCGACGAGAATCCGCTCGACCGCCTCCGCGGTGCTTGTCCTGGAGGGATCGGCGTGTCGCACCCTGACCACCGAGGGCCTGTTCTCTCCCGCAAATAGCTCCACTACGCAGCAGTCTGCAAGCGTACCGGTGATCGTTTCGGCGGCTCCTGTGACTGTCTCTTCGATGTCGAGCGTACCCGCGAATAACCCGCCCAGCTTGGCGAGAAGCTTCTCCTCGCTTTCGGCGCGCCTCCGGTCGGTCACATCGCGGCCGATGCCATGCACCGCGACGATGTTCCCCTGGTGGTCGCGAAGCGGTGTGTCTCGGTGCTCGATGCACACGACGACTCCGTCCTTGCGCACCCAGCGCAGCTCCACTGGCTGCCCCTCGGTGCCCTTCCCGACCAGCGCTTGGAGGCGCTCACGATCCGCCGGATGAATGATCCTGAAGATGATGTCGGGTTCCGCATAGTGCTCCTCGGGTGTGTAACCCAACACCTTCGTGGCCGCCGGGCTCACATATTCGAAGCCCGGAGCCGGTTGCAGGCGAAAGCGGTAGACCATGTCGGTCAAGCTCTCGGCCAGCAGACGAAGGCGCTCCTCGCTGATCCTCAGTGCCTCCTCGGCCTGCTTCCGCTCCGAGAGATCACGGATGAAGCCGGTAAAGCGAGGCTTGCCGGCCGCGCCCACCCGGACGACCGTCAGCTCCGCCGGGAACTCGCGCCCGTTCGCACGCCGCGCCGGCATCTCGATCCGCCGGCCGAGGATGTGAGCCTCACCGGTACGAAGGTATCGAGCAAGACCGTCGCGGTGCTTTTGCCGGAGCGCTTCGGGAACGATGAGGTCGGCCATCTGCCGCCCGACAGCCTGTGCGCGCGTGTACTCGAAGGTTCGCTCGGCGGCGGCGTTCCATTCAACGACGTTGCCGTCCGCGTCCAGGACGATGACCGCGTCGAGCGCCGAGTCGAGCATCGCCTGGGCGTTCGCCTCGACGACCCGGGCCCGCTCGAGCAGTTGCCGGATGGCCGGTCCATCACCCGCTTCAGGGCTCGCCCGCCGATGCGCGCGCCAGACAACGTATCGCTCCCGAAGGCGTCCGTACCACCGCAGCATCGGGTTCCCCGCTTCTGATCGTGGCCGATCACCCGCGTGACGTCGAACGCGTGACGTCGAGCTTGGTGCTCGTGCCTCGGCGGCTCATCCGCCGACTGATCGGAAGCGCGGACGGGCGGCGGTTTGTGACTTCAGGCCGTGGAGCACTGCCGCCGCCAGACGTGCCTCGCGCGTCAGTTCTCGACTGTCACTTGGGCACGATGCCGAGTGGCGGCGGCGACGCCTCGATCACCTGGAGCTTGTCCTCGACCTGCTTCACGCCGTCGGAGCGCCGTGCGACGTCGATCGCGCGCCGCCGCTCGTCTTCGGACTGCACGTTGCCGTCCAGGGTCACCACGCCGTTCGTTGTCGTCACGCCAATATCAGTGTGCCTGAGCGTGTCGTCCCGCTGGTACTTGGCGTAAACGTCCGCAGTGACGGCGCCGTCGGACAGCGCACCCTTTGCGGTCTTGCTCGCCACCTTCAGCTGATTGTCGACGCGCGCTATGCCTTCGGCGCGCGTGATGCGGACCGCCTTGGCGCGTTCGGCGCTGGTGTCCACGGTTCCCGTCAGCGTCGCGGTGCCATGACTGATCCAGACGTCGATGGTGTTGTCTTTGAGGTCGGGGTCCTTTTGTAGCTCGGCTTGGACCTGTTTCTCCGCCTTCAGGTCTGCCGTGCTCGAGGACTGTTCGCCCCATGCCAATCCGCCCGCCATCGCGAGCGGTACCGCGATACCCAGCCGCAATCCGACCTGGTTGAGTCGCATCGCCCACCTCCGCTCAAGAGCCTTCGCGCCGCGCTCGTTTCACGCCTGCGCCTGAGTTCTGCAAGCTCGTCCCGATTATTTCTCTACCGTCGAAGATAGAAACGGACGCGGTCAGTGCAATTACTGACTAGCGCTGCGCAACCGAGATTTTGCGCCATCGTGACCGCGGACGAGGTGCGACGAGGGGATGTCTCAAGCGAAGGGCGTAGGTTCCGATGACGACTGATCGATCGTGCACAACAGATTCGATGAGGCGGAGGCGTCAGGAACCGGACTCGCGTCGGCGAGCCCAGAGAAGGTCAATGTGGTGAAGGTCTTCTCGGCCACGAAGGCGAGGGACCGGGAGCTGCTGGGCGAAGCTGTCACGGCCTGGCTCGCCGGCAACCCGAGCGTTCGAGTGCTGAAGACCTTCGTAATGCTCAGCTCCGACAGCGAGTTCCACTGCCTGTCCATCGTGTTGCTCGGCGCTCGCGCGTCTCACGCTCCCTAGCCGTCGCGAGATCGGCCTGGCGCGCTCGCTGTTTCCTGCCGGAAGGTCGCGTGGTTGCACTTACACCGTCAGCGATCCCAGGATCTCAAGAGATGTCATGGATGGTGCGACTATCCTCGTCGTTGAGGATGACGACGATATCCGGAATACGATCTCGGAGGTGCTGGAGACCGAGGGCTACAACGTCGTGCCCGCCGCCAACGGCCGAGAAGCGGTCGACTATGTCCAAGGGTCCAGCCGAATCCCCGCGGTGATCCTGCTCGACCTCATGATGCCCCTCATGAACGGGTGGGACTGTCTGCGCGTGATTCGCAGCAGCGCGCGCTGTTCTACCGTTCCGGTCGTGGTGGTGACGGCCTTGACGCGCGACCGTCCGGCAGGCGTGGACGCGCTCTTGAGAAAGCCGTTTGGAATGACGGAGCTGCGCGAGTTAGTGGGTCGCTTCGCGAAGCCCGCCTCTGCGTGAGTGCATCGGCTCCCTCTGGGCGGAATCGTCGAGCCGGCCTGCAGGCGTGCGCCGCGCCGATGAACTTCGCGTCAGGGCCTTGATTCGTTGCGGCGTCGTTACCAAAGTTTGTACAACCTCGATCATGCACAGCAGACGCGCGGCAGTTTGATGACCGGACCCAGGACACCTCGGGCAACGGTTGAGCTTCCGCCTGCGGACGCGGCAGCGAAGATCCTGCTGGTCGACGACGACTTCGCGATAATCGACGGCGTCTCGGACTTTCTCGAGAGCGAGGGGTTTTCTGTCGCTCCGGCGAGCAATGGCCTCGACGCGCTAAACCAACTGCGCTGTGGCCTCCAAGTCGATGTGATCGTGCTCGATGTGATGATGCCGGTCATGGACGGCTGGGACTTTCGCGCGGAACAGCTCGCAGATCGTTCCCTCCGCGACATCCCGGTCGTCGTCATCAGCGCGAGCGGTTTCAGCCGGGATACCCTGCAGCGACAGTTCTACGCGTACGACGTCTTGCCGAAGCCGCTCGATCTCGACGGTTTTCTCCAGGCGCTGAAAGCCGTCTGCGGCGGCCCCGATACGGGATCGACGTCGTCGCCGGCGCAGACGCAGTAGCACTGAATGTCAGCGCAAGTGTTGTTCGTGCAAGGCGGCGGCAAAGACACGCACGACGCTTGGGACCAAAGGCTCGTGACGAGCCTGAAGAAGGAGCTCGGCCGTGGCTACGAAGTCCACTATCCGCGGATGCCCGACGAGGCCAATCCTGGCGCGGTGGCGTGGAAGCGAGCGATTGCTCACGAGCTCAGAAAACTGAGCGGCGCGGTCATCCTCGTCGGCCACTCCATCGGCGCCGCGATTCTCATCGACCATCTTGCGGACGTCAGCGAGGGAACGCGGACGGCTGCCGTCTTTCTGATCGCGAGCCCTTTCATCGGGGACAAAGGTTGGCCGAGCGAGGAGCTGCGGCCGACCGAGGACGGGGTCGCCGGCCTTCCCGAGGGCGTTCCCCTGTACGCCTATCACGGCACGGCCGACGAGACCGTGCCGGTGTCCCATCTTGGGATGTTGGCGAGGGCACTTCCAGGCGCGATTGTTCGTCGCCTCGAGGGTCGCGACCATCAACTCAACGACGACCTCTCGGAGCTTGCGCAGGACATCAAGCGCTTGGAACGAGAGTTCGGACGACACAGTCACGCGTAGAGCTGAGCGGAATGGCTTGGTCGCGGTGGATCTGCGTTGGACGTCCTTCGCGCCGGCGCTCAGCGGGGCTTCCGCGCGTTCGCGGGGCACCGCTCCTTCACGAAAGCGACGAGGGCCTCGATGTCGAAAGGCTTACCGAACACTCGAACGCCCGCAGGCGCGCGCTCCGGCGAGGCGGATATGATCGCGACCGGAATGGAGGCGAGGCGTTTTTCGGCGCGCATGTACGCGACCAGCTCCTCCCCGGCAATACCTGGCATGGTCAGGTCGATCAGCATCGCGCAGGGCATCTCGGTGTGCCGCAGGCCGTTGATCGCTTCTGCGCCGTTGCCCGCGACCGTCACCTCAAGGCCTTCGTCTTGAAGGAATTCGCAGAGTGCGGTGCGGGTATCGGCATCGTCCTCGACCACCAGAACCGTCGGCGGTGCGTGACCCACGTCGATGTCCCCCTCCTTCCCGCTCAAAGGCAAAACTAATACCCGCAAACAACGAGCACAATCGGGCAAACAACCTGGGACGCGAATAGGAGCTGATTACGTTGAACTGCGGGGCAGCTCACGATGGAACTAGACGAGGACGATCGCGCCAAAATGCTCGGCGCAAATGCGGACGAACTCTCGATGGCCGCCTTCGTGAGGCGGGTCCTCGTCCCGACGGATTTCTCCGATGGTGCCAACCGAGCGCTGACCCTTGCGATCAAGTTCGCAAAGCTCCTTCGTGCAGCGATCGACGTACTGCACGTCCAGGCGATGCCCTCGTACACTCCCGTTCCGACCATTCCTGGCGCGTCGCCACTACCGCCCCCGGTCCCGGAAGCCGCCCAAGGCGTCCACGAGAACCTCGCGGCCCTCGCTGCGAGCGTGCGCGAGTCGGGTCTCGAGTGCCAAACCGCGCATCTCGAGGGAAACCCGGGTGACGAGATCGTCGACTACGCCACGAAGATTGGGGCTGACCTCATCGTGATGGGCACGCACGGCCGTGGCGGCCTGCGCCGGTTGCTTCTCGGCAGTGTCGCCGAGAAGGTCTTGCGGGCTGCATGCTGCCCCGTGCTCGTCGTGCCAGTACGCGATCAGACACTCGTCCGTGAATCGTAAGGGTTCGCGGTTACGCGTCCGACGCCGTGCATGATTGACGCAACCCGGCGGTTGCTGGCAACTGCGCCGCGCAAAGGAGGTGGTCCCGGATGTCTCCATCGCGCTGCCCGCGGCGCTGGCGTCCCGCGTTCGGCGTCAGCTGAATAATTGGCGACTGACAATTGCAGACGTCGAATCCTCGGCCAGGTACCGACGATCCCGCGATCGCGGGGGCCTTGGCGACGCCCGCATCACTGCGCCTTGACGATGAATCCGGGCGCTCGCAGCGTGAACGTGATGATCGAGTAGGGTCGGCTGCTCGTCGGCCCGAGGGCGGCGATCATCTGGACCTCGTAGGTCCGGCTCCAGAGCGTGCAGCATCGTTCGGAATGAGAATCGACCTGACAGGTATCTGATCCGGTCGACAGAGTCGCCGAGACCAAGCTCATGTCCGCGTCGGGAACGCGACAAATGATGTCGCTCGACGTCGTGACGCCGAGGCCGGCGAGCAGGTCGCCGAGGTCGCCAGCGAACTGGTCGAGCCGCACGTTGGCCAGGTACGCGTAAAGGACGGCGCCGTTCTGGTCGTAAATGACATAGGCACCCACTTGATCGGAGTCCGACCGGACGACCGTGCGTTGCGCAACGGAAAGCAGCGTGCCCGGTGCGAGGGATACCTGCTCAGAAACCGAATTCAACGACACCGATGTGCCGCACACTGGATTCGCGTCGAGGTTTGCCCCGTAGATGACGGAGTCGAAAACCTCGGTCTGTTGCCCCGCGCTGTCGACGACGTGACTTCCGAGCTTCACCTGTTCGACGCGAAACCTGTACCTGAACCCGCCGTCGTACGGCGATTGACTCGAGCATTTTGGCAGAGGGCCGTTGTAGCTGTCGGAATAGATTCCTAGAAAGAAAAGTACGTTGTTGTTCGGAGAATATGTCGCCAGCTCCGATACCACAGGACAGCTTCCGTCCGCATTGATTGCCGAAAACCGACCAGAAAGGGAACAGATCCGGCTGACGCCGTTCCCCGCGTCCGTGCTTCCAGCCGCGCCGAGCGCCATCGAGGCGCCGGCGCCGCCGTTTCCGCCGGAAGCGACGCCGCCTCCCGCACCACCCTTCCCGGCGACGCCCGCGGGGTTGCCGTGCATGCGCGAGCAACCTCCGATGACCAGCGACAAGGCCATGAGAGCCGAAACCGGCGTCCCCGTGGGCATCTTAAGGACCGTAGCACGCAGGATTCAGGACCATGAGGCCGCGCTCGATCGCCTTGAAGACGGCGCGCCCGGATGGACAGGACGGGACTGGGCCGGACAGCGATGGACATGGCGCGGAGAACCGCGGCCTTCGGGGGGGGGGCCGAACGGACCAGAACAGACTGGAGTGGACTCGGAGTGTCAGCGTGTAAGTGAAGCGTTGGCGCCGAACCGGCGGGGCACCGAGCTGACGTTGGTGATGGTCGAGCGCGAACGACGAGATGACGCCTGAAGAGCGCGCGGATCTCGAAGCCGACCTCGAGCGGGGCCGGGAGGCGATCGCTGCCGGACGCGGAATCTCCGGCCACGAGTTGCTGGCGTGCGTCCGCGAGACGTACTTCGACTTGATCACGCCGCGCCGACTCAGCGCGTGGCGCTCGCAACTTGTTCTTCTTCTACCTCACGGCGCAAAATGGGTTTCGCGTCCAGATGGGGTCACAAAAGCAGGAAAGGGCTGTTGTCCGGGGGACGGGACTGGGCCGGCCGACAAGCGGATGTGTGCTCGGCGCGATACTCGCCGCCGTCGTGGGCTGCGGTACGTCAGGCACGCGTCGTGACGCAATGGAGTCGGACGGCACGTCCGATCGCGGGACCGACGCCACCGCCGGCGCTGCCGGCGGAGGTGGAACGGGAGCGGTCGCTGGCACGGAAGGTGGCGCAGGCGCGAGCGGAGCAGGTGGTGACGCTGTCGCCGGAACCGGAGGCGCCGCCGGTATCGGCGGAGGCAGCGCGGGCGGCGGCGCGTCCGGCAGCGCCGGCGTTCCGAGCGGCGGTCAAAGCGGGAGCGGTGCTGGCGGGTCAGCGGTCGCCGGGACGATCGGCACCGCCGGCCGTGGAGGTGCGAGCGCCGCCGGAGGTGCTGGTCAGGGCGGGACCGCTGGCGCGGGCGGAAACGGTCCAGGTGGAGTTGCCGGCGGATTGGGCGGAAGCGGCGGTACCGGTGCGGCCGCTGGCATCGGCGGCGGCGCGGGAAACGCGGGCGGAGCGGGTCAGGGCGGCGTGAGTGGAAGCGGCGGTGGCGGCGGCGCGTTTGTCGATCCCTGCATCCCGGCGGACGCATCGTCGATCAACGCCATCAGCGCCGGCAGCTCCCACACCTGCGTGCTGACGAACGCCGGCTCGGTTCGGTGCTGGGGGGCGAACGGTTTCGGCGAGCTCGGCGACGGCACGACCGTGTTGCGCTCGACGTTTGCAACCCCCGACGTGCTCGCGGGCGTCCAGCAGATCGCCCTCGGCGGCCCCGTGTCCTGCGCGCTGACGACGGCGGGTGATGTTCGCTGTTGGGGGGCCAACAGCTACGGCACGCTCGGCGACGGATCGAAGATGAACCAGCCCGTGCCGACGACCGTGCTCTCGGGCGTCAAGGCCATCGCGACGGGCGGCTTTCACACGTGCGCGCTGATGTTGAGCGGCGGCGTGCGCTGCTGGGGCTACAACGTGTTCGGGCAGCTGGGCGACGGCACGACGACGGATCGCGCGACGCCACCCACCGTCGACGTCGCGACGAACATGAAGGCGATCGCGGTAGGCGCCGACTTCAGCTGCGGCCTGACCCAGGCAGGGGGCGTCCGATGTTGGGGACGCAACTACTACGGCCAGCTTGGTACGGGCGACAGGACTGACCTCAAGTTGCCCCCCGCCAAGGATGTGCTGACGAACGTCCAGGCCGTCGTGGCCGGCAGCAATCACGCGTGCGCTCTGACGACGACGGGTGGCGTGAATTGCTGGGGGAACAACGACAGCGGCCAGCTCGGTGCCGGGTTCGTCACCGTACCGCAAACGACCGGCATCGTGCTGAGCGGCGTGCAGGCCGTCACCGCCGGATCGCAACATACCTGTGCGTTGATGACGAGCGGCGGCGTGCGCTGCTGGGGAGGCGCGCAGTATGGCCAGCTCGGCGACGGTACGCTGACCCCGCAAGGCCTGGCACCGACGACCGACGTGCTGACCGGCGTCCGCGCGATCGCGGCCGGGCCTGGTGGCTTCCACACCTGTGCGTTACTCACGTCCGGCGAGATCCGCTGCTGGGGCGCCAACAGCGCCGGCCAGATCGGCGACGGCACAGCGGACGCCCGGCGCGACTTCATCTTCGGGATGAAGGCGGTCGACGCGGCCAACGGCAAGACGTGCGCGATCACGCAAGCGGGCGGACTGCGGTGCTGGAGCGCGGCGACCGAGCCGCCCACCACCGATTTGATGTCCGGGGTGGAACAGGTGAGCGTGGGTCACGGGCAATTCACGTGCGTGGTCACGACCACGGGCGGCGTGCGGTGCTGGGGCGACAACTTCTACGGCCAGCTGGGCGACGGGACGACGAGCGCCACCAGCGAGCCTCCGGCGACCGACGTGCTCACCGGCGCCAAGGCCGTCGCGGCGGGATCGAAGCACGCCTGCGCGCTGACGACCACGGGCGGCGTGCGCTGCTGGGGCGCCAACGATGGCGGCCAGCTGGGCGATGGCACGAAGGTCAATCGCCCGAGCCCGCCGAGCGCAGACGTGCTCACGGGCGTCCAGGCGATCGCCGCCGGGGGATCGAGCACGTGCGCGCTGATGAACACGGGCGGCGTGCGCTGCTGGGGCTTCGGCCTGGATGGGACGGCCACCGTGGTCGCGACGCCCCCGGCGGTCGACGCGATCCAGGGTGTCCGTTCCATCACGGCCGGCTCGAACTTCAGGTGCGCGCTGATGAACACGGGCGGCGTGCGCTGCTGGGGGCTCGACGTCTACGGTCAGCTCGGCGACGGGGGCAACATGACGCAGCCCTCACCGCCGGGGACCGATATTCTCACCAACGTTGCCGGGGTCGCGGCCGGCGAGGAGCACGCCTGCGCCGTCACCCAGACGGGCGGCATCCGCTGCTGGGGCCTGAACCAGTACGGGCAGGTGGACCGCACCACCACGGCCTGGCTCCGATCACCGCCGTCTACGGACTTGTTCACGGGAATGAAGGCCGTCACGGCCGCCAGCAGTCACTCTTGCGCGCTGTCGAATCTGGGCGGGGTGCGTTGCTGGGGCACTCCCACCGGCGTGGGTTACCGACGCTCGCCGACGACGGTCCTCGTGTGTCCTTGATGAGCTGCGGGGAGCGCTAAATGCGAGGCGTATTTGAGAAGGTGCACTGGGGGATTCTCGGGGCGCTTCTGGCGTCTGCTGCCTGCTCGGGGGGAGGCGGGAATCACACGGGGACCGCTGGAGCGGCAGGGTCGAGGACCGGCGGAACGAGCGGCGGAATGGCGGGCGGCGCCGCCGCCGTAGGGGGCGCGAGCGGAGGAAGCGGAAGCGGCGGCGCGAGCGTAGGGGGCGCGAGCGGAAGCGGCGAAGGTGGAATCGGTGGGCGCGGCGGCGGCGGAAGCGGCGCTGGCGGAATCGGTGGGGGCGGCCTCGGCGGAGGCGGCGCTGCATCTTGCCAAGGTGGGCTCGTGGACGCGGGCGCCACCGACGCGGGCGCGGTGGACGGCGGCGACCCATTCGTTCTCGACCGGAATCAGTGTGCGCGCAACTGGCAGATCGCCTTCACGGCGCCCGCCACGGTCTCGACCGCGCCGTCGCGCGACTTCCTGCGTGCCGGCGGCGGTCGGATCTTCTTGGGCAACTACGTTTCAAACGGGAAATCCACGATCGCGTCGCTCACTCCCGGCGGAACGCCGAACGTTGTTCACGAGGGCGCTCAAACCGGAATCTGGCTCGACGGCGGGAGCCTCGTCTACTCGGAGGACGCCGCGCTCTTCACGATCCCTCAGAGCGGCGGCCCGCCCGATCCCGGCGTGGTGTACGCCAAGAATATCTACCAGCCGAGCGTCTTCGATCGGGCGCTCGACGCTCACTTCGTCTACTGGTTCCAGCACGAACCGGTCGCGATCGGCGCACCGTACGAGCTCTGGCGGTTGGCCCGCAACGGTGGCGTGGAGGAGCTGATGTTCTCTTTCACCGAGGCCGAAGTGCGCCAGAAGCCGATGAGCGGGATTCAGGTGCTGGGCGATTACGTGCTCGTCTACGGAAAGGACACGACCAACACCCCCTTCGCCTGGTCGGTCTCGACGACGACGAACCAGCGCAACGCTCTGCCGGTCTTGCTGCCGAACCCGGGCGATCCCACCCCCACCTCGGGGTACACGACGTTGCTCGGTGCCTCGGATGATGGCGCTCTCCTGTGGACGCGCCCCTTCCAGACGCTGACGGACATGGGCAGTGAGCCTTACCGCTCGTTCATCTACGCGCTCGGGTCTGTGTCCGGTGGAGCTCTCATGCCGTTCAACGTGAAGCTCCCGCCGCGCGCGATTCCCCTGGCCGCGTGGCCGGCGGGGTCCGGCGCTTGGTACCTGGCTGCGACCGAAGAGCCGCAGTTGGATCACGTGCTGGTGTCGGTGTGGTGGGTCGACGCCACGGGCCGCGCGTCACGGATCGGCTGCGACCCGGTCGATTGGTCCGCCGCGTCTGGCGCGGGCAGCCAGGACCACCGGAACGGCAACCTCATTTCGGCGGCGGACGTCACGCCGGCCGGGCTCACGTTCGCGATCAGCTACCCCGCGGGCCCGTGGACGATCGTGAGCGTCCCGAAGCCAAACATCCCGCCGGTTCCCTCCGGCTGTTCGACCCCCGACGCGTCCTCTGCCGACGCCTCGGACGGCGGCGCGGATCGGCCACCGTCGACGTGCGCCTCCGACCCAACCAGCGAGTGCCAACCGGGAGCGACTCAAACGCAGGCGTGCGGTTCCAGCGTCGGCGCCTGCAAGGCCGGGACACAATCGCGAACCTGTACCGAGAGCTGCCTCTGGCCCGCCTGGTCCAGCTGTGGCGGCGCCGGCTACGTCCCTCCCAGCGCGGAGGTTTGCGGCGACGGCGTCGACAACGACTGCAACGGTGGCACGGACGAAGGTTGCGCCTGCAAGCCGCTCGCGCCGGGGTCCGCGCGCTCGTTCGCCGTCTCGGGCAACATCGTCAAGCTCGTGGCCCATCCGTCCGCGTGCCTCATCTTCGGTCTCAACGCGGCGACGTCCTCCGAGATCGTCGTGTTCGACACGGCCATGAAGAAAGAGGTCACGCGGGTTGCGCTGGGAGGCACGGCTGTCGACCTCGACCTCTCGCCGAACGGGCAGCGCCTTGTCGCAGGGTTCAACGGGCTCAAGCAGGTCGCCGTCGTCGACACCAGCACGTTTGCGCTGACCAGCGTTCCCACTGGCGCCGGGGTATGGGCCGTCGCGGTCGACAACGCGGGCAACATCTACTACTGGGATCACCAGGCCGATCTCCTCCACCGGATGGACCTCGCCGCGGGGTCGTCGAGCGACGTCAAGCTGGTGACACCGTCCAGCTATCAGCCTCCGGCGCTCCAGCTTTCCGCGGACGGGGGGCTGCTCTACGTCGGGGGGCAGGGAACGACCGCGAGCAACATATACAGCTTGAACGTTTCGGGCGGGGGCGCGCTGCAGGTTGGCGCCGGCAACTGGCAGGGGGTCGGTACCGGGTTCGTACTGCCGCCTCGTTACGTGTACCTCGGGCCAAGCGGTAAAAACGTGTACTACGACGGCTACCAGCTGGACGCGGCCCAACTCACGTTCGTGCGGGGGCCGAGCGGAATCGTCCTGGCCGAGGACGCCGCCGGCAGTGTGGCCGCGTCGACCGCCGGCATCCTCGATGCCCGGCTGCTCACGCGCCTCTCCACCTTCGCGGCGCCCGTCGCGGCGGGCGCGCTGACCGCTTCCGACCACGAGCTATGGACGTTCGACAAGAATGCGGGCGTGATGACCTGCGCGAACCTGACGGACCTCGTCGGAGGCAAGACGCTCGGTGTCCGCGAGTCGGCGCCGGGGCCCCTGGCGAGCCACGGCTTCGCCAAGCTCGTCGCCGACCCGAAGCGACCCCGCCTCTACGGCCTCGACACGCTGAAGCAGGTCGTCGTCGAGATCGATCCCGCCACCGGCGCCGCCTTGCGCCAGGTGCTCGTCGGGTCGGGACCGACAGACCTCGATATCGACCCCACGGGGACGTTCCTCTACGTGGGTCACACCGACACGCAAGGCCTCGCGCAGCTCGACGCCGAGAGCCTCACGTTCAAGCGGTTCATCCCCACGCGCTACGTCGACTTCGACGTCGCGGCCCTCGGTGCCGACCGCATCGCCGTCATGGATGCCTGGGAATGGACGACGCCGAGCCTGATCGACGTCGCGACGGGGACGGTGCTCGACAGTAAATACGAGACCCGCTACGAAGGCCAGCTGGCGGCGACTTCCGACGGAAAGGCGCTGTTCGCCGCCGACGTTCCTTGCCTCACGTCGCCGGCCATCGTCCGGTACGACGTCTCTTCGGGCAAGCTGCAGCAGACGAGCAAGAGCAGCTCCGCCCTCGTGGCGGGAGCCTGTGTCCGAACGCTGCTCGCGACGCCCGACGGCACGAGCGTCTTCTACGCGGGCCAGTGCCTGAACGGCACCGACCTGACCCAGATTCGATATCCGCAACCGGACCGCATCCTCTCGGTCTCGCCCAACAGTCTCCTCGCCGCGTCGTCCTCGCGCGTTTATCGCGTGTCCGATGGGACGCCGCTCGCCACGGTTCCCGGTCCGTGCCCGGTCCAGGCATTTTCGCGCGACAGCGGCACGCTCTACTGCACGGACGCCGGATTCCTCACAAGCCTCGACGTGCGCGCGCTGAAGTAGGCGATCGACGCCTTTCGACGGGGGCGACTTTGGCGAGGGGCTTTCGACTCTTACTTCTGCGGGGTGGACGGGACTTGAAGGTGGCGTGCCGCGCTGGCCAGGTGCGGACTGCGCCGGACAGCGACGGACATGGCGCGGACAATCGCGGGGTTGCGGCGGCGGAAAACGGACCAGGGCGGGCTGGAGCGGACTGGGAGTGTCAGTGTAAGTGAGACGGAGGATCCAGACGTGGCCGGGTGACAACGAGCTAGCGGAACTTCCCTCGGTTTCTGCCGCGCGTTTCAGCCCGTCGAACCGCCGGAGGCTTCCCCAATCGCGCGTTCGAGCAGTTCCCTCAGGTGCAATTGGTCCGCCCACGACTCAAGGTACGAGCGGTCCAAGACCGGACCGCTCACGCGAAGGACTTCGACGACGTCGCGCCACTGCCGTTCCGATATGCGTCCCCCGTCGACGTACCAGAGCAGCTTTCGGAGGACCGTGTCCTCCGGGCTCTTCATCACGAGCGTTCCCGCAGGCGGTCGGACGAGCACCCGCGAACGGCGGGCGAACTCGCTGCCGTCGAACGGCGAACGGCCGACCGCGAACAGGTCCAGCTTCACGACCGTCGGAAGATAGAAGATGTTGCAACTTCGGGCGTTGAGCAGAGCGTCGCGCAGCATGTCGACGTCGACCTCGAAGTCATCGCCGAGCGCGTCGACGAGGTCGGCGATCCGATCGACGGGTACGTCGATCACCAGGTCGATGTCGTTCGTCGCGCGCGGTTCGCCCTGCAGCGAGCTCGCCAAACTCCCCCCGACAAAGTAAGCGCCCCCCGCGGATTCGATGGCTTCGCCGACCCGCAGCGCGACCGCGATCGCATCCGGCGATGCCCGATCCTCCGCCATCAGACCGCGTCGGTGGGAACCCGTCCGAAAAGGCGTCGGGCGACGCTTCGCCCGTAGAGGCGCACCGTCAGGCGCACACGGATCTCCTCCGGCGTCGCATCGGGATGACGCGTCCTGAGGCCGGCGACAGCGAGCTCTCTCACGGCCTTGCTGAGCGCGTTCGCCTGTTCGAGACGCTCGTGCGGCGCCTGCGCCCGGAGGAGCTGGTGGTAGCGATCGACGGCGGCAGAGCCCGTGTCCCGATGCACGGCATGAGCTTACCGCATCGACGCGGCGGCGCGGATCGCCGGTCGCAGCAGAACTGGCGGGACAGTTGGAAATTTCCGCTAGAGTTTGGCGACCGGTGTTCGAAGGGAGTTGCCAGCCGACCTTTTGAGGGCCCGGCCAGCGGAAGCACCTAATGCTCCGCTATGCACTCCTCGGCTTCGGACTCCGATGAGGCCCGCCAGCCGGGAGTTGGCCCCGCGGCAACATCCGCCGACGTCGTTGCGAGAACGATCGCAGGAGGCTCGGGTATGCAAGCACTCGCGAACAAGAAGTGGTCGCCGGAAGGCCAGGTCGAGACCCGCTACCGGAAGGCGCGCAAGGAGTGGGACGACCGCATGGGCGGGGCGGTCATCCAGGCGCGCAACTGGCGGCTCGCAACCCTAGCCACCTGTGGGCTACGGCGGCATCCACGTGATCAAGCGAGATGGTCTGTTGGGCTGGCGGCGCAATCGCGAGAGCGCTCGACGGAGGTGACACGGGCCTTATTCCGAGGCGATGTCTGTGGCGTTCAGCCGTGCTGACGCCATCACTTGAAGTAGCTGGCGCCGAACGCCCGAACCAACTTCACCATGTCCTCAATGAAGGTGATCTGATCGTTCGAGACCGTGTTGAGCCGGTCAGAGCGCGGTCGGCCTCGACATCGAAGCGAACAGCCTGTCTGAGCTCGCAAGCACGGCGTGAACCGAGCTTTGTACAGTGGACAACGTATGTCCCGTCGATCTCGCCGAGATCACGCGGTTCCGTGAGCCGCACGGCAGTGACCTCGGAGACGGTTTGCGGCGGAAAATCGCGTGTTTGCGTCTAGGCGCGGAAGGAACCTAAGGTTGGCAGGGCCGCCGCGCGCTTAGGTGAAGCGCGTGCGACGTCGCTCCACGTAACGGTCTGCACTGGGCTCGCGGTTGAGTTGCATTTCGACCGGCAAGCGTCGGACGGCGATCAACTCGCACCGTCGAGTGCGGACTGGATGCGGAGACACGAGACGATCTCTGTCGCGGTGGTTGCGAGAGAGGCGCGTCGCGCAACGAAATTGTTCGCGTCTGACTTTCGCGTTGACTGGCAACGCCGCTTTTCGCTTCAATGGGCCCGCCAAAAACAAGATCCGCCAACGGTGCTTGGGGGAGCGCCGCAGGCAGGAAAGCCGTGATGACGACATTGCTGTTCCAATTCCCCAAAGCGCACCGTGTGTACCTCGTAGACGTTGTCTGCGAGATCGGTGTCGGCTCCTTCGCCTTCCGACGTGCCGAAGGGCGACGATTCGCGTGAACCGCAGTAAATCGAAGCATGACGATGCTAGCGGCGGCGCGTGGGCGATCGTCCGTGGCGGAGCAACGTCTGGGTGGCCGAAAGCGCGTGTGTTTTCTGAATAGGAGGTCCGTGTGGTGAAGTACCGTGCTCGGTGGTCTTGTCTTCTTGCAAGTGCCAGTGTCCTAACGCTGGTGGTCGGATCCTGTAGAAGTCGGGAGCCGGTCAGCGGTCAAGAAGCGGCCACGCGGTCATCGGCGGTGACGGCGACGCCAGTCGACGCAACGGCGCTAGTCGCGACCTTGAAGGGGCGGCCCGGCTCTCCGCTCGGAGCCGCGACGGCCGTCGACTTCGACCCGACTTCGGGCGGGGTGAAGCCCCGGTTCGCGCCCGGCGAGCTCTCGGTCGAGCCGGCGCCAGCACGGGCGATTCTGCCTGCCAGGGCGAATGCAGCCATGCATCTTGAAGATGCGGCGACGGGAACGGCGGTCGATGTATCTCTGCGAGGCGCGGCCGCAGTGGCCGGGCAGTTGAGCAACGGCTATCTCGTTTACCCGGCGGCGGCAGCTGGCGCGAGTGTTGTCCAGGGCGCGCTTGCGTCCGGCGCCGAGGACTTCTTCGCGTTCGACGCGAAGCCGGCGGCGACGCAGATCGCATACGACGTTGCGCTGGGCGTGGGCGCTGCTGGCCTGCGGCTGATCGGTGGAACGCTCGAGGTCCTGGACGCGAGCGGTACGCCGCGACTGCGCGTCGCGCCGCCCTACATCGTCGGGGCGGACGGTGCGCGAACCGACGCGACGTTGGCGGTCTCGGGCTGCGCAGTCGATACGAATCCAGCGCCGCCGTGGGGACGTGCCGTGACCGTTCCGGGCGCGGCGACGTGCCTCGTCAACGTTGCATGGCCGGGCAGTGGCGTCGTCTATCCCGCAATCCTGGACCCGCGTTGGACGACGACGGGGTCGATGGGGACGCCTCGCCAGGACCACACGATGACGCTGCTCGCGAACGGGAAGGTCCTCGTCACTGGCGGCCGCAGCACGACCGGGACGACGGCGCTCGCGACAGCAGAGCTTTACGACAGGACCACCGGTACATGGTCAGCGACCAGCAGCATGGCGACGGCGCGCTTCCTGCACCGCGCGACGCAACTCGCGACCGGTTCCAACTCGACGACCAGCGCCAAGGTCCTTATCTCTGGTGGCATCAACGGGACTACGAGTCTCGGAACGTTCCAGCTCTATGATCCCGTCGCGGGAACGTGGTCGACGTCCGGCAACATGAACGCTGCTCGCCACGGCCACACGGCGACACTGCTCGCCGATGGAAAGGTCCTGGCGGCAGGTGGTCTTACCGGAACGACGACTCTCGCAACCGCGGCTATCTACAATCCGGCGTCCGGCATCGGAAGCTGGGCGGCTACAACGGGACCACTGCCTCCTACGGGCCAGAATAACCATACGGCGGTGCTGCTCCAGACATCGAACCAGCAGCTGAATAACAAGGTCCTGCTGGTGGGCGGGAACAGCGGCACCGGGACGCTCCCGGCGGTCTACCTATTCGATCCGGCGCAGTCGGCATTCTCCACGTTGCAGTCGATGCCCGCCGCGCGCGAGCTCCACACGATGACGATGCTCGCGGACGGCAGGGTGCTGGTGACCGGCGGCAAGAATGGGTCCACGACGCTGAACACGACGGCGATCTTCGACCCGGGATTTGGGCCGGGCTCGTGGGCAACGGCCGGCACGATGACGTCGGCGAGGTGGGGACACACTGCGACTTTGCTGCCGGCAAGTATCGTCGCGAATGGCCAGGTGCTGGTCGCAGGCGGCAATGACGGCTCGACCGCGCTGTCGTCCGCGGAGCTGTTCTCGGGCACCAGCACTTGGACTGCGACCCCCGCGATGTCGGCGGCCGTGCAGGGACACACCGCGGTGCTGCTCGGCAACAATATGGTGCTGACCTGCGGCGGTCTCAACGGATCGACGGTACAGAGTGCGGCGCGCCTCTACGACGCTGCCTTCGGGCTCGGGTGTAGCACCAACAGCCAGTGCGGCTCTGGCTTCTGCGTGAGCGGCGTCTGCTGCGACACCGCCTGTACGGGGACCTGTGGCGCGTGCAACCTGGCGGGCCACCTGGGGACGTGCACGGCGCTCTCCAGTGGCGCGGTGTGCCGCGCGGCGAACGGCGCCTGCGACGCGGCCGAGACCTGCAACGGAACATCGACGACATGCCCGAACGACGGTTTTGCAGCTTCGGGAAGCGTCTGCCGCGCGGCGAACGGCGCCTGCGACGTGGCCGAGACCTGCAGCGGGACGTCAGCGACCTGCCCGTCCGATGCGAAGAAGGCGAGTGGGACCGCCTGCGCGGACGACGGCAACCCTTGCACCCAGGACAAGTGTGATGGGACGAACGTGGCCTGTCAGCACCCCGCGGGGAATGCGGGAAGCGTCTGCCGCGCGGCGGCCGATGTGTGCGACGCGGCCGAGACGTGCAGCGGGACGTCAGTGACCTGCCCGTCCGATGCGAAGAAGCCGAGTGGGACCGCCTGCGCGGACGACGGCAACCCTTGCAGCCAGGACAAGTGTGATGGGACGAACGTCGCCTGCCAGCACCCCGCGGGGAACGCGGGAACCGTCTGCCGCGCGGCGGCCGATGTGTGCGACACGGCCGAGACCTGCAGCGGGACGTCAGTGACCTGCCCGTCCGACGGGAAGAAGCCGAGTGGGACCGCCTGCGCGGACGACGGCAACCCTTGCACCCAGGACAAGTGTGATGGGACGAACGTCGCCTGCCAGCACCCCGCTGGGAACGCGGGAAGCGTCTGCCGCGCGGCGAACGGCGCCTGCGACGCGGCCGAGACCTGCAGCGGGACGTCAGTGACCTGCCCGTCCGATGCGAAGAAGCCGAGTGGGACCGCCTGCGCGGACGACGGCAACCCTTGCACCCAGGACAAGTGTGATGGCACCAACATCGCCTGCCAGCACCCCGCTGGGAACGCGGGGACCGTCTGTCGCCCCGAGGCGCCCGGCTCGAACTGTGACGTTGCGGAGACCTGCACGGGGACCTCGGCGACCTGTCCGGCGGACGGCTTCAAGCCCGCGATGACGGTCTGTCGCGCCCAGAGCGGCGCTTGTGACGTCCCAGAGAGTTGCACCGGAAGCTCGGCAACGTGCCCGACGGACGTTAGCGCCCTCGATGGGACGATTTGCAATGGTGGGAACTGTACGCAATCTGGCTCCTGTCAGGCTGGCACTTGTGTAGGCACCTCGCCGGTGACGTGCACGGCCCAGGACGCGTGCCACAGCGCTGGAACGTGCGATCCGAACACGGGGGTGTGCTCCAATCCGCCCAATCAAAGCGGCAATACTTGCGACGACGACGACGCATTGGTCCGGGGATTCGAGAACATCGGCGACTGGACCAGTTCGGGCGGCAATCTCTCGGCGACGAACGTCGTGTCGCAAGGCAGCGCTGCTCTGGCAGTCTCGAATCTTTCGGGCCTGACAGAAATTACGAGTCGGGCAGTCTCGCCTCCCTACGATTTCGACCTCGGCGTCTCTTACGACATTAGCGTCCCGGCGGCCGAGCCGAACCCGTACTGGTTCGGCGTCACCCAGATGTATCTCAATTGCCCGTCAGCGGGCGTCGCCAAGTTACTGGGCGAAGTTGACCTTACTGGCTTTCCTCGGGAGCACTACCGGAGCGTCCACTTTAACGTCGACCAGGCGGTCGTTAGCGCTCTGCGAGCGTCCTGCCATGACATGAGCTACAAGATCGTTCTGAACGTACCGGCGGGGACGGGGACGTATCGGCTCGACAACATCCGGTTCACGCCTTCGGCAACCGACAACGGCGCCGCCGCCCTGGCGAGCCAGGTCGTCGACGACGCACTTGGGTTCGAGGACCCCGCGCTCTGGACTGCCACAGCGGGCACTCTGGCTGCGAGTAATCTTCACACCGACGGCGAGCATGGGCTCGACGTGTCGGGAATCGGATACACAGAACTCACCAGCCCTCCCCTCGGCGACCTGTCGGGGATTGGCAACAACATCTCATACGACATTCGGGTGCCCTCGATACAGAGCAACCCGAATTGGTACGGACAGGTCGACCTATACGTCGCAGTACCTTCGAAGGGCCTCGCGAGCACCCTTGTGGGCACCAAGCCTTTGCTGGGATTGCCGCTAGACACGTTCACAACCGTCTCGTTCGCCATTCCATCGTCGGTGAAGCAAGCCCTGACGGGGACGTATAACGATGCCCGCATAAGAGTCGTCATCAGCGTGCCCGTTGGAAGTCCGGGCCACATCATATTCGACAACGTCCAAACGCAGTCGGTTCAGCCGCGGGTCGATTGCGTGGTCGAGTTCAACGGCAAGAAGACGGCTTATCTGGGGTATACCAACCCGGAGAATAGCTTTCTATTTTTCCAAAACGTGCACAGTCAATACGTCGGGTTTCCAACAATATGGGGCAATCTTTTCCCGCAGATAAACTATGTTCAGGCGCGTAATATAACCTTTTCTAGTCCCGTGATCCCTGGGCTGCGGACGATCGCGCCCGGTTCGCACACCGGTGCGCTCGTCATTCCGTACAATTCGCCTGTCCTCTTATGGAAG
>Ga0070684_100000480_pt1 | contig 27364 bp, 17 predicted proteins | sample KBSC723LmetaG_FD_65653 | JGI IMG/M metagenome (GOLD analysis project Ga0070684, IMG submission 65653) | Corn rhizosphere microbial communities from Kellogg Biological Station, Michigan, USA - KBS C7.2-3L metaG | ecosystem: Host-associated > Plants > Roots > Rhizosphere ...
GCGTGCCCGACGAGGATGGCGATCCAGATGTCGATGGGATCGAGCGTGCTTATCTGCTTGATGACGAAACAAATTCCCAGCGGCACCACCATCTGCGACACGATCGAGATGTAAAGTGGGCTCTTGGTGTCACCCGTTCCCTGCAGCCCGCCCGTGTAGGTCAGCGCGGTCGCGATCAGCAGTCCCGAGATGCTGAGGACGTGCAGAAGCTGAACGCCAATTCGCACGACGACCGGATCGTCCATTCCGAAAATGCCGAGCAGCTGGCGCGGGATCAGCAGAAACATCGCGCCGACGATTGCCGCGCTGCCAATGCCGATGCGCGCCGCGACGTGGACTCCGGTCGAGGCGCGATCCGCCTTGCCGGCACCGAGATTCTGGCCCGCGATCGCCGCTGACGCGCCCATCAGCCCGACCGAGGTCCACGTCACCAGCGAGAACAGCTGCGAGTAGCACACCGCGAACGCCGCCTGCGCCGCGGCGCTCTGCTCCAGCGATCCGACGAATGCGAGCATCAGCACACCGCCAATGTTCATCGCGATCCCCTGGAACCCGGTTGGCAACCCGAAGCGAAAGAGCGCGCGAATGATGTCCCAGTCGAGGCCCCAGCCCCTTCCACGCGGGAACGACACTACCCACCCGCCACTCCAGAGTTTCCAGAGCGCATAAAGCGCGAGCAGTCCCGATGCGAGGCTCGTCCCCATCGCCGCACCCTTCGTCCCGAACGCTGGAATCGGTCCCAGCCCGCGGATGAGAATCACGTTGAACACGACGTTGAGCACGGTCAGCGAGACGCCGAGTATCATCGGCGTCCGCGCGTCGCCTGCTGAACGCAGCGCGCCGCCGAGCATGAAGAACACCAGCATGCCGCTGCTGAAGACGAACGAGATGCGAAGGAACGGTAGTGCTTCCACTTTCACCGCCGGCGCGGCGTTCACGAAATCGAGCAACGCCGGCGACGCGATGTAGCCGATCGGCGCCATGATCAGGACCGCGATGCCAATCGCCGTCACGAACGCCTGATAGACCGTGCGATCGACCATGTCGTGATCGCCCGCGCCCGCGAAGCGCGCCACCAGCACGCTCATCCCGCTGAACAGCGACGAGATGAAGATCACGACGACCAGAAAGATCTGGGAGCTTACTCCAATCGCGGCGTTGGCCTGGTAGCCGATCAGGTGTCCGACGAGTGCCTGATCGACCATCGCCTGCAGACCGCCCACGACATTGGTCAGCATCGTCGGCCACGCCAGCTTCCACACGGCCGGAAGCAGCGGACCTTCGACGATCGACCGGTCGTAGCGCCGCCGCTCCGGCTTGGCCGGCGGCGCCGCGGCTCCGGGTGTCGCGGTGACTGGAGCGGTTACTTCGGTCACGTGACTGCGTCGTTCGATTTCGCGCGCTTGAGCAGCAGCTCCCGCTCGCGCGCGTTTCGGGTGAGCGATGCGGCGCGCTCGAACTCATCCCGTGCTTCATCATTGCGACCCAGCTTCTCCAGCATGTCCGCGCGCGCCGCCGGAACGAGATGATATCCCTTGAGCGCGGGCTCGTCGGCGATGGAATCGATTATCTCGAGCGCTTCCGCCGGACCGAACGCCATTCCTACCGCAACGGCGCGATTCAATTCGACAATCGGTGACGGAACCGCTTCGGCGAGCGCGTCGTAGAGCGACGCGATCCGTCGCCAGTCCGTTTCCTCCGCTGTACGCGCACGCGCATGGCAGGCCACGATCGCCGCCTGCAATGCATACGGCCCGTTCGCACCACCCAAACGCTCCGCGCGCTCGAGAGCCGCGAGGCCACGTGAAATCAGCAGCCGGTCCCAGCGGCCACGATCCTGATCGAGCAGCAGGATCGGCTCTCCCGCTGCATTGGTGCGCGCTCGCAGCCGCGATGCGTGAATCTCCATCAGCGCCACGAGGCCGTGTACTTCCGGCTCGTTGGGCGCCAGCTCGGCGAGGATGCGGCCCAGTCGCAGCGCATCCTCACACAACGCCGGCCGCACCAGATCGTCGCCCGCCGTTGCCGTGTACCCTTCGTTGAAGATGAGGTAGATGACCTCGAGGACCGATGCGAGCCGCGACGCAAGCTCGGGCCCGCGCGGCACCTCGAAAGGCACGTGCGCGTCGGTGAGGGTGCGCTTCGCGCGCACGATTCGCTGGGCGATCGTCGCTTCGGGCGCGAGAAAGGCGCGCGCGATCTCGTCGGTGGTGAGTCCGCCGAGCAGGCGCAGAGTGAGGGCAGCGCGGGCCTCGCGCGACAGGATCGGGTGGCACGACATGAAGATCAGTCGCAGCACATCGTCACCGATGTCGTCGTCGATCGCTTCCTCGAGCTCTCGCACCATCGCCTCCTGCCTGGTCTCCAGCTCGTGGCCAAATTCTTCGTGCTTGCGCTGCACGCGCTCCGCGCGCCGGAAGGTGTCGATCGCGCGGTGCTTCGCCGTCGCCATCAGCCAGGCGCCAGGATTGTCGGGCACTCCCGTCTCCGGCCACTTCTCGAGAGCGGCGAGCAGCGCGTCCTGGGCGAGATCTTCGGCGAGCCCGACATCGCGCACGATGCGCGTCAGTCCGGCGATCAATTTCGCCGACTCAATTCGCCAGACCGCGTCGATCGCGCGGTGGGTATCGGAGGCCGTCACGGCCTCCAATCACACCACCTTTTTCCTCCGGGGCAAGGGGCGCCGCCCGGGGTTTACCGGTTCGCGCCACTCGCGCTGAACTGATCCGCGCCGCTGCCGTCGAACGCGGGCGCATCGTGCATCAGTCTGATCTCGCTTTCGCCCTCGCCGACGACCTTGAGAAACCGCTTCGTCAATTCGACGGCCTGCTCCATGTCCTTCACCTGAAGGATCGCGTAGCCCGAAACGAGCTCCTTGGTTTCCGTGAACGGCCCGTCGGTGACGGTGATTTTTCCGTCGGACTCGATGCGCACCCGCTTTCCCTTCGAGCTGTGTTGCAATCCGTCGGTGGTGATGAGCACGCCGGCTCTGGAGAATTCCGCGATCAGCTCACCCATCGCCGCCATCTCCTGTTCGGTCGGCGGTACGGTCGATTCGCGGCCTGGCTTGTACAGCGTCATGATTCGCATTTGTCCGTTCTCGTGTTGACTGATCGTTCGGTTATCGCTTCGCGCTTTGCTTTGCGTTCTTCTTCGTCAGCTTGCCGATTTTCTCTTCGTACTCCCGTAGCTCGGGCGTAAACGCCGCGCCGAAATCCTCGGCCTCGAAGATCTGACGGATCTCGATCACGGATTCGCCTGTCGGCATCGGATTCGGGCAGCGCTTCACCCACTCGATCGCCTCGGCGAGGGACTTCACCTGCCAGATCCAGAACCCGGCAACCAGCTCTTTGGTTTCGGAGAACGGGCCGTCGACGACGGTCCTGTTCTTACCGTTGAACTTGACACGCGCTCCCTTCGAGCTGGGGTGCAAGCCTTCGCCCGCCAGCATCACGCCCGCCTTCGCGAGCTCCTCGTTGTACTTGCCCATCGCAGCAAAGTCCTGCTCGGTCGGCATCACGCCGGCTTCGGACTCCTTGGTGGCTTTCACCAGCACTATGAACCGCGGCATTGTCGTCTCCCTTTCGTTGACAGTTTGCGCCGCGCCTTTCGCGGCTCCCTGATTTCTACCAAAGCGACGAACCGGCGCTGTCCAAATCGACACGCGCCGGCGGATTTTTTTTGAATGCTCTAAGTCGTTGTGACGGCGGTACTTCTGATTCGGGCGGACCGGTAGCGGCTCGACCGACGGCCCGGTAGTGGCTCGACCGCCGCCGCTTTCAGCCGCCGACGATGGCGAGGATGTTCCCGTCGGGGTCCTTGAACCACGCCGCCTTCATCGAGCCCATGACGTGGACATCACCCTTCAGAGTCGCGCCGGGCATTTGGTAGTGCTCGAAAACGACACCCTTTGCCTTTAGACCGCGCACTTCTTCCTCTGTGTCGTCGACCGTCCATGTGACTGCCGTGGCTTTATTGGTGCCCGCAAACTGTGATCGGTAGACGAGCAGCGTCGAGTTTCCACTCTTGTAGTTGAGGACTTCCGGCTCCTGATTCGGCAGCGCTTTGAGGCCGATGCTGCCCTCGTAAAATTTCTTCGCGACCGCGAGATCTCTCACCGCGACGGTGGCGGTTGCATCCCTAGCTCCGAGCATTTTCACTCCGCTTTGCGCCGCCGAGCCGCGCCGCCCAGGCCGCGCTTGCATCGGCGATCTCGTTCATCACCTGTGCATCGGTTTTTCCGGACGACTTGAGCACGTGAAAGCTGTGGTCCGCGCCTTCGACCCAATGCATCTCCCAATTCGATCCCAATCGCTTCAGAACCTGTTCCATCAGGTCTGGAGTGCAGAAAGGATCGCGGGTGCCGTTGAAACAGATGACAGGAACCTTGATCGCTGGAAGGTGGGCATCGCGCAGCTGATCCGGTTTTCCCGGCGGATGCAGCGGATAAGCAAGGAGGAGCAGGGCGTCGCAGTCGAATCCCTCGGCGGCGAGCATCGATGCGGCGCGGCCGCCCATCGACCGGCCACCGATCACGAGGGTCTCGGGGGCGAGCTCGCTTCTCGCCCGCGCCACGACGGCGGTGTAGCACTCCTTGAGCTTCGGCATCGGATCCGGCCGGCTCGACTTCTTTTCCTTGTACAGAAAATTGAAGCGCACGACTCCGAAGCCCCGCGCCCGGAGCGCGTTGGCCGTGCTCAACACGCTGCGATCGTTCATGTTCCCGCCGGCGCCGTGAGCGACCACGGCGACCACATCGCCGAGCGAGCCCGCGGTTGCGGGCTCGAAGACCGCGGAAGTTTCCTGATCACCGACAGCCACTCGCCATTCACCGTGCGAGTGTTGCCGTTCGCGTTGAGACATGGCTTCAAACTTATCATTCGGCCGCGAATTGCGTGATTCTTGCGCGGCTCTACGTCATGCGCCGCGATCTCGTCCCTTCAGTTGTGCAGGCAGCAACGCCGTTGATTCTCTCCATCGGCATCGCGGCGTGCGGCGCACCGGCACGTGTTCCGGTCGCTGCCGAATCCGGGGTCAGACCGGTCATCCCGCCGCCCAAACCATCGATCGTGCCCGTCATCAACGTCGTGACGGCGAAGGGTTGGAATGAGGAACGCGCGCCCGTCGCCGCCGACGGTCTCGCCGTGCGCGCGTTTGCGCGCGGGCTCGATCACCCGCGCTGGCTTTACGTGCTCCCGAATGGTGACGTGCTCGTTGCGGAAACCAACGCGCCGAAGCGCCCCGATGATGGTCGGGGCCTCAAGGGTTTCTTCTTCAGGTTGTATCAGCGCAAGGCTGGCGGCGCGGTTCCGAGCGAAGATCGCATCGTCCTGCTCCGCGACTCCGATGGCGACGGTGTTGCCGACACGAAATCGATTCTCGTTTCCGGACTCTACGCTCCCTTCGGGATGACGCTGGTGGGCAACGATCTCTACATCGCCAACAGCGACGCGATCGTTCGCTTCCCCTACACGAGCGGCGCGACATCGATAACCGGGGCGCCCGTCAAAATCGTGGATCTGCCGGCGGGGCGAATCAATCACCACTGGACCAAGAACGTCATCGCCAGCGCGGATGGCTCGAAGCTCTACGCATCCGTCGGATCCAACAGCAACGCCGCCGAGAACGATCTTCTCCACGAGCAGGGACGCGCGGCAATCTGGGAGATCGATCGCGCCACCGGAAAGCACCGGGTCTTCGCCAGCGGCCTGCGCAATCCCGTTGGCCTGGCGTGGGAGCCCGAGAGCGGAAAACTCTGGGTCGCTGTCAACGAGCGCGATGAGCTGGGCAGCGATCTCGTTCCCGACTATATCACGTCGGTGCGCGAGGGTGGTTTTTACGGCTGGCCGTTCAGCTACTACGGGCGGCACACCGATTATCGCGTCAAGCCACAGCGACCCGGGCTCATCGAGCGAGCAATCGTCCCGGATTACGCCCTCGGCTCCCACACCGCTTCACTCGGCCTGGCGTGGGCGGACGCGCGCGCACTGCCGTCGCGATTCAATCGCGGAATGTTCGTCGGCCAGCATGGCTCCTGGAATCGCAAACCGTACAGCGGCTACAAGGTAATCTTCGTTCCGTTCGACAACGGGAAGCCGAGTGGCAAGCCGATCGACGTTCTCACCGGCTTCATCAAACCGAATGGAGAAGCGATGGGACGACCGGTTGGGGTGGCGATCGACAGATCCGGCGCGCTGCTGGTCGCGGACGACGTGGGCAATACGATTTGGAGGGTGACCCGGGCGCGGTGAGGCGGGCGCCAGAGGCTCAACATGCGATGCGGGTCGCGAGCAGTGCGCCGCAGCTCTATGAAGGCTACGCCAGCGGCGTGCGCGGATTGATTCCCATCTCGTCGAGAAAGCGATGCCCGCCGGTTGATTTGTCGCCGCGCGTGCGGGTGCGCGTCATCACCAACCGGTCGCGAGTGCGCGTCATCCCGACGTAGAGCAGCCGCCGCGCTTCCTCCAGGTCCTCCTTGCGGAGCACGCCGTCGCGCGGCACGGGGATGAGCTGCTCGTCTTCGACCCCCACAATGTAGACGCGCGAGAACTCGAGTCCCTTGGTCGAATGCATCGTCAGCAGATTGACCCGGTTGTGCTCGGTCTCTGCGCCGTCGTAGCGGGACAGCACCGCGCGCTCCAGAAACGCGCAGATCTGCGCCGGTAACTCACCCTTCGCGCATGCTTCGATCAGTCTCCGCAATCTCGCCATCGTCTCCGGATACCGACTCGTCGCCGACCGCTCGGCGCGCAGACGGTCCATCAGGCTGTGGCCGCCGAGGAAGGTGATAACTTCGTCGACAGTCGGGAGCGATTGATCACCGCACAGCTCCCGATCGCTGCGATAGCAGTCGAGACAATCGCTGTGACGCCCGAGTGTAAACGGCGGCGCCCAATCCAGAAACTTCCGCGCCTCCTCGCATAACGAGTCGCGATCGCTGAGGGCCAGCGAGATTCCGAGGTGGTCGAGCAGGCCGACCAGCGCCGTCTTGCGGCTGTACTCTACGCGACTCTGATTGAGCGCGGGAAAAAGCTTCGCCAGGGTTCGCGCATCATCGAGAGCGCGGTGGGCGCGGCCGGTGTGAATTCCGTAGCGTTTCGCCAAGTGCGACAGCTTGCAGCTCGTCGCGTACAGCGAACGCGCAAGCGGAAGCGTGTCGTAAGTGGAGAAATCGGAGCCGCGCGGAAGCTTCGAGGCCATCCGCCGCAGCACCGGAAAATCGAACCTGTAGCCATTGTGGGCGACGAGCACATCCGCCCCACAGAAATCCCGGAACCGCTGCCACGTCGCCTCGAAGCCGGGCGCGTCGGCGACATCGGCCTCCGAGATTCCGTGCGCGCCGAGCGCGCCGGCAGTAATGGGGACGTTGGGCCTGACCAGAGAGTGAAATTCGTCAACGATGCGCCCGTGCCTGACGCGCACTGCCGCGATCTCGACGATCTCCGCGCTACCGATATCGTTGTCGGTGGTCTCGAGGTCGATGGCGGTGAAGTCCCGGAAGCTTCCCGCAATGGACCCGGCACGAACGAGCTGAGCTGTCTTGAACAAACCCAGCCCGAAACCCAGCACCGGAAAATCCGCCGGCTTTACCACCAGAGCCGCCGCGGTCGGCGCTCCGCCCATCTCGACGTTCCGCGCTCCCATCTCCGCCAGCATTCGCTTGCCCGCGATTTCGGCGCCGCCGGCGCGTGGCAGCCACACCGGCCGGCCATTGTCGATGCATTCCCGGATCTTTTCGGCAAATCTCACCACCTCTTCGTGGGAGGCTGGATCGCTGAGATCCTCGTGGTTCTCCTCGAGCACGCTGCGGTACGGCCCGACTTTCTCGGAGAGGATGTCGCCAACGAGCGACGACAGCGACGTGTGGCATTTGCCGAGCGCCTCGAGATTCCTGAGCGCGTAGTGGCCGCGCCAGATCTTTTTCGCGTCGCCATGCTCGCGCGGCAGCGTCCGCGCCATGTGCTCGAGCTGCTGCAGCAGCGAGCGCCCCGTTTCTTCGGCCCACGCCCGCGCGCTGTCGAACAAGGCATCCGGCAGGACAGTCTGATAAAACATCTCGTGCTGGATCTGGTCGCGCGGGCTCGCGATCACGCGCAGCGCCGCCAACACGTACGCGACGACTTTGTCGTCAGCCAGCGCCCTGCCCTGCGCCAGGCAACACGGGATTCCAGCGTTGAGGAACGCCGTCTCCAGCGAGCTGCCGATCTTGTGGGTGCGATACAATAGTGCGACGTCGCCCCAGCCGAGCTTGCCGGAATGCGCGCGGTCACGACGAAGGTCCTCCATGATCCAGCTCGTTTCCCGGTCGTCGTCGGGAAAATCGACCGCGAGCACCGGATACGGTGAGGTGTGCGTCGTGACCTGTGGCGCCCGATTCTCGAACATCGGCTCATTGGCCGAGATCAACCGACGCGCGATGTCGAGGACGGTCGGTGGGCAGCGGCGGTTGTCGCAGAGGTGAATCACCTCGTGATCGGCAACACCGAAATCATTTCGAAAGTGGTGGAAGACCCGCGGGTCCGCCCCGGTCCACGAGTACACGGATTGCTCGTCGTCACCGACGGCGAAAACGTTGCGATGCTCCAGTCCCAGCTCACGAATCACCGCGTACTGGATCTGATTGAGATCCTGAAACTCATCGACGAGCACCGCATCCCAGCGCGATCGCGCCTCGCTGGCCACCGTCGGCACCCGAAACAGTTCGGCGGTCTTGAGAATCAGGGTATCGAAGTCGGCGACGTTGCGATCGGTGGTCAGCCGGCGATAGCCGTCATAGACTTTTTGATAGCGTCGGCCGAGCGGCTCGCCGCGGAAGCGGTAGCGCGCGAAAGCATCGAGCACGCTCTTCTGCATTCGCATGGGCACTTTGAGCCGCCGCAGCACCAAACGCTGGTACGCTTCATCGGCGATTCCAAAGCCGGGCTGCAGGCCGACGTGCTCGCCGAACTCGCGAAGGAGCTCGGCGCAGAACGCGTGGATGGTGCCGCGCCTGACCGCTTCGACGCGCGGCCCGAGCTCGCGCGAGAGACGATCCGCAATCTCGCCAGCGGCTTTGTTGGTGAACGTGAAAACGCAAATGCGCGCCGGTGCGACGCCGAGCTTGTCGATTAGAAATCTCACGCGCTCGATCAGGCAATACGTTTTGCCGGCGCCCGGCCCGGCGACTACGAGCAGCGGCTTGAGCGGAGCTTCGATCGCCGTGCGCTGCGCGATCGATGGGACACGCTCGACAAATGTGGGGTCGACGGTTGATGCGCCAGCACCCGCGAGAGACAGCGCGTCAGCGAGCGCGGCGTCGCGCGAGCTTTCGTCAGGGATCGTCAGGCGCGATCTCCGGCGGGGATCGTGAACGAGAAAGTGCTGCCCGCGCCGGGTGTGCTGGTGACCCAGATTCGGCCGCCGTGCGCTTCAGCGATGCCTTTGGCGATCGTGAGACCGAGCCCGACCCCTCGCTTGTCGTTCTTGCGCGCCTGCCAGAACTGCTCGAACAAGTGCGACGCCTGGTCGGGCGAGATGCCGGGTCCGGTGTCGCTTACCTCGAAAAGCACTTCGCTGGCCTCGCGTCGCGCACTGAACGTCACTTCGCCACCTTCTGGTGTGAACTTGATTGCATTGCCGAGGAGATTCCCCATCAGCTGCGACAGGCGAAATTCGTCCGCGCGTACTGTGAGGCCGTCCGCGGGGCGTCTTGCGATCAGGGAAATGCCGTTCCGCGCGGCGAGCGGGCCGAAGGTGTCCTCGAGGTGATCGAAGAGCATCGCCACGTCGATGTTCTCGAGGACCAGAGTCAGCCTGCCTGACTCGAGCTGCACCGTATCCAGCAGATCGCCGATCAGCCTGTTCATCTGCTTGCCAGCGCGCTTCGCGATCTCGAGGACCTTGCGACGTCGCTCCGCTTCCAGATCCTCCTCCTCCAGCAGCTCCGTCGTCGTGACGATGAGGCTGAGTGGATTCCGCAGATCATGTGCGACGACGCCGAGGACCTCGGCGCGCGCGTTGGCGACGAGCTCCGCACGCCGCCGCAGCTCCTGCGCGGCATCGTAGCTGCGCGCGCGGTGCAGCGCTGTCGCCGCGGCCTGTCCGAGCAGAAGCGTGAACGCGCGGTCGGCGGCGCCGAGCGCTCCCGCCTCGCGAAAGTGGAGCGACAAAGCGCCCACCGTCTCCCCGCCGTGGACGAGCGGAGTCGCAACGTAGGTCTGCATGTCGAGCTCGCCGAATCCCTCGAACGGCCCGCCGAACCGGTGCCGGAAATCATCGCCCGACTCGATCCACGTCACCTCGCCGCTGCGTAGAGCCTGAGCTATCGGAACCTCGCTGGCGAGAGTGAGATTGGAAAGAGTGGCCTCGAGCTCGGGGCCAATCCCGAATGTGCCGAGCAGTCGCAGCCGGTCACCGTCGCAGGAGACAAGAACCGCGCGAGCCGCTTCGACCACGGCGACGCCCTTGGTGAGAACTGCCTGGGTGACTTCTTCGACGGAGCGCGCTTCGGAAAGCGCCGTGCTGACGTTGAGCAGCTTGTTCGCGCGCGAGGTGGCGCGGCGCAACTCCTCGCTGAGCCGCAGAATCTCGGCGGTGAGTCGCTTGACTTCGGCGCGATGCTCCTGCGACGGCCGCGATGGGCGGACGTCGGCCGGCAAACCCGTGATTTCAGACGATTGCTGCAATCGGTGCTCCGCTTGTCGTGCGCCGTTTCAGATCGGTTCTGATATAGCAGGGGGGGCGGAAGGGCTCAAGCCGCGTTCGCTCGGCCGTAAACTGAAGACTACCAGCTAATAGCCGTCGGCGGAGCGGCGGGCTGCTCCGAGCAGGTATTTGATAACAACCACCGCCAGCCGGGCATCGCTTTTCATCCAACCTGAGCTCGGAGCAGCGCGCTGCTCCGCCCGCAGCCCCCAGCTGGTAGTCTTCAGTAGCCTCCGCCCTCAACCAGTATTGCGCAGCCCCTGCGCAATCCCGCTCAACGTTGTCGCGAGCGCGTCATCCACGGCTTCCTTTTGCTTGTCAGACCCCGCGGCCGCCGTCCGCTTCCGTCGCAGCAGCGAGACCTGCATCAACGACAGCGGGTCCACATACGGATTGCGCAGCGCAATCGCCGCCTGCAAGACCGGGTTGTCGTCGAGAAGCTGGCTGTGGCCGCGAATCAGGAGCAGCGATTCGACTGCCCGCTGATATTCTTTTACGAGCAAATCCAGCAGCTTGAGATCGCCACCGAGATGCTTCACGTACGCTCGCGCGATTTCGATGTCGGTTTTTGCGCACACCATCTCGCATTTGCCGAGCATGTCGTCGACGAAAGGCCAGCTCTCCGCCATTCTCTGGAGTCGCCGCAGGCCGGCGCGGGTCGAGACTTCTTCGCCAAGCGCGGTGCCGACCCCCAGCCAACCGGTCAGCATCAGCCGGATCTGGGTCCAGCCGAAGCCCCACGGAATGGCGCGTATTCCTTCTATCCCCGCCTTCGAACCGGGACGATACGCGGGCCGGGAGCCGAAGCGCGCGTTGGCCAGCTCGTCGATCGGAGTCGCCATCCGGAACAGCTCGAACAGCGCGTCGCCCTCGTAAACGAGGTCTCGATAGACATCGCGCGAGCGATTTGACAAGCGATCCATGACGTCGCGGAAGTCCTGCACTTCCTTGACGCCGACCTTCCGCCGCCAGTCGCTGAACTCGTGCAAGAGCACACCGGCCGCCGTCACTTCCAGCGTGCGCTCGGCGACGGGCAGCAGCCCGAACTGCTGTGAGATGATCTCGCCCTGCTCGGTAATCTTGATGCGGCCGTGGGTCGTTCCGGGCGGCAGCGCTGCGAGCGCTCTGTAAACAGGCGAGCCACCGCCCCGCCCGACGCTGCCACCGCGTCCGTGAAACAGCTTCAGCTGGACGCGCATCTCGTCGCACAGGTCCGAAAGCGATTCCTGGGCGCGGTAAAGTCCCCACGAAGACGCAATCATCCCGGCGTCCTTGCTGGAATCGGAGTAGCCGATCATGACTTCCTGATGGCGGCGCCGCGCCTCGAGCTGTCGCGCGTACACCGGATCCTCGAACAGCGATCGCATCACCGCGGGCGCGTGCTCGAGATCGTCGAGGGTCTCGAACAGGGGCACGACATCCACCCGCGATTCCGCACTTTTTCCGGAAAGCGAGACCAGACCTGCTTCGCGCGCGAGCAACAGCACCTTCAGCAGGTCGTCGGCCGATCGCGCCATCGAAATTATGTAAGTGGAAGCTGCCGCTTCCCCGGCCTCGCCCTGGATCGTACGCATCGCGCGGAACGTGTCGACAACCTTTCGAGTCGCATCGGACAACTTGCGCTTGGCGGTGACGAGCGGACGCCGGCCTACCAGGGCCGTGCGCAGCTTCTCGCCGTCGGCGTTGCCGAGAATCTCTTCGACAGCCGCGGTGTGGACGTCGGCGTGATCGCGAAGATCCATCATGAAGCCGTGGAAGCCGTGCGCGCGAACGGCCGCGTACAACGGATCGAGCGCCGTCCGGCACGCGTTTATCGCGCCCGCGCGCAGCAGCGATTTCCGAATCAGCTGCAGGTCCGCCTCGAATGCGGCCGCGTCCGGATACGCCGCCGGCTCTTTCTTTACCCGCCCCGCATCCCGCGACGCCACCAGCCGACGCGTCGCTTCGATGCGCGCCGCCATGAAGCTCAGTTTGAGCCGCACCGCTTCATCGGCGTTGCGCTGCCGATTCTTCTTCCAGATCAAAGGCAGCAGCTTCTCGTCCTTCTCGAGCGAGTCCATCAGCGCTTCCATCGGCTTGGCGATCGACGACGAGAGCGAGAGCTGCCGCGTCAGCTCGTCGAGCGCTTGCTGATATCGCCCGAGGATCGCGTGGCTCGCACGACGCGCGGTGGCGATGGTGATCTCCGGCGTGACGTACGGATTCCCGTCGCGATCGCCGCCGACCCAGGTGCCGAACCGCAGTGGGACCGCAAGGCGGAAAGAGTCCGCCGACCGCGCAAATTCCTCCTCGAACGCGAGGGCGAGCGTCGAATGCATGAAAGCCCCTGCTTCCAGAAGCCTCGTTTCGAGATACCACAGCGCGGAGCTGACTTCGTCGAGGACGGTCGGCCGGTCCTCGCGCACCTCGCGAGTCAGCCAGAGCAGCTCGATCTCGCCCTCGAGGGACTGCTCGATCAGCCTCACCTCGTCGGGCGGCGCTGCTTCACGGGCGAGAAGCCGGTCGGCGACCCTGGCCTGGAGGCCCAACAGGGTGCTGCGGGTCGATTCCGTCGGATGCGCCGTCAGCACCGGCCTGATGTCGAGGGCGAGCATCGCATTTTCGACGTCTTCGCCCGTGGCGCCCAGGCTGCGCAGGTGCCGCATCGTCCACCGCGCCGACGCGGGCTGGGGGTCGGCCATTCCCCTTCCCAAATACGCATTCCGGCGCCGAACCCGGTGGGTCTGCTCGGCGGTGTTGATCAGCAGGAAGAAGAGCGTGAACGCGCGGGCAGCAACCGCGCACTGATCGACAGTAAAACCGTCGATTTGCCGAAGGATCTCCTCGAGACCTGGTGCGCCCGACTCGCCGTGACGACGTGCCCGGGTTGCCACGCGCAGTCGCTCGACGATCGTGAACGCCTCGTCACCCTCCAGCCGCCGAATTACGCGGCCGAGGGCGCCGGCGAGCCAGCGCACGTCATCATGAAGGGGAAGATCTTCCGGTCGCGGAGGGGCCGCCTTTGGCACTTCCCAATGTATCGAAGTTTGCCATCGGCGTGGATACCCGACCGCGGTCTAAATCGTCCTATAGGAGAAGAAAGTTGCCCTCGGAAGTCCGCTCCAGGCTCACAATGAAAATTCCCCACAGCAGGCCGATTCTCCTCTCGTTCGGACTGGCGTCGACGGCGCTGGTCATGTGCGCGCTCCTGCTTCTGGAGTGGCAGGGCGGTACCGCCGCGACGGAGTCGTTCGAGTGGGTGAGTCAGACTCTCGAGGTGCAGCGCGAGCTGGCGACGGTGGAAGCCCGGATGAGCGAGGCAGAGTCGGGTCAGCGCGGCTACCTGCTGACGGGAAACCCGAATTTTCTCGGACCCTACGACGCGGCAACTCTGGATGTGCGCAACCGTCTCGCGAATCTGCGCCGGCTCGTCTCCGACAACTCGGCCCAGGTGCGCCGACTGTTGATCATCGAGTCTCTCTCGCGCGCCAAGCTCGCCGAGCTCGATTCGACGATAAGACTGGAGCGGGCGGGCAAGCGCGACATCGCGCTGAACGCCGTGAAGACGGCGCGGAGCGACAGCCTGATGACTGCGATTCGCTCCAAGCTGCAGTCGATGACGGCAGAAGAAGCGACGCTGCTCAGAAACCGCCAAAAGGCGCTGGTAACGGAGCTCCGTCACAGCGACCTGATCTCGGTGGGCCTGGCGGGCGCGCTCTTCCTGATGTTGATCGCGCTGATGGTGATCGCGCGCGGCGCCGAGCACTATCGCAATCTCGTGACTCTGTGCGCCTGGTCGCGCTCGGTCGAGTACGAGGGCGAGTGGATAAGCTTCGAGGAGTACTTGCGCCGCAAGTTCGACATCTCCGCCACCCACGGCATCTCGCCCGACGCGCTGTCCCAGATCGAGGTCGGGCTCGAAGTCGCTGAGCCGCAGAAGCCCGCCGCCTAGCAGCGCGGAGTAAAGATCGGGGCGCTTCGACTGGCACCTCTAGTCCAAAAGTCGGCAGGTGGGAGACGCGGTCAGAGGCACTGGTATCAGTTTATCCGGCGCGTTCTGAAGTGACGTGACGCAGCGAGAAGGCCAATATAAAAACTGCTACCCGAGCATCTCTGCGCACCTCTCCCACCTGCCGCCTTTAGGACTAGGGTATTCTCGTCGAGCCGCGATCTGTACTCCGAGACGGCTACCGTAGTCTTCGAGCGAGCCCAGCAAGGTAGTTCGCCGCCTGCGTAATCGGCCGCGCGCCGCTGAGCACCGCCTGATCGAGCGCGGGGATTCGGGGCTCGCTGTTCAGATTGCGGATGCCGAGGCGCTTCCGGAGCTCGTCGCGGAAGACGCGGGCGGGACGGTAGAAGCGCTCGCGGTAGGCTCGCCAGGTGCGGAGGTTGTGCTCCATCAGGACCGCGCTCTGCTGGTCGAGTACCTCGTCCTTCTCGGCATCGCTCGCCACCGGAATCGTGCTGGCGGCGGCGAGAGTGTTCACGAATTCCCTGTCGGTGCCCGCCTCGAAGGACTTCATCGCTTCGGCGAGCTCGAGAGTCTCTTCGCGCAGCTCGGAGGGCGGGAGCTCGCTCAGCTCCGCTGCGAGTGGATCTGCCTGATCGTCGCTCACCGCGACTTTGGCGGCGGTCGGTGATTCGAAGCCGGTGAATTGCGGCCCGGTGTAGACGAGCCACAAAAATTCCGCCACCGTCGTCACGACGTAGCCGCCGACGGCGACCAGGATGAGCCGGAGCGCGGTTGGCGAGGACCTGAAGATGCCGTGTCCACGCCAGAGTACGTTGAGTGCGGAAATGGCGATGCAGCCCGCGATCTTGGCGGGCTGCGTAAACTGGGTGCGCTTCCAGGCGCGTGGCCACGAATGGCGCCAGGTGCGCGGGTGCATCGAGACTCTCACACTGCAGGGACTGTTTTCTTGCAGCCACAGTCACGCAACCTGGAGCCCAAAACTTCGTAGGATGAGGTTACCTCGAGCCCGTCGAATCCATGTCCTCTTACGATCCGATCATTTCTTCACTTTATGACTTTGTGCCGGTATACGCGTCCCGCGGCGACGTCGCTTTCTACGTCGACGAAGCGCTGGCTGCCGGCGGCAGCGTTCTCGAGGCCGGGTGCGGCACGGGGCGGATTTTGATCCCGACGGCGCGGGCCGGTGTTGCGATCGACGGGCTCGACGAATCGCCCGACATGCTGGCGCAGTGCGCAGCAAAGCTGCAGCTCGAAGACTCGACGCTCCGCGAGCGCGTAGAGCTCCACCAATCGGACGCGCGCAGCTTCCACCTGGGAAAGATTTTCGCGCTCGTCACGGCGCCCTTCCGCGTGCTGCAGCACCAGATTGCGGTCGACGACCAGCTGCGTTTTCTGGCTGCTGTCAGGCGACACCTGCGTCCGGGCGGCCGCTTCGTTTTCGATGTCTTCAATCCAAGCTTCGCTGCACTGGTCGCGGCAGATGGCGTCGAGCGCGAAGACGTCCCTGACACCCCGCTCGGTGACGGCCGCTCGTTCCGACGTACGGGCAGAGTCAGGCGCGTACGTTTTGTCGATCAGGTGAGCGAGATCGACCTGATTTATTACATAAAGACCGGCCCGCACGCCGAGCCGGTGCGCACCGTTCAGTCGTTCGACATGCGCTGGTATCTGCGCGACGAGCTGGTGCACCTCCTCTCACGGGCCGGATTCACCATCGCTGCGCTTTACGGAGACTTCGATCGATCTCCACTCACTGATACATCGAAGGAGATCATCGCCGTCGCCCAACTCACCTGATCTGCCAAGGAACGCGGATCATCATGATGTGGTCTTCCGCCACCTGGTCCCCGAAGTAGAACGGCGCGGACCCGACGACTGAGAAACCGAGGTGCTCATAGAAGCCGACCGCCCACGACGCTTCCTTCCATGTTTGCAGCCACGCGACGTCGGCACCGCGGCGTCGCGCCACATCAAGCGAGGCCTTCATCAGCATCGCGCCGATCCCACGCCCCTGCGCTTTCCCATCCACATAAAAGCGGAGGATCTCGATCGGTTTCGCTCCACTGACGGCAGCTGGCGGATTCGGACTGTCGCGCAGGAACGAGTATCCGACCGGCGCGCCATCGTCCTCGGCGACGAGGATCTCGGCGTCATCGCTCGCGATGGCTTCGCGCAGAGAATCGAGCGCGAAGGCACGCGCCAGATACTCGCTGCGTCCGGGCTCCGGGTGCGTCGGTCCGTAGGTCTCGATAAACAGTCTTGCGCCCATCTCCGCGAGCATCGGCGCGTCATCGACGACGCAGCGGCGCAGACTGATCGCCACGATCCCTATCTCGAGTCGGTGCTCGCCGGCCGCGATCCGCGCGCGATCTCTCTCATCAGTCGGCCATCGTCGGCGCCGATCTCCCAGATCACTACGCCGCCCAGTTTCTGATCGCGCACGTAGCGCATTTTGGCGCGCACCGATTCGGGATCGTCGTAGCTGATCCAGGTCCCGGATTGCCGGTCGTACAGCCACGGCACTTGCGCCGACGGCTCCCAATGTCGGGTGTAGCGCGGGTCAATCAGTCGCGTCCGCGACAGCCGCCGCCAATCGCCATCGGAATCGCGCCAGTCGTCCGGACGCTTCGTCGAAGGCTGCAGAAAGCCGCCGTTCACGTTGGGCACGCCGCCGTATACACGCGCGAAGAACGGAATGCCGACCAGCAGCTTCTCGCGCGGCGCGCTGCCTTCCTCGAACGCGCGCATGCTGGCGTCCACCGTCAGCTCCGGCGTTGGATCGTTCGCGGCCGCAAATAGCGGCGCGTTGAAATGCGCGATCGACCCACCCGTGTGGTAGTCGTAGGTCATGACATTTATGAAGTCGAGCAGTGGCACGATCTGGTCGAGCTCGATGTTGGCGATTTCCGACGGCCGCGCCGACGCGGCAATCGTCAGCTCGTAGTGGCGATGATCGCGGGCGCCCTGTCCGTCCAGCTCTCGGCGGAGCTCGGCGAGCAACAGCGTAAAATTGCGTTTGTCCTCTGGGCGCTCGACGTTCCCCTTGAGCCCTCCCTTGACCGGAAACTCCCAGTCGATGTCGATCCCGTCGAACAGTCCCGGCCACTTTCTGATGAACAGGTCGATAGCGCTCGACGCAAACTTGCGGCGCGACGAGTCGGTGAGCGCCGCGTCGGAGAATCGCGCCGATCCGCCCCATCCGCCGATCGAGATCGCGAGCTTGAGGTGGGGGTAGCGATGCTTGAGCCGCTGGAGCTCGCCAAAATTTCCGCCGGCCCGATCCGGAAGGGTTTCTCGGGGGCCGCACGCTCCGGAATCCAGACACTTGTTCGCCAATGTTACCGAGCCGTCAGGCGCGATCTCGGCAAACGCGTAGAAGATGTGGGTGAGATCGGCAGCCGGGAGATTGGCGATCATCGTTCCCTTGCTGCGGACGCCCCACGACGCGAGGTAGCCGACGACCCGAATGCCGGGAGGGGCAGTGGTCGCGTCCCCTGCGTTCGGTTGCGTACCGATGGCGCTGGCGGCGAGCGCAATCAAAACTACGGGTAGCCGATTCATGTGACCTACTATAAGATGGACGCGGACTGGATGCGATTCGCCGTCGTGACGAATCCGCTCGCCGCGGAGCCGGTCGGGGTTTCCCAAGTCCTTCTTGACAACTCGAAACGCGGACTGTAATAGAGTTGGGCCCCGAGCCACTCTCACTGAGTGGCGTGGCTCGGGCTGCGTCTCATGCTCGGCAGAGCACTGACTACTTCGTGGGTCGGAGGGTTGTACGCCGCTGCTTCGTTCGTTCGTTCTGCTGGGAAGTTGTGCATCGTTGATCGCGTCTCCTGCCAAAGCTCTTGGCCAGGCTGACGCATCCCGTGTCCCGGGGAAATCCGAGCCGACATACCTGGTGATTCGCACCGACGACGCCGGGATGAGTCATAGCGTCAACATGGCGCTGCAGAAACTCATCGCGACGGGGCTGCCCGTGTCTGTATCGGTGATGTTTCCGACGCCGTGGTATCAGGAGACGGTCGAGATTCTCAAGCAGCATCCCGAAGTTTCGGTCGGGATTCATCTCACCCTCAACTCGGAATGGAAGAACTATCGCTGGGGACCGGTCGCTGGTGCGACGACGGTCCCCTCTTTAGTGGACGCCAACGGTTATTTCTTTCCCTCCTCTGAAGCCCTCGAGAATCATCATCCCGATCCGAGGGAAGTCGAAACGGAGCTACGCGCCCAGATCGAGCGCGCCCGCCGCTCCGGACTCAGAATCGACTACGTCGACTACCATATGGGTACGGTTTACGACAATCCCCAGTTCAGCGCGATCGCCGAGCGACTGGCAAAGGAGTATGGCCTCGGGATGATGCAGTACTTCGGCGAACCCCGTTACAGCCCGCAGTACGATGCGCGCCCGAAGGACAAGCCTGACAGTCTGGTGGCGCTGGTGAACCGGCTCAGGCCCGGCTTCACGGTTCTGGTCACCCATTTGGGCATCGACAACGCCGAGCTCGGTGCATTGCTCGACATGAACACCGACGGCGGTCTCCCTGAAATGAGCAAGAACAGGCAGGGAGAGCTCGATGCGATTACTTCGTCGCAGTTCCGCGAGGCGGTCAAAGCTCGCGACGTGCGGCTGATTACATATCGGCAGTTGATCCAGATGAAAGGGCTGCAGTCTATGCATAGACCAGCAGATTAGAACCACAATGCCCGTTAACGGGAGGATAGCAATGAAGAGGATGCTACAGGGTACACTTTCATTCCTGAACGCTCGCACGCTCCGCTCTCCAGCGGTGTGGTTGAGCGTATTGTTCACGTTTGCCTTCAGCGCAGCGGCGTTCGCACAGGACACGCCGATCAGCGGAAAGGTGACGACGTCGTCGGGGATCCCACTGCCGGGCGTTACCGTCCGCGTCGAAGGAACCGACGTCAGGACCACGACGGATGCGAACGGCAACTACCGCTTGAACGCACCCGCCACGGGAACGCTCACTTTCGCCCACGTCGGTGAGAAGCCGGTTACAGCGGAGGTCAACGGCCGGCGGACCATCGATGTCCAGATGTCGGCGATCACCTACCTCGAGCAGGTCATCGTCACCGCCTACACCGAGCAGCGCCGAGCGGACATAACCGGCGCGGTCGCGAGCGTCGACGTCGACGCGGCGAAGAAGCAGAGCAACGCAAGCGTACTCAAGGCGATGGATGCCACCGTTCCCGGCGTAACGCTGCAGACGAGCGGCTCGCCGGGGTCGCGAAGCACGATCCGTGTTCGAGGCATCAGCTCGTTCCAGAACAACGATCCGCTTTACATCGTCGACGGCACTCCGGTTCAGGACTCCTACGTCAACTTCCTGAATCCTCAGGACATTGCGTCGATTCAGGTTCTGAAGGATGCGTCGGCGGCGTCGATCTACGGTTCGCGCGCCAGCAACGGCGTAATCGTGATCGAGACGATCAAGGGCAACGCCAGCGGAGCACCGAGAGCGACCCTGCGCGCCAGAACCGGCATTGCGAGCCCGGTCAAGGGATACGACGACATTCTGTTGACCAACTCCCTCGATTACTTCGCCGTTCAAAAGGCGCGGTATGACAACGCGGGCCAGGCGCTGCCGGATGCACTCAAGGCGATCTACGGCGATCCGAACAACCCGTCGATCCCGCCCTACACCTACGTAACCCCCGGCGCCGTGCTGACCACCGATGCTTTCGGACGCCCGCTGACGGTGGACCTCTCGAAGTACTCGTATCCAAACGCGCTGATCGAACCGGCAAGCACCGGCACGAACTGGTGGAACACCGTCTGGGGCTCGGCGCCGATCCAGGATTACAACCTCGACGTGAGAGGCGGTACCGACGCCAACGCGTACGCGGTGTCGTTCAACTACTTCGATCAGAAGGGGACCGCGAAGTACACCGACTTCAAGCGCGGAAACGTTCGCGTGAACACGTCGTTCAATCGGTCGAAGCTGAACTTCGGCGAGAACATCGCGCTGTCGATCGACCGTCACTTCGGCGGCATTCCGGATGACCCGAGCACGGGCGCGGAAAATGGAATCCTGGGTAAGGATATCCTGCTCCAGCCGATCGTCTCGGTTTATGACGTTGCCGGCAACTTTGCCGGCGCGAAGGGCGTTCCTGCGGTCAACAGCAGCAATCCGCTCAAGAACGCGTTCGATCAGAAGGACAACATCAGCAAGGACAACCAGGTCTTCGGAAACGTCTTCGCGGGATACAATTTCACTCAGGCCGCGACGGTGTTGAGCAGACTCGGCTTCGATGTCCGCCAGAACTCGTTTGCCGGATACAACGCCATCACGCCCCAGAACAACGAGGCGTCGTTCTCGAACGGGATCAACGAGTCCAACTATCAGCAGCTGGATTGGACCTGGACCAACACCGCCCGCTTCGTGAAGACGATCCGCACCAGCAGCCTGGACCTGTTGCTGGGTCAGGAAGCGAATGCAGGTAACAGTCGCTACTTCTCGGGGTCGATCGCCAACCTGCTGAACACCGACGTCAACTCCCGTTACATCCAGGACGCGCTCGCCGATCCGAGCACCAAGAACGTCTTCAGCTCCGGAGGGCAGCACGCACTGCTGTCGTTCTTCGGAAAGGCGGGTGTCAACATCGCCGACAAGTACGTGGCGAGCTTCACCCTGCGAAGAGACGGCTCTTCCAACCTCGGACCCGGTAACCAGTGGGGAACTTTCCCAGCGGTGGGCCTTGGCTGGCGGATCACCAACGAGCCGTTCCTCGCCAACAACAGAATCCTTTCCGACGTGATGCTCAGATACGGTTGGGGAATCACGGGCAATCAGGACATCCCGTCAGGCCGCATCGTATCGACATTCGGCGGTGATCGAGGCGACACGTTCTACGACATCGCAGGCCAGAACACGACCATCTTGCCGGGTTTCCGGCAGCAGGCGCTGGGCAACCCGAGTCTGAAGTGGGAGGAGAACAAGTCGACCAACATCGGCGCCGACGTTTCCCTCTTCGAGGGCGCGCTCAACGTCGTTCTCGACGTCTACAAGCGCACCACCGACAACCTGCTGTTCGATCCGCGCACTCCCGCCACGGCGGGTATCGCCGCGCCGCCGATCGTCAACATCGGCAAGATGCGGAATTCAGGATTTGATTTCTCGGTTGGTCACGTGGGCTCGTGGTGGAACGCCTCCTTCAATGGCAGCCATTACAAGAACACCATCCTTTCGATCGACGGAGTGCAGACGTCCTTCTTCGGCCCCGGATCGACCCGCCTCGGCTCGGACATCACCATTAACGAGGTCGGTCACCCGATCGGCACTTTCTACGGCTACATCGCCGACGGATTCTTCAGGGACGCGGCCGACGTCAGCGCGCATGCGACGCAAGACGGCGCCGCTCCGGGTCGCATCAAGTTCCGCGACATCAATGGCGACGGAGTCATCGACGCCAGCGACCGCACGATCATCGGCAGCCCACACCCCAACTTTACGATGGGCCTCGATCTGGGCGCTCACCGCGGGAACTGGGATGCCAGCGCAACAATATTCGGCACGTACGGCAACAAGATCTTCGAGAACCAGATGGACTTCTATGTCTTCCAGGATTTCTCGTCGAACGTGAGAAAGGATTTGCTGGCAAATTCGTGGACCCCGCAGAATCTGAATGCCAAGTACCCGATCCTGGATATCAATGACACCCAGAGCGGGCAGCCGAGTAGCTACTACGTGAAGGACGGCTCGTACACTCGGCTTCGCAGCCTTCAGGTGGGCTACACGCTACCATCAGCAGCTCGTTACCTGCCGGGCGCGCGTATATACCTGCAGGGCGAAAACCTCTTCACCAAGACCAACTACGATGGTCTCGACCCGGCGCTGCCACCGGCAAACGCCAACGGTGCGGCGGGCGATATCCGAGATCAGTTCATGGGCGTTGATCAGGGTGCCTACCCGACCAACAGAATCTTCAGCATCGGCATAGTCACCTCATTCTGACAATCAGCCTTCTCAAAGGATAAGAGACGATGAAAATGGTATCGAAACACTTTTTGCTTCGCGGCTCGGGACTGCTGATTCTTGCAACAGCGGGAATGTACGGTTGCAAGGATTTCCTGACGAACGCGAGTCAGCCTCAGGGAACCTTGAATCAAACAACCCTCGCGACTCGCGACGGCGTAGAGGGCAGCCTCATTGCGACTTATCGAACCCTCGACTGCACGAACTCAATGCGCCGCCTCGGAGGCTGGGGCTGCGCGGCGAGCAACTGGGCCTTCGGCGACGTGCCGAGCGACGACACCTACAAAGGGTCAGATCACCTCGACCAGGCCCCCATCAATGACATCGAGGCATATCACTGGGCGAACCCCGGCGCCTTCAAATACCTGCAAGATAAATGGGACCAGGTGTACGAGGGCGTCGTGCGCGCGAATTCCACGCTCCGCCTCCTTAAAGAGGTCGAGGGCTCGAATCCGAGCGAGTTCTCGCTTGCAGACGCCAATGGTATCGAGGGCGAGGCGATTTTCCTCCGCGCGCATTACATGTTCGAGGGTTGGCGGATGTGGGGCAGCATTCCCTACTACCGGGAGGAGGACACCGATTTCCGCAAGCCGAACGAGGATACCAGCGCAGTCGCCGCGGATCTGCTGAAAGACCTGGATTCCGCGATCAAGCTGCTCCCTGCGACTCCGCGCAACGGACAAAAAGGTCGCGCGACGTCATGGACGGCCAAGGCCTACAAGGGCCGGGTCGAGATGTATAACCACCAGTACGCCGATGCCGTCGCAACCTTCAAGGACATTGTATCGAACGGCCCGTACGCGCTGCAGGCCAACATGGCCGACGTATGGACCGCATTCTTCAATAAAGAGAACGGACCGGAGACCATCTTCGCGTATCAGGCTTCCGCAAACGATGGTGAGCCCAACGCTGCAAATGCCAATGAAGGCGAGCGGCTCAATTTCCCGTACTCTCCCAGCCACTTCGCATGCTGTGGGTTCAACGACCCCACGCAGAACCTCGTGAACGCTTACAAGGTCGATGCGAACGGCTTGCCGCTTTCGCTCTCGGATCCGACCTGGAATGATTCGGACGCCGAATTCGTGGCGGGCAACATGACACCAGTGGACCCGCGCCTCGATTGGACGGTCGGACGCGATGGAGTGCCCTACAAGGATTGGTCGCTGTACAGCAACACCTGGGCGCGAGATAAATCGAACGCCGGCCCATACAGCCCCAAGAAAAACATTCACGAGCAGGCGAGCGGCGCCGAGACGACTGTCGGTTGGCAGCCGCAGCAACAGAGCTCGATGAACATTCACCTTTTCCGGTACGCAGATCTGCTGCTGATGCTGGCGGAAGCCGAGATTGAAACTGGCGACCTGCCGGGCGCGCTGGCCCTAGTCAATCAGGTCAGGGCACGCGCAGCAGCCGCGGCCCAAGGCTGTGGCTTTTCTTCCGGCAGTGACGTGGCCACGAAGTATCCGCAGTGCGCCGGCGACACCCGCATGGCGGTGCCCATCAACGATCCATCGATCACCTGGGCGAAATACGATGTCAGGCCTTACCCATCGTTCCCTGATGCTAACTACGCGCGGGCGGCCGTTCGCACGGAACGCCGCCTCGAGCTGGCGATGGAAGGCCAGCGGTTCTTCGATCTGCGTCGTTATGGGATGGCGGTAGCGAAGCAGGTGATCAATGTCGACTACCTTCCGAAGGAGAAGGTGAGGAGAGCGTACCTCACCGACGCCGAGCCGATCGCGGATAGGCACCGCTGGTTCGCGATTCCGGCATCCGAAATCGATCTGAGTAAGGTCGGCGGGACGCCGCAGCTGACCCAGAACCCCGGCTGGTAAGAAATCAGCTATTGAACAGCCGTTAGAAAAAAGCACCGGTACTTCACTGTACCGGTGCTTTTTTTTGCGCTGCGACATTGGAGGCGCCGATTCCCGGGTCCGCCGCGGTCTAACGGCGCCTCATCGCGAAGACTCGCACGGAGTCGCCGCTGTTGGCGACGATCAGCGCCATCCCACTCGCGGTTTTGAGGGTGGCGAGACCCGTCACGTCGGCAGGCGCCACCAAGCCGCTCTGCCACGCCGGTACGGGCATGAAGTGGCCCCTGCCGTCGCCTTTGAGCCAGAGCCCGTTGCTCGCGTCGGCGCGCGGTGTACTGGGCTCGGCGTCGTACATGTTGCCCGCCACAACCAGGTCTAGATTTCCGTCGCCGTCGACGTCCTGCGCTACCATCGCCTTGATCGGCGCGATTTGCGCGAGGTTCGGGAGCGGCGAGGCGCTGAACTTCCCGCCACCATCGTTGTGCAAATACATGCTGGCGAAGGTGTCCGCTTCGTAGTGCAGAGCACGCTTCAACGCGGCCTCACCGAACGCGTCGCTCATCGTCGTGTTGGCAAAGGAGCCAAAGGTCGGATACCGGATCCCCAGCGTGTACATCGCGTCCGCCAGCTGCGCGATTCCACCGTACGGGTACTCCTTGCCATCGACCTGCTCGGCGAGAACAACATCGGTCTTGCCCTCACCGGTGAAGTCTCCGGCGTAGATCCCGAACTTCGCTTTCTTACTGGTCGTGTAGGCGTAGTTGAGGCCGAGATTGCCGGCTACCAGATCCGGGCGTCCATCACTATCGAAGTCGCCGGCGGCGAGGCTGAACCACCAGCCGCGCAGAGGAGGCAGCCCGGCGGACCGGGTAACGTTCCGAAGCTTGCCGTCTTCATTTCGATAGAGCTCGACCGACATCCACTCACCCGTCGTTACCAGGTCGAGCCGTCCATCGCCGTCGAAGTCGACCCACTGCGCGTCGGTGATGAGACCGCCGGGCTGCATCAGCTCGGGCGCGACCTGCGCCGTGACATCGGTGAAACGTCCGCCATCGTTGCGAAGGATGTAGCTCCGCGTGGGCAACGGATACTTGCGCGGCGTCAGTCGCCCGCCCACGAACAAATCGGGCCGCCCATCGCCGTTGAAGTCTCCGGCGCGAACGGTTGCCGTGCTGGTGAGCATCACGGGCAGCGCCGCAGAATCTCTGACGAACCGTCCATCACCCTTGTTGATGTATAGCCGATCCTGCAGCAGCGGCGAGTCGGGTGTGAGCTGGAACCCACCGCTGGCAACGTAAAGGTCGGGGCGTCCGTCGCCGTTGGCGTCGAAGAAGAGCGCTCCCCAGTCCTCGTAATTTTTGTCGGCATCCCACGACTGCGACGGCGCGGCGGCGAAGCTCCCGTCTGTTTTCTGAATCAGGAGCTTGCGCGCACTTCCCGGCGCGCCACCGATAAACACGTCGTCGAGCCCGTCACCGTTGACATCGCCGACCGCTACGACTGGCCCGTGACTCGACAAATTGTAGGGCAGCAACGGCTGGACGCTGAAATCCTGGCGTGCGGCGGTCGCCTCGTGATAGCTGAGTCCTTTGCGCGCGTCGAAAGGCTGAAACTCCAGATTTGCGGCCGCCGGCGCCGACGGAGCGACGCTTCGGTTACCTGACGCGTCCGAGTAGCTGAGCACCACCTCCCGATCGACACCGGGATTGTGCAGTACCTGGTATTTGCCATCCGGCCAGACGATCTCGAGACTGTCGATCGTTTTCGCGGTGCCGAGACCGAAATGGAGCCGGTCATCGACGGTGGACATGAAGCCGCGATACGGAGACTGATAGAGGTATTGCTTCCGTCCGCCAGACGTCAGGACAACGCTCGCCCCGATGCCGCGGCGGTTGCCGGAGTCGCCGTCGAGCTTGATGCGGAGGAAGTGGTGACTGTCGTCGGCCGGTTGGACGTTGTGATAGATGAAGGCCGGCGCATCGATGTTGTTCACTACCAGATCGAGCCGGCCGTCGTTGTCCAGGTCGGCGTAGGCCGCGCCGTAGGAGAAGCTCGGGCGCTCCAGACCCCAGGCGGCGGTTTTGTCGGTGAAGGTCAGGTCGCCGTTGTTGACAAAGAAATAATTGGAGACGTCGTACGCCGGCAGCTGAGCGAGGAGCTTGCGCGCCGCCGCGACGTTCCCGCGCCGCTGCATGCTGCTCGCGGTACCTATGTAGTCCAGATCGTTGACCGCCTTGGGATAGCCGTTTCCGATGAAGAGATCCTTGTTGCCATCGTTGTCGAAATCGGCGAGCAATGGGCTCCAGCTCCAGTCAGTCGCGGCGACACCGGCGAGCCCGGCGATATCGCTGAACGACACGTTGCCGTCACCGATGGTGCCGTCGTTCAGCTGCAGCACGTTGACGCTGTAATCCGGCAGGACGCCCTGGCTCATCAGCCCCTCGACTCCGGCGAAGGTCGTCGAGCCGCTCGTTCGCTTCCTGCGACTGAGATCGTGGGGCGCCATGTCGACCTGTGCGATGTCCGGCCAGCCATCGTTGTTGATGTCGGCAGCGTCGACTCCCATCCCCGCCTGGCTGGTGTGCTTCAGCCACTCACCGCGCTTGTTGGTGAAGGTTCCGTTGCCGTTGTTGACGTAGACCACGTCGTTCGGCGTTATGTCGTTGGAGACATAGATGTCCGGCCACCCATCCTCATTGAAATCGGCGACCACTACCCCGAGTCCAAAGCCTGCCTGGCGCAGAATGCCGGCGCGGTCTGAAACCCTGGTGAAACCGCCATGGCAGGTGTTGTGGTAGAGCTCATTCTGGCTGCCCGGCGTCTGGCCTGCCCTGCCCGACGGATGGCTCGGCATGGCGCTGCGGGAGAAATCGGCGGGAGAGTTCTCGAGCAGGAAGAGATCGAGACAGCCGTCGCGG
>Ga0070684_100000482_pt1 | contig 27350 bp, 26 predicted proteins | sample KBSC723LmetaG_FD_65653 | JGI IMG/M metagenome (GOLD analysis project Ga0070684, IMG submission 65653) | Corn rhizosphere microbial communities from Kellogg Biological Station, Michigan, USA - KBS C7.2-3L metaG | ecosystem: Host-associated > Plants > Roots > Rhizosphere ...
AAGGTGGAAGAAAATAAGGCGCTGCTTGCCTTTGCGCTCGAGGTGGTGTTAAAGCTTGCCCACCCGTTTGCCCCGTTTGTAACAGAGACTATCTGGCAAACCCTGGCCTGGGCACCCGACCAAGTCCTGGCCGGCGCTGCGTGGCCGACCGTACCGCCTGCTGCCGCTAAGCAAGCCCACGCTTTTGAAGCGGTTAAGACGGTTATCATTGAAACGCGCGCCATTATGAAAGCGGTTGGCGTAACAACTACGACCATGGTGTACGCCGACGCGCCCACTCTTGAAAAAAATGCCGAGCTGATTAAACGCCTCGCCCGCCTGGAAAGTGTTACGTACGGCGTGGCAGAGCAGGGGATAAAGCTCACTCAAACTCCTTACGATGTGCGTTTGGGAATTGGCGAAGACGTGACCAAAGACTACGCCAAAAAACTGGTTGAACAGCAAAAGGCCGACGAAGCGGCGATAAAAAACCTGGAAGGACGACTTAAAAACAGGAGCTATGTACAAAACGCTCCCCCGGCAGTGGTTGCTCAAACGCGCGAACAGCTGGAGAGCGCCGAGGCGCGGTTGGCGGCAATTATTACTGAGCGCAAACGCTTTAGAAAGGGTTAAGGCTGGGCTTTAGGGCCCGTTGGATTACACGCTTCGGCATTCAATGCCACACCCGGTCTAATTGATAAAGCGGGTGACGATAAACATAAAAACAGCGCCACAAACGGTAAGCGCAATGATACCCTTAGATGATTTTTCGTCGTGGGCCTGGGGCAAGATATCGCTGGCGCCAATGTATAACAGGAAGCCCGCGAAGAAACCGAGATACACGACTAACTGCGTAGGGGAAAGGGTGAAAAACAGTGTGCACAGAAAGCCGAGTGTTGGTACGATGGCGTCCAGCGTCAGCATTTTGAAGGCACGCTTAAGGGAATTTTTGTGGGCGAGCATGAGGGTGACGGTGTTGAGGCCGTCGGCGAAGTCGTGCGCGAGCACAGCGATACCAACCGCGATCCCCACCGTAGTATTAACCTGAAAGGCCAGCCCAATGCCCATACCATCTAAAAAGCTATGTCCGCTTAGGGCAAAGGCCGAAAGTATGCCCACCTGCGGGTGTTTGTGCTTGCCGTACTGAGTCTCGTGGGAGTGGTGCAGCAGCAGGGTTTTTTCCAGAATATGGAACAGTAAAAAGCCTACTACAAGGGCTACCATGGGAATGGTTGCACTAATGTGGTGGGTTTGTACCAAGCTAAATAGCTCCGGCAGAACGTCAAAGGAGATGACGCCCAAGATGACTCCGGCGGTGTAACCCATAATTTTAGGCAAAGATTTTTTGTAGCGTATAGCCGTCAGGCCGCCAAACATGGTTGAAAAGAAGGTGGCGAGGGCCAGTAATAGTCCAGTCATATGGGTTAGCATAGCGCGTGGTAGTTATTATTTGCAAAAGTGTCGCAATTTTTGCTAGAATTGCGGTATGTATGCTGGTTTAGAGACGTTTAAATTGCTGCTAAAGGCCAACAGTCAGAGTGTGACGCGGGCGCGCATGGCAATTTTTGAGGCCTTGCAGGGGCAGGAACCCTTAAGCATCCACCAGCTGGTGGAGCGCCTCGGCCGGCGGGTGGACCGGGCCAGTATCTACCGTGCCGTGGATTTATTTGAGCGGCTGGGCATTGTGCAGCGCCTCAACACCGGCTGGAAGTATCGGCTGGAGTTGAGCGATATGTTTGCGGCGCACCATCACCACCTTACCTGCAGCCAATGCGGCGCCACGACCGCCATGAAGGAGGAGGAGCTCGAAGTGGTGATTGATAACCTGGCGCGGGCGCACGGGTTTAAGCCTTCCGGGCACCAAATTGAAATCCAGGGCGTGTGTACCCGCTGCCAGGAGCCCGCGACCACCTGAGACCGCCCTAGAGGCCGCTTAACTTGCCGGCTCGAGAGCGCTCTTAACCCGCACGACCGACTCGTCGGGGCGGTAGTCGTCAAACCATAGTACGTGCCAGCCGTGTTTTTCGGCGGCCATGAGGTTGACGCGGGAATCGTCGACAAGCAAGATTTCGGAGGCGGGGCAGCCAGCTTTTTCGGTGGCAATGGTGTAGATTTTGGATTCGGGCTTAATGGCTTTAACCACCGAGGAGTCGACGATCGCATCGTAGGGCAGCTTGGGTATGAGGCCGTCCTGCATGAGCATGTCGACCAGGCCAGGCATGATGTTGGTAAGCAGGCCGATGCGGTAGCGCTGCGAGGCCCACTGCACCAACTCGTGCATGGCGGGGATGGGCTCGATAGATTCGAGGTAATACTGTTGCCAGTCGATGGGCTCGGTGGTGCTAAGCTCCTGGGCCAGCTTGCGGTTAAAGTCGTCCATGCCCATTTCGCCGCGGCAAACGAGGTCGTTGTAGTGCCAAAAGGTGGTTTCGACGACATCGGCCGAGGCGCCGGTAACTGCGCTTAACTGGGTAAAAGCGCGATGGAAAAAGCGCACTAAACAGCCATTGATATCGAAATAGACAAACGAAACGCCGCTTTTACTGCGGATTTTGGCTGGTAAGGGCGCGGGGGCTGGAGCGCCCATGAGCTGGTCGAGACCGAGGTCGAGCGCCTCGGCAATGCTCTGAATGGTAAAGATGGAGGGCGACTTAATGGCGCCGCGCTCGATTTTTGTAAGTGTTGAGTAGCTGAGGTGCGCCTTTTGACAGAGTATTTGCTGTGTCATTCCCGCGTGCAAGCGCGCAGCCTGCAGACGCTTTCCAAGCCCCTTCTCGTCCATAGCCATATGATACCAGTTACCCTTAAAAACACCAACAAACTAGCCACAAAAGGCCATATATCATAGTTGTATTTTTTATAATCAACTCTACAATGATGCTTATGCAATTTATAAGAAAAACAACAGTGGGGGTGGCCGTATCACTCCTGGTTACTTTATTATTTAGTTTTGGCGTAACGTTGGGCCTGCAAAGGGTCTTTGGTACGCCGACAGCCGTAAAAAGCGCCCTGAAGCAGAGCGGTTTTTATGACACGGCGGTTGCCTCGGGGTTAGACCAGGCGCAAAAAGACCAGAGCAAGGATCAGCAGCAAAACAGCCCTGTCGAAACAAAGGACCAAGTGCCGATAGACAGGCCGGAGGTGCGCGCAATTATCGAAAACGCAGTGTCGCCCAAATTTTTGCAGCAGCAAAGTGAAGGCGCGCTGGATGCTGTGTATGCCTGGCTCCAGGGCAAGACCCCCACGCTTGCCTTTACGGTGGACCTCGGCGACGCTAAAACTCGGCTGGCCGATGGACTTGCCAGCTACGTAACTACCCACGTGGCGTCCTTGCCGCCGTGCACCAGCGCCGCACAACTGCCCAGTAACAGCGATGTTGACCCGTTTAACGCCACCTGCGTGCCCCCGGGATTTGACGTGAACAAAGCTGCCAATGACGCCCGCGACCAAATTTTGCACGGCGACTTTTTGAAGGACAGCAAACTCACCGCCAGCAGTCTAAAAAACGACAATGGCCAAACCCTGGACCAACAACTGCACCAGATGCCTAAAGCCTACCAGCACGCCGTGCAGGCCGTGTATGCGGCGGGAGCAGGGGCCGTGTTGTTGGCGCTGGCCATTGTATTTTTGAGTGTGAGCCGGCGCTCGGGTCTTAAAAAGGTTTCGATTACCTGTATTGTAGTGGGCGCAATTGTTGGCCTGTTTGGGGTACTGAGCAGTATTGGCGTACAAAAGGCTTCGGACCAGCTGGCCAAGACGTCTGGCGGCGACCAGCCGCTGCAGCAGCATATTTTGGGCGTAGCCAAACTCCTGATAAACGACGTTCGCTTTTGGTGGATGCTTTACGGCGCCACTTTGGTTGTACTGGGTATAGCTACCCTCGTTGGCATGCACTTTATAAAACCGCGGGGCGGAGCGGACAAGCAAAGAGATGAACAGGTGAGCCAGGACGACGTGATAGCGGCTGAACCGATCGCCGAGGACAAAGACAAACCCGCCAGGGCGGCCGCCACAGAAAATACTGCGCCAAGGCCGCGGCCAGGGCGAAAGCTTGTACAGTAAGGCGGTTGCCTTAAATAAGAACACGAATTGGGCGGGGGATTAGTAAGCTCCACAAAAAATACGTATTTACGTATTTTCGCTTCGGCCACGCAAAGAAAACAGAACTGTCCACTGGACGGCTGTTTTTCGTCTGGGACTTAACTCCAACCTTAATCATCAAAAAACAGCCTGCGCGTGGCGGCTGTTTTTTAATGGCGGAGAGGGAGGGATTCGAACCCTCGATAGGTTGCCCTATACTGCATTTCGAGTGCAGCGCACTAGACCAACTATGCGACCTCTCCTTATGCGCTATTTTAACTCATTCGGTCGCATCTAGCCAACAGAGGCAAAATCTGCTATATTTAATCCGTTCGGCCCTCCCGTTTTAGGTATGCGCTTGTGGGCGTCCCCTACCACGGCCAAAGGGAAAAGAGCAGGACTGGTTCGCCCCTCGGGCGAAGGCGAATGTACTTCGCAAGGTCCGTTAAGGAAAAAACCGTAGGTTTTGTCTTAACAATGTGTACCCGTAGCTCAGCTGGATAGAGCGTTGGCTTGCGGAGCCAAAGGTCGTAGGTTCGAATCCTGTCGGGTACACCAATATGTTTATGCTTAAAAGGACTCCTGTATGGAGTCCTTTTGCTATAATTGCGCTGTGAGAGAGAAAATACCAAAAATTATAATATGCGGCTTCTTCGCTCAGTTAGTTCTCGTTTTACTCTCTATAGCTATCCTTTTCTTTACAAGCGGTTTTAATGGGCTTATCGCCGTTTATACCTTTATCCCGGCTGTTGCTTTGGTGCCAATCATAGTTTTATTGAGCTTCGGCATCCCTTATAAGCGATATAGGGTATGGACGGGTGAAACTGCCATGCTCGCCATCGCTGTCGTGCTTAATATTGCGGTTCTGTCTTTGCTCCTTATACGTTTTGTAGTAATGAGCTACTGGTTGCACCTGTGGTAAGGGTTCGAGCTCCCTTCTACGCCACACCAAATATTAATTGGCATACATAGGCTTCTTCAAAAGTCTATGTATGTTGGGTGTCAAATTATTTTAGTAAGCGGGCCTTAGCAGAGCTACGGGCGGCGAGTTTTTTATCGAATGTCCATACCGGCAGGGCGTTTTGTAGCTCGGCGTAGTGCATGAGGCAACAGTCTACGAAAGACAGCGAGGGGTACTGAACATAATCTCCGAGGGCGCGCTGAAACATGTTGCGGTTGCAGTTAAATAGGGGCTCGTCCAGGACTTTGGTAACATTGCCGGCAACGATGTCTCGGGGGAGATCGTAAAATTTCTCGAGGGCAAAAGTGAGTTCTACGATAATGACGTCGGGGATGTGGAGTTCTGTGGCAGCCGCAAATAGTTTTTCGACCATCGCTGTGCGCCGGGGATCTCTGTCTAAAAGCCAGTCTAGTAAAATGTTGGTGTCGATCACGTAGGCGCCCTATACTCTCTTGGCAACATGGACGCTAAAACCGTCACCACCGCGGTAGTCTTTGCTGATTGTGCGCGCTTTGGCCAGGGCAGCTTTGTTTATGGCTCGTACTTCTTCTATGGTTTGGGCGCGCTTAATGGTGTATTCGCCCGTGTGTTTGTTTTGGACAAACGATATGTACATGCCGGGTTTAATACCGAGCTGTTTGCGGATTGCAACAGGGATAGTAGTCGTACCTTTGCTTGTAAGTATGGTTTTATATGTCATGTATTACATTGTATATAAAGTAATACGAGCTGTCAAGAGGAGGCAGATTGCGACCTTGGGGACTGTGGAGGGCGAAGGGTCTGGTTTGTAATTGGGCGCCTTAATGTGGCATTATATGCGTATTATTTGAGGAGCAACATACTATGGCCGGAGAAGCGCTTACTATTGGACAAATACATGACGCGGCGGTTGCTCGTACTGGCGTCCTACCGCATCTGACAGCACCCGGGGATTACTTTGAGCCGCACCATTTTAATCCTCACACCGGAGTTGCGCAGGCACTGACAGCTGAGGTGCGTCCCCACGCCCAAATAGTAAGCGGGCCCCGGACTATTATTGGGTCGACAGCGAAGCTAAGCGGCCGAATTTTGGTGGGTGAAGATTGCTCGGTAGGGGGAGTTCTGGAGCGCGAGGTTACGCTAGGGAGTGGCGTTGTGGTTAGTGCGGGTGCGTACATAGGGGAAGGAGCCACGATTGGCGATAACAGTCAGATAGGCGAGAATACCTCAGTTGGCGACGACGCGAATATCGGGAGAGGCGTGGTGGTAGGGCCGCAAGTGAGGATAGGGGCCGGTACAGAGTTAGGTGACGGCGTGAGGATCGGTGAGGCGACTTCGGTAGCGCGCGGTGCAATGATCGACGAAGGTGCGGTAGTGGGAGCGTACAGCCAGGTAGGACCAGGCGTGAACATTGGGGCTTTTGCAACGATTGGCGCAGGAGTCGATTTGCAATCTGGCGCACGAGTGGGTACCAACGCAGGTATAGAAACTGGCGTAGTACTGGGAAATAGTGTCAACATCGGGTCGGGTGCACGCGTGCTGGAGGGGACAACTATACCGGCAGGAACCAAAATTCCGGAAGGCCGCGTGGCAATGCCTCGCTCTCTTGGCCGGGCTATACGCTTCTAGACCGCTACTAAGACTATGGTTACTGTTCGAGACGCCGCTTTAGAAGCGGAGGCGGTGCATGAGGCCGTCGATAAAGCTCAGGCCGCCGGGCTGAAGGGGGAGTTGCTCGGCAAGCATGGTAACGATGCGATCTTCGTCTTCGGGCGCAAAATAGATGCTGAGGGCTGGCATGAAGCGTTTGAGAGGCAGGAAGGAGATACTGGCAAAGCGGCCCTCGTCGATTAAGGCAAAGGCTTTGTAGTTGGCGTAGGGGTAAAATTTGGCGCCGACGGTCACGCCTGAGTCGTCGAGGCGATAAGCCAGTACGCGGGGTTTGCGGGCGCCCGAAATGCCAAAAACTAATCCGCACACCACGATAGCGCCGGCGGTGGTGTGGTCGTGTGTAAGCAAAAAGGCAAGTTCGGCCAGCAGGACGGTGCCGAGCGACAGTAACACATACCAGCGAGCGCCCTTGTGGTGGGCAATAAATTCGGAGGCGGTCCACTGCACCATGGGCTCGTCGTGCGGTGCCGCAGAGGACGAAGCAGCGCCGGTGGTAATGGGGCCGACTGTGCCGTCGCCAGACTTATACTGCCATTGGCCGGCTGGTTTTTGCTGTTGCCCCTCATTCATATGCAGTATTGTACAACGGAAAGAGAGCCCAAAGAAGGGCCAGATAGAAAAACAGTCTGCCTGTATACCTAACGGTATAGCTGTGGCAGACTGTTTTTGCGCTGGCGGAGAGGGAGGGATTCGAACCCTCGCGAGGGATTGCTCCCCCCTAGTGATTTAGCAAACCACCCCCTTCAGCCTCTTGGGTACCTCTCCAGACCGACGTATTGTACTATATTGTGTCTCTGTTGGCGAGCTGTTTTATTGGCGGAAGGGGTGGGATTTGAACCCACGGACCCTTGCAGGTCTCCTGTTTTCAAGACAGGTGCACTCGACCACTATGCGACCCTTCCGTAACAGGGGTAATTATAGCATCAGCACCCTTACATGTCACGGCAGTTAAGGTTTGTTTCACTTTAGGCAGCGGCAAAAACGGCGGCGTATATCTCGAGAGCGCCGGCTGCTTTTAAGGTTAGGGCGGCAGCTTCGAGTGTCGAGCCTGTTGTAAGAACATCATCAATAACCAGAATCGACTGGCCGCTTGCTGCGCTGTGCCGGAGGGGGCGAAAGCGGTCGCGGGTCCGTGCCTGGCGCTGCTTACGGTTAAGGCCTACCTGGCGTTCCTGGCCCCGGCGTGCCAGCAGGGGAACGTAGGGCAGGCGCAGGCAGCGAGCGACCTCCTGGGCGATAAGCTGGGCCTGGTCGTAGCCACGCGCCCGTACGCGGCTCGTTGCGGTGGGTGCGTGCGTGACAAGCCACTGCCTGTCCGGCGGGAGGGTTGCGGCGACGGCTTTTGCTATATCTTTGGTGCCGGCCTGGGCTCTTTCGAACTTTATTTTGTGAATAAGTGTTTTGGCGGTGCCGGCGTACGGCGTGACTGCCCACACCTGCACGAGGCAACTTTGTGCCCGGCACGGCGGGCAGGTGCGAAAGCCAGAGCTAGACCGCTGGCAGCGGTAACAACGGGGAGGAACAGGCGGCAAATGGGTACGGCAGGCGGCACAAAGCAAGCGGCCCTCGGTGGCACAGCCGACGCATTGATGGGGTGCGATGAGACTCAAAATTGTTTCCAAAATATTCATGTTGTAATTTTTATGTTGTAAAGAACCCCTGCTACCGGTTGCATCTTATTTATTGCGTAGCTATACTAGTCGGTAAGACAAACATTTTCAACTGGACAATTAAGTACCAAAAGTACGTGGAGGGTAACAACTATGGCGCGACGCGGTAATAGCGACGACGACCTGCTGATGGAAGAGGACGAACTGACCGCTGCCTTTTTAGGCGACGACGAAGGCGCCCCTGCAGCCGGTGGCGCCGATCCAGGCGCACAGCCAGCGGTGGCAACTGATGAGTGGGATGAAAATGACGACCTACCGGGTCAACTAGCGGTAGACGTATACGAGACAAGGGAAAAACTAGTTGTTAAGGCTCGCACTGCCGGAGTCAACAAGGGTGATCTAGATGTTAGTATTTCTGACAACACCCTGAGCATCCGCGGTACGCTGTCTGCCGGTAACGAAGACGACGTTGAGAATTACTTCGTCCAGGAATGTTACTGGGGCGAGTTCTCGCGCAGCATTGCTTTACCAGTACCGGTAAAGGAAGAAGAAATCGAGGCTGTTTTGAAAGACGGCGTTTTGACCATTAGCTTTGCCAAGGTCAAACAGGATACCGTCAAGAAGATTCAAGTCCTGTAGTTAAAGGCTTCTCGCTAAGCTTTTAAAATACCGCCCTAGGGAAACCCGGGCGGTATTTTTTATGACGAACGAGAGCCGCAAGGTAAACCCCGCGAGTAACAAAAAAGCCGCCCTTTAGTCGGGGCGGCTTTTTGCCTGAAGCAGTAAAGGGTACTTACTGGCTTACTTTGTTAAGCACAAACTGGACGAAGAACTGAGCAAGCGCCACGATTACTAGACCAATAACGGCATATACAATAGTGTTTTTGGCGCTGGTTATATTGCCGGAGTCGCCGCCGGAGGTGATGTACTTAAAGCCGCCGACGATGATCATGATAACGGCGACAAGGCCGACGACGATCGACAGGATGTTAATGGCCTGGGTAACAATACCTTGGATTTTGTTTGTTCCGTCGGAGGTTGAAGCACAACCAGACGAACTGTCGAGCTTGAGGTCTGCACCACAAGCCAGGTTAGATTGTACGTCGGGGTCGGCGTAGGTGAGGGCCGGGACCGCCACAGGCACTGCCATGAGGGTCACTGCCGCGACGATTGTTACCAATTTCTTTCCCAATGATTTCAACATTTTGAGAGTTCCTTTCTTAAGCGTTTTGTCTACTTTATAGCACAGGCGAGCGTCTCGTTCAATAAAATACCACACTTTATAGGGGGATTATTGCGAAACGGCGTGCAACACAAACTTAACGATAAATTGACCGAGCGCCACCACGACCAGGCCAATGATAGCATAAATGATGGTGTTTTTGGCGCTGGTAAGCTTGCCGGAGTCGCCGCCGGAAGTCACGTACTTAAAGCCGCCGACCATGATCATGATGACCGAAGCCAAGCCAACCGCCAACGAAATAAGATTGATGATCGTGCTAATGAGCTTGGTGAGCGATGATGTGCCATCAGAACAGCCGGTTTTGCCCAGCCCGACGCCCTGGCAGGCTTCGCTCGTCGAGCCATCGAACAACGCCGAAGCAGCGTGGGGATGCAGCACGGCCACGAAACCTAGGACGAGCGCGAGGACGATGATTATTTTTTTGTAGGTCATGCTTGCTCCTCTCTTTATTTATAGTTTATTTAATACGAACGATACTATAGCTTGGGCGAAAGCCGCAACACCTAGGGCAATGGCCGCGTAGGTAATGGTACGCCGGGCGGTTGTTGCCTGGTTGGTATCGCCCCCTGATATGACCAGCGTCATGCCCGAAGCAACCACCACAATCACCGCAATGACACCCACAATGCGGGCCAGCCACTGCACAACGATAGTAAGAACTCCCTTGGGGCCAAACAAGGGGTTATCACCGGCAGGCTTGTTGTCCTGGCAGACCTTGCTGTAACTTACTTGGGAATTGTTGGGGTCACTACAAACCGGCTTGAGCACATCGACTGCGGCCGCGGATGCTGCCGGCACCAAGCACAGTAGGCCGACGAACAGGCTAAGAAGGGTGGCGGTGAGTCGTTTCATGGTTAAAATCCTGTTAATACAAAGGTTACGATGGATTCGGCGCTCACGGCAATGACGAGCCCAATAAGTGCATACATAATGGTACGGCGGGCCGTGGCGGCTTCTTCAGGCTTACCGTTGGCATTCACGAGTTGCAGCGCTGCAACTACAATCATGATAACGGCGATGGCGCCAATCACTCCAAACGATAGCTGCAAAATGGTGTGCACATTGCTATCACTGGCGTTGATTTGGGGCAGGCCGGTCTCGCACGGACTGTTATCGAGACAGTTGACGCTGACATCGGCTATTTGTTGTATGATCATTTAAATTGCCCCGCGATAAAGGAAATGATAGTGGTGGCAGCAATGGCAATGACTAAGCCAACGAGCGCATTGGTAATGGTTTGACGGGCCTTTTTACTGCCCGACGGGTCGCCCTGGGCGGTTATAAGTTGCACGCCGCCATATACTACAAAAACAATCGCGGCAAGGGCGGCAAGCCGCAGGAGGATTTCGACAACTGCGGCCACAATCAGCCACACATCGCTTAAGTTACCGATTTGGGGAACGCAGGTGTAGCGCAGGGTAGCACTACCGCCGCCGCTAATACCGTTTGGAGCACCAATACCATGCAGGTACTTGTACCAGTGGGGAAAGCCAAGAAGACCGCCACCGTCGGGGTCGCATGGCTGGCCGGGGCCGACTGCAAAAATGTGGGTTAAGAATTGCATAGTGGTTATTTAAAGAATCCTGCTGGTATGAGGTAGTTTAATATAGCATACCCGAATATAAACAGACCGAGGGCGATAAAGTTACTCGTAAGGCGCTTTTTGGCTTTGCCAACGGCGCTGGGGTCGTCGCGGGCCGAGGTGTACTGGACGCTCGCAAAAACGGTCGAAGCGACAATAACTATACCGACACCAGCAGACAAAAAGCGGATGATCGCAAAGGTGGCATCGACGATGGGGTTGCAGTCGGGAGTGCACTTGTCGCCGTAACAGCCAAAGTTAATGCTCGTTTTAACGGCTCGTTTGCCGCTGCCACACTGATACTTGGTTGTTGCCTGGGGCGCCACGGCAGTTGGGCCTGTCGACGGGTTAGAGGAGCTGACGGGCGCACCACCGTTGGTGCCGGTATTGCCGGCTGCGGGGGCAGCCAAAACTTGACCGCCAAAGGAAAGAGCTGCGAGAGTACCAACGCCTAGTCCTATGAGCAGACCAGTAAAGCCGGCGCGTTTTTGGTGCCGCTTGGTTGGTTTTTGTGTTTGGCTGTGCCCGTTGGCTGTTCGTATCATGGCTCTATAGTACTTATTATATGTCCACTATAGCAGGTTTGATAATAGAGAGTTATATATTAGCGCGGCAGACGGTTTTTGACCGCTGTTAGTTGTGGTAAGATTTAAGTTAGTAGTAGCCATGTTGCATGCGTAAAAAATTATTCGCCATTTTTGCCTCTGTTGCACTGTTGTGCTCGTTTTTACCTGTCTTCGCGCCGGCAGAAACAGCCAACGCGTTGCCCGATAACAGCTGGATAAACCGAGCTGTTATTAATTACGGCGGTGCCCAGTTTGCCGACAACAACACTTACGATAATGGCTTTAGCTATACTGCACCATCTGGGACCGACGGCTGCAACGCGCCGGTTATTCACTTTACTCACTCCAACGCTCCAGCTCCCACAGGTGGCTTTGGTGGGGGCGGGTCGCTACCCGGGGGTACAACCGAGATCAGCCAAAACACTGCCTTTTACTATAATGACAACTTCTATAAAGACGTGGTAGCAACGCTTACCACCGAGGCGCGTCAATCGCAGGGGATTAGTACGCCGTGCGTTAAAACCTCGAGTGTCGTTAAGTTGGCTAATCCGGACTTTCGGCGTATTACGTTTGTATATAAGGATACTGCCAAAACTCAGATCCAAAACATTATTAATAACTCGACGTTTACCCGTAATGGAGCATTCGGCACGGCCGCACGTTATGTAAGGGACGGTGATGGCGAGAACTGTAAAGATTTGATCATTGACGTGCCGGCGCGCGAACTTCATACCAACGACCATATTTTTAGCAGCAACCCGGTCAGCGGCAGCGCTACCTTATATGCAGTCGTGGACGGCCCGAGCGGTAAAAAGGCTGCCGAAACATATAAAGATGTATCTGGCGGAGTACAGCAAACCTGCTACATAACTTACGACAGCGATGGCAAGTACCTCGACATAATGGAGGGCGGCTATGGGCTAACGGCCAGCAACGATCCCGGTACCGTCGGGGCAGGATCGCTTGTTGCCAACGGCCTAAGCCTGTCTGGCACGGTTGGCTACGAAGTTAATGACAGCCAAAAACAGGACGACGCCTTTATTATCTTTATAGGAAACGCCGATACCAATTTGCAAACAGTGACCCTGTCGCCTCCCCCCGGGGCGTCCAGCAGTACTCCCGACGGGCCGAGCTGTGAGGCGAGCGGCTTTTCGCTGTCGTGGTTGCTGTGCGGAATATCTAACGCGCTGACGTTTGTTTCGGACTGGCTGCTGAACACTTTTGTTATTCCATTCCTGCAGCCGAGCCCCATTGGCCTGGACCCGGCAGACCCGGTGGCTGGCAAAACATACCAGGTGTGGTCGGCCTTCCGTACTTACGGCAACATTTTGCTTGTCATTGCCCTGATTGTGGCGGTTATTAGCCAGGCCATTGACGGTGGTATTGTAGAAGCCTACACGGCGCGCAAAATGCTGCCGCGCATTTTGGTTTCGGCGATTCTTATCAATGTATCTATATATATTGTGGCGTTCTCGGTTGATATATCGCGCATTATAGGTAACGGCATGCAGAACCTCATTACGGCGCCGCTCGCCTCGACAGGAAATCTCGTGTTAGCTATTGGAGGTGGACAGGGCAATGCTATTGGCATAGCGGTCGCGGCCATTGTTGTAGGAGCGGCGGCTACGGGACTATTAAGCTCGTACCTGCCTGTAATATTAATATTTGTGGGTATACCCGCCGCCTTGGCCGTGGTTGGTATATTTGTTACGGCGGTTTTGTTGCAGGGGATTATCGTCGCCCTAGTTATTTTTTCGCCGGTGGCATTTGCTCTGTATTGTCTACCTAACACCGAGAAGTACTTCCGCACCTGGTGGGATTGGTTCTTTAGGGCACTGCTGGTCTTCCCGATTATTATGGTCATTATTGGTATTGCCAAGCTTATGACTTCGGTAATTCAGTCGGCTAACGCTACATCGGGGGGTGTGCAATCGGTTATTAGCATTATTATTGCTTTCTTTGTGCAGTTTGTACCGCTGCTACTTATACCTTTTACCTTTAAGCTTGCCGGCGGTTTGGTTGGACGCCTTAACCAGCTACTCGGGGGCTATGGCAGCAAGATTGGCGAGTTTATTAAGGGCAACCCCAACGATCCGTACAGTATGCAAAACAAGGCTAAGCGTGCCGCACTGAGCGGCCTTGCCGACCGGCAAGCCCGGATTGTCGACGCCGGCCGAAAAGACGGCGCCAGTGTGTTCCGGCGCGGGCGCAGTTGGCTGACAAGGGCTGTTTCTCCGCAGATTGACGAACGACTTTCCCGCTACAACAAAGAGGCGCGTGAAATGCAAGAGAACATGTCGGCCACTGGGCGAGACCAATTGCGCTACGCAGCGGCCGGCACAGAACTACCGGCTGGCGTCGCCGCTCCTAGCTTCTTCCAGGGCACCTACACAGACGCCAGCGGCGCGACCGTACCAATCGCAGGGAGCGTATCGGACCAGGTTCGATATTTTGACTCAAAGGGTCGAAAGATTAGCTCTGCACTGTACCACGAAGCAAAGAGCGCCGGAACATACGGCAACACTGCCGGCTTAGCTCAGGGCTTTAACTACACCGCCCGTAAAATACAGACCGATGACGACATTGCTAACTTCCGCCATGCCTTTAAGCAAACAGCACTCCAACAAGGGTGGACCCAAGACGAGATTGGCGATGCTTGGGCAGCTGCCACGTTCGAATACAAACCGCTCCTGGGTAGCGAATGGTACAGCGCACCTAAGCTTGTAACCGGGGCTGGTGGCGCTCCCGACATACAATACGATGATATCGGCTCAAGCGACTCAACCTACAAAAAATTCGTCGAGGAACCGCACAAGACGCGCGAAGCCTTCAAGCTCGGTTCTATGCGCGACCAAGACTACCGCGTTATGGGACAACGCCAAAATGAATACGAGGCGCGTGCTGCGGCCGGTACCTTAACCGACACCCAAGCCGAAAGTTTAGCCATGACGAGCGAACTTATGGATACTGTTGTGCGCAAGGGTATGGAAACTGGCTCAATTACCCGCAATCCTGACGGCGAGCTGATGATTAGTGGCGTTTCGCCTGCCGCCCAGGGTGTGCTTGACTCTATGTACAAAAACCGCAAGTACCAGACGGCCGCCTACTTCGACCCGGCCACTGGCCGGCACAGCTTGAACGAGCGTGTTCTATACGACCGCAAAGCCGTGGAAGCCGAAAAGGCCGCCTACACTGCGGCATACAAGCCCGGCGCTCCAGCATTTGACGAAACCGCCGCCATCACGAAGCATGCGGTTAGAAACGCGGACGGCAGCATACGTCGAATTACGGTTACCGGTGACGAAGGACGTTCGACAATCCGAAGCGTCTAGCCTAGGACTTGCTGTAGCCCGCCTGATAATTCATACTAGACGCTAATGGCAGCGTATAAGGTAATCCAGGACATTGAGGCCGAGGATAAGATTCTTGGCCCGCTGACGCTGCGGCAATTTATTTATGCGGGCATTTCGGCGTTTTTCTTGTACCTTACTTACTACGTGTTTAGTAAGGGCGCGACTTTTTTGGTGGCATTCTTTTTGCCCGTGGCGCTGGTGGTTGGATTTTTTGCCTTTCCGTGGGGGAGGGACCAGCCGACCGAGGTGTGGGCCCTCGCTAAGATACGCTTTATGCTCAAGCCTCGGCGGCGCATTTGGGACCAGAGCGCCGTTAAAGAACTGGTGACCGTGACCGCGCCTAAAAAGGAAGGGCCCAGCTATGCGACCAAAAACTTATCGCAAGTTGAGGTAAAAAGCCGTTTGTTTGCGCTGGCCGACACGCTGGACAGCCGCGGCTGGGCAGTTAAAAATGCCTCGGTTAACTTGTACGGGCAGCCCTCACTCCTGGCTGGCGAGCCGGATTCTGACCGCCTGGTGGGCATGAGCACCTTGCCTCAGCAGCCCTTGCAAGCGGTTGACGTGCGCGCCGCGGATGACATTTTGGACGAGCAAAACAACCCGGTTGCCCAGCATGTAAATAGCATGATCGAGGCAAGCGCCCGGGCGCACCGCCAAAAGATTGTCGACAGTTTAAACCAGCCGAGCGGGCAAGCCGCCCCCGCGGCAAACGGGAGCGCCAACAACTACTGGTTTTTAAACCAACCAGCTCAACCGACCAGCGTTCCCGATGACATGGTGACTTTTAATACACAGGTAGTGACGCCTGGCATGAGTGAAAGTGACTTAACTGTTGGTGTACCGGCCGTACCATCACCCACCGAAGAAAATTTAGTGCGCGAACTCCAGTCCAAGCAGCAAGGCACCATGACATCCTACTATGGGCATTTGCACACCATTCAGCCGCTGTCGCAAGCCCACCCGCAGCCCGCCGTGTCGCAACCTACACCTATGCCTATGCCGGCGCAGCCGGTATATGCTCAGCCTGCCGCGGCCGTGCCCACCATCGCCCAACCGCAACCGCCCCAAATGGCAGCGCCGCAGGTGACTCCGGCCCAGCAGACTGCTATACTACAGCTAGCCAACAACGACGATCTCAATGTGGCGACGATTGCCCGTGAAGCACAGCGTTCCGGGCCGCAGGACGAAGTAGTTATCAAACTGCACTAAGGATTCGCACGTAAATTAAAAGAGGTCGTTATTTTGAGGATAGCAGTCTAGCAACATGGATCCGTCTTCGCCCAACCAACCAGCTCCCGGCGCCCAGGCGCCACTGTACTCCGGACAGGAACCCACCCCCGGTACTGCTTTTGCGCCTCAGCCCCAGCAGGCTATGCCGGCGCAGCCGATGTACGCCCAGCCTGCCGCGGCCATGCCACCACAAGCCGCCTACGGTCCACAGCCCGCTGCCACTACCAGCCCCTTTCCTTACCGAAGCCAGGCCCAGCAACAAGCCCCTTACCAGCCCACCCCAGCGGTAGGTATACCGGCGGGCCCTGCCGTGGGCGTCCAACCAGGCGTCAAGCACACCCCTCCATCTAACCCCAACAGCACCCAAAACTCGCTGTTAATTGCCGAAATTAGGGACGGTATTGTAATTATGAACGACGGCTCCTTCCGCTCGGTTGTTATGGTTAAGTCGGTCAACTTTGACCTTATGAGCCCGCAGGAACAAGAAGCAGTCGAGTACTCCTACCAAGGATTTTTAAACGCCTTGTATTTCCCGGTGCAAATTTTTATCCGCTCGCAAAAGGTTGATCTTGACCCTTACCTGGAGAAGCTGGACAAGATTCGCTCGGAGCACGACAACATGCTGCTGGCCATGCTTATGGAAGATTACATCAACTACATCGACCAGTTGAGCCAGCAAACCAACATTATGGACAAGAAGTTCTATGTAGTGGTGCCGTTTTTCCCGCACGAGGATGTTAAAAAGGCCATTACGCAGAGTAAAAATTTTGTCACCGGGCTGATTAACCTCTTTAATACCAAGGAGCAGCACGTGGTAGTGAACGAAGCCGACCTGGAAAAGGCCAAAGCCGAACTGCGCAACCGCGTGCAGGCGGTACTGCAGGGCTTGCTGCAAGCCGGTATCCAGGGGTTGCCACTCGACACCCAAGAACTCATCGAACTGTACTACGACACCTATAACCCCGACACCGCCACCCGCCAACAGCTTAAAAACTTTGAAGACCTAACCGCCGATATTGTCACCAAGGGCACCGGCGCAGCGCCGCAGGCTCACTTGCAACGGGAGCTTAACTAATATGGCCCGCAGACAAAAACAGCTCGACCCGGTGGCACTGGCTCAAGCCCAGCAACTGCGCGAACAGCAAGAAGTTACTAACGCCTTCCAAAAGGGCATTACCGCGCTGCGCGACTTTATTGCGCCGAGTTCTATTGAACTACAGAGTGCCTTCTTCCGTCTGGGCACCCGCCTGGCACGCACGTATTATGTGTATGGCTATCCGCGGCAACTGTACACCGGCTGGATGAGCAGCATGGTCAACCTCGACGAAGTTATTGATATTTCGATGTTTATCTATCCCGTAGAAAGCCAAGTGGTGCTAGAAAACTTGCGCAAGAAAGTCACCCAGCTGGAAGCCGGCATCCAAATCGACTCCGAAAAGGGGCGGGTGCGCGACCCGGGCAAGCAAGCGGCTATTTTAGACGCCGAAGAAATGCGCGACAAACTGCAGGTGGGCGAAGAGCGCTTCTTCCGCTTTGGCTTGTACTTTACGCTGTATGGTTCGTCGCAAGAAGAACTCGAATTTGTCAGCCACAAAGTTGAGTCGATGCTGGGCCAGCAGTTGGTATACTCCAAACCGGCTTCGTCGCAACAAGAACAGGGGCTTAACAGCACCGTGCCGCAGTTTGCCGACCAGCTGCAAATTAGGCGCAACATGTCGACCGGAGCTATCTCTACCAGTTTTCCGTTCACCTCGGCCGACCTGTCGCAGGACAGCGGCATTTTGTATGGGGTGAACATGCACAACTCTGGGCTAGTTATTTTTGACCGCTTTAGCCTGGAAAACGGTAACTCGGTGGTTTTTGCCAAGTCTGGCGCCGGTAAATCTTTCCTGGTAAAACTCGAGGCGCTGCGCAGCATGATGATGGGTACCGAAATATTTATTATCGACCCGGAAAACGAGTACGAACGGATGTGCGACGCAGTGGGCGGGGCATATGTGCGCCTGAGTCTTAACTCCAATACACGCATTAACCCGTTTGAGTTGCCGCGCGTGGTTGACGCCGAAGAGGCCGATAACGCGCTGCGCTCCAACCTTATTACTTTGCACGGCCTGCTGCGCCTGATGATGGGTGGCGCCCAATCGCAGATGCTCGGCGGCAACGCGGTTATGGCGCCGGCGCTGTCGCCGGTAGAAGAATCCGACCTCGACGCCGCGCTTATCGACACCTACGCCAAGGCCGGCATCACCAACGATCCGCTTACCCACATGGGCACCCCGCCGACGATTGCCGACCTGTACGACACCTTGCTGCACATGGGCAACACCGGCCCGCAGCTGGCCCAGCGTTTGCGCAAATATACCAGCGGCACGTTTGCCGGTATTTTTAGCCAGCAGAGTAATGTTGACGTCAACAACCCGCTCGTGGTCTTTAACATCCGCGACCTGGAGGACGAACTGCGCCCCGTAGCCATGTATATTGTGCTTAATTACATCTGGAACAAAACCAAAACCGACCGCCGCAAGCGCATGCTTATTGTGGATGAGGCTTGGCAGCTCATGAAGTACGAAGATTCGGCTAACTTTATGTTCTCGCTTGCCAAACGGGCCCGCAAATACAACTTGGGCATTACCACTATTACCCAGGACGTTGAAGATTTTATGGGCAGCCGTATGGGCCGGGCAATTGTAGCCAACGCCAGTATGCAATTTTTGTTAAAGCAATCGCCATCGGCAGTCGACGTGCTGGCGGATGTATTTAAGCTGACCAGCGAAGAGAAAAAGCGCTTGAGCCAGTTCCCGGTTGGGCAGGGCTTGTTCTTTGCCGGCCAAAACCACGTGCACATCCAAATTGTTGCCTCACCCACCGAAACCAACCTTATTACCACCAACCCCCAGCAGGTACAGCAACTCCAGCAGTCCGGCGAGCTCAACCAGCCGCAAGGCACTATCAACCTAAATAACCCCTCGGCTCCGGGCGGCGTGTAGGAACTAACAGACAATGGCTGACCCTTACGACCCCGAACAGGAACGGCTGTACAACCAAGACCGTGATTCTGACAAAGACCTGGTTGGTGCCGGGCGGATAGCAGCGCCGGGATCTTCTGAGCGCCTGCACGCGCGGGCCGGCACGTACAACCGGGCAGGCAGCGGCGGCGAGCGGCTGCACAGAGCTTCTGACGGCGCCGACTCGAGCGACTCCCCAGAAACCCTGGCCCAAAAAGAGCAAGGCATGCACGACCGGGCCAGCGATCCCAACACCCAAAAACCGTTTGACAAGGAATTTGCCGGGCTCACCAACTCAAAACATTTTAATAAGGACGGCGAGGATCCCGGCGACAATAAACTCGGCGCGGGCTACACGCAAAATACTCCGGGGCGAAGTGGCGGCAAAGGCTTGCGTGCCCTGGTAACCCGCCGCGGCTTTTTGGTGGGCGGTGCGATTCTCAGTGCTATTCTTTTTGTGCTGATATTAACCTCCAGTTTTAGCGCTTTTGAACTTATTAATCTCCGCGAAAACTTATTAAGCCACGGCAACCGCTTTACCAACCGCACGCTGCAGCACCGCCGGGCAGCTTCGTTTGCAAACATTCTCAAAAAACTTAACGCCGGCACCCTTGAAGAGAATATAAATAACACCAAGTTTGCCGATGCCTTCCGCGAGCGAGGGTTTGACCTCTCTTTCGACGAAAAGACCGGCAAACTTTTAGACTTTAGTTTTGAGGCTTCAGACGGTAAGGGGAGAGCTTTTGACTTTGACTCTAAAAACTTTAAGAAGGCTGTTGATGACTTTTTTGGCACCAACGACACCTTTGGACGGGAGGCGTCGAAGGCCTACGATGCGGCTCTGTCGCAAAAGGGGGCGCTGTGGACCGGGCCGTTTACCAGAACGATATATAAGTTATTTAGGTTCTCTTTTGGGTTTGGCAAAAAGCTTGACGCGGCGGCGTCGGACAAAACTCAAGAAGCCGCGGGAACAAAAAAACCTGAAACACCGGAGCAAAAGATAGCCGACGCCATACGACATGCCGACGTTGAAGCGCCCGACGATATCCAGCATGGCGCCAGTGCCAGCCAGCTGGCCGAAGACCACAGCACTGTGGGCCCCGACGGCAAACCCGTGCCTGCGGCAGCGCTCGACGGCTCGGACTTACTTACCAGCCCGAGCGGCGAAACGCCGGCAAGCTACCAAGCCAAAATGCTCGCCGACCCCACGGCCACCAGCGAAATCCTGGGACTGGGGAGTGCGGCAGACCAGGCAAACGTAGCTGGTGCGGTGGACAATGGCTTAAAGTCCGGCATCGACCTTACGCCCGGAGAGATCGCTAAAGCCGGGGGCAAGGGCGTGCTTGGCGGGACTATTAAAGGCCTGAGTATTATCGGCGCGGGCCAGGGGGCCTGCGAAGCAAAGGGCGTGCTGACCTTTATTTCGAATGCTACCAACATTTTAATGACCATCGAGCTGGCACGCTTGGCGGTTAATATGTTAAGCGCGGCGGATTCTCAAAAGGCGGGCGTCTTAACGGCAGGCGGTTTGTCGATCCTCATGCAATATATGCATTCCGGCAAAGGCTATAACAGCGCAGGGGGCATACAGCAGCTCATGGGTAACCCCAACGTCAAGGTTTCGAGCGACCACCTGCTTAAAACATCGGTCGGGCGGGGGCACCCGGGGGTGCTGGGCACAATTAGTAACTTCATTAATCGGGTACCTGGCGCGAACAAGTGTAGTGTTATTAATAATGGATTCGTGTCGGCCGGGGGGTTTGTGGTAGGTATTGCGGCGGCTATATTCTCGGGAGGAACCGAGCTGGTTGCTAATGTCGCGACCGCTATAACGATCTCGGTCGTAAAAGAAGTAGCCATAACCATCGCCATCCCGCTGCTTATTGCCCTGAGCGCCCATATGCTGGTGGATGGCACCGAAGACGGTTCGCTGGTTGGCGACATGCTGGCCTCTGGCTTTGGAGCCTTTGCCGGCATGACCGCCTCAGGCAACGGCCTGCGGCCCATTACCAAAAAGAAGCTGGCCGAAATAACACCAATGGTCAACGCCGACGAGCAGTATGCTCTGTCGCAACAAAGCGTGTTTGAACGCTACCTTAGCCCAAGCAATGGCCAGTCGCTACTGAGCCAGGTTGCATCCTCTATGCCTAAAAATATTTGGTCGCTGATGTCTTCGCTGAGCGGAGGCGTGCAGCACCTGTTTGGGAATGTGGGTAACTTAGGTATTCTCAACTTCCTTATACCAGACAGCGCGCGTGCCGCCGCGGCGCCCGGCACTACCTGCATGGACCCGAACGCCAGTGCCGCCGAGCTGAGCGCCAATAACTGCTGCGACGACCCGCAGGTACTGGCCACCGGCGTAGCCACCGACGCATTTTGTAACCCCATTATGGCCGAGGCGCCTGACTTTGACCCTGGTAGCGAGGCCCTGTTAAGGTCGGAAGGAATGATTGATGGTAAAGGCTACCCCACCGACGCTAAGCAAGGCGATGACCTGAGTTTTAGCGAATACGTCCAGGACTGCCATTCGGGCCGGCCAAGCCCGCTTTATAACGGCGACCCGGATAAAGACGGCAACGAACCCGCCACCGACAACACCTGCGTCGAAGCCGGTACTCCACTGCCGGGCGACACCGTGGGACGCTACGAACGCTTCAGCGCCTGGTACGGCTACCTGGCCGATAGAGACAGTATCGTGGAAGGGTTCTTGCAACAATAAAGCTATGGCAAACCCGCTTACTTACCACCTCAAACTTTCGCTCAAGCGCTTGCTGGTGCTGGCGGTGGGCCTGATTTTTGTGGCTTCGCCCAATGTGGCCAGCGCCAAGGGTTATGAGGATTTATCCCAAAGCCAGCTCGAAAAGCTTGGTATTTACTTTATAAATCAGGACTACAGTTGCGGGGAAACACCCTCCAGCCAAAGAGACACCAACCCAGCGTCGACCACCGGCACCTGGAATAGCGGCGCACAGCCACCATACATTTTGGAAGAATTTATGATTGAGGTACTGAAGGATGTTGCCGCCAAGCGCGGTGTAACGCCGGCCGACACGGTTACCGAAGAACACGTGGTGGCGCTTGTGGCCTTTGCAATTGGGGAAGGGGGCGACATAAACAACCACGACCTCTTTAACCCGCTTAACACCGGCATTAACGCGCCGGACCTGCTGGCAACCGAACACAACACGAGCGGCGTGCAATCGTTTAAATCGTTTGACGCCGGGGTAGAAGCCAATGCCCGGGTTATGACCGGTAAAAACCAAAAGCGTTTGTCGGATACGCTTATTGTGCCTAACTCGACTGCTAAGGATTTTATGCACGCCCTGACGTACTACCAAGACTACGCCGGCAACAAACTGTGGGCCGAAGCCTCCGAAGACCCCCAGGACGACCCCAACCACAGCCTCACCAAACAGGTAAATTATTATAATAGCCGGCTCAATTTGGTGGCCCAGGTGCGCCGCGACTATGCAAAGCTTGCCGGCCTGGTTATGGGCACGCCGGCACTCGAATTTAAAGACGGCACCACATTCCCCAGCAAACTGCAATTCCACCCCGGTTCGGCCGCGCCGACAACACCAACCGCCAACCCCAGCGAGACCGGCGTCTCGTGCACCTGCAAGTCGTCCGGCGGCGGGTCGGCCGCCTGCGCTACTACTGCCAACGGCATTGTCGAAGAGGCCCTGCTGCTGGCCTGGCCCGACCGCAGCCAGTGCAACGGCAAAAAACCATGCCCCGGCGAACACCGCGCCGATGCTACCCCCGCTTACCAGCTCACCGAACCGTCGGCTAAGGGGGCGGGCTTTACCTCGGATAGTTTTGACGACCCGGCATTTAGTGACTGTGGCGTATTTGTGGCCACCGTGATGCGCGCCAGCGGTGCCGACCCCAGCTACCCCAAGCGTGGCACCGGAGTGCAGCTTAACTACCTTAGACACTCCAGCCGCTACACCGAAATTCCCCATGTTAAAAGTACCAAGGACCTGCAACCCGGTGACATTTTAGTTACCACCGAGGGTACAGGCCACACTTATATTTACACCGGCCCACAGCCAACCGGAAAACTTACTTCGGCCGGCGCTTCGTGGGGGCCGGGATCGTCACAGGGTCACGTGCCCGAAGCAACAGCCTTTTACCAGGATGTCGACGGGCAGCACTTTGTTGGCTTCCATTTGATTAGTTACGGCAGCAGCGCGGGCAACGACACCGGGCGAGACACTAACAGGGGCGATTAACGGAGATACCTATGCAAAGCGAACAAAAACCTCTACGGCGTATCACAATTGTTATTTTTGCGCTGCTGGTTGTGGCTACTAGTGTGTTGTTATGGCGCAGCATCCACTACGGCAACATGGGCAAATTAAATATTGTGGTAGCGCCCGACGACATAAGCCTCGTAATCGACAACAAGAAGATCAAAACTAATCGGCTGGTATATGTAACTCCCGGCGCCCACACCTGGGAAGCGGCCAGGCAGGATTTTACCAGCAAAAAAGGTACGTTTAGTATTAAAAAGGGTGAGTCGCAGGACCTGGGTATATATCTGCAACCCGCCAATGATGCCGGCCGCAAATGGTTGGCCGACCACGCCGAGCAAGGCTACAAAATTGAATCCCAGGTAGGCAACCGCTTTACCCAGCTCGCCGACCAAGCGGTAGACGACACTCCACTTATAAAAAGCTTGCCGTTTACCGCACCCGGCTCGGAGTTTGTGATTAATTACGGCAGCGGCACAGTCGACGGTAAGCCAAAAACAACGATTTATATTGATATAACCAGCGACCAGGCCAAAGAAGATGCCCGTACCTGGATTAAGCAACAGGGCACCAACCCGGACACTCTAAATATTGTTTACAACCAGGTAGCCTCCGAAAACGACAGTATTGGGCACCAGTAGACATATGCTGCGGCACAGAACTCCCTAATAAAAAGCTCTGTACTCAGCTGGCGATAGGAATAATTGTGCTGCTCGTAAAGTGGTGCACGACTAAGTCGGCGTCGGTAGTGGTAATAAATGTTTGGTGGCTCGCAACAAACGTGGTGAGAGCCTGGCGCCGCTTGCCGTCGAGCTCGCTAAAAACATCGTCGAGCAGTAACACCGGGCGGGTGCCGCGGGCTTCCTCGACTAGCTGGAGTTCGAGCATTTTGAGTGCCAAGACCAAGCTGCGGCTTTCGCCGCGTGAGGCGCTTTCCTGGGCTGGGTGGTTATCTATCGATACGCTCAAATCGTCGCGGTGTGGGCCGTAAGCGGTAAAACCACGCAGCACGTCCAGGTCGGTGCTGGCTTCTAGTTTGCGCAGGAGCGCGCTTTCGTAGTCTTCAGGCTGGAACCGTGCGGCGTAAGCCACCTGCACGGCGCTGCCACTGCCCGACAGGCCGCTATACATGTCGCCAATGCGCTCCGCAAACCGGCTGATAAGCGCCTGCCGTTCCCGCGCAATCTTGCCGCCGAGCTCACTCAAACGCAAATTCCACACAAAAAGTTGTTCACGCAAATCGTGCGGTTGGCGCTTGAGCAGGGCATTGCGGTGAGCAAGCACCCGCCGGTAGTGGCGCCGGGTCGCCCCAAACCCCACCATTGTTTGCTCAAGTAAATCATCTAAAAAACTGCGGCGTAGGTCGGGTGAGCCACTCAGTAGCAGGAGGTGATTAGGCTCAAACAAAACGACCGGCATGAGACGCTGCGGGGTGAGCCGGCTGAGCGGCTGGTTGTCTATGTCGAAGCTTTTGAGTACCTTTCCGTCGCCCGCCGCCTGCATTTTGACCACACGCCCGCCGTGCGGCGTGTCGGCGTCGAGACGGGCCCAGGATGCGCCAAACTGCACGAGCTCATTGTCTTTGGCGCGGTACGACGCACCCTGCATAACTACCAATATCGCTTCGAGCAGGTTGGTTTTACCGCTGGCGTTAGGGCCGACAATTATATTAACGCCGTCACCAAAATCGAACGAGGCATCGGTATACGAACGAAAATACTGCAGCCGGAGGTCGGTAATCATACCTTGTATTCTACAGCTTAGGGGCTTAGCTCTTGAGCGGCATAATAATATGCGTGTAGTCGTTGGCAGTGGGGTCGCGCAGCACCGACGGCTCCAGCTTGCCGTTAAAGCCAAAGCTTACTTCTTCGCCCGATAAGGCGTGCAGAGCATCAAGCAAATAGCGCGAGTTGAGGGTAATCGAGCCCGAGCCCACCACTTTAGCCGCGGCCTTTGCCGTGTTTTCGCCAAGTTGAGAGGCGATAGAGCGGATGCTTAGTTCCTGGTTCACCTCGTCCACTTCAAGCGTAATGCTGCCGGCACTTTCTCGGGCAAACAGGCTGGATATTTTAGCGGCGTTGAGTAAGTCGGCGCGCTTTAAAACAGCGGTGGTCGCAAACTCGGCGGGGATAAGCCGGCGGTAGTCGGGATATTTACCCTCTATAAGCCGGGCAACCAGTTCGACATCCCCCACCTGGAACAGCACTTGCTGGTCGTCGCTCGTCACTTTAACGTCGTCTTCGGCATCGCTGACAATCCGGAGCAGATCCTGCATGGCCGATACTGGCACAAGCAGATTTACTTCGTCCTTAGTGGTAGACAGTTCCTTTTCGGCCAAACGATAACTATCAGTGGCCGCCATAAACAGCTTACCCTCGATAGTATGCATGTACACACCTGTAAGTACGGGGCGGGCCTCGTCGCCCGATGCAGCAATAATTACCTGTTGCAAGCTCTTTTTAAGCATGCTAGCTGGAACCTTCCAGGTTTTGCCAGTGGTAATGGCGGGCATAACCGGAAACTCTTCGGCTGACACGCCATTAATAACCGATTGGTACTGTTCGGTAGCAATGTCGAGCTTGTAGTCGTTTAGTTTAAGGTCGATAACACCGGTGGGCAGGCTGCTGACAAAATCCTGCATAAGCCGGGCAGGGACCGTAATGGCGCCGTCTTCGGTTACTTTAGCGCCAATGTAGTGGGTAATGGCAATGTCGAGGTTAGTCGCGGCAACGCTCAAACGATTGTTGACGGTTTTAATAAGCACATTAGCAAGGACGGGCAGGGTGCCGCGGGCGTTGGCGACCCGGGCGACGGTGCCGAGAGCTTTGTTTAGATTTTCCTGAGTGACTTGTAGACGCATGTAATTCTCCTTCTACAATATAACTAATTAATATATTTAGTAGTCGTAGTTATAGGGACTGTGGATAATGGGGACAAACGACTGCTAAACGGGGAGGAAATGGCACGGTTGGTGTGTGGGAAAGTAGTGCATGCGTGGTCTACAAAAGGTGCAGAAGCGAGCGGTTGTACACGGGGGGTTGGTGTGTGTGGTGCCGTAGCCGTGCACAAATTGTATGCACGAGCACAGGAAGTAGTACGCTTGTACACGACTTTTGCACACATTTTACGCATACAATTTGCCCTTAATTCCGGAAATAGCGGCGCGGATGTCGGCATCTAAACGGGACTCGCGCTCGATTTTTTCGATAGAATGGATGGCCGTGGTGTGATCTTTGCGCCCGAGCTCGCGGGCGATTTTAGGGAAGCTGAGGTGCAGCTCGCTGCGCAGCATGTACATGGCGACCTGGCGCGGCACCACAATGTCTTTATCGCGCTTGGGTCCCAGGATGTCTTCCATGGGGATTTGGAAGTAACGGGCGGTACGCTCGATAATTTGCCGGGCGCTAATGTGCTTGGGCCGGGTTTGGCTGGCGCCGAGCAAACTGCTAACGATACTCATGGTTGGTTCTAAACCGCGCATTTCGCAAAAGGCCAGCAGCTGGTTAAGCGCGCCTTCCAGCTCGCGGATGTTGGTCTGGACATTGGTGGCCAAATAGTCGGTAATGTCGGAAGCTAGGCTGACGCCGTGCGACTGGGCTTTGGTTTGCAAAATGGCACAGCGCGTTTCAAAGTCGGGAGTTTGCATATCGATGCTCATACCCCATACAAAGCGGGAGCGCAGGCGCTCTTCGAGTGTGGGGATATCGCGAGGGGGTTTGTCGCTACTAATAATGATTTGTTTATTTGCTTGGTGGAGGGCGTTAAAGGTGTGAAAGAACTCTTCCTGGATTTTTTCTTTGCCGGCAATAAACTGCACATCATCAACAATAAGCAC